>Ga0209211_10000244_pt1 | contig 121962 bp, 114 predicted proteins | sample RifGroA2_FD_183992 | JGI IMG/M metagenome (GOLD analysis project Ga0209211, IMG submission 183992) | Groundwater microbial communities from Rifle, Colorado, USA - Groundwater A2 (SPAdes) (version 2) | ecosystem: Environmental > Aquatic > Deep subsurface > Groundwater | place: Rifle, Colorado...
CGCTCTTCTCCTGTCAAAGAACCCCAACCATCCTCTACTACAGAAAATAAAATCCCAGCGATTCAAGGAACGTCTCGAAAATTAACAAAGTCCTGTTATATACTATTTGACATGGCCCTAGAATCGTCGGTATAATCTTTCCATGATTTCCGGGATTATTTTATCTGCAGGTTTGAGCTCGCGGTTTTTGTCTCCAAAGGCGTTGACCAAGATTTTCGACGAGAACGTCTTAGTGCATTTACAGAAAACTCTTCTTAGGACACAGATTGATGAACTCATTATCGTCTTAGGCGCGCATTTCCATCAAATCAGACCCAGCGTATTAAACCATAACAAAATCAAGTTTGTCTATAATAAATATTACAATTTGGGACAGACATCTTCTTTTAAAACCGGTCTGCGGGCCATTTCGGAGAAATCTCAAGGCGTCATGCTTTTTCCGGTCGATTATCCCATGATGCATGTCGAAACCATCCAAAGGCTCATTTCATATTTTCTTACCCACAAGCCTCTGATCCTGATCCCGGCCTTCAGACATCACAAAGGCCACCCTCCGCTCTTTTGTACTCAGTTAATAAAGGATTTCTTGGCCTTGGATGATTCCAAAGGTCTGAACACCATCGCGCATAAATATCACGAAGAAACAGTCGTTGTGGAAGTCGAGGATCCCGGGGTCATTACGAGTTTTAACACACAAGCTGAGTTTGAGGCATTGACGAAGAAGTTCAACGTGCGCTGAATGCCCCTTCGCTGTCGTGGAGAAAACAAGACAAACAGTGTCTCATTTAAAGACGACGACGGCCGCGGTGAAATTGGCTCGAATATAGGCGTTACCGATGAGTTTTTGTGCGGGAAGTTTTTTCCATTGACCTGTGGCATCGGTCTTGATATCCGTGATCGCGTCTCCTCCTAAGATGCCAGCCTCGTATTTCATTTTCTCAATAACTTCACTGATGCGTTGACGGCGTTCCGTATTCACCGTGACATACCCGATGAGCTCATGCGACTGATTCATTTCTTCAAGATAGACAACGTCGATGGCGGATTTCTTGGGGGGATAATATTCCGTGGTGACATCTCTGGAATCCACATGATAGATACTGCAACCGGAAGTTAACCCGATAAGTAAAATAAGAATCCATGACTTTTTAAACATACGTAACATCCTCTATTTGTTGGAAATATAATAACTTTAAAAAATGTATATGACAACAAATTATTTCTAAAAATGCATTTTTATTTTTGGGAGGTATCCTTTTCTTTAAGCGCTTTAATGATTTTGTCCGGCGTAAAAGGCAGTTCTTTCAGTCGGATACCGACGGCATCATAAATCGCGTTGGCAATAGCCGCTGACGTCGGAATCAGAGACGCCTCCCCCATGCCTTTCGCCCCAAAAGGTCCCTGGGGGTCGTTCGTTTCAATAAGGATGCTTTCCACCGGCGCTGTTCCCATGGCCCTGGGCAACCGATAATTGGCGAAATTGGGATTCGCGACACGGCCTTTCTTAAATTGTAGATTCTCGAGGAAGGTATAGCCGATGCCCATAGCTAATGACCCTTCAATTTGTCCCTCGACTGATTGAGGATTGATGGCCTTCCCGATATCATGGGCATCCCAAATTTTGAGAATTTTGACTTCACCGGTTTCTTTATTCACTTCCACCTCGGCAATCTGGGCTTCAAAACTGTAACTCCCCGAAACATTTCCTTCGCCTGTTCTGAAATCAATGGGCGTTGTCTTGGGATTATAGCTCCCTCGTCCGATAATTTGTTTGCCGTAGTTGAAGGAATAGCACAGATCCAAGGCTTTATCAAAACTCATGAATGAGGAATGACTCTTGAGATGACGGACGGACTCCGCCTGGATATCTAAGTCTTCGACGTTCAGGGAGTGTTGGTGAGCGACGATTTCGAGGATCTGTCGCTTGGCATCCCGTGCCGCCAGAATCGTGGCGTTTCCCGATATGAAGGTGACACGCGAGGCGAAACTGCCCGTGTCAAAAGGAGTAATTTCGGTGTCTCCGGAGGTACATTTGATGCGGCTAAAACTCACGCCGAGCTCTTGACAGGCGATCTGGGAAAGTGCCGTATTCGAGCCCTGTCCGGTATCCGCCGCGCCGGTAAATAAATACACGGACCCGTCTTCTTCCACTTTGACAATGGATCCGGCGGATTCGTGGGATTTATACATTTTTGAACCCATCACATCCGCGGCAATGCCGATGCCGATTCCCCGGCATACATGTTTTTGTTTCCCGCGCTTTGTCTTCCAGTCCGCGGCACCGCTGGCTTTTTCAATGCATTCTTTCAGACCGTTGGAGGAGATGATCATTTTGTTCACCGTGGTCATATTGGGGGATGTAATATTCTTGAGACGGAATTCGATAGGATCCATATCGATGCCTTCGGCCAGCATATCCATATGGGATTCAATGGCAAATCCGGATTGGACGCCGCCAAACCCCCGCATCGCGCCGCTAATGGGGGTGTTGGTATAAACCCGGTAGCCTGAGACGCGGAAATGCTGAATTTTGTAGACCATAAAGATCCGCATGATGGCCGCCGCCAGTACCGTCGGACCGTAGCTGCAGTAGGCGCCGCCGTCGGCAATAACCTCGCCGGTCATGGCCACTAAAGTCCCGTCTTTTTTAACGCCGGATTTAATTTTATAGATCATCCCATGTTTGCGTCGCGTATAACTAAACTCCTCTTCCCTGTTGAGACAAATTTTGACCGGCAGGCCGCCGGCCTTTTTGGATAAAAGGCACGCGGCAAAATCCATCGGGAGCATTTCCAGTTTCCCGCCGAACCCACCGCCGACAGCCATTTTTATGACGCGCACATCGTTAAGATTCTTCTTGAGCGTCTTGGCCAAGGCCTCACGGCATTTGAAAGGCGCCTGGGTTGACGCCCAGAGGGTAATTTGATCGGAGGAAGTTTCCCATCGGGCAACACAGACATGCGGCTCCATCGCGGTGTGATGCGCCGCGGGGCAATAAAAGACGTCTTCCCGAACGTAATCCGCCTCTTTGATGGTCCGGTCAGGATTGCCGAAATTGACTGGAAGAATAACCGCAATGTTGTTGAGGGCATCATGGATTTGAGGGGCATCGGGTTTCATGGCCTCTTCGACATCGAAAACCGCCGGCAGAATTTCGTATTGGACATCGATGAGTTTTAAGGCCTCTTGCGCTGTTTCTTCGTCGAGTGCGGCGACAGCGCCGATTTCATCTCCGATGTAACGGACTTTCTCAGACTCGAGCGCCATTTGATCAACGGTATGGGGGAAAAAGAATTCATTGGAACCGAATTTGATGTTATCGGTGTCTTTAGCGGTAATGATGGCACGGACTCCGGGAAGCTGTTCGGCCTTGGACGTATCAATACTCAGGATCCGCGCATGCGCGTGAGGGCTGCGCAGCATTTTTCCAACCAGCATGTTGGGAAAACGGACATCAAAGGCATATTGGGTTTGCCCCGTGACAATGCCGCGGCCATCTATGCGCGGGATACTCTTGCCGACGGGATTCGTATAGTTTTTGTTAACAGGGATGGGCATAGGATTTTTAAATAATCTTTGAATACAAGAAATTTTTAACTGGTCTCCTTCTCGCTGTTGGCCTGAGGGCGCGCGCCCATGATCTTTCCGGCTTCACGGATCGCGTTAAACATCTTCAAATACCCCGCGCAACGGCAGATATTACCGTCCAAGGCATACTCCATTTCCTCTTGGGAAGGTTTGGAATTCTTGTCCAGCAAGGCCTTGGAAGACATGATCATTCCAGGAATGCAGAATCCGCATTGGACAGCGCCATGATCTAAGAAAGTCTGTTGAATGGGATGAAGGTCATCGCCTTGCGCTAATCCCTCAATGGTTGTGATTTCTTCTCCGGCAACATCGCGGGCCAGGGTGATACAGGAAAGCATCGCGTGACCGTTGATATGCACCGTGCATGCCCCGCATTCCGCGTCATCGCAGGAGGATTTTGTCCCTGTGAGCCCCAGATGATCCCGCAGGACCTCCAGGAGCGTCTCATGCCCTTGAAGATCCACCACGTATTTCTTCCTGTTGATAGTTAATGTTGTTTGCCTATTCATTTAAGGATGCCGGGTTTCTTTTGTATCAATTCCGCCAGCGCGTTCTTCAACGTGACGCGGAATATATATTTTTTATAGTCGTCAGCCCGTGTGTTATAAATGGCCTCATGGAGATGGTCAAGGGCTTCCTGGGGCAGTTCTTGGAAAATAGGGCGCTGATTAAGAAAGTTTTCCAGTTTTGTGTCGCGTTGCGCGAATTCAACCGAATTATTTATCGCCAGGCAAGTCTTCGTTAAGGAGTTTTTTTCAAATGCCGTTTTAAGACAGACCGACAATAAAGGGATATCCACATAACCCGATCTCCTGACCCGCGCATAAACCAGGGCGGCGTTTTTGTCTCTGAGGATGGTTATGTGGGAAAGGATTTTATCCGTCTTGGCCCCATTTTTAAAAAAATTTTCAGCGCTGAGGGTGTGTTCGTGATTATCCGCTCCAATAAAATGGAAGTCGGCCTCCAGGGCTATCATGACAGCCGGCATTTCTGTCCAGGTGTATCGGCAGGTCAAATTCCCGCCGATCGTAGCGGTGTTTCGGATGGGGGTGGTCGCGATGTTTTTAGCTGCGTTTTTCAGGATACGGAAATTGTCGTCTAAAGAAGGACACTCCAGAATTTCGCGGATGGTTGTCATCGATGGAATAACGAGTTTTTGATGATCCACCGCAATGCCTTTAAGTTCAATAATGTTTTTCAGACTGATGATATGTCCCGGGGTCTTCATCCCGCGTCTTTTCAACTGTTTTAAATTGTTAATGAGGAAACTTCCTCCGGCAACGAGTTTACTATGAGGGGAATTCGCCAATAATCGCGCGGCCTCGGAGATTGTCGTGGGCTGATGGAATGTGAAAGGATTGAGGTACATGATTCTTCTTTAAGAAATTCATGGGAAAATTTATTGGCCGTAGTATATCAGAAAATAAAATTTTGGCCAACAGAATATACGTTACATGAGGTTTAAAACTTCTTTAGGGAGTCTCTTCAGCTCTTGTGTCCCTAAGACTTTTATGGACCAGCGCAACACCTGCAGTTTTTGGGCTAATTTCGGTCCTGGTTTGTCGATAGTGGCTAACCTCCTGCGGGATAAAAAGAGAATTTTTCTTAACGTGTGAAAGACAATTCTGGCCTCCCTGGGACGGTCATTACCTAATTTTATTAAATTGTTCAGGCTTTCAAAGGCTAACGTGCTTACGGTCGCGTTATAGTGGTCTAGTTTCTGAATCAAGGCCGGGGCCATGGATTTGAAGTATTTGTAGCGGTCAAGGACGCACAGGGTGTGCATGATTTCAACCTCGACAAAAGGCGAATCCGTCCGGTTGAGTCTTCGCAAGAGAATTTTTTCAACGATTCTTTTCTCGCGGGAGACGACTTCATGAGAGAATTTTTCCCTGAAGACTTTAATGGCCGCGGCGTTTTTATAGGAACCCAGGGTGTCGTCTTTCATCATGGCCAGGATGATCTCTTTGGAAAGTTCACTGTATTTGACAGCGTAGTTTGTCAGGAGTATTTGATCATCGAATATCGTGTACCCGGAGGGCATCACCTCGCCCGCGGGAGGTGTGGGGGGGGAAGTTTCTTGGAGCGAGTTGGGAAGACTTAAGACATTGTCTTCAATAATCACTTGCTCGCCGCTGTTGACAGGGACTTCGTGTGTCGGTGATTGGGCGTAGGAAGTGGTCAAGGTTAAGAAAGACTGAAGAGCAAAGACAAAAGACCATAGACTAAAGACCAAAGATCCACGACCGATCCTTGTAGGCCTTCGGGCAAGGGATTTTTTAAAGGAATTGTTCATAGGACTTCCTGATTTAAGCATTTTCATAAATTACCCTTGATTAATTGATTATCTCCAAAGAAACGTCTATAGCCTGTCGATGATGCGTTAATGCCCCGATGGAGATACGGTCAACGCCGGTTTGGGCGATGGCCTTGACGTTGTTCGGACGAATACCTCCGGAGGCTTCCAAAAGAGGTTTCTTGTGAGAGGACGATCGGGTTATTTTTACAGCCTGTTTCAGTTGGGGGATGCTCATGTTGTCGAGGAGGATGTAATCCGGATTTCCCCTAAGGGCCTCTTGAAGCTGGGTTAAGTTATCCACCTCGATTTCCAGAGGTTTCTTTGTTTTTGTTCGACATTGCTCAATCATCTCGACGAGAGATAAATGCCTTTTGGAAATAACCCGATGGTTGTCCTTGATCAGAACCATATCTTTTAAGCTCGTCCTGTGATTATATCCGCCGCCGCAACGCACCGCGTATTTTTCCAATTCTCTTAATCCCGGCGTTGTCTTTCGGGTATCAAGGATTTTTGTCTTAAACGGTTTGATCCTGTCGACAAACTGCCTGGTGTTGGTCGCGATGCCCGAAAGGTATCCCAAGAAATTCAGCGCCGTCCTTTCTCCTGTGAGAATGGCACGGGTTTTTCCTTTAATGAAGGCAACCTTTGAATTCTTTTTAACAGCATCCCCATCTTTAAGATCCGTGCGAAATAAAATATTTTTATCCAAGTTTTGAAAGACTTGCCGGGCGATCGAAAGCCCGCACAAGACAGCGTCCTCTTTAAAAAGAATCACAGCCTCCGTCGTTGAAGAGGCGGGCACCAGCGCGTTCGTCGTGATATCTTCCTTGGCCGCGTCTTCTTTGAGGGCTTGGGTTATTATATTATTGAATAATTTCTTATCCATAAATGATCTTTTATTCCAAATGGGCGATGGCCTGTTGAAGCTCGTTGTTTTTTTGTTCAAGGCCGGCAAGGCGTTCCCGTTCTTTTTGGACAACATCCCCTGGAGCTTTTTCAACGAACTGGGGGTTTTGAAGCCTCTTGGAAAGGGATTCAGCGGCCTTCCTCTGCTCTTCAATCTGAGTGAGGATCCGTTTTTTTTCCTGTTCGACATCGATGAGATCGCCTAAAGGAATGGCATAGGTGATATTTCCCGTAAGCCCCGTCGCGGCATTCTTAGGGACCGTGAACTCTGTCGTAATGGATATCTCGCCGATTCTGGAAAGATTTTTGAGGATCGCCGCGTTGTGACGCAGGAGGTCAATGCTCTTTTCGGATTTCGCCGCGAACAGGCATTGGATTTTATCGTTGGGTTTGACGTTCCATTGCGTGCGCGCGTTGCGGATGGCGCTGATCAGCTCAAGGAGCACGGCCATGCTTTCTTCGGATTTGGGATCAACACAAGCCTTCGTAAAGACCGGCCAGGGCTGAATAGCCAAGGCGCCTTTTTCTTTGTGCAGATAGCTGAAAATTTCTTCGGTGACAAACGGCATAAAAGGGTGAATCATTTTTAGGGAAAGTTCCAGAATCTTGAACGCTGTATTCTGGATCGTCGTGTCCCCCCATTTGTCTTTGATCATCTCCAAATACCAGTCACAAAAGTTACCCCAGAAAAATTCATGAATAAGGGTCTCGGCCTCGGAGAAACGGAATTTCTCAATCGCCTGGCTGACTTTCTCCAAGGTTGTATAAAAGCGGGAGATGATCCAGCGCGACGGTAAATCAAGACCGCCGTCCGATTGCATGCGGGCGGCAAGGTCAAAATCCGGTTCAATCTTCGTTGTGTTCATCAGGATCAACCGCGCGGCGTTCCAGATTTTGTTGGCGAAGTTGCGGCCGATCTCAAACTTTTCCTTGGAGATAAAAAGGTCCTGGCCGGAATTGACGATCAGGCTGTAGCGCAGGGCATCCGCGCCGTATTCGTTAATGATTTCCAGAGGATCGATGGCGTTGCCCAAAGACTTGGACATCTTGCGGCCTTGGGCATCCCGCACGGTACCGTGGATATAAACATCTTTAAAAGGAATGTCCCCCATAAATTCAAAGCCGGCCATAATCATCCGCGCTACCCAGAAAAAGATAATCTCCGGCGCTGTGAATAAGGAGGCCGTCGGGTAAAAATAACTTAGGTCACTGACCTTGCCCCCCTTTACTTCTTGGTCTTGGGTCTTTGGTCGTTGGTCATTAGTCTTTGGTCCTTGATCATCAACCCCAGGTCTGACTTGTGGCCAGTCAAAAGTGGCAAACGGCCAGAGCCAGGAGGAAAACCAGGTGTCCAAGACATCTTCATCCTGTTGGAGACGCGTAGAACCGCAGCGCGGACATTTATCCGGCGCGCTTTCAGAAACAATAGGCTCTTGGCATGGGTGTTGACTGGCTCCTTCTCCGATACAGTACCAGACGGGAATCCGATGGCCCCACCAAATCTGGCGTGAGATGCACCAGTCGCGGATGTTGTCCATCCAGTTGAGATATACTTTGGTCCAGCGCTCCGGATAAAATTTAATACGTCCGTCTTGGACGGCCTCCAGAGCCGGTTTCGCCAAAGGTTTCATTTTGACAAACCATTGTTTGGAAAGGTAGGGTTCGATAACCGTGTGGCAGCGGTAACAATGCCCGACGGAATGTGTGTGCGGTTCGATCTTAACCAGGTATTTGGCTTCTCTGAGCGATTCGATGATCGCCTCTCTGGCCTCAAAACGGTCGCTTCCTTCAAAGTCGCCGGCCTCCTTATTCAGGACGGCATTGGGATGCATGATGTTAATAAATTTTAAATTGTGGCGACGTCCCATTTCAAAATCATTGGGATCATGCGCCGGTGTGACCTTGACCGCCCCGGTTCCAAATTGGGGATCCACGAAGGCATCGGCAATGATTTTGATTTCCCGGTTTATCAGCGGAAGGACCAGGGTCTTTCCGATCAGGGAACGGTAGCGTTCGTCGTCCGGATTGACGGCGACCGCCGTATCCCCCAGCATGGTCTCGGGACGGGTGGTCGCGACAACCACGCCTTCTTTTTCATTATCCTTAAAGGGATACCGGATGTGATAGAGGTTTCCCTGGATATCCCGGTGCTCGGCCTCTTCATCCGAGAGGGCTGTCAGACAGCGCGGACACCAATTAATGATGTATTCGCCGCGGTAGATGAATCCCTTCTTGTAGAGGGAGACAAAGACATGTTTGACCGCGTCGCTGTAGGATTCATCCATGGTAAAGCGGGTGCGCGGCCAGTCACATGAGGACCCCAGTTTCTTAAGCTGATGGATGATCGTATCGCCGTATTCTTTTTTCCAGGCCCAGAGTCTCTTGAGAAATTCTTCGCGTCCTAAATCCTGGCGTTTCTTTCCTTCTTTGGCGATCTGCTTTTCAACGACATTCTGGGTGGCAATCCCGGCGTGATCGGTCCCCGGCATCCAGCAGGTTTCAAATCCTTTCATGCGTTTGTAACGGATCATGATGTCTTGCAGGGTATTGTTCAGGGCATGGCCCATGTGCAGGATGCCGGTCACATTCGGCGGCGGAATGACGACGGTGTAAGGCGGTTTCGCCGGATTCAGTTGGGCGTGAAAGAGATTTTTCTCTTCCCAAACCCGGGACCACTTGTCATCGACTTCCTTAAATTCAAATCGTTTGGGCAGTTCAATCATGGATAAACGGAATGTGTGTTGTTATTAAAATAAAATTCTAATCAATAGGGGTTTTATTAATTTCTTGAAGAGGAAGTCAGGCGCATCCAAGGGGTATTACTTTTTCTGATCCTTAAGAAGTTTATATTCGATACTGTCGATCAACGCTTCCCAACTGGCCTCGATGATATTTTCATGGACGCCTACCGTTGTCCATGAATCGGTATTGTCCTGGGATTCAATCAGGACGCGGACTTTGGCGGCCGTGCCTTCCTGCGTGTTCAGGACGCGGACTTTATAATCCCTTAAATGCATTTCAACGAGTTTAGGGTAAAACTTGTTCAGGGCCTGTCGTAAAGCCTTGTCCAGGGCATCGACGGGACCGTCTCCTTCCGAGGCGCAGAACTTTTCTTCACCGTTCACGTTCAGGCGGATTGAGGCCTCGGCAAAAATTTTGCCGTCAAAACGTTTTTCCGTAGCCACTTTAAATCCTTCCAGGGTGAAGAACGGGGTATATTTTTTTAAAGATCGTTTCAGGAACAGCTCAAATGAGGCATCGGCCGCCTCAAACTGATAACCGCTGTGTTCTTTGATTTGCAGGTCCTTCAGCAGTTTTTGCGCTTCAGGGGATTTCTTGTCGAGGAGAATATCCATCTGTTGGGCCTTGATGATGATAGGCATTTTACCCGCCAGCTCTGAGGTCACAAAACGCCGGTGATTCCCAACGACTTTAGGGTCGATATGCTCATACGCCAGGGGATTCTTGAGCATCGCGTCAATATGGACGCCCCCCTTATGCGCGAAGGCGGAATGCCCGACAAAGGCCGCGTTATCCGGGAGTTTGAAATTGCTGATTTCACTAATGAAATACGAAGTCTCCATGAGTTTAGGGACATTCTTATCCGGGATGGATTTGATTTTTAATTTTGTATGCAAGATGCCGATGAGCGTGCATAGGTCCGCGTTGCCGCAGCGTTCTCCCAGGCCATTAAACGTTCCTTGAATCTGCGTGCAGCCGGCGGCAAGGGCCGCGAGACTGTTGGCCACCGCCAGATCCAGGTCGTTATGGGTGTGAATCCCTAAGGGGATGTGGAACTTCCCCTTGATCTCCGAGATGATCTTTGAGATTTCCTCGGGAAGACAGCCGCCGTTGGTATCACAGAAGATGATGGCATCGGCGCCGGCATCCTGGGCTGTGAGGACGGCTTTCAGGGCATACGCGGGATTGCGTTTATAACCGTCAAAAAAATGTTCCGCGTCATAAAAAACCTCCCGTCCCTTCTTTTTCAGGAAATCAACGGAACCAGAAATCATGTGAAGGTTTTCTTCCAGGGTGGTCTTTAAGACATCAACGACGTGAAGGTCCCAGCTTTTCCCGAATATGGTGATGGTCGGTGTTTGAGCGTCGATCAGGCCGTTCAAATTCACGTCTTCAGAGGGTTTAATACCCGGTTTCCTGGTTGACCCAAAGGCGGTGATCTTGGCGTTCTTTAATTTTTTCGTCCGGATGACATCGAAAAATTCTTTATCCTTGGGATTGGATCCGGGCCATCCGCCTTCAATATAATGGATCCCCAGTTCATCCAGTTTCTCGGCGATCTTGACTTTGTCTTCAACCGTAAAGGAAATGCCTTCGGTTTGCGAACCGTCTCTTAAAGTTGTGTCGTAAATGATTGGAGTGGACATAATTGATTCTAAAGATTTTGGATAATTTATTAACTTGACTGTAAGGCGGACAATCACTCTGTTTCATTGTTTTCGCGAAAGTCCGTATTCAGAAAATTCCGTGGACGCCTTCCAAAGACGAGCGAGTCTCTGGAATTTGTCCACGGAAAATTTATTGCTCCCGGCAGAACTTATTTATATGTCCGTCAGGAGGGCATTAAAACTGCATGCCTAATTTAACGCCGCCTTGGGTCGAGTTATTTTTAGGTTCATAACCGACAACCCCGATGGGCGTGCCGCTGTATGTGATACTCTTGGTATCTGACTGAGCAATGTTCCAATATCGGACAAAGGGTTCCAAGAAGAAATCGAATCTGTCGGATACTTTCGTCAGGCGGATGGAACCCCGCGCGCCCCAGCCTTCGTCCTGGTCGTTTTCCAGGGTGTCCAGTCCGGCGATGGCATCTTCCAGATGGCTTTTTTGTTTTCCGGAGATGAATAAATCGTATTCCAGCGTGAATCCTAAGCGCCAACTGTCATTGATGGCCGTTTGTGTTTCAAAACCAATCGGCACATAAAAATAGTTGGACTCCCGGTCATAGCCCAAAGCGCCTGTGGAGGATGTTTCACCGCCTATTTCATCGAGCAGGTAGCGATAGCCGAACCCGACGTACGGCGTTACGCGCGAGGCCTCAAGGACGTAAAAATCGTATCCGGCGGAAACGCGGGCTTCCCCCAAGAAATCGCTGATATTATCAATCGATCCGGTGCCGTTAGAGTCATAATCCACGGACCCCCAGTTGATATGACCGTCGGCTTGGACCACAACGTGATTGGCCCAGCGTTCAGAAAGGCTCGCGTTGAGGCCTCCCATCACCCCTTCTTCTTCCATCACATCAGGCTCTTCGTATTTAATCCAGGAGGCCTCAGTCCCTAATTCAAAAGTTTTCTTGCTTTTTTCCGGAGCTTCGTCCTGCAGCGTATTGGCCCAGACCAAACCGCCGTGCAACAAACCCGCGATTAACAACCCGATCATCATTTTGACTTTGCCGTTTTCACCCATGTTCTTTTCTCCTCTTTTCTGATGGTTGTGGGGTGGGGATAGTTTGATAGCGATAGCAATGATTATTGGACTTTCGTGTTTGGCGATCTGCTTCGTTGCAACCTTCTGTGCTTGCTCAGCGTACACAACAGTACGCCTCGCGGAGTTTATCCCGAGCTTTTCCCGGGACTCCTCGGTTGTGCCTCGCATTTCATCCAAACGCGAAAGTCCTAATTTAATTTATCCAGTTCAAATTTTTTATGTAAAGCCCGTACCGCCTTATCTACCTGGTTTTGTTTAATAATGCAGGAGATGCTGATTTCCGAGGTGGAAATCATCTCGATATTGATTTTATTCTCAGCCAACGCTTGGAACATCTTGGCGGCAATGCCATGGTGCGAGCGCATCCCGGATCCGACGATCGATACCCGGGCAATGTCTTTATCCTGCTGGACTTCTCCAGCCTGAATTTTGTGGGCCACCTTCTTGGCCGCGGCAAGGGCCTTGGTTAAATCCGTCTTGGGGACCGTAAAAGAAATATCGGTGTGATTTGTTTGACTGACGTTTTGAACAATAATATCGACATTCACGCCGGCTTTGGAGATTCCCGTGAATATTTTAGCCGCCACGCCGGCTTTATCCGGAACGGCGCAGATGGTGATTTTCGCCTCACTCGAGTTGCTGGTGATGCCGCGAACGGCAATGTCTTCCAGTTTTTCATTTGTCTTAACGATCATGGTCCCTTCCTCCTTGGAAAAACTCGAACGCACATGAATAGGAATATTAAACCTCTTGGCGACCTCGATGGACCGGGCTTGCATCACTTGGGCGCCCAGAGAAGCCATTTCCAACATTTCATCGAAGGTAATGGTTTTAATTTTTCTCGCCTCTTTGACCTTGCGGGGGTCGGTTGTGTAAATACCCTCCACATCCGTGTAGATTTCGCAGACATCGGCCTTGAGGGCTTGAGCCAAAGCGACCGCCGTTAAGTCGGAGCCTCCGCGCCCGAGGGTTGTGATGTCGTCTTCCTCGGTCACGCCTTGATACCCGGCCACGATTACGATCTTTCCCTCAGAAAGGGCTTTACTGATGCGTTCTCCGCGAATGGTCACGATGCGGGCCTTTGTGTGAGCCGAGTCTGTTTTAATGCCGACTTGCATCCCGGTAAACGAAATCGCTTCATGCCTCAGGGCCTTGACGGCAATGGCTAAGAGGGCGCAGGAGATCTGTTCTCCGGTGGACATCAACATGTCCATTTCTCGGTCGGGAGGGGTATCGTTGATTTGAAAGGCCATGGCCTCGAGTTCATCGGTCGTATCCCCCAGGGCGGAGACAACAACGACAAGATGATTGTTTTTGGTCTTTGTTTCCGTGATCCGTCGGGCGACCGCCTTGATACGGTCAATGTTGGCGACGGATGATCCGCCGTATTTCTGGATGATGATGGGTTTGTCCATAGAGCAATATTTTTCTAAACGGGTTAGCGTTGGAGGTTATGGCTCCGCGTTTTTCTTAATAAAATATTCCATCAGCGCCTCTCCGCTTTTAAATTTAAGGCCTTTTTCTTTGGAGGCGGCTTCATGAAATTTGTCTGATCCATCCGGATGAACGCCTTTCCCGTACATGACAAACCCGACAGGATCGGCCGTGTGCGTTCGCAGTTCCACAGGGGTTGGATGATCCGGTAAAACGAGAAGCCGGTAGTCATCGTGTCGTTCAAAATGATCCAGGATCGTTCCTACAATTTCTTTATCGATGCGTTCAATAGAGGAAATCTTAGCCTGGAGATCGCCGTTATGACCGGCTTCATCCGGGGCCTCAATGTGGATATAGACAAAATCTTTATTTTTGAGGGCCTTGAGGGCGTGGCGCGCCTTCCCCAAATAATCGGTGTCGATATACCCGGTGGCTCCGGGGACATGAATAATTTCTAAGCCCGCCAGCTTGCCGATGCCGTTGACCAAATCCACCGCCGAAATGATGGCCCCGTCGACTCCAAATTTTTCTTTAAAAGAAGGCAGATGCGGTCGTGTGCCTTGGCCCCAAAGCCAAATCATATTAGCAGGATTTTCTTTTAAGTCAATTCTGACCTGATTGACGGGGTGATTTAGAAAAATCTCCTTGGATCGCTCCATGAGCGTTAAAAGGAGTTCAGCCTCCGGGCCTTTGGGGAGGTAAGGTTTTATCGTTTTGCCTAAAATGTCGTGGGGGGCGGTGGTCGGGATTTTATTATAAATTTCCGGATCAGGGCATTTTAAGAGTAGCAGATGGCGATAACTTTTCCCGGAATAAAATTTAACTCCTTCGAGTTTTATTTCGGTATTGAGGGAATCGATCAGGACGGACGCTTCTTTAGTGGGGATGTGTCCGGCGCTGTAATCCACCATCTTCTCCCCTTCGATGGTTATTAAGTTACAACGAAAGGCGATTTCATCCTCTTTTAAATGGATTCCAAGGCTGGCGGCCTCCAGGGGTGCCCGGCCCGTATGACAGGCCTTGGGGTCATATCCCAAAAGAGACATGTTCCCAACGTCGGAACTGGGGTGCATGCCGTTAGGAATCGTCTGGATGAGCCCTGTCATGCCATTTTGCGCCAGAAAATCCATATTGGCGGTATGGGCGGCTTGAAGCGGTGTCCTCCCGCCCAAGGCCTCAACAGGACGATCGTCCATGCCGTCGGGAACAATTACGATATATTTCATAGTGATTTTATTGGTTCCCGCGCCGGCGGAAGTCCGCAACCTCGTTGTTTAAGGATTTTTAAAAGGGATGCCGCTATCTCCGGCCTTGAACCGGCTTGAGCCAGGATCCCGTCTTTTTCGCTGATGATATAGCCTTTATATTGCCCGCGGGAAAAAGCATTAGCGATCACCAGGTCGCAATGCGCCTTTAAAAACAGGTCACGGGTCTTTGAGCTCAACAATTCCGGTGTTATTTTCGACTCCAATTTAAATCCTACAAGAAAGACATCGGGATTCCATTTTTTGATCAGATGAATAATTTTGGCTGTCGGAATCAGTTCAAGCGTTAAGGATTTCTTTGTCGACGATATTTTTTGTGTAAACGGCTTTTTCAGTTTGTAATCAGCCACAGCGGCCGCGTGAATGATCACATCATATTTTTTCTTCAGCTCTTCTCTCAGGAGCGCCACCAGTTCATCGTAAAAAGAGAACTTCCTGATCGTTATTTTTTTGGATGAGCAAGGAAAGCGCACCGGGCCTTCCAACAAGGTGACTTCCCCCCCCGCTTTCCCAAAATCTTCGGCAAAGATCTGGCCTAATTGACCCGTAGAGATATTGCTCATGACCCGCGTGTTATCAATGGGCACCCACGTCGGACCACAGGTAATCAGAATTTTCTTGTTTTTCAGCGCGCCTTTCAATTAAAATCCAATTTCTTTGAGAATGGCCTTGATATCCGCGTCAACGACCACAGGCTCAGCCACATGCTTGATGGCGATATTCGGATCTTTTAATCCATGACCCGTCAGGGTGCAGACAATGCGGCCGTGAGCGTTCTTAAAGTATCCCTCTTGATGAAGTTTCAGAATCCCCGCGACGGAAGCCGCTGAGGCCGGTTCCACAAAAACGCCATCCTCCCGTGCCAGTAATTGATAAGCGTCGATAATTTGTTCATCCGTCACCGCGTCAATTTTTCCGCCGGATTCCTCCCGGGCGGCCACGGCGGATTTCCAGCTCGCCGGATTTCCGATGCGGATCGCGGTCGCCAGGGTTTCCGGTTGTTCAACGATTTTCCCCAAAACAATCGGCGCCGCGCCCGCGGCTTGAAACCCAAGCATTTGAGGTAACCGCGCGGATTTCCCCGCCTTCTTGTATTCTTTATATCCTTGCCAATAAGCGGTGATATTGCCGGCGTTGCCCACGGGGATGGCATGAAATTCCGGCGCGTCTCCAAGATCATCGCAGATTTCAAAGGCCGCTGTTTTTTGTCCCTCAATGCGAAAGGGATTGATCGAATTGACCAGCGCCACCGGATAGGCGTCGGTGATCGCTATCACCAGCGTCAAGGCCTGATCAAAATTCCCCCGAATGGCCAATACCTTGGCGTTGTGGATCATCGCTTGGGCGAGTTTCCCCAGGGCGATGTTGCCTTCAGGGATCAGGACAAAGCATTGGATCCCGCAGCGTGAGGCATAGGCCGCGGCTGAGGCAGAGGTGTTGCCGGTAGAGGCGCACATCACGGCGCGGGCCCCGGCTTCTTTGGCTTTGGAGATCGCCATGGTCATCCCGCGGTCTTTAAAGGAACCGGTGGGATTTAACCCTTCGTATTTTAAGTAAGTCCTTAATCCGAGTCTTTGGGAAAGTTTGGACGAATGGATCAGCGGGGTATTCCCTTCGTGCAGAGTGACGACCGGGGTCTTGTCGGTCACCGGGAGAAATTGTCGGTAACGGTTGATGAGACCCTGGTAAGCTACCATAGCTTCTCCATTCGGATGGCCACAGGTTTGCTCTTGACGATGGAAAGACTCTGAATTTGCCTTAAGGCCAGACGGAGCATTTTTTCCGTGGCATAGTCCGTCAGCATGACGACGGGAACTGCCAGCGTCGGATTGTGCGCCTTTTGGGTCACGGAATTGATGCTGATGCCGTGTTTGCCCAGGATGCCGGTGATTTTGGACAGGACGCCGGGCTTATCCGTGGCCATGAACCGGATATAAAATTTTGTCTTGATCTGGTCGATCTTCCTCACTTTTAAGTGCGTTGCCTCGTCAAAGAGATTACAGAGCAGTTTGCTCTTGGGTTCTTTCGTCGCGAAATTGATCAGGTCGCTCACCACCCCTGAGGCGGCCGTCATCTGCCCCGCTCCCTGACCGGAAATCAGCAGGTCGCCTAAAGGCTCCGCGTAAAGATAAATGGCATTGTAGATATTGTTGATGGAGGCCAGAGGATGATCTTTGGAAATCAGCGTCGGATGGACGCGGGCTTCGATGTCATTATTCACCCTCTTGGCGATCGCCAGCAGTTTGATGGTGAGATTGAGACTCTCCGCGTGTTCGATATCATCATGAGAAATTTGCGTGATGCCTTCGGTGTAAATTTCATTCACTTTAATAAATTTGCCGAACGCCAGGTAAACCAGGATCGCCAGTTTATGGGTCGAATCCATGCCGTTGATGTCCAGGGTCGGATCACCCTCGGCAAATCCCCTTTTCTGGGCCTCTTGCAAAGCTTCGGTGAAGGTGCGGTTATGTTGCGTCATCTCGGTTAAAATGAAATTGCACGTCCCGTTGATGATGCCGTAGAGGCTGGAGAATTTATTGCCCACGATCCCCTCGGTAATCGTTTTGATGATGGGGATCCCGGCGCCGACGGAAGATTCAAAATACAATTGGGCCTTATATTTCTTGGCTAATTGAAACAGCTCTTTGCCGTTATTGGCAATCAATTCTTTATTGGCCGTAATGACATGTTTCCCGCGTTTCAGGGCGCCCGCGACGATTTTCTTGGCGATATCCATCCCGCCGATCAATTCAATGACGACATCGATTTTGGGATCATCCAGGACCTCTTGGAAATTGGAGGTCAAATACGTTTTTTCAAGGCCCGTCGTGTTTTTATTCTGCAGGCTTCGATCGCAAAGAGTCTTCAGGACAAATTCCGTATGGAATCTGTTCTTGATAAAATTTTTCCTTCTGTTCAAAAACTGGATGACGCCCGATCCGACGGTGCCGTAGCCGATGAGGCCGACTTGGATTCTATGCATACGGGTTCTGATCTCCTTTATCAAAAAATTTTATCATTTTTTCCAGGACGAGTTTAGCCTGGACGTCGATAAATGTGAATTTAAGCCGTGTCTCATAAAGCAGGCCCTTGGCTTTTTCATGCGATGCAAGGACGTAACCTTCGATGTAAGTGTTTTCCGTGAGAAAGGGCGTTTGTAATTTGATTCCTAACGGGGTTGCCGGTTCATAGGCCAATGAGGTGATAAAGCACATCCCGCCCATGCTGATATTTCTTAGCTGTGTGATTTCAAAAATCTGTTCGGGGCTGTTTTTATGAAAATACGAGAGAATAAAATTCTTATTGAGTCGTTTGGAATGCCGGCGATCCTCATCCATGGGTTTCTGGGAATCATCCAAAGAGTTATTCATCAAATTCCTTGAAATCAATCAAACAATGGAAAAAATGATCGGAGCGGTGAGAATTGAACTCACGACCTCTTGAACCCCATTCAAGTGCGCTAAGCCAACTGCGCTACGCTCCGGATGTTTTAATGGATAATCGGGGAGGAAAACACCTTCTCCGCCATCAAATTCGCATAAGTGGTTTGAAGTATACTATATCCTTTTGACGCTGCAAAGGGAAATTTTGTCGGAATTTTGCCGGAGTTTGGGGCGGATTTGTCAGGAGGTTCTATTGAAGGAGGTTGTTTCGTTTAATTGGTTTCTTAATAATTTATTCCTAGATGATATTTTCAAACCTCTGTTGATTCAAGCTGGAGACTTATTCCGCTTTCATAGCGCGGTTCATCAGGTCTGTTACGGCGGCGGGGCAGGGTTTGTTCTTGTAGATAATATTGTAGACTTCATCGCAGATGGGCATGGGGATTTTGTGCCGGCGGCTGAGTTTGCGCACCGCCTTGACGGTCTCGACGCCTTCGGCCACCATGTCCATGCGGGAGGTGATCTCGGTGATGGTTTTGCCTTGGCCCAATTGTTCGCCGACGGTGCGGTTGCGGCTTTGCGGGCTGAAACAGGTGGTGACCAGATCCCCTAAACCGCTTAACCCCCAAAAGGTTTTTGGATGGGCGCCCAGAATTCTCCCCAGGCGCGCCATTTCGGCCAGGCCTCGGGCGAGAATGGCCGCTTTGGTGTTGCTTCCGAATCCCAGGCCGTCACACACCCCGCAGGCAATGGCAATAATATTCTTGATGCTCCCGCCTAATTCGACTCCGGGAATATCCGTGTTGCGGTAGATGCGAAACGAGTCCGTGTTAAAAACTTCCTGCGCCATCCTGGCGACGCGTTGATCCCGGGCCGCCACCACGGCGGTGGATGGGATCCCTTGGGCCACTTCCCTGGCGATGGTCGGGCCGGAAAGAACGGCGAGCGGAATGTCCCCCAGTTGTTGTTGGATGATTTCCGAGATCCTTAGGAGATGCGCGTTGTCAATCCCTTTCGTGACACTGAGAAAAATTTTATTGGAGAAATCAATTTTTTCTTTTCGGATTTTTTTGAGAACATCCAGGGCGTATTTGGACGGCACGGCAAAGACAAGCAGATCACTGCCGCTGAAGGCTTCTTTTAATTGGTCGACAAGAACCAGCTCCGGCGGGAGAGGGATTCCGGCCAGGAACTTCGGATTGGATCGGGTCTCTCGCATCTGTTGAAGATACGGGGCAAACGGACCCCAAAGTTTAACGGGATACCCTTTCTTGATGAGGTGGACACTTAAGGCGGTCCCCCATCCTCCGTCTCCGATGATCGCGATATTTTTGATTTTTTTGAGCATAGTGTCAGGGGATGTTGTTATTCAAGCGACGCGTTGATCCTAACGCAAAAGTAATGGAACACTAACATAGAGTTTCATGGCCGATCCGTTGTAGACCCCAGCGATATGATTCCACGCGCCTGTTGTGTCGCCGTCGAAGGCAGTATCCGCGTGCAGGTAAAATAAAAGTGCTGGTGATGACGATGAACAAGGCAAACCCTTTCTTACTGAGTTAATGCGGTAAACCAGAGATTGGCCATGGATTGATATCCAACCCCGTTGGGATGGAGGAAATCGGCATATTCCTCTTCATAACGATGACGCCCTGTTACTGGGTCTTGATAATTAAAATAACTGTAAAAATCTGTGGGAGTTATTACTATATTATTTTGTGGATAATTTACCAACTCATCGATAACTTGATTATATTCTTTAATCAAATAATTCTTGCTCTCTTGATCAGGGTATAGATAGTGCCCACTCACAGTCCCATCACGCAACGCAATAGGTGCTTTTGCTACACACGCCTTTTTACCGTTATTGTTTATTGCATCTATGATTTTCTGCATATTATCTTTAAATGATCCTGAATATCCAGAATCACCTGAATTTAATCCTAACCCACTGGGAACAGGGGAAAATTGGTTGGCATCATTTGTCCCATATTGAAGCAAATACCAACTGGCGTTGGGATGCTTTTGTAGAATTTTGTTAATAGAAGAAGCCCCATCAGATGATTTGGTTCCCCCAACTCCTTCATTAAAAACAGTGTGTGGATACCCTCTCGCCGCTGTAAGTAAATTATTTAATATGGGCGTGTAACCACCCCCTGCGTTTCGTCCATCTTGTGAAGTATTATCAGAAAGGTTATCATCTCCGTCTCCTCTTGTAATGCTATCTCCCATTGCCACATAATAATCACCAATGCCAACCTGTATCTTTCGATCATGTGTATACACTCCGGAAACTTTATTACCCCATTCATCAACGACAAAAGCATCTATTACATGTTCACTCTGAGAAAGGTTTGTAAAGACAACTTCATAAGGCGTTGTGTAATCGCTAATAGTTTGCTCATTCGCGGTCCCACTATCAGCCACAAAAAGAATTCCCTGATTTTGCTGTAAATTGTTAGTTTCTGTTTGAACAGAAAGGTCTAAATTTTCTTGTAAATAATAATTATCAGGTGTAGTAATCCTCACCAGCGGCGTCGTATCGGGCGTTGTACTGTTATAAAATCTTAAGGCCAACACATCCTCGGCGCTCAGGGCCCGATTGTAAACCAGAACCTCGTCGACATTGCCATCCATATGGCCATAATTAGAAGTTAATGCCCCTATAGCCATATATGACGCGCCTGTATATGGCACTATGATATTCCCCGTCGGGTGTGTTTGTGTATTAACGAGTAGCCCGTCTACATATAATTTCTGTTTACCCGTGGTTTTGTCGTAAGTGCCTGCAACGTGGTACCACTTGCCCGTCGAAGCGATCAAATCCTTGGCCGCGTTCTTTTGAGTTTTTATTCCTCCGGATGTTTTAGTGGTTACTATAAATCTTATGGTATCCCTCGAACCACTATACTGATTGAAATACAATCCATAACCCTGTAAATTACCCCAAGACCAACCGCCAAAAATAGTATCTGGCGCTGTTGTATCTACTGAATATCTATAAAACCACGCGGAAACCGAAATTTCGTCATAGTTTAAGGTGGGAATCGATACAAAATTACTTGTGCCACTTATACCGTTAAAACTTAAGGCCCCTCCAAATTTTCCCCTTGTCCATGTGGCCTTGGTAATAGTACCGTTTTTGTTATTACCTGACGAATCCGTCGCAATCGTTCCCGTCCCTTCATTAAGCGTATAGTAAGACTGCAGGGTCGCGTCAGGCGCTGCGCCCGTGGTAAAGCTCCAGATGTAATCGGCTGTCATCCCATTGCCCGCTGCATCCCTTCCCCCCATGGCAATCGTCGCCGTGTAGGTGGTGGAGTCGGGCAGGTTACCCGAAGGGGTAAACGTGGCCGTTGTCCCGCTGTACGATACCACCCCACCTATATTACCACTCCCATCACTCACCAGAAAAGTGGCTGTTGTGATGCTGCTTGCGTCCATCGTCTCGCTGAACGTCGTTGTTATCACGCTATCACCCGCCACCCCCGTCGCGTTACTGGCCGGACTCGTTGCGCTCACCGTCGGCGGCGTCGTGTCTTGCGTTGTGGCGTTATTAAATAAAGACAACACCTCCTCGGCGCTCAGAGCCCGTTTGTAAGCTCGAACCTCGTCAATTTTGCCATCCATATGGCCATAATTAGAAGTTAATGCCCCTATAGCCATATCTGATCTCTCTGTATATGGCACTATGGTATTGCCCGCCGGGTGTGTTTGCGTAGCGACATGTTGCCCATTTACATATAATCTTTGTTTACCCGTGGTTTTGTCGTAAGTGCCTGCAACGTGGTACCACTTGCCAGTCGAAGCGATCAAATCCTTGGTCACATACTTTTGAGTTTTCACTCGTGCGGATGTTTGGGTATGTAAGATAAATTGTATGGTATTTCTCGAACCACCATACTGATTGAAATATAATCCGTACCCTTCTTTCTTACTCCAAGACCAACCACCAAAAATAGTATCTGGCGCCGCTGTATCTACTGAATTTCTGTAAAACCACGCGGAAACCGAAATCTCGTCATAGTTTAAAGGTTGAACCGACACATAATTGTTTGTACCGTTAAAATTTAAAGCCCCTCCGATTTTTCCTGTTGTCCATGTGGCTTTGGTAATTGCGCCATTTCTGTTATTACCTGACGAATCCTTTGCCGTCGTTCCCGTCCCTTCATCAAATGCGTACTGTGCCTCCAGGTCGGGTGACTGAGTATATGCGAGCTTATTGGGATACCCAATTAACAAGAAAAACAACATCATGGCAGTCCCTAAGGCTCGTAATAATCTATTTTTCATTTAGCATCTCAATTTTTTGTTTAAGGAAAACGGGGATATCTCGACCTACGATTTCTGAAGGATAAGATGCCATTAATTGTGCGTAGGTCAATTGTTCCGCTGTATTATATAGAAGCCGCCGGGGCAATCAAGGAGAAATTCAAGGACTTCAAAGGGCTCGCGCTTGCGGGGATCCGCTTGGCCGCGACCCTGCGTGTTCGCTCAGTCTCAAAAGGATTCGGACGCGTCGGGCTTGACCATGACTTTAAAAAGCGCGAAGTCCCTATTGGTGTAAATCCTTTGAAAGAATGGATTGTCTTTCGCCGGCGAGGCGTAGCGGAGAAACACGATGTAGTCGGCCTTGTATTTGGAAATGGCATTCTTGATGGCCTGATGAGGCGACCGGGTGACATTGACTTTGAAGGGCTCAACATCCCGAATCCTTTTCTGCCATTCCAGCGCGGCGGGGTAATCAAATCCGACGATGCCGCAATCCCTGTAGGAGACAACGAGACCGCGTTCTGAAAACATCCGGAATCCGCACATCTCCATGTTGTAAGGCACCAGGAGGACGGCCTCCACGGGGGTTGCGCGTTGGACGTATCTCTGCATATCTTCCCAACTCCTTTGGAGCTGCCAGAATCCCTGGGCATGGTTTTCGGCGTGGATTTTCTCAATGTGATAAAACCCGAATTGAAGGAAAAACCCGGCTAGGGGGATCAGGTAATAAAGACGCCGGTGGATGCGCTCAAGGTGTCTCTTCTGAAACCAGCCGAACGCGAAATAATGTCCCGTGAGACAGACGAAGATGCCGATTAAGATCACTTTAACGATGTATTTGTAGACGGTGGTATGAAAGGCAAAGAGGATCGCGCTGAGGCCCAAAATCATGAGGACGAGTGCGATCCCTGTCATCAGACTTCGGGTCAGGCGGTTTGTTTGCTTAAGGCTTTTTTTCAATAACGCGATGGCGAAGAGGATCCAGACCGCCGCGGTGGCCGGCAGACCGCTGAATTTCAAGAGCGTCAGCAGGACGGCGAGACCGAAACCGATCAGCGCCCCCTCCTTCTCGATGATATCCATGAAATAGAGAACCGTGTACCCGGGCAAAAGGAACAACAGGAATTGGGCGTTGCGGATCAGGTTGAGGTCCAGGACGAACTTATTGGGGTAAAAATACGTGAAGATCAGGCAGACGACGAGAAATCCAAAGGCCGTTAGGCAGAAAGTTACGGCCTTTCTGTTTTTTCGAAAAGGCGCGTTAAAAAAAATATTGAATAGAAAAAGTGAGATCAGAAAAGCATAGGGTTGGATGGCCTGATAAAAGAGGCCGATGTGGCTGAGAAGTTTCGCCGGCGGGATCTGGGGAAATTGAGGGAATATGAAATTCTGAGGGCAGGCCTTGATATAGAGCTCCAGCCAGTTCGCCTCAAGAAGGGGGCTCTCTCCCCCGTCAGGTCCGAGGCGGTTCTTCAACATCCATATCAGGAAAGGCAGGCTGGTCAGGACAAAGGCCGCGACGGCTTTAAAGAGTGTTTGGATTCCGTGTTTTTGAATATGTCCCAACAAATAAACCGCCATAAATACAAAAGGAAACAGGCTGTACAGAGCGTGGATATTTGCCGCTAATCCCAGAAGAACCGATGCCAGGAGAAACCGTTCCTTGAAAAAAAAATAGATCCCGGCAAAGATGACGGCCATGGCCAGTTCCTGATGGGAAAATGTCCTGTACAGAAACTCCTCGACGCGGATAAGAACGATGAAGGCCAGGACGCAGACAAAGGCCTTGAACTTATCCCGGGTGAGGAGGTGCCAGAGTTTGAATATCCAGTAAAACAGGAAGTAGCGGCTGATCAGATACAGTCCAAAGTAGACCATGGGAATCTGGTCGGTTTTGATCAGGCGGGCCAGGACAGGATAAAAGTACGAAGAGAAATTTCTTTTGAGACTCTGCACATAGTAGTCGCCCGGATAAAGACTCGGGTCGATGAGCGATTTCAGTAAAGGAATCTCCAGATGCTGGTCATCCCATCCGAGTTTATAACCGGTTGTTAAGAGGAAAATGGATAAAAGAAGAACGGCGAGCACCCAGGGGGATTGGAAGGAGTGACGAAGTTTTTTGTCATTCATGGGAATTTGCGGGAATGATTGTCCTGTACACAATTACTGACTTCCGTAATGGAACGCGGGCGGCTTAAACTAAAATTATTTCCAGACAAAGATCTCCCGGAACACCTCAAACATGTACGCCGCGCCCCAGCGCAGGACCTGGAGTTTCCGCTCTCCCCCTTCGCGTTTGGGTTCATCCCCGGGGATGTCGGCCACCTTCAATTTTCTTTTCGCGCACCGGATGGACAAAAGCGGCTCCCAACTGATTTTGGTTTTAAAAAGTTTTTCTTCCAGGCTGTAACTCTCTTCTTTGTCCAGGTCGAGTTCCGTAATCAGGCTTTTTTTATACGCCCGGTAAATCACCATGGCGTCCGTGTAATGGGCGCCGTGAATGAGATTGATCAGCGTTGTGAATAATTTATTGCCGAAGGCCGTCACGACATCATCGTCATAGCTTTTAGCCCCTTGCGCGTAGCGCGAGACAATGACCATGTCATAGCCTTCTTTCATTTTTGCGATACAGGCGGGGATCAGTTCGGGAATCGAATTGCCGTCCGGGCTGAAGGTGAGAATCACATCGCCGGTGACATGCGGCAAGGCCTCCATGTACGCGTGGCGCATCCCTTTTTTCTTTTGAATGACGATTTCGTATCTTTTTTCCCTGGCGTATTCGATGGTGCCGTCGGTAGACTGGCCGTCAACGATCAGGATTTGATGACACCATTCTTTCTTGATTTTCGGCATGATGGTCTTCATGCCGTCGATTTCATTGAGTGTGGGAATGAGGATTGTCACTTTCATGGGGATCTTTCCGATGACTGACTTTCGCCAAAGTAATGAAACATTGGGGAGGTCAATAATTGTTTGTGAAAAAAAGTGGAGCGAGAGAAGGGAATCGAACCCTCGTTACCAGCTTGGAAGGCTGGAGTTCTACCACTGAACTACTCTCGCGTATTTCCTTCGATGACTGAGAATCCAAAAGAAATGGGCAGAGAAGGATTCGAACCTCCGAAGCGAAACGCAACAGATTTACAGTCTGTCCCCGTTGACCACTTGGGTATCTGCCCAACTTATTTTTTCTTGTCAACTCACAACTCGTTAACTCGTGACTCGTCAACTGACTTTGCTTTGAATATTAAAGCTGGCGAGAGGCTTCGAACCCCCGACCTGCTGATTACAAGTCAGCTGCTCTACCAACTGAGCTACGCCAGCGAAATTATTCAAATAAATTTTGACGGTCAATCAGAAGGCCACAATATACCAGAATTACCTTTTACTGTAAAGGTTGAATTTGGGCAATCCGCTGGAGATTTGGGGGTGTGAAGAAAAAATATTTTTTTAAAGGAGGCTGTTTCTTTAGGAAGACTTCAAGGGTGTCTGAGTTTCGTTCCTCGGGGGGATGGATCCCGTGGTCTTGTCCTCCTCCCCGGGGGCGTTCAGTCCAAGGGGAAGAGGCATGCCGGTCATGGGCGTGACACGCAGAATGACCGGAAGAAATCCTTTGATATTTATATTTTCCAGCGGCTGCTGGCTTAAAGGCAACGGCAGGCCGTTTTCGTCACGTTGGATTTGCAGATCCAGCATCGCGGGATTCAGGTCAATACCACCGACGGGTTCCACCGGTCTTGACAGGGTCATTAAGGCCGAATCGGCATTTTTGTCGCCCTCCTCCGAATCTGCATGCCTCAATCCAGGGTCGTCATTCATGTCTTCACTAATCTTGAATTCTTTGCGCAGTCCTAAATATCCTTGGGTAGAGCCTAGGAGATTAGACGCAAAGAGTACAACGTCTTGGGTCATCTCTTTCAGTGTCTCGGAAATCAATCCCATCATGGCCGCGTCCTTATTGACGCCCCCCAGATGAAACGGATTGAATTTTCTTTCTCTTAAGATCGTCCACGCGGCACTGATCGCGGCCAGCACCAGGGGGTCCTGCGTTTCCCAATCATGACCTGTGTCATCGCGCGCTGTGGCATAAGGATAGGACCTGGAATTCTTCATTTCTTTGTCATCTTTTATTGGTACGGCAAGTGTTTCTAAGTGGTCCGCCATCTCGTCGGCATACCACTTCAGATCAAATCGATGTTTGGGATAAGATTTTGCCAGCTCTCTTAAGGCCATGATGGCAAAATTGGTCCACTCAATCGAAATCATGGGATCGCGGCCCGATTCTAGTTTTTTGCTGTCGGTAAAATCCACACCCCGGAGCCTATTCCCGATATACACGCCGGCCTTTTTCTTAGTCTCCTCCCACAGTTGATACGCGCTCTCTTCGCCAACCCAACTGTCGATCTCTTTAGCGCCGAACAGGAGGATGGCCCACAACTGGATATCCGTGGCAAAGACCGTGTCAAAACTCCACTCCCCATTTTCATATCCCATGCCCCGGCGGAACGTCAACGCGTCTTGATCATACGCGGATTTAATGTAGTTTTTAATCTTATTCATGGCCGTCAAGTATTTCTTATCATTGGTCGTTTCATAGAGCATCCGTAACGCGGCGTACCAGGACAGATTGTGTTCGGTGGAAATTGTATTGTAATAAAATTCTTCATCCCCGCTCTCGTGGTAATTCCCCTTGGGCCCCATCCGGATCGCGCCGACGGCCTCCCCGTCTTCATTTTCACCGAGATCCGCCATCAGATAAAGGGCGGTATTCGCTAATTGCTGGGCCAGCCGTATCCGTTCATCCCGGGAATCAATTTTTTTCTTACCATGGTCATGGGTATAATCCTGCAGGGCGCCCATGGCCACCCAGGCGTTTTCACCGGACAAGGCCTGCCAGAACGGCCAGCTAATGGTCTCTCCCGATTCCTGGTCAACGAGCTTGTACGTGATCTTGCCGTCTTTTTCTACCACCTCTTTAATGAAAGGACTCCCCTTGGTTGCCAGATATTTCCAAAGATGTCCGTTTAACTCTTCACCACTCGTCCGGTCCCTCCATATCCCGTCCTTTCCCTTCTCGACTTCTCCATACTCTAAAACCGCTTCCATGGTCGGGATCCGCATCTCCTTCCCTGTATTAGGATCCGTCAGTCGTATTACTTTCTTACCTGTTTTCGGATCATCTACGTAATAATAGTTAGTGCCGTTAACGTCTCTATGAATATAACTCTCATCGTAATTCAGATCTCCCTCATCTCCATAATCAAAATACGAATCAGACGTCCTGGGTGCTTTATTAAGCATGTAGCTGTAAAAATCTTCCCGCTCCGTCACAAACGCCTTGCCCTTTTCAGGTAAGAAAGCCATGGCCCGCACGGATTGATCATAAATCTGGGAGACATATTTCGCGTAGATCCTGTCGTATTGGTCGTATCCCTCCCAATTCTTTTCCTTTTCGAAGATTTTGGTATAAAAACTGAACCCCAGACCTGATATCTTTGACTTGGACTTAAGGAGAAAATTCAGCGTCTGCTTGATTGCTTTTTTAGTTAATTTAGAATCGCCGCCCTTTGCCTCTGCTTCCGCTTCTTTTACCAGATCCTCATACGTCGCCGCCCGAGCTATTTTTCCCACCAGTTCAGGACCAACGGCCGCGGTCGCGATTGCGCCCAGCAAACCTTTCAAGAACGTTCGACGAGTTGGACCATTTTTCTCATGATCCGCCAGTTGGGCCGCGTCAAATTCTTTTAAATAATTCCTGTTTGATTCAGGGCCGATCTCCCAGAGATTCGTTGTGAGCACCGCGAAATCGGAGGTGTTATTTTGAACGCGCTCTACCTTCCCGCGTTCTTCGTTCGACAAGGAAGCGGGATCCGTTTGGGTCGTAACGTGTTCAACACCTGTCATTCCTCCGGAGAAATATTTGCGCGGGATGATCTGCTGGGTGACAGGGTCGTACTCTTCATTAATAGAGTTGAAGACCCCCTGCTCAAAGGCCGCCAGATATTGCTGATAAATTTTGTGTTTGACCGCCTTGTCCTCAACCTCGACACCTTCCACTTTGCTTTGGTCCAGATACACTTGCCCCAGCAGGCTCTGACGCAGACTTTGTTTGAACCACGTCGCCAGGATCATGGCGTTGGTGATCTGACGCAAATTGGCAAAGGTCCTGCCCTCATTGACCTCGCGTTCGATTTCGGGAATGAGAACATCCCGAATGATGGAGGTCGCCTTACTGTGCTCCCGTGCTTCTGTGTTCTTGTGTCCTTGCGCCAAAGCAACATAATCTTCCTCCAACATCACTTTGAGATGCCTCCCGGCCACAATGGCGCTGCCGTTGTGCTCGTAGACCACGGCTCTTTCAGGGACAATCCAGATTTTATGAAAGGCCTCCAAAGGAATATCGGTGGTGCCGAGTTCTTCCCGGGCCCGGGCGTACACTCGTTCCCAGAATTCAGCGCCCAGGGATTCTTCCGGATTGATCAGGGATGCGGTCAGTTGTTTCAACAGGTAATCCTGCGCCAGGAGGTCCCGGCCCATCAGGGTCTCGCCAAAGGCCTGGGGAATAATCCGTTCTTTTTCATAAGGGGAAAGGTTCACCCACATCTGGTCATTGGGCAGGGTCAGGGCCGCCAGGAAATACTTGATCATCTTTAAGCCTTCTTCTTTGAGGACAGCGCCCTGCAGATGATCGTCCCCGCGGTCCATAATAAAATCAAATTGCAGAGGAGTTTCCGGATGGATCGTGATCCCGGCAAGGATCGCGGGGGTGTAGGGGGCGGTCAGCTCAATAGCCGCGCCGGGCGCCGGCAGTAAGGGATTCGCGAAGATTTCGGCTATTGCCGGAGTTCCGGCAATGTTTATGAAAAAAACAACGCTGAGCAGGCCTCTGAATAAACGGTTTACCATCACTTTAATCCTGTTATTAAGGTACTGAGGGGACATCTTTAATTCTCATTGAGCGAAGTATACAATACATCCCCGCGCGCGACAAGCCCGGGTCAGTGTCAGAAATTGTCAGGAAAGGCGAGAGTGAGGTGAGGTTAAGAAACAATAAAAACAGTGTTTTCATCCGTCTATATTAATGTTTTCAAAACAATTTTCCCGCGCGTGTGTCCGCTTTCGATGTGTTGATGGGCTTGGGTGATTTGTGTCCATTCAAAGACGCGGCTGACGTGGACCTTGAGCCGGCCGTACTCAAGATGTGTCCGCAGGATGTCTAACTGCGCCGCGTTGGGTTCGACAAAGACGTACAAGAGGTGAATCCCCTTTTGACGGGCCAGCGCCTCATCTCCCTTTTCAACAATGGTTGCCAAGCGCCCGCCGGGTCGGACACAGTCGTAGGCCTTGATCAGACTCTCCCCGCCGGCACAGGCAAAGGCCAGGTCGACACCTTGGGGGTGAAGAGCTTTGAGACCCTGGCGGAAATCTTCCCGTTGGTAGTCCAGTGTATGATCGGCCCCGAGCTGTTTCAAATAGGCCTGATGTTCCGCGCCGGCAACCGCCGTCACTTCAGCTTCGGCGTTCTTGGCCAGTTGCACCGCGAAGGACCCGACTCCGCCGGAGGCTCCTACAATGAGAACGGTTTCGCCTTTTTGAAGGCCTGCGGCGTCGAACAACGCTTGGTACGCGGTCAAGGCCGCCAGCGGGACGCAGGCCGCTTCTTCAAAGGATAAATTGACCGGCTTGCGGCTGAGATAACTCTCCGGCAGGCAAATGTATTGGGCATAAGTCCCGTTGTGAATAATGCTCCGTCGGCAATATGCGTAGACCGCCTCGCCGATTTGAAAACGTTTCGCGCCCAGGCCTCGCTGCTCCACGACGCCGGCTAAGTCCCATCCCGGAATCAGGGGAAACTGGTGAGGAATGCCGCGGTCTTTCAGGTTGCCTTCCCGGATTTTCCAGTCCACGGGATTGATGCCGGCCGCGTGAACGCGGATCAGGACCTCGCCGTCGGCAGGTTCCGGTTGGGGAACATCCGCGTAGAGCAATTTGTCCCGTCCGCCGAATTCATGAATTACAATGGCGCGCATAGTACACTCCTTTGTAGGGACGCGTCATGACGCGTCCTGATAAACTGTCAAACGAGAATTTCCAGCAGTTCATCCCAGCAGGTCGTAAACCGTTTCGATCGGTGCGCCTGCTTCATGGACCACGATTTTCCCAATCCTTCCGCCGCGAAAAATAACTTGCCTGTGTGCGCGCGGCGGTTGTATTGATCCATGACCTCCATTAACCTTTGACGGTCACTGCCCTGATATTGGGCCTCAAACAAATCCCGCGGTTCCCGCGTCTGGGGAACAAAATCCGAGAGGATAACCCCGCAGCGTTTGTACGAAAATCCGTCACGGAAAATCTTTTTTAATAAATGGTCTGCCGTGGCGATTAACCGCGGCGTGTAGGCGTCGGGAGGACTTAAGTCCACACCGGCGGCATTTCGGTAGTAAGGCGTTTCTTTAAACCGGTTCGTCTCGATGAAGACCTGGATATATCCGGCCAGCGAATTTTGGTCTCTCAATTTCTCGGCCGACCGGCTGACATAAGCCGCGACCGCCTCCTTCATTTCAGAGAAGTTTTTCACCTCGACCCCGAACGTCCGGGAGGTGCAGATCGCCTTTTTATCCGGCTGGATTTCTTCCAGGGCCAAACACGCGATGCCGCGTAATTCCAGGACTGTCCGCAGGGTCATCACCGTTAAATGTTTTTGGATCCATTGGTCAGGCGCGTTTTTTAAGTCCAGGGCGTTGTGAATACCGTGACGTTCCAGAAGCCCCGCCTTCGCTTTACCGATCCCCCACACGTCATCCACCGGCGTCTTTTGTAACCAGGCATTCATTGTTTCCTCGTCCTGGAACAGGAAGACCCCTTCCATTTCTTTGTGATTTTTGGCGATGTGATTGGCGATCTTGGCCAGGGTCTTGGTCGGCGCCAGGCCGACACAGACAGGAATGCCGGTCTGCTGTTTCACGCCTGCCCGGATCTGCCGGGCAACCGCGTCCAGCGCCGAGGGTTCTAAGCCTTCCAGGGATAAGAACGCTTCATCAATGGAATAGACTTCTAACCGCGGCGTGAACTCTGAGAGGACCGACATCACCCGGTGGGACATGTCGCCGTAGAGCACAAAATTGGCGGAGAAAACAGTGACATTGTGCTGTTGGACCACTCCCGCGCATTGGAAGATCGGGGCTCCCATCGCGATCCCGAGCACCTTGGCCTCATTGGAACGCGAGATCGCGCAGCCGTCGTTATTGGAGAGCACGACCACCGGCTTGAAGCGCAGGGACGGGTGGAACACCCGCTCGCACGAGACAAAAAAGTTGTTACAGTCAACCAGGGCAAACATAAAATTTTCCTCAGTTATCAAGAAGCGATTTTCTTGTTCTGCGGTTTTTGCAGATAATTTCCCCTGTTTACTACCTTTTTACCGGTTTCCTGTTCCAGTTTCTTCCGCGCCACCCCGGCGACATTGCCGCCGCGCCGTGAGACTTCGCGATTTTCTTCAAAGCCGCTGGGATGCTCCACTTTGGTAATCTGTGTTGTGGACGCTTCACCGAGCATAGAAAAGATAAGCTCAAGGTCAGTCATATGATCTCTGAGATTCTGCCTCTTTAAGCCTTTAAGTTTTTTGTATTGGTTCGGCGTCAGACCAAAGGCGGCCTTGGATATTTCCGCCGTAAGGATTTCATATTCTTTGTCTCTTTCAACGCCGTGTTTTTTCCATTCATCGGTAAGCTCTTCACGGATAGCAATGCCGCGCACACGTTTTTCTATCCAATCATCGCTATACCCCTTGGCTTTGTATAAAGCCCGCGTCCTTTTTGTTGCCAGCTCCGGGTCGTCAATCTCCTGCACCCGCTCATAACCAACCCGCGCCAGCCATCTCTTAAACGGTTCTGCTTTGGGGGATGGAATAGATTGGATTATGCGGAATATCCCTTCCGTATTTGCGCAATCAGTTTCGTATTTTTTGCCGTCAGGCGCTTCTAATTTCAGTCGGTGACAAAATGTCACCACCTCGCCTCCTTCTTCTCTTAATCTTTGCGCAAGTTTATTCCAGTACTTTCTGGCTGTATAATCATTAGGTTGATCGGTTAATGCTTGGACCACATCTACCACAGAAAACCACCATTCATTATTGTGAATGGTTTTTCGAATTTTTTGGCTCCTGAAAACCGCTACTTTTGTCACAGGTATTATCTTGTTTCCCATTTGAATTCCTCTTAGCCATTTTGTCTTGGGTGATCTTGTTCTTAAGGGCATGGGTCAATCCGGCTTTAAACCGAATGGATCACGTGGATCACAACACCCCAGATCTCAAAGTCCATGGCCGGCGTGATTTCCATGGGCGGGAAGGCGTCGTTCTCCGGGACCAGATACAGTTTGTTATTTTTCTTTTGGATCCTCTTGACGGTAAACTCGCCGTTGAGGATGGCCACGACAATTCTTTTGTCCCGGGGTTCCAGGGAACGGTCCACGATGAGGATGTCCCCGGATTGAATCCCGGCATTAATCATTGAGTCGCCTTTGACCTTGACAAAAAAGGTGGCCGCCGGATGTTGGATCAGATGTTCGTTGAGGTCGAGCTTCTTGTCCAGATAGTCATCCGCCGGAGATGGAAATCCGGCCCTTACCCTGGAAAGGAACAACGGCAATTGCAGTTTCGTGCCTGTCTCACAGGGAGAAATCGAAGTGATCTTCATGTTGTCCTTTTGAGGGCTTCCCTCCCACTTTTAGTGGGGAGGGTTAGGGAGGGGGGGAGCGATTGTTTCATCCGCTCTCCCATTTTTCGGCCAGACCTTGATCCAGCAGTAACTGATTGAGGTACGTCTCTTCCTCGCCCAGCCAGATATCGGCGAGCGGGCGGTCGTATTTGTCGCTTAAGTGCGTGCGCAGCAGGATGCGGCGGTTGGCCCTGAGCTGTTTCTGGACGAACTGTTTGGCCTTCTCTCCCTTTTGGGTGCCGGCCTCGGGACAGTCAATCCCGCGCAATCGCAAGCGCAGACGCGCGCGCGTCCCCAGGCCGCAGAAGACCTCACAGATCAAGGTGTCGCCGTCAATCACGCGTTCGACCAAGCCGCTGTAGGTGTACAGGAGACGGGCATCTTTTTTTATTTTATTGAAAACCGGTTCAGCGTCCGGTGCCGCTGCCGGCACAACCTCCACCATGTCTTCATCCTTAAAAGAGGCCAGAGATTTTTCCGGTATTTCCCGCCGGATCGAGAACCCGCAGTCAACCACAAGCCGGCCGTCTTGCGCCTTCATGACTTTGTAGGTATTGAGTCGGCCCTTCTGGGGGTTCAGCGGCGTCGCGGCAACAGAGGGTTGCGAAGGGTCGGAAGGTTCATCTTCTTTTAACGATTCCTCCAGGGGAACTTTGTCCTTCTTCAGGACGTCGGCCAGTTGGCGGTAGGACCAGTGATGTTTAAGCGCCTCCTTCTCGTAAAGTTTTCGCTGTGCATCATCTTTAACGGTCAGAAGAATACACTGTTTGCTCCAGTCCAATTTTCCAGGCGCCTGGAAAATTGGGTTTTTCTGGTAATACAGGCGCATATTAAACAAGTTGCTTAAGGAAAAACCTTTGCCGTATTTCTTAGTTAAATCCGTTGAGAGTTTCTCCAGGAGATGGTCGCCGTACGGGGCGCGGGCATGATTCCCCTGCTCAAAGACCACGATCCGCCGGCCCGTTTCCCAGCAGGTTTGAATCAGGATGCGCTCAAGCGTCCGCTGCGCCTTCTGCCGCGAAGATTCGTACAGCGCCGAGATTTCGGTCAAAAGAGCCGCGTAGGTTTTTGCCGTAACAGCCTTCTTGGACATGGTTCCCTCCGGTTCGTTTGGTTCTTTTCTGCTGTCTTTGCGGGCAATCTCATAAAATCTAGAGATTGCTTCGCAAAATACGCTCGCAAAGACAAAAAATAGCTTCTGCTTTGGGACGTAATCCTGAGGCGGAAAGTTTTTTTGCGTCTTTCAAAACACATAAAAAATCCATCTTAAAAAACTCCTCGAGGGCTTGAGTAAATAAATAGATTCGTAACGTTGTCTTATTTTCTGACAAATGAGACCTGAAGATCCGCGCCGCAGGCGGCGGCAATCTTTTGCAGAAGCGAAAGGCTGTATCCTTTGTAATTATTGCTCTCATATCGTGAGATCGCGGATTTCGTGGAATGGATTTTTTCGGCTAACTCTTCCTGGGTAAGATGGGCCTTATGGCGCAATTCCGCGATCTTTTCCGAGATGACAAGGTTTTTATACTCCTCTTCGAATTGCTCTCGGAAATGCTTGTTTTTAAGCAATTGGTCGGCACAGGTTCTGACTTTATTGACTCTCATAATATGCGCCTCCTTTGACCCGTAATTCGTAATCCTTCTTTGAATGGACTGCCCTGGCAAGCTCCCTCGGGTCCACTTTTTGTCCTTTCTTGCGATAACCATTGGTCAGAATAATCTTCTTCCCTTCGTAAAAGAAGCTGAAGAAACGCTCGGCTATCGGTTTAAATTCGTAAATCTTTCCTTTTTTGTCAACCGATTGGAATTTTTTCTCATCAAAAAGTCTGCCTTCTTCCGCGATATATTTCACCAGGGCCAGAAGCTTGACCTGCACCTGCCGATCCGAAGAGTCAAAATATTCCTTGGCCGGCAATTCCCCCTCCGCTGTGAAATAAAATTCGACCCTAAACTTCTCTCCCTCATAAAAAACATAATTTTGCTTTATCCGTTTTGTTTAAAAATAACTCTTCAAAATATCCGCCAGGGAATCATTGAGGTCGTGGTGGTCGAGCGTGTCGTATTGCTTGAGTTTTTCCTCAAGGACGGAATAGCTGTCTGTGCTGAAATCCGGCACGCTATCCTCGCCAAACGCGTGCGTGTACATCCCCCATTGGGAAGGATCGTCATGCACCTTGTACGACCACATCGACCAGCTCCAATGTTGGTCCCGGAAGGTATTCAGGAGCAGCTTCCAGATCCCCTTTTCGCCGAATCCGTTAAACTCGCCGATCAGGACCGGGACATTGTACTGGGCTTGTTTGGAATACCGCACCTTGCCCGGCCATTGATCCACGTCGAGTTCTCCGTCAATCAGGTAGGTTTGATGTTCCTCCAGGGTCAGGGTGCCGGTGATTTTGCCGGTTCCATCCAGCCGGAATCCGTAATAGTGAAACTGGTACAGGACATTTTTCCAGTTAAAGGTGCTGGGGTCAGGCAGGGTCTCCCAATCCTGGTCGCTGGGGATGCTTTCGATGACAATGACATGATTCGTGTCCCCGGCTCCGCCGTTGGCGGAGGAATGACGGATGACATCGTAAATATCGTCGTACAACTGCCAGAGCGCCTCGTAGGCATCCCTTGGATCCGCGTAATGGTCGAGCGGGCCGAAGGGTTCGTTTAAAATATCGTAACCGGCCACGGTGGTGTTGGTCCGGTAACGCTGGGCAATCGCCTTCCAGAGTTCAACGGTCCGTTGGCGGTACGTGTCATCGTCGGGATCGAACAATTTATTGAAGTCCTTGCGCCCGGAATGAAATTCCTTGCTCTGATTTCCCGGCGCGCCGTGCAGGTCCAGCAGGACGTACAGCCCCCTGTCCGCGCACAGATTAATGATCCGGTCGATATGATCGAACGTGTAGCCGGTGCCTGTCCAGTTTCCGTTAGCGTCGAGTTCGCGGATGTCCCGGTAATACAGGGGAAGCCGCACCAGGTTGGCCTTAGCGCGCATGATCCGGTCAAAATCCGGTTCCTGAAGATAGGTGTTCTGGTATGTCTTAAGCAGGGCATTGGTTTTGGCAGAACCGAAACGGCCGGTCAGGGTGGCGCGGATCGTCCAGTCATCGGTCATCTCCGGATAGGGATCGTCACTCCCTAAAAGCATCCAGGGTTCCAGCAGAAAGGCATTCCCGAGGTTAAATCCTTTGAGGGTCACGATGCTCCCTGTCCCCCGCCGGTCCCGGAGATTCCTTCCAACGGCCTTGAGGTAATTTCCGGCATCGTAGAGGTACAGCGGGCTCCACGCCGTGGAATCCCGCGTCTGACCGCCGGTATTTTCTTTTAATGCCCGGATGCGGTACCACTTCCCGAGGGTGGCGTAAATCGGATTAATGGTGTACCCCCCTTTGTAAAGAACGCTCCACGGGCCGTTCTTACTGCCGGCCTCCTGAATTTCGTAGTGACTGGTCTGCGGGATAAACGTCCAGTCAATGATGCCTTCGTTGAGGAGCCGCTGTTTGCGGATCAGGACCGGTTTGGGTTGGTACAACACCGGTTCGCTAAAATCCGAGAAGTATCCGACTTTTTGTCGGGCGGGATCGTGCGCCGTCTCCCAGCGTACCCGCAACCACGAGGAAGACAACCTGGTCAGGATGTGCAGGGTCTTGGACCCCGTGTAGATGGTCTGCCAGGGGCCGTTGGGACCGCAGGGACTTTCCTGCAAAGTATACCGCGCCGCGCCGATAAAAGGATCCCAGCTTACCAGTCCTGAAGAGAGCGCGGTCTTGTGAATCGTCGGCGGCGTGGACTTGACGGAGCGGATATCGTCGAAGTAATACGTGCCGGGCCAGTAGACCTGAAGCTGAATCTTGTTGATGTCCGTTACGTCAAAATCGTCGGGTAGTTCGCTCAACGGAATGCTGAGACGGGACCAGTGCCCGTAGTCCGCTGTTTTTTCGCTCCAGATAACCTTGGGGTTGGTGAAATAATTATCCCAGTCGAAGAATTGGACGGCGATGTTGTTCCCCAGACCGTTTTGGGCCAGGGAATACACCCAAAAGGTCAGACGGTCAAATGGCTTTGGGTTCAGATGCCCGGGATTGAGATCCACATGCCAGAAATCCTGATTGGAACACTGCGTCTGGTTCGCGCAGTTTTTTTCCTGAGACTTAAGACCCGTCCCTCCCCAATAATCGGTGGTCGTGAGTTTCCACGATTGCTTGCCTTCTTTCACTGGCGACGCGGCAATGGCCGTTGAGCCGTTCCATGACCATCCGCAATCCGAGGGGGTATCGTTGGGGCAGCTCCAGGATTCAAAGGCCTGGTAGGCGCGGTCGCCGGACACCACCTGAATGTTGTCGAAATAATAGGTGCCGGGCCAGTATTGGGTAAGTTCAATTTTGTCGAGGTCGTCGAAGTCAAAGTCTTCGGGCAATTGTGTCAACAGGACGGTTAATTGGGTCCATTGGCGCACCTGGGCGGTTTTGGTTGTCCAGAGCTGAAAGCCGTCTTTGTTATTTGCTGTATCCCAGATGTATGTGTCGTGGTCGAAGAATTTGACCGCGACATTATTAGGGGCATTGTTCGACGGATTCGCCCAGACCCAGAAGGTCAAACGGTCGTGGCGATCTACCTTGAGATCCGTATGCCATCTTTGTATCTGGGATTGAATGCCGGTTCCGCCCTCGGCGTTGGGCGTCCCTGAGGGGATCACGAGTTTCCAGGATTGCTTGCCGGCGTAAAAGCGTTCGGTCGTCAGGGCAGCGGTCACACCGTATTGGCCGTTGATGGCCCAGCCGTAGGCATCCGAACCGTTATTCGGTTCAAAATCCTGAAAGACCAGCCCGTGGCCGTGCGCGTCGTGCAGGTTGCGGACTTCCTTGTCTCCCAGGACGCGGTTGTAAATCCGGATATCATCCAGCCGTCCTTTAAAGTTCATGGATGAATCAATCACGGTGGCTCCAATAATCAGATCGTAGCTTGTCTGCAGGTCTGTGGCGTCCATGGCGCGTTCGGTCTTAAGGATGCCGTCGTAATAAAGCCGTCCCGTGGCCCCGTCGTAGGTTATGACCAAGTGATGCCATTCATTAATCGGGGTCTGATCGATGTAGATACTCCTGGTCTGGTCATTGCCTGTCACATCCACCAGATTAGCGCCGGTGCTGTATGCGTGGTTCGTTTGCTGGCTTCGGTCATTGACAAAGACATGCACTCCCGTATTGGAGGCGTTGGGGTAGTCGTCATTGTATTCGAGGGCGATGCTTTCTTTGGATTCGGTGGGCCGATACCACAGGGCGATGGTCATCTGGTCGGTGGTGTTAAGCGAGGCGCTGGCCGGGACAGAAATGTAGTCGTCAACCCCGTCAAAGGAATAGGCCCCGCCGGCCTTGCCGTTACTGGTGTAGGACGCGCCGTGGACGGTTCCGTGGTTGGACTTGCCGCTTTGATCCGTGACCGTGCCGTTCTCGTTCTGGTCAAAGGTAAAGTGCAGGACAAGGCCGTCGTCGGTTTGGTGAAAAAGGGCCAGGACTTCCTGGGCGCTTAAGGGACGGTTGTAGACACGGACTTCATCCACGTAGCCTTTCCAGTAACGGTCGGCGTCGGTAGAATAGCCGTTGCCGATCGCGACATTGGTGAAATTGAGGGTGGTTTGTTTGAGTTCTCCGGCGGTCTGGGTAATGTCCGGGTGGACTTTGGAATTGGGGTCCGGGTGCGGATTTTTGAATTTCAGGTCGCCGTCTAAATAACCGTACACGTATTGGTTGTCCCAGATATAGACCACGTGGTACCAGCGGTCGGCCGTCAGGGAAGTCGTGTACGCCCCGCCGCGTCCCAGGCCGTGTCCCCCGCCGTTGAAAGCGCCGTCGGAACTTTCTTCAAACCGGATATTGTCGTCCCAACTCGCGTAATCCGTGGAAAAGGGGTTTCTCCAGTTCTCAACCGTATCCGCCTTCATCCAGAAAGAAATGGCGCCGGTGTCGTGGTATCCCAGGTTGCCGGCCGCGATCCAGTCGGACACGCCGTTAAAATGGTAAGCCGCTCCTCCGTTAACGCCAGCCTGGCCGCTAAAGGCGGCCCCGTGAATGGTGCCGCTGTGCCCTTTGCCGCTTTGGTCCGTGACCGTGCTTCCGTCATCGGCATCAAAGGTGTAATGAAGGATTAGGCCGTCCTTAAGGTCGGCAAAGGCGGGCGTGGAAAAACAAAATAACAACAGAAACAATAAGAAACCCTGAATCGTTTTTTTCATATCCATTTCTCCTTTTCTTGGAAACGGCGTTATTCTAGCACTGAATAGAATATTTCAATAAAGAATTTTTCTAAGGCAATTAAAGACAATCCTTTCATTGTGCCGTCGGTAGAGACGTGGTATAACAATCAAAAATATGGGAGCGCGCCACGACACAGGAGTTAAACATTGAATCAGCGTTACGCATTGTATTTCTTATTGAGTTTCTTTTTATTAGCCGTGCCGGCGTGCGGGGTGGTACGCACGACGGGTAAGGTCGTTAAGACGGCGGGCAAGGTCGGCTGGGAAACGGCCAAGATTACGGGCAAGGTCGCCAAGACGACCGGCAGAGCGGCCTGGGTCACCGGCAAGGCGGCGGGCCGTGGCGTCCGCGGGGTTGTGTACATGGCCCGGGGACGGCAGATCATCCGGTTAGAAAAAGACGGCAATAGTTTTTACGTCTATGTCAAAGTGAATAAGAAAGCGGTCGGCCGGTTTCTTGTCGATACGGGCGCGTCGGATATGCAGATCTCCCAGGCCATGGCCAAACGCCTGAAAATCAATCTGAATAAAGGCGAGCGCGTGATGGCCACCGTGGCCGGCGGCGGAGTTGTCGCCGGAAGGGCCGTTGATCTTAACGAGGTCTCCCTGGGCCGGGTCAGGGTCCGCCATGTGCGGGCGATCGTCCTGGATTATGATCGAATGGGCAAGAGTGACGGACTCTTGGGTATGTCGTTTTTCAATCATTTTGTTTTTCAGATCGACACCAAAAAGCCTGAATTAATCCTGCAGCAACGGGTGGATTAATACACCGTAACATAAATTCCCCCACCCCCCTTCCTCCCCCACACGTGGGGTACAAACTTAATCAATAATTTCTGTTACAGGGTATTAGTGTCCTCTAGTGTGGTCCCGCCCGAAGATTCCTTGAGAGCGGGTTGCGGGGAAAGGTCGGCGCGCGCGTATCGTTGTCGCCGGGCGGCATGGGAGACCCATTTTTCTGAGGAAGAACCGCGTGAGATGGTGGAGTTGGTGTTTGGCGTAAGTCAGATGGTCGGGATTACGTTTGATGAGTCCTATCAAGGCATCGCTAAAAAAGCTGATGAACGCGCACAGCGGCGTGGGCAGGGCCGCGAAGAATTCCGGATTCAGCCGGTTGAGAGCGGCCTTGGGCAGAATGGGAATCAATTTGAAGATCACTTCGTAGGCCTTGTATATCTTCCGTTTCCGCGGATCCTGCACTTTGGAACTGCTTCTGTAAAAATCGCAATCAAGTCCGTCGTTGAGCCGGTCCAGCTCTTGAACCGACAGGAGTCCCTTCTCCCGGGCCTGCCGCGTCAGCTCTGTCCCGGGCAAATAATTGGTCCAGAATGTCTGAATGCGGTAGGGCGGATATTGGATGTACAGTTGCCGCGCGGCTTCTTGCGCGGCCTCGGGTTCGCCGGGAAGACCGAACATGTGATCCAGTTTGGCGTGGATTTTATGTTTTTTCATCGCCTCGAGCGCCCTGTGCACCTGGTCGGAATTCTCGTAGCGTTTGATGGTCTGATGTTTAAATTCATCGTCCATGGTCTGGATCCCCATTTGGATGTAACGGCAGCCGGCGTCCGCGAGCCATCGGGCCGTCTCGTCATCCATGTATTGGGGATGCGTCAGACATTGAAACGGGACGTTGATTTCTTTTTTATATTGAGCCAGGAATTCTTTCAGCCATTTCTTATTGACGGTAAAGACATCATCCTCAAATTCAATGACGCGTAATTTATACCGCTGTTTCGCCAGCCGCAGTTCGGACATCATATGTTCGACCCCGCGCTGGCGGACGTATTTGCCCGCGTGTCCTTCCCGGGGAAGATGCGCGTAAAAACTGTTAAAACAAAACGTGCAGCGGTAGGGGCAACCGCGCGAGGCCATTGTGAAATACAGATCCCCCAGATTCATGTGGTTTTCCCAGAGGGTTTTATCAAAGAACGGCAGGGAATCCAGGTCCTGAATAAAACCCGCCTGTTCTCCTTTGATGATCCGGCCGTCGGGCAACCGGAACCTGGTGTTGGGGATGGGGCATGGCGGGGATCCGCGCTCAATGTCCTTGAGAATTAGGGGAAAGGCGACGTCCCCCTCCCCGACGCACACATAATCCACCTGCGGTTGATTCATCACCCTCTCGGGGACCGCTGAGGCATGAACTCCGCCGAACAGCACTTGGACGTCCGGCAACAGTTTCTTGGCTTCCTCGGCGATGGAGAGCATCCATTGGTAGGTTCCCGTCAAGGGAGAAAACACTAAAACATCCGGCCTCTGTTTTCGGATTGTTTCCAAGACCCCTTTTTGATCATCAAAAAAAGGCGCGAGCGCCGGAAGGCTTAAGTTATACCGGTCGTTAAAAAGCGCGACGCTGAAGGCCAGGCCGACCTCATGACCTTCCCGTTGGGCCAGAGCGGACAATAAGCCGATGCTTAATTGTTCCCAGCCGATCGCAACAAACGTAATACGCATAAAGGGCTCTTTTGTGGGTACAGGAACGGTTGAAAAGGATCACACAGGAAAAAATAGTTTAACAACTTTATTTTTTTTTTAATATAATACTACCTCGATGAAAAATTTTAAAGGAACTTTTGCGTTTCGCGGACGCCCTGAAAAAAATAATAATTTATTAAACAAAAAATCGATTATTGGGGTTATTCTGATTTTAATTGCTTTTTTCGGATGCACTGGCATGTTTATGGCGGGATAGCTCTTAATGCTGATAAATATTATCCTAAATTTATTGGTGTTAGACCTAAATTAGCTCCGATGTCGTATATGTCGAAATGAAAGGAAACTAAAAAATGCGTAAAGTGCTATGTGCATCCAAATCTGGATTTACCCTTTTTGAAGTCCTCATCAGCGTGGTTATCGTCGGTGTCATTGCGAGTCTGCCATCCCTAGATTTAACGCCTCAGTGGAGCGCACCCGGGCGGCAGAAGGGTATCAAATGCTCAGGGTTTTGTTACAGCAGCAGGAGCAATACAGGGTAGAGAATGGAAGTTATTTGGAAAACGACCCATGGAATGCTACGGCGCAGCGTTTATTGGGTGTCACATTCCAGTCAACAAACAATTTCTCCGTCGAGTGTGTTCATAACAATGTCAACGCTGTCGGCCATCTCGGGAGATCCAATGGGGCATACGGATTGATAATCAACAGCGCAGGACGAATCCGTTGTGTCAACGGCGGGGGTATGTGCGGAACCATAGGTTGTAATAAAGGGGCCGGCAATGAATGCAATTAGTGTGTGGTTATCCTCTTGGGGCTGCTGGCCTCTTTTGCTGTTCCGAATTATCAGCAACCCGTAAAATATTTCCTTTGTCCAGACCAAAGTTAAGGGAAATGAACCATCTTTTAACATCATGCTCACCCAATTGACTATTCAAAATTTTGGTTTGATCGACCGGTTGTCCCTTGAGTTCGACCCGCGTCTCAACATCTTGACCGGGGAGACCGGGGCCGGGAAATCCATCCTCATCGATGCCCTGCGTATTGCCTTGGGGGATCGGTTTAATATTTCTCAATTAAGAGATCCGCAAAAACCCTGCGTGATCGAGGCTGTGTTTGCCGTGACCCGGCCGGAACTCCGTTCTTTGGATATCCTGAAAGATTTTCTTTTAGAACAAGACACAACAGACCTGATTATCCAGCGCACGTGTTCTTCGGATGGCCGGCAAAAGATCAAGATCAACGGCCTGACGGTGACGGTCGGTCAGTTAAAGGATGTCGGGAACCATCTGATCGATTTTCACGGGCCGCATGATCATCAGATGCTCCTCTCTTCGGATTCACACAGGGGGATGCTGGACCGGTTGGTTGATTTTGGGGATCTTCTGGAAGAATACGGAATTGTGTATCACCAGTTCCGACATGTCCAGAAGAAACTTCAAGAGCTTCAGGCCCTGGCTGAATCCCGGGAACGCGAATTGGATATGCTTTCATTTCAGGTCAAGGAACTGGAACAGGTGCCGTTAGACGAAGCCCGGTATGAAGAATTGTTACAGGAACAAGTCAAAATGAATAATGCCGAAAGACTGCATGAATGGGTGGCCCAGTTGATCCAGCTTCTGGAGGGGGATGACAATGGGGCCAGCGAACATATCCGTCAGGCCTTCTCTCCCATGCGTAGCCTTAATCACATTGACGAGAAGACATCCGCGTTCATGGATTCCTTGAGCCAGCTTCAGGCAACCAGCGAACATCTGCTTTCGGATTTGCATCATTATGCGGACGGCCTGAATTTTGAGCCCCAGCGCGCCAACGAGATTAATGGTCTTTGTGATATGTACGATAATATTAAAAGAAAATACGGCGTCCGTTTAGAAGATGTCCGGAATTTTTATCAGCAGGCCAAAACCAAATATGATCTTCTGATCAATTTTGAGCATCAAGACAGTCAATTGCGGGGACAGTTGGAGGAAGTCCGCAAGGCCTTGAAGCAGATGGCGGACAAGATCACCCGTCAACGCAAAAAAGTTGCCGGGGATCTCAAGAAAGTTATTGAAAAAGAACTCTCCGAGTTGGGGATTGCCCATGTCAAATTTGAGGCGCGTTTAGATCCGGTTGAGTTTCATGCGGGCGGTCAGGATCAGGTCACTTTTTACATCAGCCCGAATGCCGGGGAAGACTTGAAACCTCTGTCTGAAATCGTTTCTTCCGGCGAGGCCGCGCGGGTGATGCTGGCCCTTAAGAAGGCCTTGATCAAGGTTGACCCCATCCCTGTCCTAATTTTTGATGAAATTGACGCCCAGATCGGCGGAAGGCTGGGAAGCGTCACGGGGCAGAAATTAAAAGAGATCTCCAGAAACCGTCAGGTTATTTTGATTACCCATTTGCCGCAGATCGCCTCCTTTGCCGACGCCCATTTTCAGGTGACGAAGACGGTGAAAGACGGCCGCGCCCTCACCTTTGTCGACGCGCTGGATAAGGAGCGACGAATTAAAGAACTGGCGCAGATGATGAGCGGTAAAGACGAAAGCCGTATTGCCGTCCAGCACGCTAAGGATATGCTGGCCAAGGCGGAGAAATAATTAGACATTCTTGAATTTTAACCGTGAACGACATGACAAGGAGCAATAAAGATGAAAAAGATCGGTGTTATTACAAGCGGCGGAGATTGCGGCGGGCTCAACGCGGTGATCAAAGGCGCCGCCCAGATGGGGCATCAATTCGGGATGGCCGCGTATGTGATTCCCAATGGGTACGCGGGGCTGTACAATTTAATCGAATTTGACAAGCTGGTGGAACTGACGCCGGATCGCCTCGATGCGATTGATTGCAACCTGGCAGGTTCCGAGGCAGGGCATTCCCGCGTCAAGATTAAAAAGATCAATGACGACCAGAAATACAACCGGATCAAGAAAGGCCTGGAAAAATTTCAGCTCGATGGGCTGGTCATCAGCGGCGGGGATGATTCCGGCAGTGTCATGGTGGATCTCTCCGCGCAGGGCATCAAGTGTGTGCACGCGCCCAAGACCATGGACCTGGATCTGCAGACCTATTCGGTGGGTTTTGATTCGACGGTCAACAGGATCGCCGCCTTCGCTGAAGATCTCAAAACCACCGGCCGCACGCATAACCGGATTATGGTCATGGAAGTCTTCGGACGCTACGCCGGGCACACGGCCTTCCGTGCCGGCGTGGCCGCTGACGCGGATGCTGTGCTGATTCCTGAAGTGCCGGTCCACTTCGACGTCCTTTACCAGCACTGCAAGGCCCGCTACACGCACCGGATTTCATCGAGCGACGTCAAGGCCGGGACATACCTTATTCTGGTCGCCGAGGGATTGAAGAATTCCAGCGGTGAGGAATTGTACGATGAAACATCCGGTGTGGATTCCTTCGGCCATAAACGCCTGGCCGGCGCCGCCAAATATGTCTGCAACGAACTTTCCAAACGCTTTAAAGCGGATCCCGAGATAACCGATTTTATGAAACGGGAAATGTTGTATGTCCTGGGTGCGAATGAAACTCCGGAGGTGCGCGGGGTGACGCCGGGACATTTGGTACGCTGTGGACACTCCTCTGTTTATGATGTCAATTTCGGGAAAGAGGCTGGAAGCGCCGCGGTCGTCCTTCTGCGCAAGGGGTTGACCGGCGTCACGGTGGTCGGGGTCAAGAATGGAAAAATAAATTACATGGCCACGCCCCAGGCCATCAAACAGCGTTTTGTGGATGCGGAGGTTATTACGCTGCATGAGCAATTAGGGATCTGTTTTGGCCGCGCGCCGCAAAAATCCTCTTTAGACACGGTAGAAATCACGGGGGGAGTTGAAAGGTATTTGTAATTTAAGAAAGGGACAGTTTTGCCCGTTCCCATCCACGCGCCCGCACGGGGCGCGACTCAACAGAGAAGGATAATCCTATGGCGGTTTGGTTGTACACATTAGTCAGCGTGACCCTTGTCAGTTTGATTTCTTTGATCGGCATCGTGACATTGTCGATAAAAATGGAGCGGTTAAAGAAGCTTCTTCTTTATTTGGTCAGCTTTGCCGTGGGCGGCCTTTTTGGGGACGCGCTCATCCACCTGATCCCTGAATCATTTCAACAATTGGGGTCAGGACCGCGCACGTCCCTCTGTATCATGTTGGGGATACTTTTATTTTTTATTTTGGAAAAAATCTTACGTTGGCAGCATTGCCATATTCCGACATCTGAGAATCATATTCATCCCATCGCCGCCATCAATTTGGTGGGAGACGCGGTCCACAATTTTATGGACGGCGTTATTATTGCCATTGGCTTCTCGGCAAGTACTTCGATTGGCATCGCGACGACGTTGGCGGTGGTCCTTCATGAGATCCCCCAGGAGATCGGTGATTTAGGCATTCTGATGCATAAAGGCTTAAGTCTTCCGAAGGCCTTAATGTTTAATTTTCTTTCGGCGTTGATGTCTTTTGCCGGGGCGATTCTGGCTCTGATGATTGGTCCCCATGTCACAGCGTTCACAGCGTATTGTCTTCCGATAACCGCCGGAGGTTTTCTTTATATTGCCGGATCCGATCTTATCCCGGAACTGCACCATGGGGAGGATGTGCGGTTATCAACTTCTCTGAAGCAATTGGGATTTATTATCCTTGGGGTCGGCATGATGGCTATCCTGGTTTATGTGGAATAAATCCTACTCAAAGCCTTTCCTTCAACCCAGCGGAAATTTTCTTTGTACCAATGGATGGTTTGCCGGATCCCTGCGGGGAATGGGATTTTGGGTTTCCAGCCGAGTTTTTTTAATTTGGCATAATCAATGGAATAACGAAAATCATGACCCGGACGGTCTTGCACGAATTGGATGAGATCCTTGGATTTTCCCAATAGGTGAAGAATGGTTTGGGCCGTGGTGAGGTTCTCCTTTTCAAAGCCGCTGCCGATATTGTACGTCTCCCCGATGGCCCCTTTGCGTAAAATGAGATCAACGGCGCGGACGCAGTCACAGACGTGCAGCCATTCCCGGATTTGCCTCCCCTCTCCATAAACGGGAACCCGTCGTCCTTTCAGAGCCTGAACGATAATCACAGGGATAAATTTCTCCGGATACTGCCACGGGCCGTAGTTGTTGGATGGACGGATAATAATGGCCGGCAGATGATAGGTCCGCACCGCCGAGCGCACCAGGAGTTCCGCGGAGGCCTTGGAGGCGGAATACGGGTTGTTGGGTTTCAGTGGTGCGTCTTCTTTGAAACGTCCCTTAGCGCTGTCGCCATAAACTTCGTCGGTCGAGATGTGGAGAAATTTCCGGATTTGAAAATCGCGCGCGAGTTCGAGGAGATTTTGCGTCCCGATAATGTTCGTTTGAATAAAGGGCAACGCGTCCTGGAGGCTGCGGTCGACATGGGTTTCGGCCGCAAAGTGCGCGATCACGTCAGGCCGTTCTTTTTTAAATACGCCGGTCAGATTCCGGAGATGGCTGATGTCCGTCTTATAAAACGTGATCTCCCCCGCGCTTTCTTTCAACCGGGCTAAATCCCCCGCGTAGGTGAGTTTGTCGACCACGATGATTTTATAGCCTCTTTGGACACCCTGGCGGACAAATTCACTGCCGATAAATCCGGCCCCGCCGGTGACTAATATTGTGCGCTTGGATGGATTCATGCTTCGTGCGCGGCGATTTTATCCAAATATTCACCGTAACTCGTGTGGATGGACCGGGCCAATCGCTTGAGTTGGGCCCTGGGGATGAACCCCTGGCGATACGCGATTTCCTCGATGCATCCGATTTTTAAACCCTGACGGTCTTCGATGGTTTTGATAAAAGTTGAGGCGTCGATCAATGAATCGTAGGTGCCGGTATCCAGCCAGGCCTGACCTCGTCCCATCAGACACACTTTTAACGCGCCGCTTTTTAGATACGCTTTATTGACATCGGTGATCTCCAGTTCGCCTCGGGAAGAGGGTTTTAAAGACCCGGCGATGGCAATAACGTTGTTGTCGTAGAAATACAATCCCGTCACCGCCCAATTTGTCTTTGGGGATTTTGGTTTCTCTATGATGGAGGTGGCTTTGAATTTTTTATCAAAGCTGACAATCCCGTATCTTTGCGGGTCTTTGACGGTGTAGGCAAAGACGATGGCGCCTTTTTTCAGGGATGTGGCCTTCTTTAATATGCCGGTCAGATGATCGCCGTAAAAAATGTTATCGCCCAGAATTAAGGAGACGCTGTCTCGGCCGATAAATTCTTTGCCGATTAAAAAGGCCTCCGGGATTCCCCTGGGTTCTTCCTGGACGGCGTAGGAAAAATGGACCCCTAAGTCACGTCCGTCTTGAAAAAGACTTTGAAAGTCACGCAGGGCCTTGGACGTTGAAATGATGAGGATCTCCCTGATCCCCGCCAGCATCAAGACAGACAGAGGATAATAGATCATGGGTTTATCATAAATCGGCAGGAGTTGTTTGCAGACGGCTTTGGTGATGGGATAAAGCCGTGTGGCCTTGCCTCCGGCTAAAATGATGCCTTTCATACGTCCTTCCTTGCTGACAGTTAACTCAGGACACTTTTTGTGACAAGTATATCATTGGATAAAGAGAATGACTACTACTGCGCTGTAACATAAATTTTTTCAACCCCCACCCTTCCTCCCCCACACGCAGACGGTGGGGAGGATTAAGGAGGGGTACTACCTTAGTGTTTTATTGCTTTGGCGGGAGTCCGTCGGTTCAGAGAGTAGACACAGCCGCAATAGTTTTGACGGTAGAAATCTTCACGCCGCGCGATTTCCACCATGCGCAGAGATCCGCCGTCTTTACGCCAATTGTATGTCCAGTAAATCAAGCCGGGATAGCGGCTGGCCGCACGCATGCCGCTTTCGTTGACCTGGTGAATATTTTTCCAGCGGGAGACGCCGAAACTGCTGGTGAAGATTTTGAACCCGTTGTCACGCGCGAAGGAAGCGGTCTTCGCCAGACGCAGATAAAAACACAGAGCGCAGCGTTTCCCGCGTTCGGGTTCATTCTCCAGGCCCTTGGTGTGGAGGAACCATCGGTCCTGATCGTAGTCGGCGTCGACAAAAGGGATTTTCATCTTTTGGGTAAAACGGATATTCTCTTCCTTGCGGCGTTGATATTCGTCGACGGGATGGATATTGGGATTGTAGAAAATCACGGTGAGTTGAATCCCGGAAGCGACCATGGCTTCCATAATTTCACCGGAACACGGGGCGCAGCAGGAGTGCAGGAGCACTCTCTTTTCTCCATTAGGGGGTATCAATTTCATTGTTCTTCTTAAGAATGGATAACTTCTTCGACTGACTTCCTTCCCTGCCTTTTACAGCCAGGGGAATGTGATCAATGATGTCGGAGGCAATCATGCACAGGCGTGTCTTGGACCCGGCGGCCAGATCCCCGGCCCTGCCATGGATGTAAGCGCCGTATTTAGCCGCTTCAAAACCGGATAATCCCTGGGCCAGAAAAGCGGCGATCATGCCGGTCAAGACATCCCCGCTTCCGGCGGTGGCCATGCCGGGATTGCCGGTTTTATTAATATACAGATCGCCTCGGGACGAGGCGACAACCGTTCGGTGTCCTTTGAGTAAAACCGTACAGTGGTATTTCTTCGCGAATTCCGACGCGGTTTGGCTTCTGTTGTTTTCAATATGTGTTTTTGTTAATTGAGTCAGGCGCGCCATCTCCCCCGGATGCGGGGTGAGGATTTTAACGGTTCCGCTTTTGGTGAGGACGTCCAGGTCACAGGCCAGGGCGTTGAGCGCGTCGGCATCGATGACCAGGGGTAACGGGGACGTGGCCACGATCTTTAAGACTAATTTCCGCGTCTCGGGATGCGCGCTTAAGCCGGGCCCCAAGGCCAGCACGGTACAAACGTCGTACAGTTTTTCAATGCGATGAAAGGCGGATAAGGACAAGGACTGGTCCTTGGTCTCATTTAACGGCAGGGTCATGACCACGGGAGAAAGTTTTTTTTGCAGGACGGCATTGAGGCTTTGGGGAATGCCGACGGTGACGAGACCCGCGCCAGAGCGCATGGCCGCCAGACCGCTTAAGGCCGCCGCCCCGAGCATACGCCGGGATCCGGCCAGGATGAAGACATGGCCGAAATCATTTTTATGGGCGTGGATGTCACGACGTGATAATGGCGTTGGCAACCGCATAGTGTTTACTGTGTGAAATGGACAAGAAAACTTTATGTTTAAATTCCTGATTCGCAAAGACACAGCACGGTTGACCGTGCGCGTCGTTAACGATGGTCATGTCTTTCCAACCAAGCCGGGGATCATGGCCGATGGCTTTATAAACAGCCTCTTTGGCGGCAAAGCGGGCGGCATAATGCTGGTAAGGGGATTTATGTTGACGGGCGTACTGGATTTCTTCATCATTAAAAACATGATTTAAGAAGGCCTCTCCCCAGCGTTCAACGGCTTTTTGAACGCGTTCTATCTCAATGATGTCAATGCCTGTCCCGAGAATCATGGTCGCACAATCGCTTTCATTTCTTTGACGGCCGTTTCCAGTCCCACCCATACCGCCCTGGAGATGATGGAATGCCCGATATTCAGCTCTTCCACGCCTTCAATACGGGCAACGGCTTTTGTGTTGTGGTATTTCAATCCGTGTCCGGCATTGACGATCAGGCCGAGGTCACGGGCATAGCGGGTCATTTTTATTAACTTTTTGAGTTCGCGATCGAGCGCCGTTTTATCCCCGGCTTGGGCATATTGGCCTGTGTGCAATTCGATCATGGGGACCCCGGATTTTTTAGCTTGAGTGATCTGATCTAGGACCGGATCAATAAACAAACTGACCTCAATCCCCCGGTCCTGCAGGAGGCGCGCTGTTTTCTTGATTTTTTGGAAATGACGGCGCACATCCAGGCCTCCCTCGGTGGTGATCTCCTGACGTCTTTCGGGGACCAGGGTGGCTTGATCGGGTTTAATAGCGGCGGCGATTTGAACAATTTCGTTGTTCAGAGACATCTCAAGATTAAAACGCGTCTTGACCGTTTTCCTCAGAAGACGGATGTCCCGATCATTGATGTGACGCCTGTCTTCGCGCAGATGCGCCACGATGCTGTCGCAGCCGGCTTGTTCACAGATGCGCGCCGCGAGGACGGGATCAGGATCGAATTCCCGTCGGGCCTGGCGGAGCGTGGCGATATGATCAATATTGACACCGAGTTTTGGCATAGACTTTTTCTCAGATCCTAAAGGACGAAGGAACAGATTACGACTCAGAAGCGGACAACGGCGATTTTTGCCGCCCCATTTTCTTCAATTCCCCATTGACATATATCCAGGTGATGATCGCCAGCATCAGGGCTATGAGTTTTAATCCTAAATTATGCGTCAAAGTTTTTTTCATCTGATAAAGTTACCGTGGAGTACGGTTTCAAGGCTGCGTTTTCGTGTTGGAATTATTTTTTTTCTTTTTTGGAATAATTAATAAATTTTTCAAAATATGGACGAGTTTCTCCCGGTCGGTGATGTGAATGAATTTTCCATCGTGGGCAACGGAGATTTCTCCGGTTTCTTCCGAGGCCATGATCACCACCGCGTCTGTTTGTTCCGTGATCCCCAGCGAGGCCCGGTGGCGGGTCCCCACGCTCTTGCTGAAATTGGGATTGTCCGACAGGGGGAAAAGACACGCGGCGGCTAAAATGCGGTCTCCATGAATAATGATTCCACCGTCGTGCATGGGGGAAAGCGGATTAAAGATGCTTTGAATCAGCTCCGAGGAAACTTTCGCGTCGATCTGAATGCCGCTTTCTATATAGGCCCTGAGTTTTGTTTCCCTTTCAATAGCCATGAGCCCGCCGATCTTTTGCCGGGATAATTTATAGACTGCCGAGGTCAGTTCTTCAATAATGGCGATCATCTCGGATTCTTCCAGGGCGATATTAAAGAGGTGTTGTTGTCCCAAGCGGGCCAAGCCCTGGCGCAATTCGGGTTGGAAGATGATCATCAGGGCAATGATGGAAATGGCAAAAAAGTTTGTCAGGAGCCAGTTCAGGATATCAAATCCGAGAAATTGGGACACCAGAAACGCGATCAGAAGATAGATGATCCCCCGAAGGACCTGGAAGGCGCGGGTTCCTTCAAAAAACACTAAAATACGATAGAACACAATCCACAAAATACAGATTTCCAAAGCGGGTTTGATATAATTCCACCAAAGAAAAAAAGTCATGGGTTATCCTTAACGGCGGACGTTTCGTCCGCGACGGGGTGAAGATGAGTAAAATTTAAGATCGCGTCGGTCATCGTGACCGCTTCCTTAACGGCTTTGACATCGTGGACGCGCACAATATGCGCTCCATTGAAGATGCCGGCGCACACCGTGGCCACGGTTCCCGTCAGGCGATGCCCGATGTCTTTATTTAATATTTTTCCGATAAATGATTTACGGGACGTGCCGATCAGCACAGGCTGGTTAAGCGTCACCAATTCCCGCAACCGATGAAGGATTTCCAGATTGTTTTCCACGTTTTTGCCGAAACCGATGCCTGGATCGATGACGATTTTATCTGATTTGATTCCGATGTCCAAACAATTTTCAATCGCGTTTCTTAAAGAAAGGCATATTTCGGCCATCAGGTTTTGATACGAAAATTCTTTTTGCATGGTTCGGGGTGTCCCTTGAATATGCATGAGGATTACCGCGGCGCCATAGTTACGGATCATTTTAAGAAGGCTCTTTTCGGCCTTGACGCCCATGATGTTGTTGATGATGCTTGCCCCGGCGTCCAACGCGTGCCTGGCCACGGCGGCTTTGTAGGTATCGACGGATATCGGGACTTTTACGCGTTGAGCCAGTCTTTGAACCGTGGGTATCACGCGCCGGATTTCTTCTTGAGCGCTTATCTTCCTGGCGCCGGGACGCGTGGATTCTCCGCCGATATCGATCATATCGGCTCCTTCTTTAATAAGTTTCCGGGCCAGAGCAACCGCCCGGGCCTGCGCCTCCTTGGTGTTACGCGGCAAGACACAACAGCCGTCGCCGCTAAAAGAATCCGGTGTGGTGTTGACGATCCCCATGATGCGCGTTTGGGAGCCGACGACAAGGTCGTACGATCCGGCCCGGAGGTGATAAGGACGGCGGAAAAAGAGATTATCCTTTTTCCTCGTTGGGCGTTTGATGAGTCGTCTCATTAGTCAAGGGTTGGGGATGGCTCGGTGTTTCGCTTGGCCCTGAAGGCGCCGTGACCGGGGATGGGGTAACCATACCCAGCAAGACGCGTGTCTCTTCGATATCAATGACTTCTTTTTCGAGGAGACGACGGGCAATTTTATTCAGTTTGTCGCTGTTGTCCGTCAAAAGTTTCCTGGCGCGCAGGTGGCATTGATTCACGATGTTCCGGATTTCTTCATCAATCATGCGGGCTGTTTCTTCACTGTAATTTTTTTGTTCCATGAGATCCCTGCCTAGAAAATGTCCCCCCCCATGCTGGCCGTAGGATAATGTCCCCAGTTTTTCGCTCATGCCGTAATCACAGACCATTCTTCGGGCGATCGTGGTGACATTTTCAAGGTCGTTCGACACGCCGGTCGAGGTGTCCCCTGTCAGGATTTCTTCGGCGACCAGTCCGCCCAGGCTCACGGTCATCCGGCCCATCAGCTCTTTCTTGTTGCGATAATATTTGTCTTCGGTCGGCGGAGTCAGAGTATACCCGCCGGCCATGCCGCGAGGGATGATCGAGACTTTGGTGAAGGTGTCCACTTCTTCAATGAGCATCGATAAGAGGGCGTGTCCGGCCTCATGGTATGCGGTCATCTCTTTCTCAATCTTCGAAATGGTCCTGCTCTTTTTTTCCGGACCCATCGTGACCCGTTCCACCGCGGCATTAAATTCTTCCTGACCTACGGACTGTTTGCTGTGGCGCGCGGCCAACAAAGCGGCCTCATTACAGACATTGGCCAGGTCAGCGCCGGAAAAAAAGACGGTTTGCTGGGCGATTTTTTTGAGATCAATTTCTTTGGCAAGTTTGATGTTCATGGTATGGACCTTGAGAATGCCTTCTCGGCCGATGATGTCCGGAAGACCGACAACAATTTGCCGGTCAAAGCGGCCGGGACGCAAAAGGGCCGGATCCAGCGTGTCGGGCCGATTGGTGGCCGCGATCAAGATTAGCCCTCCGTGGGTGTTAAAGCCGTCCATTTCCACCAAAAGGGCGTTGAGGGTCTGCTCCCGCTCGTCGTTCCCTCCGCCGATGCCGGCAAAACGCTGGCGGCCGACCGCGTCAATCTCATCGATAAAAATAATACATCCCTTGCCCGAGACCTTGGAGGCCCGGCGGCCTTGTTCAAACAGATCCCTGACGCGGGAGGCACCGACCCCCACAAACATTTCCACAAAGTCGGAACCGCTTAAAGAAAAGAAAGGAACGGATGCCTCGCCGGCTACCGCCTTGGCCAAAAGAGTTTTACCGGTCCCAGGGGGGCCGATCAACAAAACCCCTTTGGGAATCTTGCCGCCCAAACGCTCAAATTTATTAGGATCTTTGAGGAACTCGATGACCTCATGCAGTTCCTCTTTGGCTTCATCGACTCCGGCCACATCTTTAAAAGTGACGCTGGAGTTTTCTTTCCCCGTCACTTTGGCCTTGGATTTCCCGAATGACCAGATTTTATTTCCCATCTGGCTGCCGCGGTAAGAAATGAACCAGATAAAGAAAATAATCATGAGAATAGGCATAAAATGGAAGAACATCTGCGTCCAAAACGTTTGAGGAGGGACAACGGAAAAATTAGACACATTGGTCCTGATGAGATCCAGCAGCCCCGTGTCACTTTCGGGGATATTGAGCCGGAATTCCGTGCCGTCGTTCAATGTCCCGGTAAGAATGTTTTCGGTGCTTTCAATGAGCTCGAGCTGTTGAATCCGTCCTGTTTCTTTATTGGTTTGCAGGAGGCCGAAAAACTCGCTGTAGGACATCTTTTTCGTGGAACTCATGGTCGTCACGTTCTCATTCTGACTTACTAAAATGAGAAAAACAAAACCTAGGGCGACCCAAAATAACCAATTGTTATTAGGTTGTTTGGGGCGGTTTTTGAGAGGAAGATTATCTTTGGGTTGTTTTTTAAAGCTGCTGTTGGAAAAATTCGATTTAGGTGAATTCGGTTTTGCCATGGAGATACCCTCAAGAAAATTATTTTGGATCCGTTTAACGGTGTTTATTATAAATATTCTTAACGATTATGCAAGTTATACTTCTTACGGAAATTTAGCCGCGCATCGATCTTTTGCAGGGAGAGGCCATCGGGAAGATGGACAATGCTTCCGGACGGCCGGTGATGAATAAGGTCGTCGATTTCACGCGTATGGGTTAACGTCAGACGGTTGGTGTCTCCTTTTAGCCGTTCTATGGCCAGACGGATGAGCATCCGTTGCAAGGCCGGGTGGGCTTTCTGGAATTTCCTCAAATCCATGTGTACGTGCGCGGCGGAGTTCGCGTCTTCAGCCACTTTGGGAAAAAGTTTTTGAGCTTGCTGTTCCAGGTAAGCGTAATCCGTGGCCGCCGTATCGGCCAGATGGGCTAAAACTTCTTTGATATTTTTATTGTACCCGCGCTCCAGCAGCGGCAAAAGCTCGAGTCTGATTTTGTTGCGAAAGAATTGGGTGTGTTGGTTGGTTGGATCGGTGCGGAAAGAAAGATTGTTTTTAGTCAGATACGCTTCCACTTCGCGCCGGGTGATGCCGAGTAACGGGCGGACAAAACGCATCCCTCCCATTTCTTTGAGGGGCATAATCCCGCGCATTCCTTGAAGTCCGCTTCCGCGCAGGATCCGCATCACGACGGTCTCGGAGAGGTCATTCTGGGTGTGGCCCAGGGCGATGGCGCGCGTAGGCATTTTTTCAGCCAGGCGCGTGAAAAAGTCCATGCGTTTCCGACGGGCCCTGTCTTCCAGAGACCCTTTGGCTGTCGGGCAGGGGTTTTTCCAATGCCCCACCGTCACAGGGATATGGAGCCGACGGGCCAGAAGCTCAACAAATTTTTGGTCGGTATCCGCGCCCCGGCGAAGATGGTGATTGTAATGGGCAATGTGTAAATGAATGCCGAGCTGGTATTGCACGGCGCTCAGAAGATGGATCAGGGCCACCGAATCGGCTCCTCCCGAGACGCCGACGATAACCGTGTCGCCTCTGGAGAAGAGTTGATGCGCCTCAATCCATTTCTTAACTTTGGGGATAATATCGGGATTTTTCATTATTCGCCGGCTGCGCCGCGTTGTTCCTGGCGCGCTTCTTGATAGGCTTCCCTGAGCGCATCGTTATATTTAGCGTTAGGGGGGCTGATGTGCAGGTACGCGAATCCTTGACGGAGAATCTCGGCATTAGTCAAGCGGTTATCTTTTATTAAAAACACATACGCCAGAGTCCTGTGCCCGCTGTCTTTCTTTTGAATATCAAATTCAAGACGGACTCTCTCCCCTTCCAGCAGGTTTTGGACAAATTGCAAGGCGCGGTCTTCCAGCAAGGTTTCGGGCATAACCGGTCCTCTCTTCACAAAGCCGAACTCGTCGCGCTCCTGGTTTCTTTCTTTTTTGGGAGGTTCCAGGGCCTTTAAACCAATGAGTCTGATTTTTTCCCCGCTTTCCAGTTTAATGGTGTCTGTACTGAGGACGGCCTCAACCAACACATCCTGGTATTTTTCTGAATCACCGAGGAAGAATTCTAAATTGGTCTCTGCCCAGGAGAAACGGGTGACGAAGAACAACCCTAAGAGGAGGTGCGCAAAGATGGTTAGGGGTAAACGTGGATTCATGACGATCTCCGGATCAACGCGTTTAAAAAGTGACGACCTTGTCGCTTTCTTTGATGATGTCGTACATGTCTTTCATGGTGTTGACGGGATACAATTCGGAACCTTCCTGCTGGCGTGAATTAAGGCACGTCCCGCACGCTAAGATTTTTCCGCCGTTTTTCAGAAATTGGTCGGCCTGCGCGACGGTGTTAAAGGGCGCGTTACTCACTTCTTGATATTCAACCCCCTAGCCGGTCAAAAAGATTTTGACTTCATCCTTCTGGCTCAGACAAAAATTCGCGTGGCGCAGGGCATTCCAGCAGGTTTCAGAATCGTTATTGGAAATAATCACGCCAATTTTCATTTGGTCCTCTCTTTGACGACGGTTATCCCGTAGTGATAAGGTTTTAAGTCATATTGTTCTGGGTGAGAAAATCCCGCGGTTTGGGCCCACTGGATACACTGATCGGGTTTAGGCCGGATTTCCATTGAAGGGCCTCGAGGGGTGGCGGGATCATAGTTCCAGTGAATGATGCCGGCCCTTCCGGCCGGCTTGAGAATCCGCCAGGCCTCGGCAAGAAGCCTTTGGGGATGCTCAACGTGCAGGATGTTAAACAGCATCACATAATCCACAGTTTCATCGCCCAGACCGGTTCCAGCGGATAAGAAGTCTCGAAGGATTGTTTGAATATTCTCTAGATGATATTTCAGGGATTCCTTTTGAGTCGTTTCAATCATGTCCGGATCAATGTCAAAGGCGTAAAGGGTTCCTGAGATCCTCCTGGCGGCGGGAAGGGTAAAAGTCCCATACCCACAGCCGAACTCGGCGGCGTTATTGACCGTAGGATCCACGTTCATCGTCGTGAGGATTTTTTCCGTATCGAAAAAGTTTTCCCAGATCCTTTGTTCAGGCATACCGCTCTCACGACCCTTCATTCCAATAACCCCTCTCATTTTTTATTTTTTCACACGGCTCTGCGGGCGGCAGGAGCCGCGGAAAAATTTCTCGATAGGTGACGCAAGAAGGTGATAGTGGTGGCGGCGAGTGGATTTAAACCACTGACCCAACGGGTATGAGCCGTTTGCTCTATCAGGCTGAGCTACGCCGCCGAAACGTCGTTCACATATCTTCAAAGGTAAGATAATTTTCAATATTTTAGTAAATACAGGCTGGATTTACGTCTAAGAACTTTCCGATTCTACGTGAACGGTTGGGAAATATCAAGCTTTTTCTTCGGCCAATTTAGGGTCAAATTCGGCATTTTATCTCGGAGAATTTACTCATGGACAACCCAAGAAATTCAAGAGTTTAAATTGATGTCCGATTGCCGGATGATATAATTAATCATCATTTTCATATTTAAGGAGGTCAAACAATGCGGACGCGTTTTGCCATTATTTTATTTTGTTTGTTGACGGTTTTATACGCGGTCCCGGTCTTGGAGAATCTTGAGCATTTGGGACGCGGTGATTGGGACCAGGCTTTCTTTTTTCAAGAAGTCCCCCAAGTTTCTGTGTTTCAGTACCATCAGTTTCCGTTTTGGAATCCGTATTACTGTGGCGGCGTGAGCCTCATTGGGAATCCTCAAGTACGCTTTTTTTCCCCTTCGATTTTATTTACATCAATTTTTGGCGTTGTCGAAGGGGTATGGATCGAGTACATCGCTCATATTTTTATTGGTTTATTGGGCATGTATTTTCTGTCACATTATTTGGGCGTACGCGGCATATCTACATTTGTCCCAAGTCTTATTTTTATGTTTAATGGAGCTTGGGCGTTAAGATTCGCTGAAGGGCATGTTTTTGTTTTTGCGGCGGCGTACATCCCGTATGTTTTTCTTTTCTTTCTTAAAGGGATTCACGAGTCGAAAGGGATCATATGGGCCTCAGCATTTCTATCCCTCATGTTCTATGAAGGGGGGACGTATGTCTTTATATTCTTTGTTGTTTTTCTGTTGCTTTACGCGCTGTTTCTATCTATTCAGACAAAGCAAGCCAGGCCTCTTATTTTGGTTATATTCCTCTTAGTGTCCGTTGTCATATTCACGGCGCCGAAACTTTTTCCAACCCTGGAATTTCTAAATCAACATCCACGATTGACTGGCGCTGGGGACTTTGTCCCTTCTACACAGTTTTACGATTTTTTTTTCTCTAAACTACAATCCGTTTACCGACGATTCTCGCCGTCTTCTTCTACAGGTTGGTGGGAATATGGGGCTTATATAGGTCTATTACCGTTTCTTTTTTTTATGTTGAGTTTTAAATTATACAGGAAGTATTGGTCATTGCTGGTCGTTTCGGTATTATTTTTTATCCTCATCATTGGAGACTTTTCAAGATTTTCTTTATGGTCGCTGTTTCATCATCTCCCCGTTCTCCGTTCAATGCACGGCCCATGGCGTGGATCCCTTGTGTTTCTATTTGTCTTTTCTCTTCTTGTCGGGTTGTATTTAAACACACTCGAGAATGAAACTCTTAAAAATCCTTTATGTAAGAAATATGTAATGTTAGGCGTTTTGTTTATCATTTTGTTTGATCTTTTATCGGTCACCACTCCGGTTTTAAATGAAGCCTTCACAAAATATAAAATCAATAAGCAGTCTCAAATTAAATTGGGGACCTCACGCATTGGACGAAACGCCGATTTCCTTCAGATCAAAATGTCTAGAAGCGAGATATTCCGCTACGGAGCCTGGAGCTCAATGCACCATGCTTTATTAAGAAATGTTGGGGTTGTTAATGGTTACGAGCCTTTGTCCGTCCAACGCAATGCCGCCTTCGTGGGAAGTGCGGGATATAAAGGAGAGTTTTTTTTATTTCCGGAAAGTGGGAGTGTTGCGATGACGCATTGGTCGCCAAACAGAATTAAATTTCAATGTGAGATTACAAAACCGACCACTTTAGTGGTTAATCAGAATTTTGACTGGAATTGGAGATCCGGTTCATCGAAGCCAATAGAGTCTTATCAAGGGTTACTTTCAGTGAGGCTTAATCCTGAAGACAAGACGATAGTTCTATATTATTTGCCCGTAACATTTATTGCGGGACTGGCTGTTTTTCTTATCGGCGGTGTCTTCATCTTTAAAAGGTTCTTAAAATAAGATGATCCACAAAAAGAGAATTGGAAAGGATTGTCCGGAGAGAGATTTATGTGTAGAAAATTACAAATAACAAGGCGAAAATAATTAGCGTGGCGATAAGATAAAAATCATTGTAATAAAAGAAGTCCCTGAGTTTTTCAGAAGGAGTGTACTCGCTTGTAAAGTTTTCTTGAGGGGAGCGAGTGGAATTACGCAGATTAAGGACATCGGTCTTTTTCAATCTGAGAAATTTATCGGCGATCCTGTACGCCTGAAGTTTTCTGGATTCAATCAGATCCATGACGTTTTTTTCGGAAACACCCAGGATTTGAGCTGTTTCCCGTACGGAGATATATTGGCCGGTTGTCATTTGATTCCTCACAGTACTCGCGCGTGGTTGATCGGATATGTGGCACACCCTTAAGCGCTGCACGTCTTATCCTAACGTGAAAGTCTCCTGTTCGTTAATATTCCTACGAAACTTTTCCTGAAGCGGCCCACGTATCAATTTTCATACGTTCAAACTTCCATGAGTTGCCGTTACGGGTCGCGGGAATTTTTCCTGAATTGGCCAGGACTTCGATTTCCTGCATATCAATTTCCAGATACTTGGCCACTTCATCCAGGTTTAATAGCCCTTCCATCATCTGGCAGTTGCCGTGGAAAATAGCCCCCTCGACGATGTTGAGTTTTGGCGTCGAGATATTGCCTTTGACGACAGCCGTGGGCATCAAGACAAGCATGCGATGAGCCGTAATATCGCCCGTGACTTTACCCGCGACGATGATATTGTCGCCGGTAATGTTGGCCTCGACTTGGGCTGTTTGACCGATGGACAGCGTCCCGCGGGTGTCCAGACTTCCGCTGAAAGGTCCGTTGATGTTGAGATTAACGGGATCTTTAAAGGCCAGAGACCCCTGCATCCCTGTGCTGATATCAATGGTTTTTTCTTCTTCATGTTTCTTATGCTCTTTCCGTACTCCCAAAGCCATACCATCATCTCCTTAAATAGTCCGATAATGCTTTCCCCCTGAGGAAAAATTTTTATTGTCGCGACGGATTTTCTGACTTGAAATTTCGCGTTAACTTTTGTTCGATTGACCGCAAACCGATCAAAACGATAAAAACGACGACGGAGACAACAATAGCTGAAACATAGTCCCCTGCGCCAACGGCGATGCCGACCCCTGAGACGATCCACAGCGTGGCCGCGGTGGTGAGCCCGAATACTTGGGGACCTGACCGGATAATGGTCCCCGCGCATAAAAATCCTATGCCTGTGACAATCCCTGAAATCATGCGCGTAGGGTCAACGACCGTTGAAGACGCTTTGTATATATCAAAAAGATGCAGAGAAGTCAATACGATCAATGTTGATCCCACGCCCACTAATATGTGCGTCCGCAGGCCCGCCCATTTTTGCCGGACTTCTCTTTCCGCGCCGATCAGACCGGACAAAATGATGGATAAGAAAACTTTTATCGAGACAACGGCAATTTCATTAAGCATAGAGTTCGCTCCTTTGTGAGATTAAATGAAATCCTAGTCCGGCAATCATGGCGGCGTTATCTGTACATAATGAGAGCGGTGGAAAATAAACCTTGATCCTGTGGGAGACTGCTTCTTCGGCCAACCGCTGTCTCAGCCGGGAATTGGCGGCCACTCCACCGCCGACAATCAGTGTGGGGGATTTCAGTTTTATGCAAGCGGTCACGCATTTTTTGACCAACACTTTCACGATGCTTTCTTGAAAGGAGGAGACGATTTCTGGAACGGAAAAATGGCTGTCATTTTGATGATCGCGTTTGTAATAAAAGACAGCCGTTTTTATGCCGCTAAAACTGAAATTCAACGTGCCCGGCAATTCGGCGCAGGTGAATCTCGGTTGACCCGTCTTTGCCCTTGCGCGCGCCTGGGTGCGGGAGGCCATTGTTTGACGTTGAGCTAGCCGGTCGATGGCCGGTCCTCCCGGATAACCCAGATCAAGGATTCGGGCTACTTTATCATAGGCCTCTCCTACGGCGTCATCGAGAGTTTCTCCGATGATCCGGAAGCGGTGGAAATTTTTGATGTGATATAAGCTCGTATGTCCACCGGAAACAACCAGCCCGATCGCGGGTAAGTCCGGCAGGTCGGCCGGCTGAGACGGGGCGTTGTGTTTCTTCCGGGAGATTAAGAAGTTGGCATAGAGATGGGCTTGAATATGATCGACCTTGATCAAAGGAATGTCCAGCGCGTAACTCAAGGCCCGGGCGAAGGAGATGCCTACTAAAAGAGAACCGATTAAGCCCGGGTACATGGTCACGGCTATCGCGTCAAGGGCATGGAGAGACAGGCGCGCGCCGGATAACGCGTTTTCAACCACGTCATTCATGAAATCTAATTGACGTCGGGAGGCGATCTCGGGGATAACGCCTCCGTATTTTTTATGGTCTTGGAGACTGGAGGCAACGACGTTAGAAAGGATGAAGCGGCCGTCTTTTACGACGGCCGCGGCCGTTTCATCACAGGATGTTTCGATCCCTAAGATATTCATGGATAATCGTGCTGGGATTCAAGCGGTGGGTTATCCGTTACATTTTACGGTAAACCTTTATGCCTTTTAAGACGCTCATGGCGGTCTGCACTTGATTGTCTCCCAGAAGCTGTTCTCTGATTTCTTTTTCTTTTTTAGAAAGTTTTAACTCTTCCGGATTCTTGGTGTCGTGTATTTCGACATCATCAAAAATTTTCTCAATATCTTTCTCATTCTTCACTTCTTCTTTTTTATCATCCTCTTTCGCCTCAGCGGGAGGGATGAATTTGACGACGATATCGGGAGTGATCCCTTTCCCGTGGATGGATTCTCCGGAAGGCGTAAAATATTTGCTGGTGGTCAGTTTTAATCCTGAACCGTCCGGGAGTGGAATGACGGACTGGACCGAACCCTTCCCGAAGGATTGCATCCCGACAATGATGGCGCGTTTATTATCCTTCAGCGCGCCGGCCAGGATTTCGCTGCCCGAGGCGCTGCCTTCATTGATCAAGACCACCATCGGCCAATCGACCAGATGCGATGTGTTGGTTGATTTCGTGATGGTGTTTTGGGACGTCCGACGACCTTTGGTGGAAACAATAATATCTCCCTCGGGTAAAAATTCCTCGGAAATAGCGATCGCCACGTTTAAAAGCCCTCCGGGATTATTGCGCAGGTCCACAATGAGGCTGTTGGCCTGCTGTTTGTTTAATTCATCGAGAGCGTTTCTGAATTCCTTGGCGGAGTCTTCACGGAATTCCGTCAAACGGATATACCCGATATTATCCTCGAGGATTTGAGTGTTTTTGACATCCTGGATATGGATAATTTCGCGCGTGATCTTGAATTCAAGGATTTTGGATGTCTCCTCGCGCAGAACGGTAATCCGGATGTCTGTCCCGGGTTTCCCTCGGAGTTTCTTGACGGCATCGCCTAACGTGATATCTTTGGTTATTTCATCTTCGATCTTCACAATGCGGTCTCCGGCTTTAATGCCGGCATTCCAGGCCGGGGTATCTTCAATGGGCGTGATGACCGTCAGCAGGCCGTCTCGTAGAGAAATTTCAATACCCAGCCCTCCGAATTTCCCTTCCGTTTCCGTCTTGAGTTCTTTATATTCCGTGGGATCGAGAAATTGGCTGTGCGGATCGAGAATGGCGAGCATCCCTTTTAATGAACCATAGATAAGATCTTTGGGGGGGAGATCTTCAACGTAGTCGGCTTGAATCGTGGTCAGCGCGTAGCTGTACAGTTCCATTTGGGTGTAGAGATCGTCTTTGATCTTTCTTTCTATTTGAGAAACCGCTAATGAGGTGACAGAAAAAAATGCCACAGTCGTTGCTACGACGGTAAGAAATTTTTTACCCATTGAGTAATCTCCTTTTAATGATTTCACCGATTTTCTTCGGATTGGCTTTTCCTTGGGTTTTGCGCATGGTTTGTCCCACCAAAAATCCTATGGCGCTGTCTTTGCCTTCTTTCACTTGCGTGACCACTTTAGTGTTTTCTTGGATGACTTCTTCAATGAGGGTCTCCAGCGTCGAGTCATCGGTCCCTTGGGCCAGGCCTTTTTCATGAATAACCTCATCGGGATGTTTCCCGGAATCCATGACGCATTTTAAGACATCTTTGGCCGTTAAATTATTCAAGGTCCCGTCATCGACTTTGGTCATGAGGGTGATCAGGGCGGCGGGCTGGAGGAAACTGGTTTTGATGCCTGTTTTGTGAGCGTTCAGTTCCTGTTGCACGGGGCCGATGATCCAGTTGCAGATCTTTTTGGTGTCTGCGTAAAGCTTGGCGCATTGTTCAAAGAAATGAGCGGAATCCTGGTCTTGAATAATAATCCGGGCGTCGTATTCACAGAGGCCGTAATCTTTCATGAATCGTTCGAATTTGGCCGCCGGGAGTTCCGGAATAGAACGTTGAATTTCCGCGATGGTTTTTTCTTCTATCATAAAGGGGACCAAGTCCGGTTCCGGAAAGTAGCGGTAATCATGCGCCTCTTCTTTACTGCGCATGGCAAAGGTCGCGCCTTTCTCTTCGTTCCATAGGCGCGTTTCCTGAATAACGCGTTCTCCGGCCTGAAGGATTTTCAGTTGACGGGTCACTTCGTATTCCAAGGCCGTTTTCACGGCTTTAAAAGAGTTCATATTCTTTAACTCCGCCTTGGTCCCCAGGGCGGTGGTGCCTTTTTTTCTCAGAGAGATATTGGCATCGCAGCGAAGACTTCCTTTTTCCATATCGCAGTCCGAGACATTCAGATATTGAAGATTCAGTTTTAAGATCTGGAGATAATCATACGCCTCCTGGGGAGAACGCAGATCCGGCTCGGTGACAATTTCCATCAGGGGTGTGCCCGTTCGGTTATAATCCACCAAACTGTGATTGACATGAGCGTCATGAATGAGTTTGCCCGCGTCTTCTTCCAGATGCGCCCGTCGAATCTGGATCTTTCTAAAATTACCGTTGCCATCGGGGATTTCAAGATAACCGTGATTGGCAATCGGGAGATCATGCTGGGAAATCTGATAGCCTTTGGGGAGATCCGGATAATAATAATTCTTTCGGTCAAATTTAATGTAGGGGTTGACGCTGCAGCGCAAGGCTAAGGCGATTTTGACGGCATAGTGAAGCACCTTTTTATTCAGGACAGGCAATGTTCCGGGAAGCCCAAGGCAGACAGGACAGGTCAGGCTGTTGGGTGGTTCTCCGAAGACATTCGCGCAGCCGCAAAAGATTTTGCTCTGCGTCTTTAACTGCAAGTGGACCTCTAATCCGATCACGGTTTCGTATTCTGGATGGGACGCCGGGTGCATGGGGTGTTATTTTCCTTTACTTAACTTTTGCGTAAGTCTTTAATTCAGCTTTTCTTTTATGCCAGTCGGTGTTTTGTTCATAGGTGTACGCGAGGCGGAACAGCGTTTCTTCGTCAAAAGGTTTTGTGATGATTTGCAGTCCTATCGGTAAACCTTCCCTGGAAAAGCCGCAGGGAACAGAGACCGCGGGCACACCGCTTAAATTGACGGAGATGGTGTAAATATCCGAAAGGTACATCGCCAGGGGATCATTGGTCTTCTCCCCTATTTTAAAGGCCGTTGTCGGGGCGGTCGGCGTGAGAATGGCGTCACACTGGGTAAAGACTTGATCAAAGTCGTTTTTGATGAGCGTTCTGACCTTAAGTCCCCGGAGGTAATAATCATCATAATACCCTGAAGATAAGGCGTAGGTCCCTAACATAATTCTACGTTTGGCTTCACGCCCAAATCCGATATCCCGGGTTTCTTCATACATATCCATCAGGGCCGTCTTGCGTACCTGGGAAGGCTGTAGACGCAGGCCGTATTGCACGCCGTCGTAACGGGCCAAATTGGAGCTGGCTTCCGCCGTTGCCACAAGATAATAGGTGGCCACGGCGTATTCGGTATGCGGTAAGGAAACTTCTTTAAATAGGGCTCCGCATTTTTTTAAGACCTCGATCGAGGACATCATGGCCGCGTTGACTTCGGGATCTATCCCCTCCACAAAATATTCTTTAGGGATGCCGATGGTTAACCCCTTAACATCATTGATCAGAGCCCGGGTGTAATCCGGAACGGGTAAGTCGACAGAGGTCGAATCTTTGGGATCGTATCCGGCAATGATGTTCAGAAGGATTGCCGCGTCTGTCACATCTTTTGTAATGGGCCCAATTTGATCAAGACTGGAGGCGAAGGCGATCAGACCATAACGGGAGACCCTGCCATAAGTCGGCTTTAATCCGACGACACCACAGAAAGAAGCCGGTTGGCGAATTGACCCGCCTGTATCGGATCCTATCGCCCATATGGCTTCGTGAGCTGCCACGGCCGCCGCGGAACCGCCGCTGGAACCGCCGGGAACACAGGCGAGATTCCAGGGATTGCGCGTGGGCCCGTGGCAAGAATTCTCCGTCGAAGAACCGAAAGCGAATTCGTCCATGTTTGTTTGGCCGGCAATAGGCACCCCGGCATTTTTGAGTTTCGCAATGATGGTGGCGTCATAAGGAGGTTTAAAACCCGTCAGAATCCGCGAGCAACAGGTTGTCTCTACATCCCGAATACAAATGTTGTCTTTGATCGCGATGGGAAGAGGCTGGCTTGCATTCCCATTTGCGCCGTCGGAATCCATTTGGGCGCCTCTCAGGCGCACATAAGCCCGGACATCTTTATCGCATTGATCAATACGTCCCAGGACGGCATCATAGATTTCATCGGCCGAGGTCTTCTTGGCCTTGATCAAAGTCAGGATTTCGTGGGCAGTCAGTTCGTTGAGTTTCATTCGATCACCTTAGGAACTTTAAAAGAACCCTTAGAGGTTTCCCCTGAGATACGCAAGGCTTCGCTTTGTTGTAAGGAGGGGGTAATCGTGTCTTCCCGGTAGACATTCTTCAGCGGTAACACGTGGCTGGTGGGGTTGACATGCGCGATATCCAGTTTTTCCAGTTTTTTGACATAGTGGAGGATATTCTCCAGATCCTTTGTCAGACTTTCAATCTCTTCATCTCGCAGATGAATGCGCGACAGGCCGGCAATATAACGGACATCTTTTTCTGAAATCATCACAATCCTTTAAACACAGGTGAGTTGAGGCTGACTCCCATAGTGTTCCGTTGTTTTTGCGGAAGTCAGTAATACAGTAAAATCCTGATTAAATGAAGGTGTATCCTAACATTGATGCCTGGAAATGACAAGGCAAAACTAGAGGAAAACTAGAGGAAAATTCGAGGAAAATTAGAGGAATGTCGGGAAATGGGATTTGATATCTTCAGGAATGGGGGTAGGTTTGAAATCGTGATTTAAGCTCACGAGCGTGATCTCGGCCTCAACCAAGAGTCGACGGGTGAATTTTTCATAAATTTTTTGATTAAAGATCAGTTGGGCCGCCGTCACTTTGATAAGCTCTGCCTCGCACCGAATGGTGTCCCCATAACGGGCCGGGCTTTTGTAGGTAAGGGAACATTTGCGCACGGCATAAAGAAATCCGCGTTCTTTTAATAGTTGGATCGTCAGTCCCTGTTTCTCGAGATATTCCGTGCGCGCCTCTTCTAAATATTTTAAATAATTGCCGTAATAAACCACGCCTCCGGCATCCGTGTCATGATAGTAAATCCGTTTTTCCATGGTTAGTCCTTTTGATTGATCGTGACTCCGCCGTATGATTCGATCCCTCTTGACCGAAAACGCTGTACTCTACCAAATACTTCGAATAATTTCAAGGGCGGATAGAAACAGGGCGTTATGGGACGACGGAAGATTTTTTTAAAACCGTAACGAAGAGCCGACATAAATTATTGAAATATTTCTTGTTAGGAAAAGTGTGTTGTGTTAGCTTAGCAATCGGCCACGGAACTTTTTAATCTTTTAGAAAGTTACTGCGGCCTTTTTTATTTGTTAAGAATGTGTGTAGGCTGCCTGATGAAAAGGGGGGGAATCATGGGTGCTGAAACCAACAATCTTAATGGAACAAGCAATTCGGATGGCCGTTATTTTCCTCGGTGGCAGGTGCAGAATCGTGTTCTTTATCAACTTGAGAATGAGGCCCAGATGTATGAAGGCAGCACGAAAGATCTCAGTTGCGCGGGGGCGTGCCTTTGTGTGGATAAAGAGATCAAACTTAATCAGAAAATCAATTTAACGGTTTATTTATCCGACAAAGAACGCGTCACTTTAACCGGTGAGGTTATGTGGTCCAAACAAGAAAATCAGTACAATCAAATAGGGGTTATTTTTTTCAACACGAGTTCTCAAGCGCAGGATTTGATCCTGCAGCATGCCTTTGAAATCAACAAAGAAGAATTGATGAAACATTGGTATAAAGACTGGTTTGGCCCCCAGTGATTTTTTCTCCTCCCCTCCGTTCTCGCCTTAGATCATTCAAGATTTGACATTACGTTTGCGATCCGGACATAATCGCGCAGAGAAAGATTCTCAGCTCTGAGTGTTGGATTGATGTTAAGTGAGGTGAACACCTCGTGGAGGGATTCTTTATCGCGCATGCCCGACAAGGAATTTAGGATCGTTTTCCGGCGGTGTCCAAAGGCCTGGCGGATGATTTTAAAGAGAAGAACGTCATTGTCCGCTTGAAAAGGCGGGTCTTTGTAGAAAAGAATTTCTAGAAAGCACGATTGGACTTTAGGGGGCGGCGCGAAGGCGGTATTCTTAATATTAAATATTTTTTTAACTTTGGCATAGTATTGGACAAAACAGCTCAATGACCCGTAATCTTTCGAGTGCGGAGCGGCGAGCATCCTCAGCCCGTGCTCTAACTGAACGGTTAAATAAAACGAGTCAATTTTTTCTCTATGGCGGATGACTTTTTCGATGATCGGGGTGGCGATATTGTAAGGCAAATTTCCAATGATTTTGATGGGGGCAGGCAACGTCTCAAATGGAAAACTCAAAATATCGGCATGGACAATTTCCACCGGAGAATTTTTGAATTGATCTTGGAGCTGATCAACGAGCCGCTTGTCGGTTTCCACAGCGAGGACGCTCTTAACGCGTTGAGCCAGAGGCTCTGTCAAGACACCACGGCCGGGACCGATTTCCAGGATCATATCTTCTTTTTTTAAATGACACGCGGCAATCATTTTGTCCCGAATGTGGGGGTTAATCAGGAAGTTTTGTCCAAGGGATTTCTTAGGAATAAACCGGGGGGCGCGGGGTTGGTTCATGGTCGTTGTGACAATTGAACCGCCAATTGAATAGCTTCACCCATCGATGAAGCGTCAGCCTTGTTTTGACCGGCAATGTCAAAGGCGGTCCCGTGGGCGGGGGATGTGCGAATAAACGGGAGACCAATCGTGAGATTCACGAGTTTATTAAAGCATAAGGCTTTGACGGGCGCGAGGCCCTGATCGTGATACATCGCTACAACGGCATCGAAACGCTTCAGCGCGGGGGAAGCAAAAAGTGAGTCTGCCGCAAAAGGGCCCTCCACCCTCATGCCGTTCTTCCGGCATTTTTCCAAAGCCGGAATAATCACCTTCCTTTCTTCGAGACCGATATGCCCCCCTTCTCCCGCGTGGGGATTTAATCCGCAGACAGCGATAGACGGATGATTGATTTTAAAAATGTTTTTAAGCCCGAGATGAGTCAGTTGGATGGTCTTAAAAATTAACGAAGGGGTGAGTGTCCTGCTGATTTCTTGAACAGGGATATGGCGTGTGACCAGGACCGTCCTTAATCGACCCGCGACGAACATCATGCCGACATGCTTGCGATGAAAGGCCCGCGCTAAATATTCCGTATGCCCTTGGAAAGACGGATCAATCGCGCTGATGGATTCTTTATTGACCGGTGCTGTGACAAGGGCGGAAATTTCTCCATTTTTTAATAATTCAACCGCTTTATTTAAATAAGCCAAGGCCGCCTTGCCGCTGGCTTTGTTCAGGGTTCCTGCCTTCCACGTTTTCAGGGGCAAAATTTTTAAATCGTCAAAGACACAATTTTTCCATCGTTTTTTGCTGTACATCCGGTAGATTTCATAATCACCGATGATCCTAAAATGCGCTAAGTTCCGAATAGAGGGTTTGGCTAAGGCTTTGGCCAGGACCTCAGGCCCGATCCCTGAAGGGTCCCCCATGGTGATGCCGATCCATCGCGGAGGTGCGCAGGGCGTCATTTCTTAATCTCTACGTACGCGCTTTTTTTTAATGTGTCGATCCAGGTCGTTAGTCGATTTCTGAATTTGTTTCTATAGATGTGATTGTAAATAGCGTCTTTAACTTCATTAAGACCTGCTAATTGGGCGGGTATTTTATTATTTAATTTAAAAATATAAATTCCACTGTCGATTTCAATTAACGCGGAGACCTCCCCGGGTTCGAGACGAAAGAGGGTGTCTTCAACCGTCTCTAAGAGTTGCCCTTTGCTCACGGTACCAACAGAGGGCGTGTCGGAATATTCCTTGGCTACTTCGGCAAAAGTTTTGTTTTGCTTGATGAGGTTCAGGGCCTCCCCGGCCCGTTTGCGGGCCAATTCCTTATCCTGGGCAAAGGCGATATAAATGGAATCAACATTCGCGCGTTCCTTCTTCTGGAATTCCTCCAGATTCTTTTCATAATATTGCGTGACCTCTTGAGGATTAACGAATATCTTGGATTTGACTTCATTCTCGATGATAAATTTGATTTTTAATTGATCAAGGATTTTTTTTCTTAATTCGGTAATGGTCGAACCGTTTTTCACCAGGGCCTCCAGAAATTGTTCTGCGGACTTATACTGGCTTTTGATTTCCTCCAGACGTTCATCCACCAATTTCTCCCTGACTTCGATGCCTGCGACGGTCGCCTTGCTCAATATTAACTTATCTTCGACAAGTTTATTGATGCCGTTCACCTCCAGGTCGGTCATAATTTCTCTGACCGTCTTAGGATCGACGCCTTCGGTGACTAAACTGACATAGGTGGCGTGGATATAATCGCGCAGATCGCGCAATGTGATAATCTCATCGTTGACGATGGCCACAATGGCGTCTTCCAGGGCCCAGCTCTGGACGGATAGGCATAATAGAAGGGTGACGCCCAAAAAGATTTTTCTTAGAAGTTTAATTACAGAACGCATGTGTCTTTAACCTCCGTGTCAAATTGTCTCCAGCCTGTGGGTGATTAGATTCTTTTTTAAGGTGTTCGACGGATTCTTTTAATAAACGGCAATACAGATCAAAACCTATGGCGGTGATATACCCATGCTGCTCTTCGCCCAAAAGATTCCCTGCTCCCCGCAATTGCATATCTTCAAAGGCGATTTGAAACCCCGCCCCTAACCCGCTGAATTTCTCGATGGCATCCAGACGTAACTGAGCTTGAGTGGAAAGGGAATTCTTGGGAGGGACGATAAAGTACGCGTAGGCTCTTTGTTCAGCCCGTCCCACGCGGCCGCGCAACTGATGCAGATCGGCCAGTCCAAAATGATCCGCCCGGTTGATGATTAACGTGTTGGCGTTGGGAATATCGATGCCGGATTCGATGATAGTTGTGCATACGAGGATATCGATTTCGGCGCGTAGAAACTTGAGCATGATTTCCTCAAGTTGTTTGGCAGGCATCTGTCCATGGCCAACAGCAAGACGCGCTTCGGGAATCTGTTTGTGAAGTATTCTAGCAATTTGGTCAATATCTTCAACACGATTATGAAGAAAGAATACCTGGCCTTTCCTGCGCAATTCCCGTTGGATCGCTTCACGCAGAAGGTCTTCATCGAATTCAACAATATGCGTTTTGACGGGAATGCGGTTTTGCGGCGGCGTTGAGATAACGGACATATCCTTAGCGCCGGTCAGCGCCATATGCAGGGTGCGCGGAATCGGGGTGGCTGTTAAGGTCAAGACATCCGCGAGAAGCCGGAAGTGTTTGAGTCGTTCCTTCGACTTGACGCCAAAGCGCTGCTCTTCATCAATAATAATCAAGCCGAGGTCTTTAAAGGTAATGTCTTTGGACAACAATCGGTGTGTGCCGATAATCATGTCTACCCGTCCTTCCGAAAGCTCTTGGACAATTTTTCCTTGTTCCAGTTTTGTGCGGAAGCGGCTTAACATCGCCACGTTGACGGGAAAACCACTAAGTCGTTGTGTAAAGTTGTAATAGTGCTGTTCCGCGAGAATGGTGGTTGGAACAAGGAGCGCGACTTGTTTATGATCCATCACCGCCTTGAAGGCTGCCCGTAACGCCACTTCGGTCTTGCCGTAGCCAACATCCCCACATAATAAGCGGTCCATGGGAAAGGAGGATTCCATATCCTGTTTGATTTCTGAGGTGGCTTTTATTTGGTCAGGGGTCTCTTCAAAGGGAAAAGATTCTTCTAACTCCATTTGCCAGGAAGAATCCGGCGAATACGCGTGTCCTTTCATGCTGGCCCTCAGGGCCTGGATGTGGAGAAGTTCAGCGGCCAGTTTCTCCAGGCGTTTTTGTATCTGCGCTTTAACACGGCTCCATTCTTTACTGCCGAGCTTATAAACTCGGGGAGGTTTCTTATGAAAACTGATATATTTTTGGACCAAACGCAGATCATGTTTGGGAACAAAAAGCTTATCCCCCCCTTGGTATTCAATAATGAGGTGTTCTCTTTTTTCATGATTAATTTCAACTTCTTCAATGCCGAGGAATTTGCCTATTCCATGATAATTATGGACGACATAGTCATTCTTCTGGATATCGACAAAATTGTTGAGAGGGATATCCGAATGAAAGATTGTTTTTGACGAGGTTTTATGCGGCAGGATTATGATGATCTTATGTTGCCAGACGGACTTGCCTGATTCCGGATTAACGCTGGCGATCGCTCGGATCTTGTCGTCATCGAAATCAATACGGACAGGACTGTCAAATCCTGACGGAAAAATATCCAGAACGCCGCCTCTTTGACTCAAATCCCCTTCTTGAAGGGTCTTGTGACTTTTGCGATAGCCTAAGGATATTAAGTTATTCAGAACAAGATCGAGGTCAATGACTTGATGGACAATAAGTTCTAGGGACTTAAACATATTTCCAGGGGTATAAGGCAATCACGATTAGGGCGCGGCCGTTTTCAAAGAGGCCTTGTGCCGTTTCTCCCAGGCCAGGACCAGAGGCGTGGCTATGAAAATCGTCGAATACGTTCCCGCGATGAAACCAACCAGGAGACAAAACGCGAAGGTATTGAGGACTTCACCGCCATACAAAAATAAAGTGATAACCACCAAAAGGGTTACAAAATTCGTCAGAAATGTCCTCCCTAAAGTTTGGTTAACACTGGTATCAATAATTTCTGCCAGGGTATTCTTTTTCATGAGGAGTAAATTTTCGCGAACACGGTCATAAATGACGATGGTGTCATTGATGGAATACCCGGCAATGGTTAACAGGGCCGTGACAACAAGAAGATCAATCTGGCGGTTCATCATCACCGCGATGCCCAGCGTCACGATGACGTCATGCAAAAGGGCAATGACGCCGGCCGTGGCAAAGTCAAAGTGTTTGAAACGAAATCCCACATAGATCAGAATTCCGATTAAGGCAAAGACCATCGCTAGGATGGCCGCTTTACGCAGGGTCTTGCCGACCACGGGGCCGACCTTTTCAATCCGGAGAATTTCAAATGAATTATCCGGGAAGGCTTTTTTAAGACTTTCGGAAACCTCTTGATAAGTATCTTCGGAAGTCCGAATAATGATGTTTTCCGGATGTTGATCGAATTGTTGAATGACTGTATCTTTGAGGCCGATTTGTTTGAGTGTTTCTCTTAAGAGGTCAGCGTTGATCGGCTTGGAAAACCGGTATTCCTGGATTTGGCCTCCGGCAAAGTCTATCCCATACGCGGTTTTTTTCTTTTGTATGATGGTCACGATACTCGCGGCAACAAGTAAAAGAGAAATAAAGAAGAAGATGTAACGCATCGCGACAAATTTAATCTTTGTCGCCGAGAATAGGTTCATCATGGGGAGAGATTTCAATATCTTGAATTCCAACAAAAGCAGGAAAAAGGACCGCGTCACAAAAATGGCCGTAAACAAACTGGCCACAAGCCCGATGCTCAGAGTGACGGCAAATCCCTTGATGGGACCGGAACCGAATTGAAAAAGCATGAATGCCGCGATGAGCGTCGTGGCGTTGGAGTCGATGATCGCTTTAAGGGCTTTGTTATAACCCGCGCTGATGGCGGTCTGGAGGGGATGGCCGTTCTTGATCTCTTCCCGAATGCGTTCATTGATCAGAACGTTGGCGTCCACCGCCATGCCCAGCGTTAGGATAATACCGGCGATCCCGGGTAATGTCAGTGTCAACTGGGACTCGGGCAACATGGCGTTCAGAAATCCCATGATGCCGAAGATGATGAGGAGGTTGAGGAACAACGCGATATCGGCGATAAGACCCGCTGTCCAATAATACGCGAACATAAAGATAAAGACGAGCGCGCCTCCAATGACGACGGCATTGATGCCGGACTTGATGGAATCTTTTCCCAATAAAGGGCCGATGGTCCGTTCTTCTTCAATATGCATCGGTGCTGGTAACCGTCCGGAGCGCAAGGCCAAGGCGAGTAAGGAAGCTTCATCAAAGGTGAATTGTCCGGAAATTTGGGCGTTGCCTCCCAGGATGGCTTCATTAATATTAGGCGCCGATATGACCTCAGCGTCTAAAACAATGGCCAGCCTTCGTCCGACATTGTTTTGAGTGAGTGTTCCAAATATGTTGGCGCCTTTTCCATCCAATTTAAGCGAGATTTGCGGTTGACCAAATCCGGTCGAGTCAAAATCAACCCGGGCATCCGCGACATGTTCTCCGCTGAGACTCACCTTCTCTTCAATCAAAATGGCTTCATCGCTTTCCTTCTTTACGCGTTTGAGGAGGTATCCGGGAGGTACGGTTCCTGAAAGGGCTTCTTGGAGTTTAGAGGGGTCATCATTCACCAGATGGAATTCGAGTTTGGCGACGCGTTTGATCAGCTCCACCGCCTCGTCACGATTCGTGACTCCGGGAAGCTGGACGAGGATCTCATTTTCCCCTTGGCGCTGGATGAGGGTCTCACCGACCCCGATACTGTCAATACGGTTGCGGAGGATTTCTATGGCTTTTAAGACGGCATCATTGCGAGCGCTTTCTTCCAAAGTCTCATTGTCGACTTTAAGGACGATATGCATTCCGCCTTTTAAGTCCAAACCGAGATTGACGTGTTTTTGCAGAGGAAATGTAAAATAAAGACATGCCAGAATGACTCCCAGGATGATGAGGAGTCTGTTTCTTAAATTTTTACTCATAGCAACCTCCGTGAGAAATAGAAAATCTAAGTCTTCGCCTTTTGTATGGATAAAATGGATTCCTTGTCAAATTCAATCTTGACGTTGTCATCGACCCTCAAGACAACCGTTTTATCTTTGACCAAGGCCACGGTGCCGTGGATCCCGCTCGTCGTGATGACCTCATCATTCTTTTTTAAATTTTTTATCATTTCTTTTTGTTCTTTTTGCTTGGACCTTTGCGGTCGTAAGACAAGGAAATAAAAAATAAAAAAAATTAAGATATACGCGTAGATAATAGGAAAACCGCCCTGTTCAGTCGGCATACTGGACCTCTTCTTTTACAGTTAAGTAGGGGTTAGCTTTTTTTTAAGTTCTTGACGAAGGATTTGACGGTGTCGCTCATTTGCGCGCCTTTTTTCAGCCATTTTTCTAATTTTTGCTGATCAAGGGAAATGACAGCGGGTTTCTTGGCCGGGTCATAATAACCAAGCTGTTCCAAATGTCGTCCATCGCGTCCTTCCGCGCGGCTTATGGCCACGATGCGATAGTTATACCTTTTGTTGGCAACTTTTCCTGATTTTTGTAGTCTGATTCTGACTTCCATGAACCTGTCCTCTCCTCTTTTGTCCTGTTCCTGTTAATGATGCGCCAATTCAATGGCTTTAATTTGGGCCATGGCCTTGTTCACCGTCTCCTGATATTCCTTCTTAGGGTTTGAATCAGCGACGATGCCGGCCCCGGCCTGAATATAGGCCTTCCCTTTCGTTGATACGATGGTCCGAATGGTGATGCAACTGTCCAAATTGCCGGAGAAGCTGAAGTATCCGATACATCCGGCGTACGGCCCGCGCGTGACATTTTCCAAATCTTCAATAATTTCCATGGCGCGGATTTTTGGCGCTCCTGAAACCGTTCCTGCCGGAAACGCCGCCTTTAAAACATCCAGGTCGTCATGTTGGGGTTTTAGTTGTCCCCGGACATTGCTGACCATATGCATCACATGCGAGTACTTTTCTATGTGCATAAATTCCGTCAGGCGAACCGTCCCTTTGTTGCACACGCGTCCTAAATCATTGCGGCCAAGGTCCACCAGCATGATATGCTCCGCTTTTTCCTTCGGATCATTCAAGAGTTCCTTGGCCAGGAGTTCATCTTCCTTATCGGATTTCCCGCGCGGCCGAGTCCCGGCGATGGGCCGGGTTTCCACAATGCCGTCTTCACAACGGACGAGAAGTTCCGGGGATGATCCAATAATCTGAATATCACCAAAATTCAGATAATACATATAGGGCGAGGGATTGAGCGCCCGTAAAGCCCTATAAATATTAAAGGGGGCTGTTTTTAAATCCACTTCAAAACGTTGCGAAAGGACAACCTGAATGATCTCTCCGGCCCGAATCTGCTTCTTTGCTTCTTGGACAATCTTCTCAAATTGCGCTTGGCTGAAGTTCGATTTAAACCCCGATTTTATAGGCTTCTTGTCAAAATTGCAAAACAAATTTACGGAGGCCTTCTTTAAGTCACTTGTTTTATAAGAAGAGTTTTGGGGGACAATATTCTTTTTAGTAATGACAAGGGGTTGATAAAGTTCCTGGATGGTCTGGTCGATTTGTTGTAAGGCTTGATGATACGCTGTGCGTTTTTGATGGGCGGAACTCTTGGGATCAATGTGCACGCATGAGACGACTTTGATCTTGTGGTTCCGGTGATCAAAAATGACCAGGTGTTTAGCCAGCATCAGCAGGGCATCGGGTAATTTTAAATCATCCGATGTTTTCCGAGGGAGTTTTTCAAAGAAACGGACGACATCATAACTGAGATAGCCGACCATGCCGCCGCAGAATCGGGGAAGTCCCGGAATATCCACAAATTGATACTGGTTTAAAATCGAGCGAATAAACGACAGGGGTGAGTCTTTGACCGCGTAATATTCCGTTCTTGGTTTATTTTTCTCGAATCGCGTTATCTGGGCGGACCCGTCTTTGGTCTGAAGGATGAGGTCAGGATCTTTGGCCAAAAAAGAAAAACGGGCGACCTTTTCTTCCCCTTCAACAGACTCCAGGAGAAATGAATATCGGGCGGATTGGGCTATTTTATAATAAGCCGAAACAGGTGTTTCCAGGTCGCCAAGGATTTCTTTATAAACGGGGATGAGATTCCCTTTTTGGCCTAATTTTAAGAATTCTTCTTGAGAAGGAAAATGCATATATTTTCTGAAGATTATTTTTTTATCTTTCTATAAAAACAACTTTTCCTGTTCGTGTGACAGGCCGCTCCAACTTGGCGGACGGAGATAAGAAGTGTATCACAATCGCAGTCAAAAGACACGTCTTTGACAAACTGAAAATGCCCGGAGGTCATCCCTTTGACCCAGAATTCCTGCCGGGACCGCGACCAAAAACACGTTTTGCCGATCTTAAGGGTCTGCTTTAAAGATTCCAGATTCATGTACGCCATCATAAGAACTTCTTTAGTTTTGTAGTCCTGGATGATGGCCGGGATGAGTCCGTCATCGTTGAATTTGAGTTTCTTAATAGTTTTGGAAGTGATTTGGATATCTTCGATCTTTTTGTCTTTCACAGCCGTACCTCGATTCCTTTCTCCTTTAAATAATGTTTAACCTCGTTGATGGATAATTCTCCATAATGAAATACCGAAGCGGCCAGGGCCGCGTCCGCGTTAGTTTCATGGAAGATATGAAAAAAATCTTCAATTTTTCCGGCCCCGCCTGAGGCGATGACAGGAATATTGGCGGCTTTGCAAACAGCATCGGTCAGGGGGATGTCGTAACCGTTTTTGGTGCCATCGCAATCCATACTTGTTAAGAGGATTTCTCCAGCGCCTAATTCCGCTGCTTGTTTGACCCAGGGAATCACATCTATCCCCGTAGGCGTCCGTCCTCCATGGATATAAACTTCCCATCCGTCGGCGGATTTCTTGGCATCAACGGCCAGAACGATACATTGACTTCCGAATTTGTGGGCAGACTGGCGTATCAGTTCAGGATCCTGGACCGCGGCGGTATTGATGGAGATTTTATCCGCGCCGGCATTTAATAATTGACGGATATCATCGACATTTTTAATGCCTCCCCCAACGGTCAGGGGCATAAAAACTTGTTCGGCTGTCTTCCGGACGATATCCAAAATAATCGACCGTCGTTCATGACTGGCTGTAATATCCAGAAAGACAATTTCATCGGCCATACGATCGTTATACATCTTGGCGGTCTCAACGGGATCTCCCGCGTCCCGCAGATTCACGAAATTGATGCCTTTAACCACCCGTCCGTTTTTCACATCCAGACAGGGAATGATCCTTTTTGTCAGCATAAGTTCTCGCGTTGAAATTCTCCAGGAGCAGGCTTGGCGACGATCATGAGCCTCCCGCCATCCGGATGGCTTCCTTTAAATCAATCTTTCCGTCATAAAGCGCTTTTCCCGTTATAGCGCCGATCAGGCCATCGGGTTCCATTTGAGAGAGTTTTTTGATGTCCTCTAAATTCGAAATGCCGCCGGAGGCAATCAGAGGGATATGGATGTTTTCAAGCAGTTCCTGGATTCCTTCCCAATGGGGCCCTGCCAGCATCCCATCTTTTGCGATATCGGTATAAATCAAGCAGGTCAGGCCCAGGGCTTCTAACTCTTGGGCAAACTCGACAGCCTTCAACTCGGATGTCGCTGTCCATCCTTTTTGCGCGACCATGCCCTGGGCGCAATCCAGGCTGACAGCGATGTGGGATTTCCACAAACGCAGAATGTCTTTGAGAAAGTTCCGGTCTTCAATCACCTTTGTCCCTAAAATGATTCTTTGGATGCCTCCCTCCAGCAGTTTTTGGATATCTTCTTTTCGGCGTACCCCGCCTCCCATCTGGACGGGTATCGCAACAGAGCGGGCGATGTCTAAAATAATGTTCAGGTTCTTGATTTCCCCGTCTCTGGCTCCATCAAGATCAACGACATGAAGCCACTGGGCGCCTTCCTCCTGCCAGTGTTGCGCCATGGCCACAGGATCCTTCGAGTACTCGGTGATTCTATCGAAGCGTCCCTGCAGGAGACGGACCACCTTGCCTTCCTTAATATCGATCGCGGGGAAAATAATCATAGGGTATGAAAGTTTTTAAGAATCTGTAATCCGGATGTCTGGCTTTTTTCCGGATGAAACTGCACGCCGAAAATGTTTTCTTTGTGAATAGAGGAGGCAAACTCAATACCGTAGTCGGTGGTTGTCGCCACAATTTTCGGATCAGCCGGTTTGATAAAATACGAGTGACAAAAATAAACATGGGAGGATGGCTCAAGTTCTTTAAAAAGGGGACAGGTATCATTTTTAATCTTTAATGTGTTCCATCCCATATGCGGCACTTTAAGAGTGGAAAAACGCTCCACGTTTCCTTTCAAAATACCCAATCCTCTCACCCGTCCACCTTCCCCGCTCTCTTCAAAAAGAAGTTGTAATCCCAAACAGATCCCCAGAAAAGGTTTCCCGTCAGATATAGCCTTTTGTATGGCAGGGATGAGACCCAGTTGCGCCAACCGTTCCATCGCCGGTTGCATAGCCCCGACGCCGGGTAAAACGATTTTGTGGGCGTTTTCAAAATCTTTTATGTCCTGTGTGACGAGAACATCAGCTCCGACTTTTTGCAGGGCTTTTTCAACGCTGCGTAAATTGCCCATTCCATAATCGATGAGTGCGATCACAGTTTGCGTTCCTTAACGGTCAGTATAACGACGACCCAAATGAATGAATTCTATTAGTTGTGCGGACGTCGATAATTAGTCAATAATTCCCTTGGTTGAAGGGACCTGGCCCTGCCGTCTGGGATCAATTTGAGTGGCGCTGTCCAGGGCAAGACCGAGCGATTTAAAAACAGTTTCAATATTGGTATGCAGATCTTCGCTGGGTTGACTGATCCCAACATGGAGGGTGGCTCCCAAAGCGTGGGCGAAGGATTCCAAGAAGTGCTCCAAATAGGTTATGGCGTAATCTTCCTGATCTTTAATTTCTTGGATCGGCAGGCCCGGATCCCCGATCTGGAGAGTCAAATAACCTCTTCCACTGATGTCAACCACGGTTCGGCCCAAGGTGGATTCCATAGGGGCAAAGGCGCTTCCGAATCGTCGGATTCCTTCCTTCTCTCCTAAGGCTTTTTTAAATACTTTGCCCAGGACAATGCCGATATCTTCATTGGTGTGGTGAATGTCAATTTCCGTGTCCGCTTTTGTGACATCGATGGTTAAGTCAAAACATCCGTGAAAGGCAAATAATTCAAGCATATGATCCAGGATTTTAATGGGTGTCTTAATGTGAGTTTTCCCAGTGCCGTCGATGTTCAATTCAGCTTTGATCTGGGTTTCTGTACTATTGCGTTCAATATGCGCTTTACGTTGTGTCATAGGGATTCCTCATTATATTTTTTTCAGAAGTCTGTAGGTCATGAAGCACTCGCCGGGGACATTAACCATTTGGCAGAGTCGCGGAAAATCGCGCGTTAATGGATTCGGAGTGTTTGGTTAATCCCTCGATCGTGGCTATTCTTTCAATAGGATCTTTTATTTTCTCCAGGGCCCGTTTTGAGTACGATATAATATGGCTTTTTTTCATAAAATCAGAAAGCCCTAAACCCGAGAAGAATCTGGCGCTCCCCATGGTCGGCAGCACATGACTTGGACCTGCCGCGTAATCGCCAAGGGCTGTAGGACTGTACGGGCCTAGAAAGATGGCACCGGCATTTCTGATTTTCTTGGCAATACTTTCAGGGTTGTTGGTTAATATCTGGACATGTTCCGGCGCGATTCGATTAACGATATCAACGGCTTCTTCAATATTTTTGGCATAGATTATATAGCCCTTATTCACTTTCTTGCGGATTTGTTTTATAATTTGCCTGGAGGTCGTGACTAATACGGCCAAACCGCCGGCATGTTCGAGCTGCCCCTCTAAATCTGCGATGATATAATTTGGATTACTGTGACGGTTGGCAATGATGACCAATTCGGAGGGGCCGGCCAACATATCGATATCAACAAATCCAAAGAGCTGTCTTTTAGCCTCAGTGACAAACATATTGCCCGGGCCAATAATTTTATCAACCCTGGGAATGGTTTTTGTTCCGAAGGCCAAGGCGGCAATCGCTTGGGCGCCGCCGACTTTATAAATTTCGTTGACCTTGAGGAGATTCGCCACCGCCAGAATATACGGATTGATCTGGCCGTTTTTGTCCGGCGGCGTGACAATGACAATGCGTTTGACTCCGGCTTCTTTAGCCGGAATAACGGTCATATAAACTGTTGAGACAAGCGGCGCTGTTCCCGCCGGGACATAAATACCAACAGCCTCAAGAGGATGGATATTTTCTTTGAGAAGAACGCCGTCGTCATCCCGGACACGGCAGGGTTTATGGTTTTGCTTCTTATAGAAGAGAGAGACATTATGCGTGATGGCTTTGAGGGCCGCGATAAAATCGCTTGTAATGTTTTGAAATGACCCGCTGATTTCATTTTCAATGACTTTGAGCTGCTTTATCTTGAGTTTGGCTTTGTCATATTTTTTTGTATATTTGATCAGTGCCTCATCGCCATTGATCCGGACGTCTTCGATGATCCGGCGCACCTTCTCATCGACATGTTTCTTGTGGGCGTAGAGATGCCGGTTATATAATTTCTGAAGACCTTGGCTATTTTGTGAAAGAATTTTCATATCTTTAAGTCTTCCTTGATTAATTGGTTGGCGTGGAGGAATGCCTGATCGATCGTGTCGACCCTTCGGCTGCCGGCCTGCGCTAATTGAGCGCGACCTCCCCCGCTTCCATGAATCAGGGGGGCGAATTTCTTAATAATCTCATCCGCCTTAATATTTTTCTGAACCAGATCTTCAGACACGGAGATTAAAATGGAGGCATTATCCTGTGTCTTTGCCCCCAAGACAATGATCGAAGACTTAGTTTTTTGTTTCAGCAGGTCGGCGACTTTTCTTAAAAGACTCATTTCAATACCTTGAAAACAATGGCTGATGAGGTGTGTCCCATGGATTTTCTCAGCCTGGCCGAGAAGAGAATCTAAAGAATTCTTTATAGACTCAAAACGAAGATTTTCAATGTCCCGTTCCAATTGTTTTACTTTTTTCGATTGAGCGTCTAGGCGTTCCACCAGTTCGCTCGTTGGCGCTTTCAGAATTTGTGCCATTCTTTCCATCCGGCCCAATTGTTCATGGATGTAGGCCATGGCCGAAATCCCTGTTTTGGCCTCGAGCCGCCGGATCCCCTGGGCAATGGCGGATTCTTCTGTTATTTTGAAAAGACCGATTTGACCTGTGGAATCAAGGTGCGTTCCGCCGCAGAATTCTTTTGAGTAATGCCCGATGGTCACAACGCGCACGACGTTCCCGTATTTCTCAGCGAAAAAGGCCAGGGCCCCGCTGTCTTTGGCCTGTTCAATGGGTAAATACTCTTTGGTGACATGATCACAGGCCAGGATGAGGGCATTCACGCGTTCTTCAATCTTTGTTAATTCTTCCCGGGTCAAGGCTTTGTGATGGGTAAAATCAAATCGCAACCTGTCTTCATCGACCAAAGACCCTTGCTGTTTCACATGGGGGCCGAGGATTTCGCGCAAGGCCGTCTGAAGAAGATGGGTGGCCGTGTGATTTCGCATAATCGATAACCGTCGCTGGCAATCAATTTCAGCACGTACCTGATCATTGATCTTAATGAATCCTTTTTCAACGGTGCCGCTATGGATAAAAATATCATCGATTTTCTGAGTGTCCTCAACACGGATACGGCCCGCGTCATTAAAAATAATGCCTGTGTCCCCCACTTGGCCGCCGGCTTCAGCATAGAAAGGTGTTTTATCAAGAACAACTTTGACGTGATCTCCCTGTGAGGCCTCATGAACTTTTTGGTTATTGATGAACATTTTCAAAATGGTGCTGCTGCTTTGTGTCTGTTTATATCCCGAAAATTCCGTTTTCGGCAATCCGAGTTCCAAGGCGGTATCCGCGAAAACATCTCCGGTCATTTTGCTCGAAGCGCGGGATTTTTGCTGTTGCCGGGACATCCGTTGATGGAAGGTCTTCCAAGCCTCTGCGGACATGGCTTCAGGTATCTCCAGAGAAGAAACAATTTTTTCTAACGTGGGAATTGTTAAGCCATAGGTGTCTCTGAAGGTGAAGATAATCTCGCCGAGTTTCATGGCTTTCTCGTTGCTGGAAATCGTCTGATCATGGATTTGCCGGACCTGATTTTTAAACTCCGGGACGCGTTCATTCCTGACTCTAAGATAAGCCTCTTCCACTTGACGAATGATGCCGGCTATTTCAGGGGCTTTGAGGGACAATTCCGGATAGGGGATTTTCATCGCCTCTATGACGGAATCCGTGAGCGTGTGGATAACCGGTTGGGATACTCCCGCGCGCACGGCAATATCCGTGATATCGATAATGAGTTTCTTGATAACATAACCGCGGCCTTCATTAGAAGGAATAACCCCGTCGTTGATCCCAAAAACAATGGCGCGGATATGATCCGACATGACGCGTCGATCTTGTAAGGTTAGTGTGAATTTGTCAGCTTCGATTTTGTCCTGAATGGCTTTGAGGATAAGCGCAAAGAGATCGGTTTCGAAATTGTTCTTTTTACCTTGGTGCACGGCCGCGAGACGTTCTAGTCCCATGCCCGTGTCGATATTTTTATTCGGCAAAGGCTCGAGAATCCCTCCTTCTTTACGGTCGAACTGAGTAAAAACCAGGTTCCACACTTCAGAAAAACGGCCGCAATTACAGCTCGGATCGCATGGGGTATTGCCGCAGTTGGGATTATAACCGTAGTCAAAGAAAATCTCTGAGCACGGGCCGCAAGGGCCGTTAGGTCCTTTTTGTTTGGCGTCAGCGGGCCAGAAATTACTATGATCGCCTAAGGCCACAAGTTTGTCGGGATTGATCTTTATCTCATTCAGCCAAATCTCTTTAGCCTCCGGATCGTCTGTGTACACCGAGACCCACAATTTTTCTGGTGAGATCTTTAATTCTTTTGTCAAGAACTCCCAAGCCCAAGTAATAGCTTCGCGTTTGAAATAATCCCCGAAGGAAAAGTTTCCAAGCATTTCAAAAAACGTATGATGAAAATCCGTTTTCCCGACTTTGTCCAGGTCGTCCGTCCGGAGGCATTTTTGCGCTGTGGTCGCCCGTGTATAATCACCGATTTGGCCCAAAAATTGCCGTTTGAATTGCTGCATGCCGGCGGTGGTAAAAAGCACGGTCGGATCGTCTTTAGGGACCAAGGAATCACTCGTTACGATCGTGTGTCCTTTGGAGGCAAAAAAATCCAAAAATTTCTTTCTGATTTCATTTGTCGTCATAGGTTGTGGATAACTTTCTTAATGACTGTACCGCTAAACCCCCTGCGGAGCAAGTAGCCATAGAGCCTTTGCTTTGCCTTGGTGGGGTCTATATTTTTATATTTTAATAATTGTTTTCGTGCGATAGCCGTCACAATTTCCGACTCGGGATAATCCGATGTGGCTTCCTCAATCTCCCTTTCAATAATATCGTTGCTGATCCCTTTTCCTATTAATTCGAAGCGGATGCGTTTAAGCCCAAAGGGCCTGGAGAGACGAAAGGAAATCCATTTCTTCGCAAACTGATCGTCATCAATGAGAGCCAATTCCTTGAAATAGCGGAGTGTAGATTCGATGGTCTCCACAGGAATATTTTTATTTCTTAATTTGTCCCGGAGTTCTTTTTCACTATATTGTCTGATATTTAAAAGTCTGAAGACAATCGTCTTCGCTTTCTTAGAAAAATTCTCCTCGTGCATATCCTGCCTATGGTTTACCCAAAAGGATTGTCAAAAGCGCAGCCGCTTATTTCTTAACTTCCAGGAGTTTGGCGCGCAAAACTTTTTCGATTTTGTCAAGGATCTTGGGATTGTCTTTGAGGAAAGTTCGGGCGGTCTCTCTTCCTTGTCCGATTTTCTCATTCTCAAAAGCAAACCAGGCGCCGGATTTCTGAATAATTTCATGATTGACGGCGAGATCCAAGATGTCAGCCGCTCTGGAAATGCCTTCGTCAAAGTAAATTTCAAATTCAGCCTCTTTAAAAGGGGCCGCGACTTTGTTTTTAACGATTTTGGCCTTGACACGATTGCCGATAAATTGTTCGCCCTGTTTCAAGGTCTCTGTTTTTCTTAAGTCAATTCGGACGGAGGCATAGAATTTTAACGCCCTCCCTCCGGTGGTGGTTTCAGGTGAGCCGAACATAACCCCGATCTTCATGCGGATTTGATTAATGAAAATGATGCAGGTATGGGATTTATTGATGGCGGCTGTCAATTTCCTCAAGGCCTGTGACATGAGTCGTGCCTGAAGTCCCATGTGAGCATCGCCCATTTCCCCTTCGATTTCCGCGCGGGGCGTGAGGGCCGCAACAGAATCGATCACGATGAGATCAACGGCATTAGAGCGGACCAATGTTTCAGCGATTTCCAAGGCCTGCTCTCCGGTATCAGGTTGAGAAATTAATAGATCATCGAGTTTTACCCCGACTTTAATGGCATACGTCGAATCAAAGGCGTTCTCGGCGTCGATAAAGGCTGCGGTTCCGCCATTTTTTTGTATTTGGGCGATAATGCTTAAAGTCAACGTTGTCTTTCCGGATGATTCGGGCCCATAAATCTCAATCACCCGGCCTCGGGGCACGCCTCCCACGCCCAAAGCAGTATCGAGCGAGAGGGAACCCGTTGGTATGACCGCGATGTTCATCGGAGCCTTACTGTCAAGTTTCATAATCGAGCCTTTACCAAATTGCTTCTCAATTTGGGATAGGGCTAATTCAAGAGCCTTTTTTCTGTTATCTAGATCAACAACTTTCTTCTGTTCAGTCATGGCATTCCTTTCCGGTTATCGATGGTACCTTTTTCATCAAAAGGGAAATTCGAGAAGGCAATTATACATGAGGGCATACGGGTTGTCAAAAAATACTATAAACAGCTTTTCGAAACAGCTTTCGAAACAGCTTTCAGGAAGTAGGTTTGAAGTCTGCGCGAAATTGACTGGCACAGGCCAGGGCACAGATAGCGGCGGTATCGACTTTTAAGATGGTGGTGCCTAATGACACGGGGATGCACTTTAGGCGTTGCGCCAGCGCGTATTCTTCAGGCGTGAAATCCCCCTCCGGGCCGATCAGAAAAGCGATGGGACGAGAATGATCAATATTTCTTAAGGTTTCAAGAATGCCTTTCCTTGGGCCGCATAAGCTGGGCATCAGGACCACGGCCCGTTTGGTCAAGTCTTCAACTACTTTTGGAAATTCTGTCAAAGGATGAATAACAGGAATGGTTAAACGTCGGGATTGTTTTGAAGCATTGATAGCGACGGTCCGGAAACGTAAGATTCTTTTTTCCAAACGATCAGCTTTTAGATTCAATTCCGTACGTTTGGTCTTGACGGGAATAATTTCATCCACGCCCAATTCGGTGGCCTTTTCAATAATAAGCTCAAATTTGCTTCTTTTAGGAACGGCGCAGGCCAGAATAAGGGACGTCGTTTGATTCTTCATTCTCCTGACCGAGAGAATTTGAATGACCACTTCTTTGGTATTGAGGGAAGTGATTTTGCCGGAAGCCTCTTCTCCATTACCGTTAAACAGGATAATCGGATCATTTTCTTTCAGGCGCAGAACATGACGCAGATGATGCATCTCGCTTGGGTCCGTCATAACAGTTTGGCCGGTGGCAAAGCAGGCGTGGGGACAGAAGAATCGATGCATGATGGATGGTTTAACTCGAATTTGTTGACCTACGTACAACTAATGGAACCGTATTCTTCAGAGAACGTAGGTCGAGATACTGACTGCCGTAATGTTCCATTATTTTTAGGGAAGTCAGTAGTAAAACCCTGGTTTGATTGACAAAATAATGGACCGAGGGGGAGTTGAACCCCCGACCTCCTGATTGCGAACCAGGCGTTCTCCCAACTGAACTATCGGCCCATAAAATATTTTTCATCGCGTGTGCCGTTGCGGGCGATCTGAGTGGATAACCTTAAACTCCCGGATCAGAGACGGATTGAGCAGGTTTTGAAATATCTGAATGAGATCAATAAAAAGAAATTTATTTGCCATGAGCCGTAGGGCTTATATTCGTGGTTAGAGATGCGCATGGATTAGTTGTGTTATTACATGCGCTCAATACGTCTATCGATGTCGAGAGGCGAAAGATCATATAGGCCGGCCAGGAAGTCATGCCAAAGAAATCATCTGCGTTGGTAAATTCAACGTCCCTAACAGCGTTAAGAATAAGCTGGCGGCTGGCTACCGGGCATGGTGATGGGCTTGGGGAAGCAATGTTGGCGCATCGATAAATAGTGCGACCTATTTCTGAGTAACAAACATAGGTGTCATCGGAATAATTGCCTGAGGTATTAAGAACATCTTGCCGGAAACATATATCTTTATTGAGTGACGGAACGGGTTGATTTGTCCAAATCCCAAAATTCGTCGCGTCTCCTACGGCTAAAGACGCGTCTTTGGTGATAGCCAGCATGGCGGCCTCCAGCTCTGTAGCCATCCGGGTTGACACACTATTTTGATTTGTCAGGCGGTTGATGCCGAGGTTAACAGAAATGACGCCGATAGAAATAACGATCATGAGAACTGACGCGACGAGAAGTTCTGTCAAAGTTAATCCAGTTCTGTTTTTGATAGGCATTTTGTTTATTTCCCCATTTTCAGAATTTAGGTAACGAAGTATTAATAAGATATCGTTACATCCACTTTTCTGGCCCCGGTAGCATCAGGCGTTACGACATAGGTAATGTTGTATGTCCCACCGGAAGAAAATGTCCCCGTTCTATAATAAGTACTTGAGGAGATGCCATTACAATAAAGAGGAGAACCAACCGTATTCCAAGATGCCGCGTCAACACTCCCGCGCAGTTCATCAAGAACGCCTTTGGCTACATAGGCGGCTTCGAGTTTTTTAGATGAGTCTGATTCTTTGGGTTTAAGCATAGAGACCGTTGAAATAATACCGAACGTGGCAATGACAAATATAACCGACGTTATAATGACCTCAATCAGCGAGCCGAAGCCATTGTTATTTAAAATTTTAGACATAACAACCTCTTCTTTTTAGGTTATCTCTCAACATCCAGTCCCTAATGTGGGACACGCGCCGGCAACAGTACAGCAAGGATTGAGCGGTGCCGATTGAGATACCGCTGCCTGGGTGACTCTAACTGTAAAATTCCCGCCTCCCCCCGTCCATGCGGCTGTGGTCCTATACGTTGCCAGGGCAATCCGATTATAGGTATAGGTCATCCCATTGGGAATAATATTAAGGCCGAGGTCGGTATTTAGCTGTGTGTACGTACCTGCACCGGTGGGTGAATAAAATCCGTTCTGGGCAAAATAAATTTTCTGAGCCCCATTAATGAGTGTTAACTGCATGACGGCATCCCGTTCATGCGCCTTTCGGATGGATCCCTGAAAATTAGGAATGGCAAACGCGGCGAGTAATCCCAAAAGGACCACCACAATCATGACTTCGATTAATGTATAAGCCGTCTTATTTCTTTTTATCATCAGAGTTACCATTGAATAATTTAATTACAATCATTCCCGTCTCCAAGGGTGCAACCGAATTTTGTACAAAATCCCGCAGTTGGAGTACAACTAATTGTCCCCGAACTATTAATCGTTAGTGTATAAGCACCTGTGCTGCGGACAATGCTTGCCAAGGCAGTCGCGTTATTGGCCACAGTGGGTTGATTAAAATTGTCGATTGTAGCAAAAGTTACGCCTAGTTGGGAAAGTAAGGTCGCGTAATTAACCCCATTTCCAGTCTCAAGTTTGTAAACTTCCTGCTGATGCAATAATGTCGTAAGGATCTCAAACCCCTCAGATGTCCGTGTTTTTTCTATAATGTTATTAAAGTTTGGAATGGCGAGTGAGGCCATAACGCCGATAATGACTACGGAAATCATGACCTCAACTAGAGTATATCCGCTATTTTGGGTGATTGTAATATTTCTATTCATTGAATTTTATTCTTTTCATTGATAGCAACATCTGAGCCCAAGCAAAAGCCTGAGACAGATGCTGCTATCATTTTTATGATTCCTGTTAACGAATTCCAATAAATGCGCCAGTACCACTTCTTGTAATTGTATTTGCGGCGCCATTCACTGTAAGTACAATAGTATTTCCAGCCGTTCCTCCGTCTAGAGCAATCCGGGTCGCAGTAATTGTGTAGCTAAAAGGAGCAGCAGCTGCGACAACTGCAAAGTTATAATTGAAATGGGCGCCTGTATTGCCAAAAGTAGTCGATGAAGGATTTTGCATATCGATTGTAGCCATGGTGGCTCCAAGAATGCTGTTGCTTGCCAGTCCGTACCGTTCTATGGATTGACGAAGACTATTCATGGTTTGCAGGGCTTCTGTTGATCTTGAATATTCAACAGTTCTGAACATTTTTGGCAATGCCAAGCTGGCCAGCACCCCTACGATGATGATCACGATAATAATTTCTAACAAGGTAAAACCGCTTTTATTGTTTAATTTCATTTTTTTACTCCTTCTTATTAATGTTCTTTGTGCTTTTGTTAGGGTTGTTCTTCCACATCCGTGAAGATTTGAAAGTCCTTGTTCAATAAAAAATGCCTATCCACACCCGCTAGAATAGGCACATTTTTTAGGCTTTTGGCAACTGGCTACCCTGAACGTTTTCCTTCAGGGTCCTCTAGTTTTGTGTCCTACCCTTACGGGCAGTTTACCTTTACAATAACCTTATTGTTCATCCTAACGAATGTATAACATATAGACGACAGCTTGTCAAAAAAAGGATTTTATTTAATTATCCACCTCCTCCTCCTAACTGTGCGATGTTAAACATCGGCAGGAACATGGCCAGGACAATCGTTCCGATAACCCCCCCCATAAAAACAAGCATAAATGGTTCGATAAGAACGCTAAATCGTTTCATAAAGATTTGAACGTTATTTTGATAGTAGTCAGCCACGTGTTTGAGCATTTTGCTTAGTTCACCCGTTTCCTCACCCACCATAATCATTTGAATGCTCATGGGAGGAAAGAAGCCGCTTCGGATCATGGGATTAACAAACAGTTCGCCTTTTTTGACACCTTCTTTGATACTGTTGACAATCAACGCGCAAACGTTGTTGTCAACGAGCCTTTCTGTGATATCCAGAGCATAAAGGATGGGGACTCCAGCGTCAATAAGAATGGCCATTTGTGAAGAGAATCGCTCCACGATGATATTTTTGTAAACTTCGCCGACGGTCGGCAGGCTAAAGATGAATTTTTCCCAAGCAATTTTTCCATGATACGTCTTACAATACGTTTTCAGGCTAAAGAAAATGCCGACAATAATTCCAATAATTATTAAGAAGTTGGCTTTTATGAATTTAAACGTGCCTAACAAAACTTTTGTAATAAGAGGCAGTTCGACTTTCATGGACGAAAAAATTGCTTCAAACCGGGGAGCGACAAAAAGGGCAAAAAAGATGACCGCCCCCATGGATACCATAAAGAGTATAGCCGGATACACGAGGCCGGAGACAATGGTTGATCGGAAGGCGGCCTGTTGTTCCAAATAAAATCCTAATTTAGTTATGACAACAGGAATGGTCCCGGATGCCTCTCCGACTTCCAAGAGACTGACCCAAAACTGATTGAAAATTCTGGGATGTTTGGCTAATGACTGGCTCAAGGATCCACCGCGCTCAACATCTGTTTTTATTTTAGACAAAACCAAGGAGAATTCTTTACTTTCTACCTGTGACTGAATAACATCCAAGGCGCGTGTCAGGGAGACCCCAGATTCGATCATGGTAGACAGTTGTCGGGCAAATATCAGGAGATCATTTAATTTAACTTTGTGGTGGGTAAATTTCCTGCTTGGAGAAACAAACGTTTTTGTTTTCGAAGCCCCGGCAGCAGTTAATTCTTTGATGCTGACAATAAAATAATTTTCTTTTTGGAGCTTTTCAATAAGCGCCTCCTGGCTTGCCGCGTCAACGACATTTTTATAGGCCTTGCCTTCCAGGTCTTTGACAATGTAAGAGAATTTTGACAATCTTTATTCTTTCCTTTCTATTCCGGTTGTGATTATTCCACACTCACACGGCAGATTTCTTCGTAACTCGTCAAACCCTTATCGATGAGTTTGATCCCTGTTTCAAAAATCGTAGACATGCCGTTCTTTCTTGCAAGATTCTTTATATCCGCGTTATCCGCGCTGTTGAAAATTAATTTGCGAATTTCATCGGTAACCTCTAGGATTTCCGCGACAACAATACGCCCTTTATAGCCGGTGTTGTTGCAATCCTCGCACCCTTTGGCTCGGAAGATAAGATCGCTTTTAAATTTTATGCCTCCGTGCTGTTCAGGGTTCGGTTCATAGGGCTCCTTGCACTTCTGGCAGAGCCGGCGTGCCAACCGTTGGGCCATGACCATAATCAGTGATGGGGTCAGCAGATAGTGAGGAATACCGATATCGATAAGCCGTGTGACAGCGGAGGCCGCGTCGTTGGTATGCAGCGTGGTTAAAACAAAATGTCCTGTCAACGCGGCTCGAACGCAAATGGAAGCCGTATCCAAGTCACGAACCTCCCCGACCATGATGACATTGGGATCTTGTCTTAAAAAGGCTTTTAAGACTGTGGAAAACGTCAACCCGATTTCCGGTTTAATGGCTACTTGATTAATTCCTTCAATTTTATACTCAATCGGATCTTCTACCGTGAGAATATTCTTTCTGGGATCTATCGTTTCATTAAGAGCCGCGTAAAGAGTGGTTGATTTACCGCTTCCCGTTGGTCCGGTGACAAAGAATAAACCATGAGGGGATGAAAGCGTCTTGCGTAATTGGCTGATTTGATTGGTGTCAAATCCTAAGCTGCTCAGTTCTAAAGGAACAGCGGATCTGTCTAGAATTCTCAGGACAACCTTTTCTCCCCATAGGGTCGGGATCGTTGAGATGCGGATATCAACCGTGCGATCCTCTAATTTAGCGGAAATAGACCCATCTTGAGGTAAACGTTTTTCAGCGATATCCAGTTTAGCTAAAATCTTGATGCGTGAAATGATAGGAAGATGCAAGTGAGGCGCCGGCGGGGGAATATTGTACAGGTTCCCGTCAATACGGTACCGTAAATGGATTTTATTGTTAAAGGGTTCAATATGAATGTCACTGGCTCTTTCATCAATCGCTTGACGAATGATGAGATCCACTAATTTGATAACAGGGGCTTCACCGGCCTTCTCGATGAGACGATCCAGGCTAAGTTCAGCGGTGGAGGATTCATCTTGTGTCAATTGAACAAAATGTTCTTCGTTTTGTTCATGGGTGTATGATTTCTCAACGGCTTGATCGAGTAAGGAACTTTTCCCATCGGTTTTGGAGTCTTTGACATAGAATTCATTGATCTCTTTTTGGAGAAGTGATGGGATGGCAATCACGAGATTAACATCACACCCCGTTATGCGTTTAATGTTATCAAGCATCAAGAGATCTAATGGATCAATAACGGCGCACGTAAGTGTGTTCAAATGTTTTGATAGCGGCAGGATATTATTTTTTTTGGCAAAATCTCCAGGCACCAGCTTTTCCAGATCTTGGTCGTTTCGAGGTATTAATAATTCGGCGTTCTCAGATGAGTAGTAAGGAATGCCGAATTGTGTGCTTAAAGCGGCAGCCATGTTTTCCTCTGTGATATAGCCCAGCTTGATAAGAATTTCTCCAATACGGCCTTTCCCTTTTTTTTGGAACTCAATGGCTTTCTTGAGCTGCTCGTCATTAATCAGTCCCTGTTTAATTAAAATTTCACCAAGTTTAAGATGAGCCATACTTATAGGCCTTTTTTTTCTAAGATGGATAATTCTTTATCGATTTCTTTGAGTTTGCGGGATGGAAGATCTTGTTCACGCACAATGTTTGATGATAGTAGCGACTTATTCAATGCCGGCTGGTCCTCTTTGAGGATATGGGGTGTGATGAATATGACCAATTCTCTTTCTGATTCTTTTTTCTCTTTGTGCCGGAACGCGGCGCCGAATAAAGGTAATTTTTCTAAAAAGGGCACATTAGTCCGGGTGTCTGATAGATCGTTTCTTAACAGCCCGCCAATGATAATGGTATCGCCGTCTTTGATGCGTAAAATCGATTTGGACCCTCGCTCTTCGGGATCCCTAAAAGTAATATTCCCATTTTGCGTGGGGAATGTCTCGCCCGTTCTTGCTTGAATCACTTTGGGTTCAATAGCCAGGGTTATTTCACTTGTGTTTAAACTTATTTGGGGAGTGACCTTAAGGAAAACGCCTGTTTCAACCCGTTCAGCCTCAATCGTTGAGGAAGATGTTCCTTCCGAGGATGTCGAAGATTGTGATATGCCGATCGCCTCATCTGTTTTAATTTGAATGACGGCTGTTTCGTTGTTGAGGGTTAATATGCGGGGCCGGGCGAGGTTTCTTGTGTCAGTTTTTGTTTTTAAGAAGTTTAGGGCCATGTTTAATCCTGAGAAAGAAATGGTGCTGGGAGTATATTGACCAGTGGATTCGCCTTCGCCCCCTGAATTAAAAGTATTCTCAAAACGAGTTTCACCGCTGAGAATGGAGCCTTTATTAAATGGCCATAGGCCTTGTTTTGTCGGCCCTGAAAATGAAAATGGTTGTGAACCAAATTTTGCTCCAAGTTGTTCTGAAGTTGTTTTTGAAATATCAAGCATCTCCACTTCAATCAAAATTTGAGGAATTCGAACATCCAATCGGGTGATGGTCTGTTCAATCAGGGGGAATTGACTTTGGATATCGCTGACTATTAGACTGTTTGTTCTTGTGTCTTCAACGACCGAACCGGATTCCGTTAATATAGCTTCGACTGCGGAGACAATGCCGGGGGATTTTGAGCTTTCTTGGCTTGAACTTCCTTGACTTGAACTCCCCTGGCTTGAACTTCCCTGACTGGAAGAATCGGCCGATTTACTTAAGGTGGTATTGATTTTGGAAGAGGGAACAGTGGCATATTTTAATGGAAAGACGCGCGTAAGCAATTTTTTCTCTGGTTGGAGGATCTCTTTAACGATAAAAATATTGCTGCCGGGTTTGATCTCGTAGGTGAGATCGTTAGCCGAAAGAATTCGTTCCAGGGCTTCTTCGACACCGACGTTATCCAAATACAAGTTAACCATTTTGTCAGCCACTTCGTTAGAGGCAATAAAATTCATTCCGGATTGTTGTGAGAATATTTTGAGCACATCATTGAGTTGAGCATCTTTGAAATCCATGGAAATCGTTTTCTGGGATGTTTCAGGATAGAGATAACTATCCAGATCTGAACCTAAGTTGACGGAACAGAGAGCAGGTTGAACGAATACAAGATTAAAAAGTAAAGCGGGCAAAAAGATTACGGCTTTTTTATTTATCATTCACAGCTCCTGGATTAATAGTTATGAATTTCCCCATAAAATTGACATCAATTCCCGTCTTGCGAATGGCGACTATTTCCGCGTCTTGGACCTTGTCACCGATTCCCATCACCTCGCCATTGATGATGGCTTGAGGACGATCAGAATTCCATACGAGACCAGTGATGATCATTTCGACTAGAGTGGGACTTTCAGCCTTGGGCAATTCATTTATGTCATTGGGTTGCATGAATTGATCCGTAGGGATTGGCTGAACTGCTGGTTCGTAAGGATAGTCCCTTGTCTCTTCAGCTTTAATCTCGGGCTCGGGTAACTGTGGTTTAAAAGGGTTGCGTAATGAGGTGAGTGCCCCACCCGTGAATTCTCCCTGGGAAGCCTCCTCGTTGGAGAAGGCCGTAGAAATAAAATAAAAATTTGATAAAATTGTTATCGCTAAAATGATTCTAACCATTTTTCAATTTATAGGATCCGATTTCAATGTCCGCTAGAATAGGGGTTTCTTGAGTATCTGTATCGGTACTTTGTCTGGAGGAGTAGTCCTCTTTCATTTCCCCGGACCATTTCTCGATTCTTATCATGAACGGGGCATTCTCAATCACTTCAATAAAACGCACTAAATCGTCATAGGAATCTGATGAGATATTAAGATTAACGAGTGTCAGTTCTCCCCAATCATCCGTCTTTTTTTGGGCCGGAGAAATGGAGAGTATTTGGATGTTATGATCAACGGCCATGTTGGAAAGTTTGTTGATCAGTTCATCGCTTGAGACAGACTCGGGAAAGTTTTTCATAAAATCATCATATTGTTTTTTCAATTGATTGTATTGCTCAACAATCGCTAATTTGTCTTTCATGAGGGATATTTCTTGATTTAATTTTTTGGATTCATTTTTTTTACTTGTAAAAAGGTAATACGCGGAAAACAATGTCAATGTTATTAAACCAATGTTAATGAAAATATTAGGTTTTCCCTGAAGGATATCTTTGATTTGAGCGAAATCAATTTTTTTCAGGCTTTGGACATCAATGCTGTTCAATGTTTTAATTATATTCATACTCATTGACATTTAATTCTGAAGAAGGTAACAGGAATTGAGCCTAATTTTTGTGATTTGATTGTCTCAAGATCAATGTTTCCGAAAAAAGAAGAAAAATCGGCAGTGTCTTTTAATTTCTTCAGGAAAGTATTTACCAGCCGAAATTGTTCTTGAGTATTTTCTAAGAAGGCAAATCCGGATAGTTCAAGCGACAAGGTATCTTTGATATTACTTTGTTGATCATTAACTTGAATTCCTTGAGAAGGCTTGGCATAAATAATAAGAAAATTCTTAATCCAAGTGCCTTCGGGCAATAAGTTTGGTATTATTGATAAAAAATGAGAAATTGAACTTTTGATGCGGATGTTTTCTAAAGTCAGTAATTCTTTTTTTAATTTTTCACTGTTTTCATTTAGACTTTCAATACTAAAACTTTTAAAATTACCCAGTTTTTGGGTGAGTGTGGCTTCTTCAATCCTAGGATTATCAAGGAGTTTATTGGAAGAGAAAAAAAATAATATTATGGCTGGGATGCATAAAAAGAGTGTTAAGACAACTGATCGGTAATTATTCAAACGATTTGTTGTTGAGCCTAAGGAAAAAGCGGTTTTTGATTTTTTTCTGGAGAACTGAAAATTGGTGGGTGGGCCGCCTAAATTGGCCAACGCACTACCAAAGGCGCTGAGGTATCCCATGTTTTTTCCTGCGTTATCACCAAGAATAGAAGTCAGATTTATGGGGATGACTGGTTTACCGAGATCATCTTCTATTTTCTTTGTCAACTCTTCTGATGTGGTGGGCGTCAAAAGAATGATCTGTTTGACGCGTATTTGATTTTGTTGACGGTTAAAGTAATCAAGAGAGATCCGCGCTTCGTTGATGAAACGTAATATCTTTGTTTGCGGGTCAGATTCCGGTTTGACTGTAGTGCCTAGCTTAATTTGGAATTCTCTGGAAAATTGAGGGATCTCTTGATCGACAATAATAATCTTTCCTGAAGATTCGTTCTTTTCAATGATCGCTATGGTTTGATCTATTGGGATAAGTTTTTTTATTGACAAAACGCGAATTAAACTAAGAGCGGCGGGCTCTATGACATCAATCTGCAACCCGCGCTGTTCAAAAGCGTTGATATATTTATCCAAAGTGTTTTTTTTAATAGCCACAAAAATAATGCGTAAACGTTTGACATTATTTTCAGTAGTAGTAAGGGAATGAAAAGAGTAAGAGAGTTCCTCGATAGAGAAAGGGATGTATTTACTAACCTCAAATTCTACTACCCCTCTCACTTCATTAGCCTGCATCCATGGAATAATAAAAGACCGGAAAATAATATCTTTCATCGGTAATGAAAGATTTATAGATGAGGCTGTTATTTTTTGATGATAAAAATGATCTTGTATGAGGGAGGGTAGGAGTGTGTCTTCTGGGGAATAACTAATTGTTTCGCCCTGCTCTCCATTTTTGGGTGGGTAGGGGATATTGAACAGTTTACTAGCATTGGAGGATATTGTTTCAATGAAAGAGAGAGAATGTTCCCCCCAAAAAACACCTAATTGTTTTTTATCTGACATAACTTAGCAAAATATGAAATATGTTTAATGAAGAGAATTTTAAGAAGCGATCAATAATTATATCGTCAGAATATAATGAGTATATTCCTATTAAATATTATTAAATTTATTGTAACATGATTAGACTATAATGATTTTATTTTGTCAATTATTTTGCGGATTATTTTGGATAAAAAATTGAGAATAGTGGCGTGCGCAAGGGGGGAAATGTTAGTATCCCACATCAATGTCAAGCTGTGTACCTGATGTAGTAAAATTGACAGAAAAAGTATGACCGTCTATTGTCTCAGAATAAGGACCTGGGGCTGTTGAATTATTTAATTGAGATGCAAAATATTTACCTAAAGCTCCTGAAGCCACCATTTCCGCCTGGAGACGTTTAACTTGTTTCTCAGAAATCATGACTTGTCCCACAGAGATGCTAATAATACTAATGGCTAAAATCATCATTACCATGATGATCATAAGCACAGTTATGAACACAACACCTTTTTCACTCTTTATAATTTTTATGGGCATTCATTTTCCATTGTTATTTTTGTTAATGTTTGTTTTTCGTTCTTCTTTCTCCGTGATGATATAGCTTTTACAGCGAGGGCATATTATAAAGTTTTCGATGTTATATTGAAAAAAAACAAATATACAGTAAGGACATACCTGCAAATACATCAATTTATCACTCAGGCTATCCGAGCTGTTTGAAGTATAAAATATCCATTTTGCAAATACAAGAAATATTAGGAAAGTTAGAAAGATGGAAATTGCTACTACAAGGTCTAGTTTAATCATAGGAAAGAAATTGTGATCAAGGTGTCTGTAGTCTTAAGGAACGATAAGGAGCCATGGGAAGATCTATTTCAAATGGACTTGGTTCATTGGGTTTATGTTCGATTGATTTCTCTGTCATTTGTAAATGAGGTTTTAATGTTGTCTTGTGTTGAGGGTTGATCGAATCACGAAGGAATGGTTTTCGCACAGTTATATCCGGTGGATTCTTTTGGGATCCTTGGACAGTTTTATGAATTAAGTCATCTGAGGCAAAATAATTAAAGGAGTTATTTTTTTCAGAAGGCATGATGGAAACGTTTTGTTTCTTTAAAATAGGGCCCAAGAAAATAAACTCGGGTTTCCTGTTTTCAAATTTTGTAGAAAGAGTAAATGAAAAGCTGTTAAATACAATCAAATGAAGCAGGAAAGACAATACTAATGTTTTACCAAGAAGAAGCTTTAGTTGTTGAGAAAGCGTGACCATTATTGATCTTGATTGGTGGCAATATTAATCCTTTCAATGCCAAGGTTTCTGCAAAGATCCCAAACATCCACTATCCGTCCGACAGATGCCCTTCTGTCTGCTTTAATTAAAAGCAACCGTTCTTTATTAGAAGGTTCACTTAATTCTTTGGTTAATTCTTTCAGCGTTGAGATTTTCCCGTTAAGGTACAGTACATCTTCGCTGGTAATTGTGACGATCAAATTTTCTTCTTTGATGACATCGCTTGTGACAGCCTTAGGCAGCTTAACATTGATGCCGGACTGAAAAGTAAATGACGAAGAAAGCATGAAGAAAATCAGCAGAAGAAACATAACATCAATAAGTGGCGCGATATCAATTTGCTGTAGTCCATGTTCAAGCTTTGAATGCCTTTTGAATTTCATAGTAGTTGAGGAACTTCCAATGTTAATAAAGGAGATTTTTTATGAGAAATTTTTTATTGTCCAAATTGATGTCAATCGATTTTTCTTTCTGTGATGGGGCACACACAATTGACTAATTCTGTCGCGGCTCGTTCCATATCGAGGACGAAACGGTTAATACGGCTCACGCAATAATTATACGTAACAAAAGTGGGAATGGCTACCATTAAGCCGGCTACTGTTGTTATCAGAGCCTCTCCTATCCCGCCGGCCAAGTCTCCAGGAGTAACGGGATTTAAGGATGCGGCTCGGACTTGAATAGTATGAAAGCTGGTTGTCATGCCTGTGACAGTCCCTAACAATCCCAAAAGAGGGGTTATATGAGCTATCGTGGCTAAGGCGTTCAGGCGGTTTTCTAATTTTGGAATCTCAAATAAGCTGACATCTTCCATATTTTCCTTAATTTCTTCACGGGACGAACCAAATTTGATTAATCCCGCCTTGAGAATTTGGGCGACAGGTGAACGGTCCAAATCACATACCTCAACGGCTTCTTTAATACGGTTAGATTTGATGAGATCGAAAATACGTTTTTTCAAATCAACGACATTAGTCTTAATTGCTGAGAAATGGATGAACTTTTCAATAGCTATCCCTAAGGCTAATAATGAGCACAGGAGGATAGGCGCCATAATCGGCCCTCCTGTTTTGATTAGTGACCATGCATTCATTTCCCAAATACTATTCATGGATTCCTCCTCACAATGAAATTAAAAAATGTTTCAAGAAAATGTTGACTTCTCGGCATTCTCTTGCTTTGGGGAAAGTCAATACTTAGGATTGCCCCTATGATGATAGATTTATGGTTTTTGTTCAACGATATTTTCATTTATCCAATCCAGATGTTCTTGTGCGAATTTTGATTCCTCTGTTTGGAATTGAATGATTTTTTTATAAATCGATTTTGCCTCTTCCCAGTTGTCTTCTTCTTCAAAAATACGTCCAATGCGCAAATAGGCTTTGACGATCCAAGAAGTTTCATTTGTGTATAAATAAGGGATTTTTAAATATTCTTCTAGCGCTCTCTCGGGTTGGCTGGCTAGCTCATAGGTGTCGGCGATGTGAAATTGCAATTCTACATTCTGCCATTGACTGGAGACTTTGTCCGACTGGAGGGCTTGTTTATAGGCTTCAATAGCCGGGTTATATTGTTTGGATTTCTTATAAACTTCCGCGATTTTCACGTAGGCATCTCGTGCGAATTCAGGGGAAATTGAAATAATGTTTTGATAAGTTTCAACGGCTGATTCAGGAGAAAGTTCTTTAGAAAAAATGTCGGCAATAGCCAATTCGGCTTTCGCATACAGCAAGCGGTCCGCCGAAGACTTGATTTGTTTATAAAAATGTACAGCTTGGTCGTATTCCTCTTTTGCCTGGTAAGCCTCTGCGACTTGATAATAAACAACGTTTATTTTCTCGCTCCCGGGGAATTTTTCGATAAATTGTGAATAATAACCAATGGCCGTGTCAAATTCTGATGCGCCGAGATAATGTTCTGCCAGCCATAGGATAGCCTCCTGTTCAACATCCGAATTAGGGTAAGTATTCATGATCATTTTAAACCGTTTTAAGGCTTCAGCGATATCTCCCATTTTATAGAATGATTTGGCGATGCCGATTTCAGCATTTTTGACCATCGACGATTCTTCGGGAAAATTTTTTAAGATTTTTTGAAATGTTTTTATGGCCTCATCATAAGCGTTCAAATTAAAAAGAGATAACGCCATGATGTGGTACGCCTCGGCTTCTAATTCATGATTTAGAAGGGAGTCGCTTAAGAATTCTTCAATCTGTTCATGAGCGGTTGTCCAATCCCCCTTTTTAAAATACGCCACAGCTAGATAATATTTTATATCACTAAGATATTTGCTCCCAGGGAAATTAGCCTGAAGGCTCTGAAAAGATAGTGTGGCTGATTCAATGCGATCCATTTTCAGAAGGGCAATTCCTTGACGGTACTGAACATAATCTGTGTACGGGCTGTCGGGGTAATCATTTAATATCCTGTCATAAACCTCAACGGCCTTTTCCAGTTGATCAACATCTTGGTAGGCATCACCGATTTGAGTTAAAGCGCTGATTTTGACAGTTTTATTGGACGTATGTTCATTTATGGATTCAAAACTTTTTACGCATAAATCGATATCTCCTGCTTTTAGATACGACCAGGCCAGACCAAAATATGCCTTTTCAAGAATTTCTTGACGTGAAAGGTCTGTAGAGAATTGATCGATAATTTTTTGATATCTTTGAATAGCGTCGGGATACCGTTTGAGGATATAAAAAATGTTAGCCACTCCCAGATAACCATCGGCGAGCCGTTGACTTTTAGGAAAATTTTCAATTAATTGAAAATAGGCCTTTAAGGCTTTGTCATATTCTTTTGATTCCGTATAAACGCTCGCCTGTCCTAGATAGACATCATCGGACAATATCCCCTTTTCTTCAGAAAATCTTAAGGCCTCATCAAAATGATCTTGGGCCAGTTTAAATTTGCCGAGTTTTAAGTAGCTCCAACCCATGCTGACCTTGCCCATCAGAATTAATTTATTGTCATAGGACATCTCAGCTGTTTTGGCGTAATAAGCAATGGCTGTTAAAAAGTCTTCGGTGTAGTAATAAGATTCCGCTATATAAAAATAAGTTTCCGCCTGTCGAGTGGATTGAGGGAAATCATGGAGATAATTTGTATAATGCTGTATGGTCTGAGGATATAAATGTAAATTGTATTCACACTCGCCCAGTTTGAAGGCGGCATCCTCAGTGAGTTCATGGGTGGGGAACAGTTTGATCATTTTTAAGAATGATTCTTTGGCTTTCTCAAACTTGTTTTGTTCAAAATAGTTCCAACCCAGGGAGTAATAGGCTTGGGGGGTATAGATAGAATTGGGATAGACTTCTACTAATTGTTGATGCTGTTTCTCCGCTTGTTGATAATCGGCTCCTTTTAAGTAAGTCTCTCCAAGCCAAAACAGAGTGGCATCTTTCAATTCGGTGGATTTCAGAAGGTTCTGAAAAATCTCATAGGCCTTGAGGTATTGACTTTTAAAGAAATAACATTGACCAAGAAGAAGATTAGCCTCGACGCCTCGTGTTGTGTCGGGATATGTTTTGAAGAGTTGGTCGATGAAGTTCATCGCTATATCATAAAAGCCATCTTCAAAGGATTTCTGAGCCAGGAGAAACAATTCTTTTTCTTGATCTTGGGTCTGAGCAAATGACGCGGCCGGAGCCATCTCAAGAGATACCCAAGTCGTCATGGAAATGAAAAAAAATTTAGAAAAAATAATACTTTTTTTTAACATGGCTGCCATTATATCAGTTTTGGTGTTTTTTCAAAATAAACGTTTTTTTGAGGGGATTTTTAAGTAAGAATATCTTTAAGGTATCGGGCTGTATGGGAGGTTTTATGTTTTACTAATTCTTCCGGTAATCCTGCGAAGACCACTTCTCCTCCCTTATCGCCTCCTTCAGGGCCTAAATCGACAATATAATCGGCGTTCTTGATGACTTCGAGATTGTGTTCTATGACAAGCACTGTATTTCCTTTGTCAACAAGGCGCTGGAGGACTTTAAGTAATTTATCGACATCGGCAAAATGTAATCCCGTTGTGGGTTCGTCTAGGATATAAAATGTCTTGCCTGTGGAAAGTTTGCATAGTTCACTGGCCAATTTGACGCGCTGTGCCTCTCCCCCGGAAAGAGTTGTTGCCGGTTGTCCAAGTTTAATATATCCCAGTCCCACATCATTTAAGGTTTCAAGGATTTTTTTGATCCGTGGAATACTTTCAAATAATATGACCGCTTCACTTACAGACAGACCGAGGACATCGGCAATATTTTTATTTTTGAATCGGACATCGAGAGTTTGCTCTGTAAATCGTCTCCCATGACAAACCTCGCATTCAACATAGACGTCCGGTAGAAAATGCATCTCGATTTTAATAATCCCGTCACCATGACAGGCCTCACAGCGCCCGCCCTTGACATTAAAGCTAAATCTTCCAGCTTTATAACCTCGTATCTTCGATTCAGGTAAATGTGTAAAAAGATCGCGGATAGGACTAAAAAGTCCTGTGTAGGTTGCCGGATTAGACCTCGGGGTTCTTCCAATGGGGGATTGGTCAACAACAATGATCTTATCGATATGCTCTGTCCCAAGAATTTTTTTATGTTTCCCGGGTTTCTCTTTCGATCGGTATAATTTTTGAGCCAGGGCTTTATAAAGAATTTCTTCAATAAGGGTTGATTTGCCTGAACCGGAAACACCTGTAATACAAATAAACGTTCCTAGGGGAAGGGCTATATCCACATTTTTCAGGTTATTTTCCTGCGCCCCGATGATTTTTAAAAAATGGGTTTTTGTAATTTCTCTCCGTTTTTTAGGTATAGAGATTTTTAATTCACCACTGAGGTATTGTCCTGTCAGGGAATTTTTGCATTTTAAGAGTCCCGGGATATCTCCCGCATAGACAATCTCCCCTCCATGCTCCCCCGCCCCTGGGCCTAAGTCGATGATATAATCCGTGTTGCGAATAGTCTCTTCGTCATGTTCAACCACAATGAGGGTGTTGCCCAAGTCTCTTAAGGAATGCAGTGTTGCCAGCAGACGTTCATTGTCTTTTTGATGAAGTCCTATGCTGGGTTCATCAAGAATATAAATTACCCCTACCAATCCCGATCCGACTTGTGTCGCTAGGCGGATACGCTCTGCTTCGCCGCCAGAAAGGGTAGAGCTTTTTCGATCCAGTGTAATATATTCAAGCCCGACATTGACGCAAAAATCGAGGCGTCTCAAAATTTCCTTAAGGATCTGTTCACTGATGATTTGCTTGTCTCGGGGTAATTTAAGTTGAGTAAAGAATTTCTTAGCGTCTTTGATCGACAAGGACGTGACTTGAGCGATATTAAGGTCGTTGATTTTTACCGCCAGGGATTCTTTTTTAAGTTTTGTCCCGCCACATGACGGACAAGGCGAAACGGACATAAATTGAGATATCTCATCTTTGAGCCAGTCGCTGTCGGTCTCTCGAAACATTCTTTCCAAATAGCGGATTACCCCTTCATAGGGTTTCCCCCAAATCATCTCGTCGCCCCCATAAAAGATTTTGTGTTTAAATGGTTTGGATAAACTATCAAATGGGTCGTAGGGATCTTTATGATGGAGATGCGCCAGCTCGCGCATGACAGCTCGGTAATACATCAAATAACCGCGGCGTCCTTTTTGGGCTGGGGCAATGGCATTGACCCACGGTCTTGAATGATCCGCAACGAGCAATTCCGGATCGATTTCCATCTTTGTTCCCAGACCATTGCATTCGGGGCAAGCGCCGTAAGGAGAATTAAAAGAAAAACTGCGGGGTTCAATTTCAAGAATACTGGTTCCGCAATCGACACACGCATAGTGTTCGCTAAATATTCTTTCAGGAAAAGCGCCGTTGAAATCAACGATGAGGATGCCGTCCCCTGTTTGCAGGGCTGTTTCGACGGAATCTGCCAGGCGTTTCTTAATTTCCGGTTTAATCGTTAGTCTGTCTACAACCACTTCAATGTGATGAACTTTGTATTTATCTAATTTGATATTATCCTGAACGTCATATATTTTTCCATCAATCCGCAGACGCGTAAATCCGGCCTTGGTTACCTGTTGGGCAATATGACGATATTCGCCTTTGCGACCTCGTATGAGGGGCGCTAATAATAGAATCGAAGTTCCTCCCGGGCAACCGAGGATCTGATGAAGAATTTCTTCTGGACTCTGGCGTTCAATCCTCTTGTTACAGGTATAACAATAAGGGGTCCCCACACGGGCAAAGAGCAACCTTAAATAATCGTAAACTTCAGTCTGGGTCGCCACGGTAGATCGCGGGTTACGGCTGGTTGTCTTCTGTTCGATAGAAATCGTCGGTGAAAGTCCCTCGATAGACTCGATATTAGGTTTTTGTAATTGCTCTAAGAATTGCCTGGCGTAGGCAGACAGGCTTTCGACGTAGCGTCTCTGCCCTTCAGCATAGATCGTATCAAAGGCCAGGGACGACTTACCGGATCCGCTCAATCCTGTTATGACCACAAATTTATTTCTTGGGATCTTCAGATTGATATTTTTTAAGTTATGCTCTTTGGCGCCGCGGACGGTTATATAATCAGAACTCATAAGATGATTGTCGTCAATTTAAAATTAGTTTGAACTTATAAACAACCCCTACACATGAATGATGTGTAGGGGTTGTTTAATGAGAGAAAAAGCTGTTTACTTTTTCTTCTTTGCTTTCATTGCAGGTTTGGCAGATTTCTTAGCGGATTTTTTCTTTTTCCCGCCGCGAACCATCTCAGCGCAAGAGATATCACCGCCTTTATCGATGAAATACAGAAAACCAGTTTCTTTTTTGACTCCAACTTTAGCAACCTTTTTTGGTTTTCCGCCTTTCTTGTTACCGCGGGACATCTGTGCGCAAGAAATGTCGCCCTGCTTGTCTACGAAATAGAGGTATCCTTTCTCTTTTTTGATACCTACTTTAGCAACTTTCTTAGCCATGAATTCACCCCCTTTCTATGATTTTGAATTTTACAAAAGAATGCTGTTTCTTCCCAATTAAGTACCGACCATGATGCCTTCGCAGAATTGTTTTAACGTCTGAATACCGGAAAGAACGGCCAGATAACTCGTTTTAGGATTATCGGGAGAAACAACATTTTCCGTACGCGTGTACAAACGGCCAAATTCCCCCTCCATTTCAATTTCATGGGTGTTGGTTGTATATGTTGGAGATGTCAGAATACGGACAAAAATTTTTTCTTTAGCGTGAGATGCCAAGGCCAATGTGGCGGCAACATTAACATTTTGAGGAAAGCATTCGACCGCCGTATCGACGTCTCCTTCAAAAAGGATCGTCTCCTTCTTGAGTTTTTCTAAATCGACTCCTTTTTTCATAATGTATGCGTTGTTGAGAAAACTTGACGGTGGTTTGCGTGTCGTCAGGGTAATTTTATGGATTTTGACAAGACTGGCGGCTTTTATGGCATCGATACCAGCAATAGCTCCGGAAGGGAGCAGGATCGTGCAGTTATTTCGTTGAGCAAGTCTGAAAAGACTGTCCGCGTTTAATAATTTCCCAACACTCATGGCAAGGACGTTGCGTTTGCCCTTTACAGCCTCAAGGATAATCCGGTGTGTGTTTTCGGCATTGACGGATTCGACCATCAGATCGCATTTTTTTATAGTTTCACTTAATGACGATTTAGTGATGCGGTTTGACGAGAGTTTTTTAGCGAGTTGACTGCTTTTTTCTTGATCAATGTCAAAAAGGGCCGTTAAAAGACAGTTTTTTTTAAAATCTTTGACGATGCTTCGTGCTATACCCGAACCTATGGCTCCACAACCAACTATACCAATCTTTATTTTTTGTTTCTGGAGTCTCATTTTATTCGTTGGCCCATGGCATAAATTTGAATAATTATATTATCGATAAGTCTTGTTTTACCCAATTTTACGGCAAGGGCAATCATGAACTTCTTTTGTATTTGCGCCAAGGGGGCCAAGGTGCCGGGGTCAACGCATTCGATGTAGTCAAGCTTCCCATGGGAATATCTTTTTATATTAGATTCCATGAGGCGGCTGATGGTTATTAAATTGCGCTCCCCAGCAAGAATTTTTCTTTTCGCTTCCTGAAGAGATTGAAATAGTATGGGCGCCTCTTTGCGCTCTTGCTGGGTCAAATATCTGTTGCGTGAGCTCATGGCCAATCCGTCATTTTCACGAATGATGGGACAGATTTTTACTTTTACTGGAAAATTTAAATCGGCAATCATTTTCTTAAGAATGTAGGCTTGTTGAGCGTCTTTTTGACCTAGATAAAGGATGTCAGGACTGACACAATTTAATAATTTGGCCACAATTGTCGCCACTCCTTTAAAATGACCCGGTCGGGATTTCCCGCAAAGTAGATCGCTTATGGATTCGACCGTAACATAACTTAGATATCCCTTAGGGTACATTATTTCTTCCGACGGATAAAAAATTATATCAACATTTTCTTTTTTTGCCAATAATTCATCTTTTTTTTTATCTCGAGGGTATTGGGCATAATCTTCGTGGGGGGCGAATTGTTGGGGGTTGACAAAAATGCTGAGGACAACGAGATTGTTTTCTCGACGGCATTTCTTTAAAAGAGAACGATGGCCATCGTGAAGGGCGCCCATGGTGGGGACAAAACCTATTTTCTTGTTTTGGCGTTTGGCCTTGTTGATGACTTGCCGCAGGGAATGAATGGATCGAATCACACGCATGAGTTCACGGTCCTTCATTTAATCGAGTTATCCAAAGAAAGAGGCGTCCTTGGATTTATTCAATTCAACGCCAACCATTTCAGGGGCGATTTCCTTTAGAGGATTCATAACAAAATCACGTAAAAACATCCGCGGATGAGGAATTGTCAATTGGGACGTGTTCAGGGTGACTTGATCATAAAGAAGGATATCCAAATCAATCGTTCGAGGTCCGTTTCGGACGGTAGGAACCCTGCCTAGTTTTTTTTCAATGAATTTTAATTGCGTTAGTAACTCTTGAGCAGACAAATGCGTTCCTGCTTTAATCACCGCATTAAGAAACTTTTCCTGTGTTGGGCCATCCACAGGATCTGTTTCAATGATGCTTGAGATTTTTAGAATGTGAATACCGTTTTCTTCTAATAATGCAAAAGCCGATTCAATATTACCTTTCCGATTTCCTAAATTCGATCCGATACCGATATAAACGATGGCCACAATTATAAAATCCTTCTTAAACGATCTACCGCTTCATTGATGCGTTCTTTGGATACCGTTAAGGCCATGCGCACGTATCCTTCACCGGCTGCACCAAATCCGTTCCCGGGTGTGATGACGATATCCGCTTTATCCAAAAAGGACTTGGCGGTGTCCATGGAATTGGAAAATCCTTTAGGGATTTTAGCCCAGACATAAAACGCTGCTTGAGGGGGTGTGATCTTCCAGCCTAAGCTTCTCAATCCATTAATGAGATAGTCCCGACGTTCTTGAAATAAATTGCGCATGTCCCCGGTGATCTCCGAGGGACTTTTGAGGGCCGCAATAGCGGCTATTTGAATGGCCTGGAAAATACCTGAATCAAAATTCGATTTAACCTTGGCGAGAGAAGCGATAAGTTTTTGATTGCCGCAGGCCCATCCGATTCGCCATCCGGTCATGTAATAGGTTTTTGAAAAGGAGTGAAATTCAATGGCAATATCTTTGGCTCCCTCCACTTCAAGAATGCTTAAAGGTTTTTCATTGTCAAAGTAGACCTCTGAATAAGCCATGTCTGAGACAAGAATAAATCCCTTTTTGTGGGCGAGTTGAACGAGTTTTGTATAAAATTCCCGTGTCGCGATTGTCGCGGTGGGGTTGTTCGGATAATTGATGATCATCATTTTGGCGTCATTGACTTTTTCAATCTTTTCAAGATCTGGCAAGAAATTATGGGAAGTTTTTAGAGGGACAGGCACTGTCTTTCCACCGGCGAATTGGATAGCCGGTCGATAAGCCGGATAAGCGGGATCGGTTATGATGACTTTATCTTTGGGATTAACAAATCCGAGCGGGAAATGAGCGAGGCCTTCTTTTGATCCAATCAAAGGATAAATTTCTGTTTCAGGATCTAATCCGACCTGAAAACGATTTTTAAACCAACGCGCGATTTCATTTCTCAGTTCAGGCAGGCCGGCGTCAAAGGCATAATGATGATTAGCTCCGTCCTGAATGGCCTCTTTCATGGCGTCGATGATATGTTGCGGGGTTGGGCAATCCGGATCTCCGATCCCCAAGTTAATGACATCGCGTCCTTGGGCAACGGCAGCTCTTTTGGCTTTATCAATTTCAAGAAATAAATAAGGCGGCAGTTCATTCAACCTGTCGGAGAATTTAATCTCAACAGACATGCCTACGTCCTTTCTTTTGAGTATTCAATAAAATTTTCTAGGACATGTTTCATCTTAACCCCAAGACATCCTGCATATTAAACAATCCCTTGTCCTTTTTCGACACAAACTTAGCTGCCACCAAAGCGCCTTTGGCAAAGATATCTCGGCTTTTAGCATGGTGAAAAATGGAGATCATATCGTCGTTACTCTCAAAAGTGATCGTGTGATCACCAATAATTTCATTTTCTCGGATGGATTCGATATTTCTGACTTTCTGACCTGATGCCTTTTCAGCGACTTCGGCCAGTGTCTTGGCTGTGCCTGAAGGCGCGTCTTTTTTATGAATGTGATGTGCTTCTGTGATGTTAATCGTGTAATTTGTCCCTGTTTTCTCCGAAGCTATTTGGGTGAGTTTGAACAAAAGATTGACACCCACGGACATGTTGGAAGAAAAAACGATGGGGATTTTTTCAGAGGCCTTTTGAATGCGCATTATCTGGTCGTGCTCAAGCCCTGTTGTCCCGATGACCATTTTGACGTTGTGTTTAAGGCAGACCTGCAGGTTATCAATCGTGGCTTGAGGCGTTGTGAATTCAATGAGGACATCACAACCATTGAGGGAGGATCCATCCGTACTGATAGCGACGCCATTGATCCATTCATCGGTTTTCGGATGGTCTTTTCTTTCAAGCAATGCGTGGAGTTTAAATTCATGGTCTTGCAGAGCGAGCCTTGTGATACTTTGTCCCATTCGTCCCAGACAACCACTGACGGCTAAATTGATCATGATGCTCTTCCTTTATTCAGATAGTTTGTTGCGGATTCCATTTTTATTATCTAATAGGCCGTATTCCTTAAGCGCCGCCTTTATATTCACGGCATTTTCTTCGCTTATTTCACACAGCGGCAACCTTAATTCCCCGCGACACAACGATAAAAGCTCCATGGCTTTCTTAATGGGAATAGGATTTGTCTCGATAAACATACTTCTGATCAGCGGCAGCATTTTATAATGGAGCTTCTGGGCTTCACTCAATCGTCCGCTGTTAAATAATTCAATGAGCTTGACCACATCCGCTGGAATGATATTCGCGACAACCGAAATGATCCCTACACCGCCAATACTGAGAACCGGGAGGGTCAGCGCGTCATCTCCGGAAAACAAGAGAAAATTTTTGGGACAGAGGCTTTTAACCAGTTGCATTTGATCCAGCGATCCCGAGGCCTCTTTGACGCCGATAATATTTTTACAATCATTCGCCAGTTTCGCCATCGTTGATGGTTCTATGTTAACGGCTGTCCTTCCGGCGATATTGTACAAAATAATCGGGATATCCACATTGTCAGCGATTTCTTTAAAGTGAAGATATAATCCCTTTTGCGTGGGTTTGTTGTAATAAGGCGAAACGATCAAGGCGCCTTGAGCCCCGGCTTTGGCGGCATGCTTCGTGAGTGTCACAGCCTCATCTGTGGCATTAGATCCTGTTCCAGCCAAGACCGGTACGCGTCCGGCGACGGCTTTAATACAGATCTCTATGACCTTTTTGTGTTCTTCATGCGACAAAGTGGGCGATTCCCCCGTTGTGCCGCAGGGTAGAATACCGTTTGTTCCGCTTTGGATATGGAACTCCACCAGTTTCTTTATTTCTTCTTCATCAACTCGGCCATTCTTGAACGGGGTCACTAAAGCGACGATCGAACCTTTGAACATCTTAAACTCTCCCTGTTATGCGTTTCATGATGACACAAAAAATATTTCCAATTTTAAAAGGTCGTCTATCGCTGATCAAGAGAGATAATACTCTCCTTCGGCAATCAACAGGACATTCCCTTTAAGCCATACGTTTGACACTTTTTTTTCCGTTATATCAAAAGTGACCTCTAATAAATCCTGTCCGTTGGTGTGGACCTTCATTTTGGCCCTTTCCTTAGTGTCGACGGCCGGATTGGCCTTTAAATATGTTATGATGGCCGAGGCCACACTCCCGGTCCCGCAGGCCTTTGTCTCATCTTCCACGCCGCGTTCATAGGTGCGTACGTTAATCAATTTTGTGTCCACTTGTTCAACGAAATTAACATTTGTGCCTCGAGGTTGAAATCTCTCATGGCATCGGATGGCCTGGCCGATCTGTTGGACGTTGATCCTGTTTAAGTCATCCACATAAACAATGGTGTGCGGAACGCCGGTATCAATATAGCTGACATGGATACTTCTTTCCTTAACCTTCAACGGGATGTCAGGTTGATAATCGACAGGATCACTTAAACGGATACTCACAACGTTACCTTTTACCTCTCCACGAATGAGGCCGGCCAAAGTCTCTAGGGTCATGAATTTTTTTTTTATTTTTTTATGAAGAGCGATATAAGCGATCATGCAACGGGCTCCGTTGCCGCACATCTCCGCCTCTGAACCATCCGCATTAATGATCAGCATTTTATAGTCAGCCTTCGTTGATTTGTCCAGGATCAATAAACCGTCAGCGCCAATTCCTTTTGTGCGATCGCACACGCGGGCGGCGAGTTGTTTCAGGTTCATTCCTTTAACGGCATCCATGATAATAAAGTCATTGCCGGTTCCGGACATTTTTATGAAAGGCAGTATCTTCATTTTATTTCAGAAAAGTGGGAAGGCTTTCTCCCCGGATGAGGTCTTCAAAAACTTCTCTTTTTTTCGTGACTTCAAATTTGTTATCCTTAACCATAACCTCAGGCACGCGGCCGCGCACATTATAGTTGCTGGACATCACATAGCCATATGCCCCGGCGCTCATCACGGCCAATAAATCGCCTTTGTTTAATTGGGGGAACATGCGGTCTTTGGCAAAAAAATCGCCGCTTTCACAAATGGGACCGACAATATCCATTTTGACTTTCTTGGCTTTGGTTTCTTTTGCTGGAAGAATGTCATGCCAAGCGCCATAAAGCGTTGGCCGGATCAAGTCATTCATACCTCCATCAACGATCAGAAACTTTTTAAAGCCATTATCTTTTAAATAAAGGGTTTTTGTGACAAAGATGCCCGCGTTACCAACGATAAAACGGCCTGGTTCCATGATAATTTTTAGGCCGGTCTTTTTTAAATAGGGTAAAACACTGTTGGCAAAATCCTGCGCTGTCTGCGGTGTTTCATCTTTGTAGATGATCCCCAGCCCTCCTCCGATATCCAGGTATTCAAGTTCAATGTTATCTTGACGGAGGGTATGGATAAATTCAATGACTTTCTTTATGGCGTTTAAAAAAGGCGCTTTAGAGGTAATCTGCGAACCAATATGAATATGCAGACCGCTAAATTTAATATGAGGATATTTTTGAAACGATTTTAAAATTTTACGGGAGGTTTGTAAATCAATTCCAAATTTATTTTTCAGAGTCCCTGTCGTTATGAATTGGTGTGTCGCCGCTTCGACATCAGGGTTGATTCTCAGGGCGACTTTGATTTTTTTTCTTAATTTTTTGGCCATTTGATGAATCGCATCCAGTTCGGGGAGCGATTCCACGTTAAATAGAAGGATTCCGCTTAGGATGGCCTCCTTGATTTCTTCGTCGCTTTTTCCCACCGAGGCGTAGACGATCATTTGAGGATCGGTTCCGATATAAAGCGCTTTTTTTAATTCGCCCCCGGAAACAATGTCTAACCCGGCTCCTTGATTGACCAACGCTTTAATAACAGCCAAATTGTCGTTCGCCTTCATGGCAAAACAAATAAGCGGATTGATTTTTTGAAAGGCGGTCTTGATCTTGGTGAAGTGATCCACCAGGGTCTTATAGCTATAAAGATAAAATGGGGTACCGACCTTTTGGGCGATGGCGCTTACTTTAACCGATTCACAGTAGAGGTCCCCCTTTTTATAATGGAAATCATGCATTTCTTTTCGATACTTTCCTATTTTTAATTGACTTTTTTGAGAGAACAGAGGTCGCTGGATCAACGATAGCACGGATCACTTTCGATGTTAATAAAGGATGAATTTCTTTTAATGTTTTGTCTTGCATGTCGAGGATAGCTTGCCGGCTGGAATATTTGAGTTGCATTAAACGCCCGATAATAGCATGGGCCTCTTTAAAGGGTATACCGTTTTTAACGAGATGATCAGCGATATCCGTGGCATATAAGGCTTCATCCATAATCTGTTTACGTATATTCTCTTTTTTAAACCGGATGTTCTTAAATAGTTCCGTGAGAATGTTAAGTTCATTTTGAATGATTTCAAATGAATCAAAAAGCGGTTCCTTATCATGTTGCATATCCCGGTTGTACGTTAAAGGCAGCCCTTTCATCATGACAAGGACATTGATGAGATTGCCATACAGCCGGCCAGAGTATCCCCTGACGAGTTCCAGGACATCGGGATTTTTTTTCTGTGGCATGAGCGAGCTGCCTGTACAGAAAGCGTCATCGATATCGATAAAATCAAATTCTTTTGTCGCCCACAGGATCATCTCCTCGGCAAGTCTGGATAAATGCATACCTACAATGGAAAGGGTGCTTAAGATTTCAATGACAAAGTCCCTGTCACTGACTGTGTCCAGCGAGTTTTCCGTCGGCTTAAGATCAAATGGTAAATCCGGGAGGTGCGCTATGTGCGTTTTTTGATATTTAGAGGCATCGATAAATGTCCCGGCCAAGGCCCCGGAACCCATCGTCAAGTTGATATTATTAAAGATAAAGGAAAGCCGTTTATCATCCCGTTTAAGCATTTCGACGAAAGCCAGGAAATAATCGGATAGTTTGACGGGCATGGCGTGCTGCAGATGCGTGAATCCGGGAATGATCAAATTTTTATTTTGAGAACTTAAATTGGTAAGGACTCGACAGAAATTAACAATCAGCTTTTTGAGATGGGAAATGTTATCCAAAGAGTATAGCTTGGTATCGAATACAACTTGATCATTACGGGACCGGCAGGTGTGTAATTTTAGGGCAGATTTCCCGGCCTTTTGTTCCAACACATGTTGAATATAGGAATGGATGTCTTCGAATTCGGGTTGGATGATGAAATCACCGGTCTCCATCTCGGCAAGAATTTTCTTTAGTCCGGTCTTGAGTTTTTTGTGCTCGGCGGACGTCAAGAGGTTTGCTTTTTTGAGGATATCAATATGGATGAGAGATCCAATACAATCGTATTTGGCCAGTTTATGATCAAAATGGATGGATTTGCTGAATTCTTCTACGAGGGTATGGGTCTTTTTACTGAATCGTCCTCCCCAGAGTTTGCTCATACTATTCCTTTTGATAAGAGGATTAAAAACTTTATCAGTTACTGAACGGCATGCCCCAGATGCGGACGAAGCCTTCAGACAATTTTTGGTCAAAAATATCTTTTTTCCCGTAAGTGGCTAATTCTTCCTTATAACGTGAATAGGGCGATTTCCGTCCCACAACGGTGCAACTGCCTTTGTAGAGTTTTAGTCTCACCAGACCTGTGACGTTTTCTTGCACCTTGTTAAAGTACTCATCCAGTTGTTTCTTGAGCGGAGTCTCCCATAAACCGTAATAAGTTAATTCAGCGTATTTTTGCGCGAGGGGTTGTTTATAATGCATGGTCTCGCGGTCTAACACGAGGCATTCGAGTTCATGATGGGCGGTATGAATGATGGCCCCGGCAGGGTTTTCGTAGATCTCCCTGGATTTAATCCCTACCAGACGGTTTTCCACCATATCCACGCGGCCGATACTGTTTTTCCCGCCGATCACGTTGAGTTTATGAATGAGGTCAACGGCGGAGTATTTCTGTCCGTCGATTTTGACAGGGATCCCTTGGGAGAATTCCAGTTCGATGTGCGTGGGCTTGTTAGGCGCCTTGAGAGGATTAACAGTTAATTTATATATTTCTTCAGGAGGTTCGATCCATGGATCTTCCAAAACTCCACATTCGATGCTTCGTCCATAAAGATTGATGTCGACGCTGTAAGGACTTTTCTTGGTAACATCAATAGGAATCTTCTTAGTCTTGGCATAATCCATTTCTTCCTCACGTGTCTTAAACTCCCAGATGCGGACGGGCGCGATAATTTCCAATTTGGGATCCATCAGTCTCGCGGTGACTTCAAAACGGACTTGATCATTGCCTTTTCCTGTGCAACCGTGAGCGATAGCCGGTGCTTTTTCTTTATGGGCGATGAGAACCTGGTGTTTGGCAATCAAAGGGCGGGATAAGGCGGTAGCCAGCAGATATTTGTTTTCATATATAGCTCCCGCTTTAATCGTCGGGAATATATAATTCTCGACAAATTCCTTCTGTAAATTCACAATATGCACTTTCGATGCGCCGGTTTTCAAGGCTCTATTTTTAATGGCCTCGAAATCTTCCCGCTGTCCAACATCCGCGATAAAGGCGATGGGTTCATACCCGCGCTCTTGTAACCACTTAATGGCACAGGAGGTATCTAATCCTCCTGAATAGGCTAAGACTATTTTCTTCATGAGTAGCTCCTGCGCTGTTACATTATTTTCTGAACATTTTCTTTACAAAATTCTAGAGGAGTACTTTGTTCCACAATTCAGAAATTTAGGTTACAAAGTACTCCAGTTAGGAATGGGTGTTTCCTAGTAAAAAAATTAAAATGGCTTTTTGTGTGTGTAGACGATTTTCAGCCTGGTCAAAGACAATGGAATGTCCACCATCAATGATCTCGTCTGTCACCTCCTGGCCTCGGTGGGCTGGAAGGCAATGCATAAAGATGTAATCACTCATGGCTAATTTAACAAGCTCTGCGTTAACCTGATAGTCATTAAAGGCAATGAGTCTATTGTGCGTTTCCTCTTCCTGCCCCATACTCACCCATGTGTCGGAATAAATAACATTAGTTTTCTGGACAGCTTCTTGGGGGGAATGGGTGATCAAAACCTTAGCCCCTGACTCCTGCCCGTAAGATTGGGCGATTTGAATCATTTCTTGTTTTGGTTCATACAGCGGTGGAGTCGCCACGTTTATATGAACGCCCATTTTCGTGCACGCCAGCATCAAAGAATGGCAGACGTTGTTGCCATCGCCGACATAAGCGACCGTTAATCCCTCTAACCGTCCGAATTTTTCCTTGATAGAAAAAATGTCTGTCAGGGCCTGGCAGGGATGACAAAGGTCAGAAAGACCGTTAATGATTGGGATCGTGGCATGTCGTGTTAAGTCAATGATATCCTGATGGGTGTGTGTGCGTGCCACAATACCGTCTAAATAGCGGGATAATGTTTTTGAGACATCGGCGGTAGATTCTCGCACCCCTAAATTGATTTCCTCCGGCCCCAGATAGATGCAATGCCCCCCCAACTGCGCTATGCCGACTTCAAAGGAAACACGTGTGCGGTTAGAAGGTTTTTGAAATACAAGGGCGATCGTCTTTCCTTTTAACCTGTCATGAGAAAGTTCTTTATGCGTTTTCAATTCTTCCGTGAGATCCAAAAGGTTTGAAATTTCCTGTCGCGTTAAATCCTGGAGACTAATTAAATCACGTTTCATAATATATTCACCGGTATTATTTTATCCCGTCTATGAAGACAGTAGTGTTAATTTCTTTAGGGATTTTTCTAGAATGTAAATCGCTTTATCCGCCTGTTTCTTAGTCACATTGAGCGCAGGCATAAACCGTAAAATGTTTCCTTGGGTGCAGTTGATAATAAGGCCATTCTTGAAACATTCTTCAAAGACGGCCTTCCCTTCGACATTTAACTCAACGCCTATCATGAGCCCGAGACCGCGGACATCTGTGATACACGAAAATCGGCTTTTCAATTTGTTTAATTCTTTTAGGATGTAAGCCCCCATGAGTTTGGTGTTCTTTAACATTTTGTCGCTGAAAATGGCTTTAAAAACCCCTAAAGAAGCCCTGCAAACAAGGGGACTTCCGCCGAATGTGGAGGCATGCATCCCCGGTTTAAATGTGTCGGCTATGGATTCTTTTACGACTAGGGCGCCAATAGGTAAGCCGCCGCCTAAGGCTTTGGCTAGGACCATCAGGTCCGGTTGTACGTTATAGTGCTTGTAGCAGAACATCTCTCCGGTTCGTCCCATCCCTGTCTGCACTTCATCAAAAATGAGCAGGAGATCCTTTTGCGTGCAGATGTCCCGGATTTCTTTTATATAATCGTTCCCGGCGATATGGATACCGCCTTCTCCTTGGATGGGTTCAAGCATAATAGCAATCGTTTCGTCATCAATGGCTTCCTTCAGGGCTTGGATATTATTAAATGGGACTGTTGTGAATCCAGCCGGAAGAGGTGCAAATCCGTGTTGGTATTTTGGTTGCCCCGTGGCCGCTAAAGCCCCTAAGGTTCGTCCATGAAAAGATTTTTCCATAGTGATGATTTTATAGCGCTTCCCTTTTCCATAGGCGCGGGAGAATTTAATTGCCGCTTCACAACCCTCCGCCCCGCTATTGCAGAAAAATATCTTTCCCGGGAATGAGCAGCGGATGATTTCTTTCGCTAATTTCAACTGATGGGGATGATAAAAATTATTGGGAAGATGAATAAGCTTTGAAATTTGATCACGCACCGCGGACATGACTTTTGGATGGCAGTGTCCGACGTTATTGACTCCCCATCCAGGGAAGAAATCCAAATATTTCTTGCCGGAAATGTCGATCAGGTCCATCCCCTTGCCTTTGACAAAAATTCCAGGGGTACGTGTATACGTTGAGAGGATATATTGGTCATATCCATCTAATATTTGGTTTTTTTTCATAAGAGAACTTTACCTTCTATTCAGTCACAGATCGCCTTGCGATCAATGTGATTTAAAAGGAGTGCTTAAGCGTTAAGGATCTGTGTTCCGATACCGGTGTTGGTAAAGAATTCAAGTAAAAGGGCGTGCGGGATGCGGGCATCAATAATGTGCGTTTTCTTAACCCCGCCGTTTAAAGCTTCAATACATGAATTGACCTTCGGGATCATCCCGCTTTGAATGACGTTCAATTTAATTAGATTGGCTATTTCATCAACAGTTAATGTCGAGATGAGTGAGCCTGGATCTTCAGGATTACGCATGACTCCCTGAACATTGGTGAGCAGGACAAGCTTTTCTGCTTCAAGAGAGGTCGCGATAGCGCTGGCAACTTCATCGGCATTAATATTATGCGGTTGTTTTTCCACAGATATTCCCATAGGTGAGATAACCGTAATGTATCCGCGCTTCAAATGTGTGTCCAAGGCGAGTTTATCAATTGATGTGATCGACCCAACAAACCCAAGATCTTTGGCGGCAATTCTTTTTTCAACGTGAACAATGTTTTCATCGCCCTTGAGACCCGTGACATCGCCTTTTAAATCTCTGATTTCCTGAACGATTCGTTTATTCAGTTTTTCCAATTCTTCGCTGACGATTTTCAGAGTTTCTTTGTCCGTGATACGGATCCCTTCATGAAATTCGGATTTTAAACCAGATTCCTTGAGGCGGTTACTGATATGCGGCCCGCCGCCGTGCACGAGGATCGTACGGATGCCGACATAACTAAGAAAGACAATATCTTCTAATACATTCTTTCGAATAGTGTCATTTTCTAAGATGCTTCCGCCATATTTAATGACGAATACTTTCCGCCTAAAGGCATGAATATAAGGAATAGCTTCGATCAGGACACTGGCTTTTTTAATCTCATTTTCCATAGGGAATGATCCTTTATATTAACTGATTTTCGTAAGAATAATAGGGATGTTGCAGTGTCAGTATACCGGCTTAAAAAAATGGTTGGTTAAGTGTATGCCACATTGATTCTGACATATTCGTATGATAAATCCGAGGTATAAACAGTCGCTTGATGTTGCCCTAAGTTTAAGTCGACCATAATTTTGATATGCTTTTTATCAAAAGGGCTAAATTTAATTTTTAGATTTTCTTCACAGACCTTTCGGATCCCTAATGATCCTGCGGCAGCGGCCACGCGTCCCCAGTTAGGATTATTCCCATAAGCGGCTGTCTTTACCAAGGGCGAATTTGCAATGGCTAATCCGATATTCTTCGCCTGCTTTTCGCTCCGGGCTTCGCTCACAATGACTTCAATAAATTTTGTTGCCCCCTCTCCATCTAGGACGATCTTTTTGGCAAGATCGAGACAAACAAGATTGAGGGCATTGCAAAAAATATCAAAAGATTTTCCTGGATGAGTGATCGGTTCATTTTGAGCCTGACCGTTTGCCATAATGACCGCCATATCATTAGTGCTGATACAGCCATCTACGGTGATGCGATTGAAAGATAACTCAGTGGCTTTTTGCAGAGCCTGTTTCAGCATTTTGGCGCTTATAGCCGCATCGGTTGTGATAAAGGCTAACATAGTAGCCATGTTGGGGGCGATCATGCCGGATCCTTTGGCGCAACCACCGATGATAATTTTCTTTCCTCCTAAATTCACCTGAACTGTGATTTCTTTGAGTTTCGTGTCCGTGGTCATGATAGCCGTCGCGGCTTTGGTTGCCCCGGTCTTAGATAAACCTTGTACCAACGCATGAGCCGCATTCAGAATTTTAACATAAGGCAAAGGTTTGCCGATAATACCGGTGGATGAAACGATAACGTCTTGTTTGGGGATTCTTAACAATTTTCCAATCAGTTCCGTTGTTCGTTCAGCGTAGATCATGCCAAACCGGCCGGTAAAGCAGTTGGCGTTTCCGCTGTTGACGACGATAGCTTGGGCTTTGTGGTTGAGCAAGTGTTTCTGGCTGACAAGAAGCGGGGCGGCTTTAACAGAATTTTTTGTGAAAACAGCCGCACTGACGGCAGGGGTTTCACTGTAAATAAGGGCCAGATCAAGTTTGCCTGAACGCTTGATGCCGCTGGCTACGGCATTGGCTAAAAATCTTTTTGGTTGTGTTACGCCACCTTTAATAACCTTTATGGACATTTTAGACTAATCCCTCAGCTTCTTTAAATCCGCACATGATATTCATATTTTGCACCGCCTGTCCGGCGGCCCCCTTAACTAAATTATCAATAACACTGGTAATAACAATGAGACGGCTATCCGCGCTTATTTCCAACCCAAGGTCACACATGTTCGTTCCGGTGACATGTTTGATTTCAGGTTGCTGCCCTTTAGGAAGAAGGCGTACGAAAGGTTCTGTCTTATAAAATTTTTGATAAAGGCTATATAATTCATTGAACCCCATCTTCTCATTTATGTGCACATAAATCGTCTCCAAAATCCCTCGATTAATTGGGAGTAAATGAGGAACGAAATGAACATTGAGTTGGTGATTTGAAAATTTGGACAAATATAAATCAATTTCAGGGGCATGTTGATGATGGAGCACCTTGTAGGCTTTAAAATTTTCATTTACCTCGGTAAAGTTCAAGGAAAGCTTAGCCTTTCTTCCAGCGCCACTAACTCCAGATTTAGCATCAATAATGATAGAAGAAATGTCATGGCCATGAAAAGCGCTTAACGGGGCTAAAGCTAATAAAGCGGCGGTTGGATAGCATCCAGGATTTGAAATAAGTTGTGCCTTGACGATGTCTTGGCGATAAAGTTCCGGAAGGCCGTAAACAGCTTTTTTAAGATTTTTTGCGTCACCATGTTTAGCACCGTACCATTTTTCATAATCTTTAATATTTTTTAAGCGATAATCTCCGCTTAAGTCAACGACACGTTTGTTAGCGTTTAAAAGTCCTGGTGTAATTTCTAGTGAAGCCGTGTGTGGCACGGCTAGAAATATGAGATCACATAAATCAACCGCTGTTTTAAGATCAAACTTTTTGCAATAAAGGTTTGTACGACCGGTCAATTGTGGCCAAATATCGCTGAGTGATCCTTCGGTATTATTGGCGCTTACATAAGTGACACGGACATGGGGATGTTTTAATAAGATTTCAAGGGCGGTTAACCCTGAATACCCACTTATTCCGACAATACCAACTTTAATCATACTTTGGGATAGGTACATTTTACAGATGGTTCATGGTTAATATTATGATACAACTCATTGAGACGAAACAAATAGGGGCTTATAATAAAATAAAAAACCTATCTCGTCAACTCTTTTATCGAGGGAGATAGGTTTTTTTCTTTTAGAATTTATTTAAATCGTCAAAATTAATGCTAATTGATTGTCAATATTAATAGCCTATTGAAATTCGCTGTGAAGTTAACGCTTAACCCATTGAAATTTCTTTCTCGCTCCCTTTTGACCCGGCTTTTTTCTTTCTTTCATTCTTGGATCGCGTGTTAATAAGTCTGACTTTTTCAAAACAGATTTATTTTCGGGAGCGCATAATACTAAGGCGCGGGAAAGGCCTAAACGAAAAGCGCCAGCCTGTCCAGTACTGCCGCCACCGGTGACTGAAACATCGATATCAAATTTACCCAATGTGTTTGTAAGTTTAAGAGGTTCTAATATGATCAATCTGTCTGTTTCTCGGGGGAAATAGTTTTCAAAAGGGCGTTTATTAACATGTATGTTACCGGTTCCAGGAGTTAAATTAACTCGGGCAATAGAGCTTTTTCGTCGACCGGTGGCCCCGTATTTGACTACTTCAACCATAAATATTTCTCCTCTTTCTTAATATCAGTTTGAAAATGTTCCTAGATAATTCTGATTTATTTCTTGTTACGTATTTTATTTAATTTCAACAGATATTGGTTTTTGCGCTAAATGAGGATGTTGATCCCCGGCATAAATTTTTAATTTTGTTTTAATTTTATTGCCAAGAGGGCCGGGTGGAATCATGCGGGATACGGCTAAATGCATAGCTTGTGTTGGTGATTTCTGGAGCATTTCTTTCAAAGTCACCGTCCTTTGACCTGAAGGGTATCCCGTATATCTTTTATATTCCTTTTGTTGTAACTTTTTTCCTGTTACTTTAATCTTTTCCGCGTTAATAATGACAACCATATCCCCCGTATCTACATGAGGCGTAAAAATTGTTTTGTGTTTTCCACGCAGAAGTACTGCCGCTTTTGTCGCAACTTTTCCTAAAATTTTATCTTTAGCATCTATAAGATAGCATTTACGATCTATCTCTGGAGATTTGGCCATAAAAGTTTTTTGTATCATTTTTTTCTCTCTGCATTTATATAAATTTTGTCCGACTTAAATATGGAAGCCACAATATAGCATTATGTTAAAAATTGTCAATATTTTATTTTTGCATTTAAACTAGAGCTGATTTCTTCTATTTTATAACGCCCACATTCAACCTTGAAGTGCAACACGTGTTAAGGAGAAGACTTCGTAAGGAGTCCTAAAGTTAAGACACTTACGAGGTCTCGAGTTTAATTGATGTTCAATATATGCAATCTGGTCATCGGATAC
>Ga0209211_10000245_pt1 | contig 121831 bp, 161 predicted proteins | sample RifGroA2_FD_183992 | JGI IMG/M metagenome (GOLD analysis project Ga0209211, IMG submission 183992) | Groundwater microbial communities from Rifle, Colorado, USA - Groundwater A2 (SPAdes) (version 2) | ecosystem: Environmental > Aquatic > Deep subsurface > Groundwater | place: Rifle, Colorado...
ACCATATACAGATCGCCTTGGTAACAAGGATGAAAGTGTGGGCTACGTTAGGTGAGTACAGCCTGAATCCCCTGGGCTACACGCGCGCGTCAATGGTGGATACAATGAGATGCAACTCTGAAAAGAGAAGCTAATCCCTTAAAGTCCATCTTAGTCTAGATTGAGCCTTGTAATTCAGGCTCATGACACTGGAATCCGTAGTAATCGTTTGTTAGCAGCGAACGGTGAATATGTCACTGTCTCTTGCACACACTGCCCGTCAAACCAACCGAGTTTAGTTATAATGAAACTTTTCGAAGGAGAATTTTGACTAGACAAGGTAGGTTAAGTCGTCACAAGGTATCTGTAGGGGAACCTGCAGATGGATTACCTCCTATATTTAATTTAATCAAGATACAACAAATACTCTTTCGTTCTACATTTTTGAAGAACGAGCGGGTGAATTTTATTCACTCGCCTACATACAATTTTTAGGAAAACTTAAAAACTGACTTGGTCTGATTTAAATTATTGGGCCCATAGTCTAATGGCAGAATACGTCCCTTGCACGGATGAGACCCGGGTTCGATTCCCGGTGGGTCCATTTTTGGAATCGAACTTCGATTCCGAGCGACTTTGATTTCAACTAATTCCGAAGGCAATTTATAAACTTAGAAATCGGGGTCGGGAGCAGATGGGTCCATATAAATCTTAAATTCAAAAAGAATTTGGAGGGTTCATATTCCCGACGAGCGACTTCGTGGTAGGGAGAAAATAAAATTAATTAATAACCCGTGCGAGGTCGGGAGCAGATAAAAAGTTTTTTAAAAATTAGTTACATAAAATTAAAAAAATGACAATGACATTAGAAAAAATCAAGGAAATGAATATTCCAGTTGGAACCACGATTGAAATTAATTTTTTAGATACTAAAATGATTGGATATTTCCTAGGTTTAGAAAAGAAAGAAGATGGCTATGATATTTTAAAATATGCATCTAGCACTACTAATGGTAGACTATTTGAAAACCCAGCTATAATTTCTAATATAAACGAGATAAAAAAATTAGAATATAAAAAATAAATGTTAATGTAGACCCATTCATAAAAGAAGGAATTATATTAAGGTATATTCCATACATCAAAGAAATCAAAATAATTAAAACAAAAAAATAAGATTAATCATATTCAATAATTCTCCCGCAAATATTTTTTTCTCAGAAGGTTTTATAAAATTGAAAAAACTAATAAATTAATGGAAACTCAAATGAGTAATAAGGAAATTATGGAAAATCTGATAAAACTTCAAGCACAGATTAATAAATTGCAAGAAGATTTTGAAGATTCTATTTTAACTCAAGAAGATATTGAAGCTATAAAATTAGCAGATAAAGAATACAAAGAAGGAAAACTTGTTTCTCTTGAAGATATTGAAAAATTAAGAAAGAAAAATGTTTCAAATTAAGTTTTCAAAACAAGCAGAAAAATTTCTTTCAAAATGCGAACAAGAATTATTTGACAGAATTAAGAAAAAATTAGAAACATTGAAAGAAAATCCAGTTCCTTCAGATGCTAAATTTATTGGAAGAAATAATCAAGGAGATAAATTTTTTAGAATAAGGATTGGCAAAATCAGAATTCTTTACGAAATTAAGGAAACTGAAAGATTAATCATTCTTTCAAAAATTGACAAGCGAGAAAGAGTTTATGATTAGTTTTTTAGATTATAAAATTAAGCGAAAGCAAACGAAATTAATAATCACTTAACAATTACAACAAAACGAAAGATTTATAAAGATAGAAAGAGTGGGAGAATTATGGAAAAGGAAAAAAATTTATTAAAAATTGCAATGATTCCAATTTTAGCTCTTAGCTTGAATGGTTGTAGTAATAAAAAAACTGATTTTCCACCTTTAGAAGAAGTAATTTTTACAGCAAAAGATTTTGATGGTTCTACTCTTTTATTTAAGAAATTCGCAAATGGAGGAGCTTCTTTTTACAGAGATAAAGATAACGACGAATATATAGATAGTTTTGGAATGTTTCCAAGTTACACTAAACCTTCAATTTTTCGTAGAGAAGTAGAAGAATGGAAAGTCGCCAATCTGGATGGAAGAATCAGAATCTTAGACTTAAAAAAATCCTTTGAAAATCAATACAAATCAATAAATCACCTTCAATAATTCTCCCGCGAATATTTTTTCTCAGAAAGCGAAAAATATAAATAGGTTTGCCACTAAGATATTTTATGGAAAGCAAAACAATCTTAATATCAGAAGAAGAGTATAACCAATTAAAAAAGAAAGAAGAAATAGCAGACGATTTAGTCCTTCAGCTGGAAGCCAGTTTAAAAGATTTAGAAGAAGGAAGAATAGAAAAAGCTTAGTTAATATTCTTTAGATATTTTGCTTTATTTTTTAGGATATAGTCTATTATTTTTTGTTTTTCTCTTTTATCTGAAGCATCATATATTTTTCTAAATTCAAAAGTTCTTAAAACTTCATTCATATATTGCAAAGAACAAAAGAGGTTTATATTTTTATTCTTACCTAAAGAAAATAGAGAGTAAATAATTTTAAAGAATAAAAATTCTTGCTTGCAAATATTTTTTAGCGTTAAGAATAAAAGCAGGAAAAAAATACCTGCTCCGCAGAAATTAAGAAAATTATCAAGACGGCAAAATTTCTCTGGGTTAATTAGTTAAGCTGTTTAGGGTAATTATAAATTAATCCGACGAGTAAAGCGAGGAGCTATATCAAACAAAAATAAAATTAAACGAGAACGAACGAAATCAATAATCACTTAACAATTACAACTAAAATGAAAGATTTAAATAGTTTGAAAGAGGGGGAGAATTATGGTAAAAAATTTAGAACGAATAACTTGGAATAAAAAATCTTGGAGAAAGCAAGATGGGACAAAAATTAATCCAGAAAAAATTGGAGATTCTTTGATAGTAAGAATACGTCAAGGGGATCAAATAATTGTTCCACAAATGGATGATCTTTTTCAAGAAGCATCTGAAGAAAAAATCAAAAAAATTTTAGAAGATATATTGAATAAACACAAATCTTCTGAATATCTTTCAAAAGAAAAGATAGCCGAAATAAATGCTTATTCAAGCAAAAAACCAGAAAATGAGCCCCTTTCAATAACTTATGCAATAAATTTCTACAAAATCTAATTATCAATTACGCCCCTCTTCAATAATCTCTACTCCCGTCTGCACTCGTAATTAATTTTAATAAATATTTTAATTAGTTTCTCTCTGCTCGAGCTTTGTCTTTGGATTAATAAAAAATATTAAAAATTTGTCAAAGCCAAAACTCTCGTGCAAACGCTCGCCAGCAAATCTTTTTTTCTCAGAAGGTTTTAAAAACTCTTTATTTCTAAATGTTTCGTTAAGAATGGTAATCAGAAAATTTTTATATTCACTTGCTTTAAACAGCGAGGATGATATAGAATTCTGATGCGTCTTATTTGGTGAAATAAAAAATATTTTATCAACTAGAGAATTTATATTCAATGAAATAAGCAGTAGAATCCCACTTATAAGATTATTAATAATCTTATAATATTTTTAGAATAATCATATTCTACGACGGAAATTTTAAAATTTCCGTCGGTAAATATTTCGTTAGAAATATTTACTGGAACCATACTATTATTTATGCTAGTAGACGGATAGCTTGGTTTTGGTTTTGATGAAGGACGTGGCAAGCTGCGATAAGCTTGGGGGAGCTGCATGCGAGCTTTGAACCCGAGATCTCCGAATGCACAGAAATGTGGAATAACGCCGGGAATTGAAACATCTTAGTACCGGCAGGAAAAGAAAATAAATAATGATTCCCTTATTAGCAGCGAGCGAAAAGGGAACAGGGCAAACTGAATCTCTCGTCGAAAGATGGGCAGAGATGTGGTGAGCATTCAACCTAAAGTATTGAGTCAAACTCTTCTGGAAAGAAGGACCTTAGAGGGTGATAGTCCCTTAGACGAAAATGCAATGGCGACGCTCAAAGAGTAGGGCCTCTTGAATTAGAGGTCTGAATATAGCAGGATTAACTGCTAACCCTAAATATAAACCAAAGTCCGATAGCGCACCAGTACCGCGAGGGAAAGCTGAAAAGTACTCTTGATAGAGGTTGAAAAGATTTGAAATTTACTAGCTACAGTTTGCTACTGGTCTTAATCCCTTCGGGGAAAAGATTTGTAGCGTACGTTTTGAAAAACGAGCCAGGGATTTTTTTTATGTGGCGAGGCTAATCATTTATAATGAGTAACCAAAGCGCAAGCAAGTCTGAAAAGGCGTTAGTCACATGGGTAAGACCTGAAGCCAGATGATCTATTTATGGGCAAGCTGAAGTCTTTCGAAAGGAAGATGGAGGGCTGAACCGGTGTTGTGAACATGCACTCGAATGACCTGTGAATAGGGGTGAAAAGCCTATCTAATTTGGCGATGGCTGGTTCCTGCTGAAATATGCCTACGTATAGTCTTGTCTAATCCAAATTTATTTGGAGTAATGAGAAGTTTACTTCTCTTTAGTTTGTTGGCGGCGTAAAGTACGGATAAAGCTCGCAGGAGCTATTGCTTACGGAGCTTTTTCCAACTCAGAATCTGTCAACTGCGTAAGACAGGAAACAGGGAGTGCGTGTAAGATGCATTTCCGAGACCAAAAGAATGGAGACTAAAGTTAAGGTCCCAAAATCTATGTTAAGTGTAACAAAAGGTGTCTTAAACCTGAGACACTGGGGATGTAAGCTTAGAAGCAGCTATCATTCAAAGAAAGCGTAACAGCTCACCTATTGAGGTTTAGGGCCCTGAAGATGGACGGGGCTAAACATAGTACCGATACTTTAGCGATACCCAGTTGGGTATTCGAGTAAGCAGGCGTGGTTTTTGCACAGAAGATTTTTCGAGAGAAAGATTGGAGCGAAAACTAATGAGAATCCTGGTGATAGTAGGATGTGATTTTCCTGAGAATGGAAAACGTCGAAAGGGCAAGGTTTCCTCGGCAATATATGTTAACCGAGGGTTAGTCAGCGCCTAAGTTGTGTCTTAACTGCGCATGACGATGGATATCAGGTTAATATTCCTGGACTAATTAAATCTTACATAATATAATATGCTTTCGGATAAGCAACCATTTGAAAAAATGTTTTGGTAAAGAAATCTGTTGAGGGTAATCCATAGATGCAGAAGAATTTACTAAACAAAATTGCTGATTCCAGGAGCAAGTGAAAAGATTATATTCTTGATTTAATAGCTGTACCAACAACCGGCACTGGTGCCCTAGCTGAGAAGGCTAAGACGTGAAGGGTAAAACCAATTAAGGGAATTCGGCAAATTAGTCCTGTAACTTCGGTTGAAGGGATGTCTATTTTTGTGTATTTCGAAAGTTGTATGCATTAATAGATCACAGTAACAAAGATGGCCCGACTGTTTAACAAAAACGTAGCCACGTGCTAATCCGAAAGGACTTGTATACGTGGTGAGACCTGCCCAGTGGTGGTTTCTCAAACCCCTTTTCAAGGGGGCTAAGGCCCATCAAACGGCGGGAGTAACTATGACTCTCTTAAGGTAGATAACGCTGCCTTACGGCATTTCTCGTCGAGAAATGACGCTTCAAGAGTTATAAAATAAATAGTTGAAAAGTTACAGAATTAAAATTAAACCAATTTGAAGAAAATCAAGCTATATGCTGGAAAATCCGAGAATATTTGAATACTCGTCGGTAAATTAAAAAAAATTTAATTTTATCGTCAGTAAAAATTTCAAATTGCGGACAATCAGCAGGAAAGGCTAGAATTAGTTGTAATTTAAAAGAAATAACAAAAACAAAAAGTTTAAATAGTTTGGATTCATAAATAAATTATGAAAACACAAACAAAAAACCCGTTAGAGATTCTTTTGGACTGCAGAATTGCAACATCAGAAGAAAAACGGAAAAAGTTTAAAGAAAAGATTATACCTAACACGGGTGTGCTTTGGGTTGGAAATGAAGCATATCTTATTGAAGAACCCGAAGGTAATCTTGATAGATATTCAAAACCAATTGCTTATTCTCTTGGTAAGAGTATTTAATTAATTCTAGAATCCTCAGAGACTGAACGCTTGACATAGTTTAATAGAAAAATTTATAAGTGCATTAACATTAATCATATTAATTAACTCCATAGGATCTTCACGGATTCTATGATTTATTTTAATAATGAAAAGAATTGTGATATATATTGACGGCGAGTTTTTTGCTTTTGGCTAAAATAAATTAATTACAAAAGTAAAAGACGAGTTGTAATTTTTATTTTTCTGTCAATAAAACATTTAATTGCAAAATTGATATTGAAAAGTTTTGCAAGAAATTAGCTGGAGAAAATAATTTAATAGAAATAAAATATTATATTGCTCCAATAGAACAATTAAACAATCCAGAAATGTATGCCAAACAACAAAGTTTCTTTGATAAAATTAGAGAAATTGAAAATTTTTCAATCATCTTTGGCAGATTAGAAAAAAGAAAACAAGATGGAAAAATATACTTTGTTGAAAAAGCAACAGATGTTAATTTAGCGCTTGATTTAGTTTTAGATGCGCAGGCAAATCTTTATGATGAAGCATTTCTTGTTTCAAACGACGGAGATTTTTCCGGAGCAGTTAATGCATCAATTAAAAGATTTGAAAAAGAAATTACTTATATTGCAATAGGCAATAACAAGATGATTTCATATCATTTGAAAAATGTGGCTTCTAAAACAAAAAGAATTGATAAGAATTTTATAGAAGATATTAAATTGTGAAGATATAGTCCGAACTTTACAGCGATGTAAAGAATTAATTAGAAATAATTAATCGTCGTGAAAACGACAGCAACAAAAATAAATTATGAGCGTAATACCTTGTCGTCTGAATGGCGACTTGCATGAATGGTTTAACGAGGTTGTCACTGTCCCTAGTTGGAGCCCTCTGAAAATATTGTCCGGTGAAAAGACCGGAGACGCCTAGTGGGAAGTGAAGACCTTGTGGAACTTTACTGCAACTTGTTGTTGTGAATTTAAATGAAATACATAGAATAAGTAGGAGCGTAGAAGCTGTCATTTCGGTGGCAGTGGAGCAAAAGTGTAATACTACTTACTTTGTTTAAATTTGCTTACTCTTTAGAGGACAGCAGCAGGCGGGCAGTTTGGCTGGGGCGGCACCCTGTGGAAAAGATATCCATAGGACCCAAAGACAAGCTCATCCAGCTTGGAAATCTGGAGTTGAGTGCGAGGGCAAAAGCTTGTCTGACTGTATTTTGAAAAGCAAGAAATGCAGGGACGAAAGTCTGGCCTAGTGAACCCACGTGCTTTTTTAATAGAAGCCGTGTCTGATAGAAAAGTTACCCCAAGGATAATAAGCTAGTCGCTCCTGATAGTCCATATTGACGGAGCGGTTTGGTATTTCGCTGTCGGCTCTCCCTATCCTGGTCGTGCAGAAGCGGCCAAGGGTGTCGGAGTTCACGCATTAAAAGGGATCGTTAGCTGGGTTAAGAACGTCAACAAAGCGGCGTTGCTTCGGAGAAATCCGTTGAAAAATAAAATCGGCTCATATCGGTGAAACCTAATCTTTTCTTAGATTCCCTGTCTGATTAAGACAAAGAATTATTAATAAGAAAAATATGGCAATACCGAGGGAAGATGAAATTAATTGATTCAACAACAATTGCTTATATTGCAGGTTTTTTAGATGGTGACGGAAGCGTATTCTTTCAAATAGTTTCAAGACCAGATTACAAACTAAAATTTCAGATAAGAAGTTCAATCGCTTTTTATCAGAATACAAAAAATAAAGAGATTTTAGAATGGTTAAAAGAGATATTTGAAGCAGGATATATTCGTCATAGAAAAACTGGAATAAGTGATTATACAATTGTTGAACCAAAAGAAGTTTACAGAATATTAAAACTTCTACAACCTTATGTAAAATTAAAGAAAAAACAAGTTGAAATTGGAATTGAAATTCTGAATAAACTTGAAAGCGAAAAGTCAAAAGAAAATTTTTTGGAAATTTGTAAATTAGTTGACAAATTTAAGGAACTTAATTATTCCAAAAAGAGAACAATGACTTATGAAGTTGTAAAAAAATTTTTATCCCCGTAGAGACTTTAAGTCCGTCGGAAGACGGCGCATGAAAATAGAACCTAAGCATTCATGTGAAAAATTTTGGAACATATGAATTAAATAAATATGTTAATACGCCGATCTCCTAACTCATTAAGAGAAGGATGATGGTATAGTCCATCCCAATTCGAAAGATTGGAATAAGATACGCGAGACAGTTTGTATAATATCTACTAGGTGTGTTATTGTCTGAGTGAAACAACCCTCTAGTACGAGAGGAACGGGGTTTGGGTGCCTCTGGTGAGCAGTTGTCATACGGCATGCTGCATAGCTACGCATTAGATGGATAAGAGCTGAATGCATCTAAGCTCGAAGCCATTCGCAAAACGAGACAATTAAGGCCGCAGAAGAAGACTGCGTTGATAGAGTTCTTGTGTAAGATTCAAGGTTCGCCGAGAATTTCAGCATAGAGCTACTAAAAGCCTCATTTGATTTTTTAAAATATTTTATTTTAAAATTTCTTTAGTATGTGTTTCAAGAATAGCGTCTAAAAAAAATTTGGGATTCTACTGTTTATTGAGATTATAAAAAATAAATTTTAAGAGATTTTTCTATTTGTTAAGTTACCACTATTTCTAAATAAAATTAACGAAACATTTATAAAGCTAAAAAATATTAAAATTAATTTTAAAAATGAAAAAAAGAAAATCAATCACAAATAAATTAAGCGAGATGCTTATTGGCGCGACAATGTTAAGTATTGCAGTTGCAGGATTTGCATCAAATAAAGAGTCAAATGATAATCGTTTAAAAGATAAATATGAAACTGATTCAATTTATCAGGCGAAGTCTCATTCATTAGAAAATTTTTATATGAATCAAAAAGATTCTTTAGATAATCTTTATATTTCTCAGAAAACTTCTTTAGAAGGGTGGTATGTTGCGAAAAAATTGGAAAATGAACAAAAATATAGAAGACGTTTTTAATTTATTCTAAAAAATAATAATTCTTTTAATCTTTTTTCTCTCCAATTTCAGATTTCATTAACGGAAAAATCACGCACTCTCTTATTGGCTTATTCATTAAATATGAAAATAATCTTTCTGAAACTCCAAAACCGCAAGTTGGGGGCATGCCGTATTTTAATGCCTCAACAAAACTTTTATCATGTTCCATACTTTCTTTGTCTCCTGCTTTTTTTAATTCCGATTGTCTTCTAAATCTTTCTTCCTGGTCAATTGGGTCATTTAATTCTGAATATCCATTCCCTAATTCTGTTCCTGCAATAATCACCTGAAATTGTTCTACTTTTTTTGAATCTTCGGAATTTCTTTTTGCCAACGGAGAAAGCTCTACCGGCTGATTAATTAAAAATCCCGGACCTGAAATCTTTTTCCTGCAATATTTCCATAGTAAATCAATCATCTTCCATTTATCTAAATTTAAATCAAGATCTATTTTAGGCTCACCAGAAGGCTCACCAGAGTCATCCTTTGAGGAAGGCCCGCGAGGGTCATCCCTTTGGGATAATTCTTCTAATTTTTTTAGAATTTCTTTTTTATCTGATTTGTATATTTCTATTTTTGTTTCTTTTTTTATTAAATTTTCAAAATCATAAATTTCCCATTTTTTCCCCAAGTCAATTTTATAGCCATGACTTTCAAATTTTAAAGTTTCAAAAATTTCTTTGGCAATCTTCTTGTACATTTCTTCAACTAATTTCATTCCATCCTCGTAATTTGCATAAGCCCAGTAAAATTCCATTTGTGTGTAATCCTGCAAGTGCTCCATGTCTATTCCCTCATTTCTGAATTGCCTTCCAATTTCAAAAGTTTTTTCATAGCCGGCAACCATTAATTTTTTTTGCCAGAGTTCTCCCATTGAAATTCTTAAAAAAATGTCTATATCTAATGCATTGTGGTGAGTTTTGAACGGAGTTGCTGCCGCCCCTCCGGCAGAATTTTCCAACACAGGAGTTTCAACTTCTAAAAATCCTTTTTCTAATAAAAAATTTCTGATTGCATTCCAGAATTTTGATTTTTTTACAAACATTTCCTTGACTTCAGGATTCATTAAAATATCAAGATATCTTTTTCTCAGCTTTTCTTCCTCGTCTGCAATTCCATGAAATTTTTCAGGCAAAGGCAATATTGATTTAGAAAGAATTTCAATTTTTTTTATTAAAATAGAAATCTCTCCCGTTTTTGTTTTTATAATCTCTCCCTGAACACCAACAAAATCTCCGGAATCTAAATATTTTTTAAAAAAATCTTTTTCTTTTTGAGGGGTTTCTCCTTCCTGAAAAACAAGCTGTATTTTTCCGGAATCATCTTTTAATACACAAAAAGCAATTTTACCAATATCCCTTTTAGTCATTAATCTTCCGGCAGTTTTGACTTTTGCTCCAAGTTTTAATTTTAAACATTCAGCGCAAGTTTGCTTTTTGTCAAATTTATTTGGATAGGGATTTATTTCTTGCTTTTTTAATTCACTAATTTTTCTTAGCCTCTCTTGAGTTATTTGTTCTTCGCGTCCCATGATTAAAATAGAGAATTCAAGTTTAAAAGTTTATTCTGTTTCAAAAATTTGAATATTTTAAGAGTTTGATTAATTTAACTTGGCTTAACTTAATTCTTTAGCAACTTTCCCACCTTCTTTTGTTCTTCTGTAAATCCTTCCTGTTCTATCTTCTGGATTTACAACCTCAACAAGCTTTTTGTCTCTTAATTCAGATAAAGCACGAGAAACAAGATTAAAATATGTGTTGCTGTTGCTCTTGTAAATTTTTATAACTAATTCAGAAGGCATCATAGGTTTATCTAAATTCATAAAAACTTCTTTTCTATTTTTCCCTCTCTTTATGAAACCTATTGCTTTTAGCAATTCCATAGCAATCTATATGCAATTTGGCTTAAGAAACAAATTCAACAATCTATTAGCAAATTGTAAGCGAAAAAAGAAAAGTTTTTAAAGTAGTTCTTGTATATTATTTTATTATGGCAAAAGAAAATCATACTTACCAGATTATATTTGCGATTCTTTTGATTGCAGTCATCGCTTTTGCGGGATTATATTTTACAAAATCTGCTCCTCAAGAAATAAATGAGCAAACTTGTTCAGATTTTATTAATGAATGTCCTGAAGAAAAGTCAATATTGGATGCTCAAATTTATGATTGGGCAATTAATGAGGATAACTCAAGTGAGATGTTTTTTGATTATTGGTTATATAATTATGGAAATGTTGAAGCAAGAAATATCAAGGTTAGATGTGATTTATATGAAGATGATTTAATAATTAAAGCTACTTCAGTTATTGATAATTTCGGAAATTTAGCTTCCCGTTCTAGTGCTTTTGGAGAGGTTTTAACACCTGACGTATCAAAAAGTAATGAATTTTATACTGCTCTATGTTATGTGGAAAGTTGTGATAATTGTGAGATATTATACAAAAGAATCCCTGATTTGATTGAAAGTTACGAGGGATAAAAAATGTTTTTTATATTTGGTTGGGGACATAGGAGTATTAAAAATTTTGGTTCTACTCTTGTTCAAAAGTGCCACATTTGTGCCCATATTCTAAGAATAAACTCTTCTATATCTTGATCTCTTGACGCCTAATTCCCTGTCCAAAGTGTCATTTAACATTTCATCAACGAGAATTTGATATTTGTCTTCTCTTGAAACGTGCTTGTAAATTATTTTCTGGAATTTTTCCTGCAATTTTTGGACTTTTAAAAATAATTCAAGAAGTTTTGGGTCTCTTACTTTATATTCGCCTAAAAGTTGTTTTACAATTAATTCTGAATCTAAAATGCAAGTTAGTTCTTTATCTGTAAATTTTAAGGCGAGCTCAAGGGCTTTAATTAATGCTTCATATTCTGCAAGATTATTTGTAAGATAGTTGCCTGTTTTTTGGCTGTGCTTTATTAAAATTTTTTCATCTTCCCGAACTATTACTCCGATTGCTCCCGGACCGGGGTTGCCCCGCGCGCCTCCGTCGGAATTAGTGTATATCATTTTACTTATGAATTAACTTTTTAAATTATCACTTGTTCTTTTTTATTTTATGCAGGTGAATTTTTGCCGGCATTTTATATGTGCAAAACTTTAAAATTTTTAAAATCCTGGAATTTTTCCTGCTTAGTCTGGACATCTCTTACCTGGGCATTTTTAGGGCCGATTTTGCAAACTTCAATCATTTTGTTAACATCTTCAGAATTTCCTTCTAAAAAAACTTCCACTCTTCCATCTTCTAAATTCCTGACAAAACCTTTGACATTATATCTTTCAGAATTTTCTTTAATAAAACTTCTGAAATAAATTCCCTGAATATTTCCTGTAATGTATACTCTTATAGATTTTTTCATATCTTAAGAAACAAATTTTAGTTATTAAAGATTTCTGCTCCCGACCCCGCTCGTTATCAATAACTAAAAATTACTCTCGCAAAGTCGCTCGCCTATCCAATTCATTATTTACAACTGCGATTGTCTGGCTCGCAAAATAAGTTTTTGGGCCGATTGAAACAGGCGTCGCTATTTGTTTTAATCTTTTTAATTCTTTTTTTGGAAGTCCTTCATGATCTCCTAGAATAAAAACACAATTTTCTGAAATTTTTGCCTCACGAATATCTGCGCCCTTTTTATCTAAAATAAAAATTTCACATCCGGAATTTGCAAGTTCTTCTGCAACTTTTAAAAAAGATTTTTTTTCAATAAAACATCCTGGAAGAGGATTGGTTTTTTCTCCTTTCTTATATTTGTAGAGAATTTTTTTAATTAAATTTCCAATGTCCTTCTTTGAAATTTCCAATTCATCCGTCACTTGAATTTCAATATGTTTTGGAGGGTCAGGCATTCCATAAAAAATAAAATGAAATTTCACATCTTTTCTAAAATCATGAGACAAAAAAACTCCCTGAATAAAACTATGGATTGCAATATCCATTCTTCCTGCCTGCATTAAATCTCTTTGAGCCAAAGCATTTCCGGAAGTTACTGCTGAGTTTGAAAAATATATTAAGTGGCGCATAAGTTAATTAGAAAAATAAAAGTTATAAGGTTATTGTTTTCGATGACTGATTTTTCCTGGATTATAAAAATTACCCCTTAACTCGCTCTTTTTTCCTTCTCCATAATTCATTACTGTAATATAATCTGGACGATAAATTTCATCCCCATAACCCCCGACCTTTGCAACAAGCAGATTATTTTTTTCCAAGAATTTATAAAATTCCTCTTTAGAATTTATTCTATTTTTAAGAAAAATATCTGCATCCCACCATAAACCCCGATTATCTAAAGAAAAATTAATTGAATGGAAATCATTTTTTAATTTATAGATTTGAACCATATTTGCTAATACCTTTTTTGAAATTTTTGTATTTTTTAAAATTGTTTCAACAAGTTCTGAATTTTCTTTTATTAATTCTTCCATGTATTTATCATCTAGAATTCATTTATAATACTTATCGTATTCTAAAATAGATAATTATTTTTTTATTTCCTGCATCACAAAATTTGCCTTAGCAAACATCTCCCCAGAATTCATTACTTTATACATCCCTACAAATTTATTCTCACAAAAAACAGAAATTATCTTTCCAATATTTTCTTTTGGTGTTTTCTTTAAATCTTCAAACATTATTGGTTTTCCCGTTAATATCTTTTTTAGATTGTCCGGCTTTATTTCCAAAACAGGATAAACTTCTGAAATAATTTCTGCAGGAATTATAATTTTTCTTAAATTTTCTTCATTTCCTTTTTCATATTCATCAACTGCTTTTTCAAAATCATATAAATTAACAATTGAATCCTCTTCAAATATTCCTGCTCTTACTCTTCGTAATTCTAGCATATGCGCGCCAATTCCGAGCGATTTCACGGAGGATAAATTATCTTTACCAATTACCGAGTGAGGTCGCGAGCAGAGCTCTTTTCCCAAATCATCTATTAATTTTCGGATATAAGTTCCTCCCTGAACTTCTGTTTTAAACAAATAATCTTTTTTATTCTCACTCTGCTCCAAAATTTCAAAAGAAATTATTTCTCTTTCCCTTTCAACTCTTTTTACTCTTGATTTTACGGGGGGAGTTTGTTTTATTACTCCAAGAAATTTTTCTTTTATTTTTTCTTTTATTTTTTCTAGAGAAATTTCTTCATGCACCCTCATTATTCCGACATATTCTTTATCTTCTCCCAAAAAATATCCTGTTAATTTGCAGGCGCGATTTAATGCAACAGGCAAAACCCCTGTAACTTTTGGGTCAAGAGTTCCAAAATGAGAAGTTTTTCTTAAATTTAATTTTTTCTTGACAAAATCAGAAACATTAAAACTTGTTGGCCCTGAAGATTTATCAATATTAATTATTCCAAATTCAAGAAGTTCTAAAATTGATTTTTTTTCTTTTATTTTTTTAATCTCTGTCATAACATGAGATAAATCTTTTAGTTTTTATACTTTTCAGATTAAAAATTAATTGCATTAATATTAAAACTTGTTTATAAGTTTAAATAAATTCTGTTGAAAAAAGATAAAAATATTCTGCTCTGCAAAATTCAGACAAAACCTTTAAAACTTCTTAATTAATTCTATAATCATGCCCAGATCGCATAAGCTCAAATAAATTTGGCTAAACGCTCCTGGTCCAAGCCCAGATCGCATAGTGGTATTGCACGAGATTGCTAATCTCGACCCTTCGGGGTTCGCAGGTTCGATTCCTGCTCTGGGCGTATAAAATTTATTTTAGATAAGCAAAAGCCTTTTCATCTTTTTCGGATAACCAAGATTCAGACAAAAGTTTTTCATCTGCAAGATAAATTTTATCTTCCCAATCATTTACTCCGGTTTGTTCAAGTTGTTCAATTCTTTTTTAAATAATTTTTCTAACAAACTCACTCCACTTAATTTCTGAATGCTTCTTCATTCTTTTATAAATATCCTCTTCTATTGAAAGAGTTATATTTGTCATAAATATCTCAAGTAAAATTACTTATTTAAATATTTTTCTTTAGAAAAAGTTTAGGTGAAATTTTCAGTTTGAATATTTCTGTAAAACCTGTTTTTTGTCTCTAAAAACTATAAACAACTTTTTCGAAATTATCTACATAACCTTTTCTTATGATTATCCCCTCTCTTTCAAGCATCTTAATCTTATTTTTAACTCCGGAAGCAAACCCCCCAATTTTTCCATTGCTGTTTACAACTCTATGGCACGGAACTTTAGGGGCGTAAGGATTTTTGTTCATCGCATTTCCAACAGCGCGATAAGCTTTTGTTTTTAAATTTTCTGCTAAAATTTTATAAGTTGTAACTTTTCCTCTTGGAACTTTTTTTAATAATTCATAGCATTTTTCAGAAAATGATTTTTTTGGCATTTTAATTTTATTAAATTTAATCTTTTTTTATATCTTTCACCTCTCAACATCCCCCAACTTTTTCCAAGGAAGTTTTATTTCTTCCAAAACATCAATAACTTTCTGACGCTGTTCTGCATTTCCCAAACCATTCCAATCAACTATTGCAAAATCAACTTCTTCATCTGTTTTTTTCCAAACTTCTTTAATCATTTCTTCTGTAATTGGCGAGATGTATTTTGGAATAACATGGGAAATTGCAACATTAGAATCTAATTGGAGCTTGTTAAATTCGGGGCAATAATGCGGACCGCCAATTCCGATGACAATTTCATGATATTTGTTTTCTTTAAATTGTTCAATTGCTTCTGAAATTGTTTTTGCCACAGCAAAGCCCGCTCTTTTGTCTTTCCACTCTATTTCTGTTGAACCTATTTCAATAAAAAGACATGGCTTGTTAATTAATGGACCGTGATGAGTAGCCTCTAAAGTTACATTATATTTTTTAAGAGCCGACTTTTCTGCGTTCTCTTTTAATTTTTTAAAAATTTGTTTTTGAAAAATGGCAGAAGCTTTGCAAACTTTTCCTGGCTTGCCTCCAAATTTCGGCTCTTCAAAATAGAAATTTCCGGGAGCATGAACTGTCAAAGATTTTTCATGTTTTTCTGACTTGTGCTTTGACGCAAATATTACAAAATCATATTCGCTGAGCTTATCAAGATCCAAATTTTCTTCATATAAAATTGAATTCTCAACAAAAAATACATCAAAAAATTTTTCTTCCTGCAATAAAATTCCCGAAACAGGAGCTTTTCTAAATTGTAAAAGCTGTGTTGCTATATTCATTCCTGCTTCATCCTGTTTGCTTGCGAGTATAAGAAATTTTTTGTACATGATTTTATTAAATTTTCGGGGGTTTTAAATTTTTATGAGCACTGAAGAATATATTAATTTAAAAATAAAAGATAATAATAAAAATAATGACCTTTAACCTGATAAATCTGCTTACAATGAACAAAGTGCCAGAAATAAAAGATTTTCCAGATTTAAAAAAAAGATATTTGAAACAAAAAATAGGAAAACTTAAAAATAAAGATGAAAGAATAAAAATTTGGCAGGCTTTAATTTGGCTTGATAGGGAAGGCGTAAAAAAATATTGGGATGAATTAGAAGGAGTTAAATATCTTGACAGAAATCGCGGAATTGATTGTGTTAAATATGCGATTGGGGATGCAACGATTCAGGAATTAATCCCCGGAATTTTAGAACATACAGGAAATCCAGAACCTGGCGATACAATAATTTATGGGCATTCAATTAACCAACCAGAACATATGGGAGTTTATCAAAAAGACGGAACAGTAATATCAAAATGGGGGGATAATGGTCCTTTGATAAAACATAAATTGGAAAAAATCCATATTGACTTTGGAAAGTATTTTTTCTTTTCAACATACAAAGGGAAAGAGTTTTAGTTTAGTATATTAATTTAAAAATAAAAGAGAATAATAAAAAGAATGACAAAAATTTTATTTTCCAGATTAAGAAAAATCTTTCCTGAACCAAACAAAGTCTCTATTTATGGAGCTTATGAAAGGATTTATCTTAGTTTGCATCATAAAAAATTTGCTGACGCTGTTTCTGTTAATGTATCGCATAAAAATCTAAAAGAACTTGCATCAAAAATTTTTGAAATTCCTTTTGAATATGAAAAAAGAGGAGAAATTGGACCAGCAATATTTTTTGAACCAAAGATAAATAGAAGATCTCATCAAAACTATCAGCAACATTATATCAAAGTTTCCCTGCCTTTAAAATTCCCAGAGATAGAAATTTCAACGGGCAACAGAGGAAGCGAATTTCTTTTTAGAAAACAAAGAGATGATTATTATAAATTTGTAGAAGAAACTTATTTTCTGTTTCTTGAAAAGTGCAAATAGATTAAATATAAAAAACCATTTGAATATATTATTTTATGTTAGAATCATTAAAAATTATTATAGGAACTTTTATTTTAATTTTAGGAATCCCAATTGGAAATCTTCTTGCAAAATATACAAAAGAAGAATTAAAAGACGGAAGAAAATGGTTTAATTTGCTTATTTTTATTGGATTAATCGGCGGAATTACGGGATTGATAATTGGAAATGATTCTTTAATGTTTAGTTTTTTATTTATTGCTGTTGTGAGTTCAAGGAGCTTGAGGAGAAAATAAAACAAATTGAATATAACATCAGGATTATGAGGAGTTGATTTTTAGTGCAACGATGCCGAAGGGAAAAAATTAAAGTGGATTTTGGGGTCGCCGATTTTTTTGCTTCTTTTTTTCTAAAAAGAAAATATTAGAATTAGATTTTTGCAAGTTTAAACATCTCTTTAAATAAATAATTTTTAATAAGTTCCATTATGGATTATGTTCTTGATAAAGAGAATTATCTTCAAAAATTAAAAGAGAGATGCATTTTAAAGGGATTTTCAAACCAAACAATAAAATCATATTCCTACAATGTTGAAAAATTTTTAGATTTTATAAACAAAAGTAGACTTAATCTATCAAACGAGGAAGTTAAATTATATCTGTTGGCTCAGAATCTGAGTGTTAATTCTTCAAGATTGCAATACGCTTCTGTTAGTTTCTTTTTTAGAGAAATTTTAAATAAACCTTTTTCATTTGAAGAAATTCCAATAAAGAAAAAAGAAGCTGGCGAAGACATAAAGATAAACTTTATTAAGTCTAACTAGTTATTTAAACCAATATCAGAATCCAGCGGTAAAAATGTCGAAACCATCCTTAAGAGAAAAAGCCAATAGAGTTTCAATTTTTAGATCGAGAACATTGGTCTGCGTTGTTGAAAATCCCAACTTAATCAATAATTTGATGGGAATAATTAGAACTGCTGAAGCATTAGGCGTAGGCAAAATATATGTAATTGACAATGGCAAACTGAAACTTCCAAACGATTGGCAAAAGATGCGTGACAACCCGAAATTCCTAAAATTAAGTGCATCTGGAATTAAATGGCTATATGTGAAGAAATTTTCTTCTACATCTGAGTGTTTACAACACTTAGCCAAAAAGAAATTTACAAATATAGGAACATCTCCTCATCAGTTAGGTAAAAAGAACGTAGCTCTTTCTGAAGGGAAGTATACACAACATCATTTAGCCGTGTGGTTCGGCAATGAGACTCGCGGTTTATCGCAAGAGGTCTTAGATGCTTGTGATTTTTTTATTCAAATACCAATGTATGGAATTATTGAAAGTATAAATCTCAGCTCTTCCGCTTCAATAGTGCTTAATTATATTGTGGAAAAAAGACACGATTTTTCTATAAGAAAACTTTCTAAAAAATCCCAGGATAAACTTATCAAGCCGGTCCCTAAGTAATATTTCTGTCGACAATTGAATATAACGTCGCGTTAAAGAAAGTTAATTTCTCCCCCATAAACTAGAGTGCAACGAAGTGAGCAATAAATAGTAAGGATTATAAATTAGTATAAATAAAGAATAAAATATAATGAACATAGAAAAAATTAAGGAAAAAATAATTCCGATTCTAAAAAAGCACAAAGCTATAAAAGCAGGAATATTTGGGAGCTATGCCCGAGGCGATTACAAAGAGAAAAGCGATATTGATATTTTAGTGGAACTGAATAAAAATCTAAGTCTTGATGAGGTTATAATGATAAAAATAGATTTAGAAAAAGTCTTGAAAAAAAAAGTGGATTTGGTTGAATATGAAACAATAAGGCCTGAATTAAGAGAAAGTATACTAAAAGAAGAGGTTTCAATTAATATATGAATAGAGATTATAAGTTATTTATAGAAGACATTAAAAAAAGCATAGAACAAATTGAAAAATATGTAAGAGATATTTCCGAAGAAGGATTCAAAAGAGATCTTAAGATTCAGGATGCCGTTATAAGGAGATTGGAAATAATTGGAGAAGCGTCTAAAAAAATCCCAAAATCTGTCAGAAATGTAAATAAACACATTAACTGGGAAGCACTCTCAAGATATCGCGATTTTATTGTTCATTCTTATTTTGAAGCAAGCTTGAATAGAATTTGGAAAAGAGCAAAAGAAGAATTACCTAAATTAAAGGATGATTTCAAAAATATAAAACTATTATAAATGAGAAATATCTTTTAAAAAATAATGAATAATATTTATAAAAAAGTTTTTACAGAATAAAAAAATGACAATCAAATTCGGACCAGCAGGATTAGGCCCTGTTGCAAATGCTGAAAAAGTTTTAGGGCAATATAAAAAATTTGGTTTTAAAATTTGCGAGATTGCTTTTACTTACAGCGTCTATATAAAAAAAGATGATGCCGAGAGAATTGGAAAAAAAGCAAAAGAACTTGGAATTGATTTGAGTATTCATGCCCCTTATTTTATTAATTTAAATTCTCTTGAAAAAGAAAAAGTTGAAGCAAGCAAAAAAAGAATTTTAAAATGCTGTGAAATCGGCGAAGAGCTTGGCGTAAAAAGAGTTGTTTTTCATCCCGGATATTATGGAAAAATGTCAAGAGAAGAAACTTATAAAAATATTAAAAGGGAAATTCAGGAATTAATGAATTATATAAAAGAGAAAAAATGGAAAATAAAAATTTCTCCTGAAACAATGGGAAAGGTAAATGTTTTTGGCTCTCCTGAAGAAATCTCCCAATTAGTTAAAGATACTGGTTGTGATTTTTGCATTGATTTTGCGCATATTTTAGCAAGAGAAAAAAAAGTTGATTATACTAAAATAAAAAAATTATTTCCGCAAAAAGAATGGCACTGCCATTTCTCAGGAATTGTTTACGGAGAAAAAGGCGAAAAACATCACAAAACAACTGAAAAAGAAGATTGGAAAAATTTATTAAAAAATCTGCCGAGAGATAAAGAAATAAGCATCGTCTGCGAGTCCCCGACACTTATTGAAGATTCTGTTGAAGGGATGAAAATTTACGAAAAACTTAAATAAGACAGAATATACATTTTCATAAAGATGGTGGCAGAATATTTTAATTTTATTAATGGAAAAGAAATAAAATCCAGTTCTAATCAAACTTTAGATGTTTTTAATCCATATACTCAGAAAGTAATTGCAAAAATTCAGAGAAGCAATAAAAAAGATGTTGATGAAGCAGTAAATTCAGCAAAAAAAGCATTTGAGATTTGGAGCATTACAACACCTGCTGAAAGAGCTTCTAAATTTTACAAGTTAGCTGAACTATTAGAAGAGAATTTAGAAAAATTTGCAAAATTAGAATCTCAAAATCAGGGCAAATCAATAAAAATGGCGAGAGAAGGAGATTTGCCTTTTTCAATAGATAATTTAAAATTTTATGCCGGTGCCTGCAGAATTTTAGAAGGAAAATCTGCCGGTGAATATTCATCGGACGGAACTTCTATTTTAAGACGCGAGTCAATAGGGGTAGTAGCATCAATTACCCCCTGGAATTATCCTCTAATGATGGCTTGCTGGAAATTAGCTGCAGTTGCTGCAGGGAATACAATAATTTTAAAGCCTTCTTCAGCGACGCCTTTGACAACTTTGGAACTGGCAAAATTAACAAAAAAAGCAGGATTTCCCGACGGAGTAATAAATGTAATAACGGGAACGGGGGAAGAAATTGGAAATGAATTGGTTATGCATCCTGAAATAGATGTAATTGCTTTAACTGGAAATACAGAAACAGGAAAACAAGTAATGCAGTTGGCGTCGCAAAACATAAAAAAAGTGCATTTAGAACTTGGCGGAAAAGCGCCGTTTATAGTATTTGATGACGCAGATATTGACACTGCTGTAAAAGGAGCTGCTGCAGGAAGCTTAATAAATTCAGGGCAGGACTGCACTGCAGCGACGCGAATTTATCTGCAAAAGAATATTTATAATAAGTTTGTTAAAAAATTAACCGAAGAAATTAAAAAAATAAAATTAGGAGACCCTTTAAATGAAAATACAGATTTGGGACCATTAAATTCAAAACAGCAATTTGAAAAAGTTTCCAGATTTTTAGAGCAGGCAAAAAAACAGGGAAAAATAATTTATTCAGGAAAAAATTCAGGAGGGTGGTTTGTTCCAATTAGTTTAATTGAAGGCATTGAGCATAAATCAAATTTGTGCCAGCAGGAAATTTTTGGACCAATAATTTTATTATTTAAATTCAATGATGAAGAAGAAGTTCTAAAATTAGCAAATGATGTTAAATATGGCTTGGCGTCAAGTGTTTGGACTAAAGATATACAAAGAGCATTAAGAGTTTCAAATAAACTAAAATTCGGAGAGGTGTGGATAAATGAACATGGCTTATTGGTTTCTGAAATGCCGCATGGCGGGAGAAAACAAACAGGTTATGGAAAAGATTTGTCTTTATATGCCTTAGAAGAATACACGACTCTGAAACATATTTACATTGATTTAAAAGGCGAGAAAAGAAAATCCTGGCATTACACTGTTTATGGAAAAAAATGAAAATTATTACAGAGAATAAAAATGAGAAAGAATTAATAATTAAGTCTATTAAAAAATTATTAAACAAAAATAAATTATTAACCTTATCAACATTAAATAATAAACAGCCTTATTCAAACACTGCATTCTATATTTTTGATAATGAATTTAATCTTTATATATGGACTGACATAAGCACATTGCATTGTAAAAATATTAATAAAAATAATAAAGTTGCGATAAATATATTTGATTCAACTCAAAAATGGGGGAATAGTTTACAAGGAATTCAAGGTTTAGGAACTGCTTCCATAAATAAGGGAAGTGAAATGGTTAAAGCTAGTTTAATGTATATTAAAAGATATCCAAAAGTTTTGACTTTAATTAAAAACCCAAAACAATTTTCTAATAAAGATTCAAAAATATTCAAAATATCTCTTGATAAAATTAAAATATTTGATGAAAAAACATTTGGAAAGGAAGGTTTTAGAGAAATAATAATTGAAAAATGAAAAAAACAATAGGAATTCTTGGATTAGGTTCAATGGGAAAAATTATTAAAAAATAACTTCAAAAACAGGAGTAATCACTCCAAAAACAGAAGCATTTATAAATATTGGACATTTATATTAATTAAAATGAAAAACGAACAAAAAATAGGAAATTTTTTAACACATTTGCTAAACAGGAAGTTTATCAAATGAAACCAGAAGACAAGATTTACAAAGCATATTTTGAAAGTAAAAAAAACACCATTTACTTCAATGAAATAAAAGAATTATCAAAATTATCAGACAGCTCACTGACAAATACTTTAAGAAAACTTGTAAAGAACAACATTTTAACGCAGGAAAAAACCAAATCAAATACTTTCTACAAAGTAAATAACAAAAAGATTTTTGCCATAAAGTTTTCAGAAATAGCGATGCAAAAATTTAATGGACTAAATCTTGGTGTAAAAACTCCATTAAGAAACTTTTTAAAAAATATTCCCAAAGAAATTTATACCCTTGTTCTTTTTGGTTCTGCATCAAAAAAAGAAGAACAAAATAGAAGCGATATAGATCTTTTATTAATAAGCGACAAAAAATTAAATCTAATAAAAAACAAAAAAGAAGCAGAAATAACATCAAAACATTCAATATCTATATTTCAAACAACAATAAAGCAATTTACAAAAAATAAAGATGATGTGATTATACAAGCAAGAAAAACCGGTTTTCCAATTTACAAAGAACAAAACTTTTATGAGGCAGTTTTAGATGAATATTGATAAACTTTTTTTAGATAAAGAATATTTGGAGAAAGAGATAAATTTTTTTATAACTAAAAAACAAATAAAGACAATTCAAAAAAACAAAGAATTAGTAAAATCACATCTAAAAAAAGCGAGGCATAATTTAGAATTTTACAAATTAAACAAAGAACATAAAAAATTTAATGACTGGCTTATTGTAGTTTTATATTATTCTTTATATCATTCCGCTTTAGCATTAATTATAAACAAAAACTATTCGTCAAAAAACCATTATGCAACAATTCTTATTCTCATAAAAGAGTATTCAATAACCAGAGATGAAGCAAAATTATTAGATGAACTCTCCATAAATAAAGAAGATGCAGAACTTTACACAAACCTTAAAGAGGACAGGCGCGATGCAAGCTATGCAACAAACATTAGATTCAGCCAAGAAACAATTAATGATTATGAAAATCGGGTTTTAGATTTCGTCAATAAAACAGAAGAATTATTGCAAAAATGAAAAAAATAATAGGAATTCTCGGATTGGGTTCAATGGGAAAAATTATTGCTAAAGATTTAGCTGAAACATATAACAGAAAAATAATATATCTAGCGAGAGATGTTGGTTCTGTTGAAAATTTGGCGAAAAAGAACGACGCTGAAGTAAGATATGCTGATGTTTCAAAACCTAAAACATTAGCTAAATCATTCAATGGAATTGATATTGTGATTCATGCTGTGCATCATGAATTTAATCTAGATATTATGGAAGCGTGTTTAAGCTCCAAAACAAATTATATTGACCTTGGAGGATTATATCATTATACAAAAAAACAATTAAAATTAAATAAACAATTTAAAAAAAATAATTTAACTGCAATTATAGGAATGGGAGCTTCTCCCGGAATAACAAATGTCCTGGCAAAATATGCATCAAAATTTTTAGATAAAATAGAAAATATAGAAATAAAAATTGGGAACAAAGATTTTTCAACATATAAACAAATATCTCCGCTTTCTGCTTCTTATTCAGTCCAAACAATTCTTGAAGAATTTTCATGGAAGCCGGCAGTTTTTGTTAACGGAAAAATAAAATTTGTTGAACCAATTTCAGGAAGAGAAGAATATAAATTTCCCGAGCCAATTGGAACTCAAAAACCCCAGTATACAATACATTCTGAAATAGCGACTCTGCCTTATACATTAAAAGCAAGAAATGTTTCTTTTAAAATTGCATTTGACGATGATTTTACAGATAAAATAAAAATGCTTAAAGAAAATGGATTTATATCAGATGAAATTATAAAAATAGGCAAAAATAAATTTAATATAAAAGACGTTTCTCTGGAAATTCTTAAAAGACTTCCAAAAACAATCCCTGAAAAAATAAATCAATATGAAATAATAAGGGCGATAGTTTCTGATAAACATAAAAAAATAATTATGGATGCAAAAATCCCGGGAATTAATGAAACAATTGACAAAGACACGGGAGTTCCTCCATCAATTATTGCTCAAATGATTGCTGATGGAAAAATAACAAATAAAGGCGTTTTCCCGCCGGAATCTATAATTCCGGAAGAAGAGTTTTTTAAAGAATTAGCCAAAAGAAAAATTTATGTTTATCAAAATAATAAAAGGATAAATTAAAAAGAAATAAAAAGCCAATTATGCAAATTATAAAATGTTATATTTAATTGGGCTTGGCTTAAATGCGTATGGAATTTCTAAAGAAGGATTGGACATTGTTAAAAAATGCAAAAGAATTTATTTAGAAAATTATACTGTTGATTTTCCTTATTCTATTAAAGAATTAGAGGAAATAATTGGAAAAAAAATTATTTCTGCTGACAGGGAGAAAGTTGAATCTTTGGAGATAGTCGATGAAGCCAAAAAAATGGATGTTGCTTTGCTTATTTATGGCTCTCCGTTAACAGCTACAACACACATCTCTTTAATTCAGGAAGCAAAGGCTCTTGAAATTAAATATAAAATTATTTATAGCGCTTCAATTATAGACGCTGCTGCCGAGACCGGACTGCAATTATATAAATTTGGAAAAATTGCATCAATGCCAAAATGGAATCCTGAAGAAAATTTTGCGCCTGAAAGTTTTATGGAGATTATACAGCAAAATGCTTCTATGAAAGCGCATAGTTTAATTTTGTGCGACATTGGTTTGGATTTTCAGGAGGCTGTCTCTCAATTGAAAAAATCTGCGGAAAATTGCAACTTTGAATTAAAAGAAAAAAAGATTGTTGTTTGTCAGTCGCTTGGAACAAGGCGTTCAAAAATTTTTTATAAAAATTTTGAAGAATTAGCTGAATTAGAAGATATTCAAAAACCTTTTTCAATAATTATTCCGAGTAAATTGCATTTTTTGGAGAAAGAAATGCTTGAAGAATATTCTTAATTTTATAATGATAACAATAAGAAAGATTTAAATATCCGTATTTATTTAATATTTATCATGGACAGAAAAAAATTTTTAATATTATTTGGAACATTTGTTGTCGGAGGATATTTGTTAGCTCCTAATTTAAGTAGTGCACAATCAAATTTAGAAGAGTATTGTTTTAAAATTTCTCCGAATAAATCAATTGCAATGCGTGAAGTGAATACGACTCCCGAACAATTTCTTAAAGAAAACCCAGATGTTGAAGCAGTTATTAATGGAACATATTTTGGAGGTAACAATTCAAATAAGTATAGACCAGAAGGAATAGCTTACTTAGCAGAGAATCATCACTTTGCTACAGAAAAACCAGAACATACAAGAGGATATTTTAGTGTGAATAGAAAAGGGGATGAAATTCAAGTTAGTGAAAACTTAGAGAAAACTCTAAATGATTATTGGATGGTTATTGGAACACATCCTTTATTGGTAGTTAATGGAAAAATTCATAGTCAGGCTAATGAAAAGAGATATAATGAAAGAGTAGAATACAGATCAGCAATAGGAACAAAAGATAAGGATGTCTGTTTTGCTGTTTCAAATGACAAAATTTTAATGAGTGAATGGGCAAATAGATTAAAAAATAATGAATATAAAGGTGCAATAAATTTAGATGGGGGCCCAATATCTCAAATGGCTATTAGAAAAAATGAAAATATTCTTGTTGAAGGTAAAGGAAAGTCAAATACCAGATTAGTTATTTTCTCATATCATAAATAAATTAATAAGAAAGAATTTTCTTTGGAAAAAGAAATGCTTGAAGAATATTCTTAAACTTCGTACAAATAAACCCTTCCAATTTGTTTTTTAATTTTCCATTCTGGAAGCTTCCACCAATGAGAAACTATAATTGAACCAGGCTTTAATTCTTTTTTGAATTTTTTTGATAATTTGTTTGTTATTGTATTAAATTGAAACATTACAATTTTATTATATCTTGATAAATCTTCTTTAAAAAAATTCTTCCAATAAATTTTTATTTTATTCTGCAACCCTAATTTTTTTATTTTTCTTCTTGAAATCCAAACTAAAAAAGGATTAATTTCAAATCCATGTATTTCTATTTTTTGAAGGTTCTTTGCAAGAGCAATACAAATTCTTCCGTCGCCAGAGCCTAATTCTGCAATTTTGTCTCCGGATTTTGGATTTGTAAATTTAATTATGCTTTTCAAAGCCTTGCCTCTGCTTGGTTCATAAGGAGCGCCGAAAAAGAAAGGAATTACAAAAAAATAAGCTAAAGTAATTGTAATGCTTATTAAAATAAGAAAGCTAATTAAAAATATTAAAAAATACATCTTATAACAATAAAAAAATAGGTTTTATATTTTTCTAATTAATTCTTTTTCAAATTAAAAAAGAAACCCCGTTGCGAAAGAACGTTTTTTGACCCCTCTTAAAATCCTTTTTTCCATATTTAAATGTGTATAAGGGGGTTTTTAAAATTTATATACCCTTTCTGCCTTTTTAATTTATGAAAAACAATAATGAAATAGACATTCAATATTACAATCCTAAACTAAAAAGAAAAATTGAAATTCTTGGAATCGTTGTCTCAATAATTATTGTTGCTATCAGTATTTTCAGTCTTTTATTTTATGGGTTTTATAAAGAAAAATTAACTGAAGGAATTCTTACTTCCGGAAAAATTTTGATGTTTTTAAGCATATTTTTTCTTGAATTCATCCCCCAGATGCTAAGCTCTCATTTTCCTTTATTTGTTTCAATACTCTCGGGAATAAATGTTTTTGAAGCAATAATCGTTGCCATCTTTGCTTCTTTAATAAGCACTATCCTTGCTTTTGAACTTGGGAAAAAATTTGGCTGGAAATTTATCTGTTCTTTGTTTGAGCCAAAAAAATTAATAAAAATTACAAACTTTTGGAATAAATACGGGGGATGGTTCGTATTTATATCTGCTTTTACACCTTTACCTTACTTTCCTTTAGTCTTCGGAGCTTTGCAAATGTCAAGAAAAAAAATGTGGCTTTTCGGAATTATCCCCCGAATTATTAGTTTTATCCTCCTTGGATATCTTATTTCTTTGTAAGTTGCTAATCATAGAATTTAAAAATATTCTTATCTATTGAATAATATGGAAGTTAAAGCAAAAACAGGAAATTTTTTCATTAATTCGTCTTTAGGAAAAAGCCAAATTAACGAAATAGAAAAAGAAATATTAGAGTTTTGGAAAAAAAATAAAATTTTTGAAAAATCCTTGAAAAAAAATAAAGAAAAAAAACCTTACATCTTCTATGACGGTCCTCCATTTGCGACGGGAATGCCCCACTACGGACACATTTTAGGTTCTGTAACCAAAGATGTTTATGGAAGATTTTGGACAATGAAAGGCCGTTATGTCAGAAGAATCTGGGGATGGGATTGCCACGGATTGCCTATAGAAAATATTGCAGAAAAAGGATTAGGGATAAATTCAAAAGATGAAATTGAAAAAATGGGCATAAAAAAATTTAATAATTATTGCAGAAGCAAAGTTCTGGAATATGCTGGTGCCTGGAAAGAGGTTATAGAAAGAATTGGGAGATGGGCGGATATGGAAAATTCCTATAAAACAATGGACAATGAATATATTGAAAGTGTCTGGTGGGCATTTAAACAGCTTTGGGAAAAAGGATATATTTACGAAGGAGAAAAAATATTAATGTATTGCCCGAGATGTTCAACTCCGTTGGCAAAAGCCGAAATTGCAATGGACAATTCCTATAAAAATATAAAAGAAGATTCTATTGTTGTAAAATTTAAATTAAAATCTGAAAAAAAATCAAATGAAAATGTTTATGCTTTAGCGTGGACAACAACGCCGTGGACATTGCCTTCAAATCTGGCTTTGACAGTTAATCCAAATTTAGATTATGTTTATTTAAAAGATAAATCAGATAAGAATATTTATTTACTGGCAAAAAAATTAGTTAATAATTTTTTTAAAAATCCAAAAGAATATGAAATATTAGAAGAAATTAAAGGAAGAAAATTAGAAGGAAAAGAATATGAGCCCTTATTTGACTATTTTAAAAATAATAAAAATTCATTTAAATTTCTTTTGGGAGATTTTGTAACCGCTGAAGACGGCACAGGCATTGTTCATACTGCCCCTGCTTTTGGCGAAGATGATTATACAATTTGCAAAAAATATGGAATCAGCATGGTGCAGCCAGTGGATGATAAAGGAAAATTTACCAAAGAAGTTAAAGATTTTCAGGGGCATTTTGTTCATGATTCAAATAAAGAAATAATAGAATTTTTAAAAAAATCCGGGAAAATAGTTTTAATTAAAAAAATTGAACACGAATATCCTTTTTGTTACAGATGTGAAACAAAACTTTTGTATCGCGCTATTCCTGCCTGGTTTGTAAATATTCAAAAAATAAAACCCAAATTATTAAAAATAAGCCAGAAAATAAACTGGCATCCTGAATTTTTAAAAGAAGGAAGAGTAAAATATACAATTGAAACTGCTCCGGACTGGAATATTTCCAGAAACAGATATTGGGCAGCAGCGATGCCGGTATGGGTTTCAAAAGATGGAGAAAAATTAATTATAGGAAGTGTTGAAGAATTAAAAAAATATGCAAAAAATATAAGGGGAAAAATAGATTTGCATAAAGATTTTTTGGATGAAATAATTTTGGAAAAAAACGGGAAAGAATTCAGAAGAATTCCTGAAGTTTTAGATTGCTGGTTTGAATCCGGAGCAATGACCTTTGCGCAATTTCATTATCCATTTGAAAATAAAAAATTCTTTGAAGATAATTTTCCCTCGCAATTTGTTGCAGAATATATTGCTCAAGTCAGAGCATGGTTTTATTATATGATGGTTTTATCGACAATATTATTTGAAGAGATTCCATTTGAAAATGTTGTAACAACCGGGACAATTTTAGCTGAAGACGGGGAAAAAATGAGCAAGAGTAAGGATAATTTTACAGATCCAATGATTTTAATAAATAAATATGGAGTTGATGCTTTAAGATTCTATTTGATGTCAAGTCCGGTTATGAATTCAGATGACATTAATTTTTCAGATAAAATCACAGAAGAAGTATACAAAAAAATAATTTTATTAATTTATAACAGCCTGAATTTTTATGAGAGCTGTAAAAATGAGAAAGTGGAAAATTCAAAAAAACAGATGAGAAAAATTCATTCCAAAGAATTAACAGACCAATGGATTTTATTCAGATTAAATGAGTTTGGAGAAAAAACAAATAAATATTTAGAAGAATACAACCCAATAAAAGCATGTGTGGAAATAAAAGAATTCGCTGATGATTTATCGACTTGGTATTTAAGAGTTAACAGGGAGAGAATTTCTGAAGAAAAAGAAGCTAAAGAAACTTTAAAATTTGTTTTAGATAATTTTGCAAAAATAATCTCGCCAATACTGCCCTTTATTTCAGAAAAAATTTATCAAAGTCTGAATGGAAATGAAAATTCGGTTCATTTGGAAGAATATCCAATATTCAAATCAAAAAAATCTGAAAAAAAATTATTAGAAAATATGAAAAATATCAGGGAAATTATTTCTTCCGGATTAAAAACAAGAGACAAACTTCAAATTGGCTTAAAATGGCCTCTTGCAAAAGCAATAATCAAATTGAAAAATGATTTGAAATTAAAAAGAGAATTATTGGAAATAATAAAAAAACAATTAAATGTTAAAAAACTTGAAATTACGACGGGGAATGAACTTTCAGTTGAGTTTGATACTATCATGACTCCTGAATTGGAATCTGAAGGTTATGCCCGGGAAATTTCAAGAAAAGTTCAGGCATTTAGAAAAGAACTTGGTCTTGAAAAGAATAATTGGGTTAATCTGCAATTAATTGTCGACGAGGAACTAAAAAAAATTTTAGAAAAGAGAATTGAATTTATTAAAGAAAGAACAAACTCCAAAATACTAAATATTACGACTGAAAAGGAAAGATTTAAAAATAATACTGAATTTAAAATTAAAGAAAAAGAGGGATTTATTGGGATTAAAATCATTAATTGACTACCTACTGGTAATCCCAGAATTTTGTTCCTGCAATATGATAAAGTTTAAAAAGAAAAAAAAACACATAAACATATAAAAATGATAGTAAAAGACGAATTTTTAAGCAGACTAAGGAAAATCTTTGATTTGAACCTCTATGAAGTTAAAGTCTGGACGGCGCTTCTCTCTCGAGGAACTTCTACTGCAGGAGAATTAAGCAACATTTCAGATGTTCCAAGATCAAGAACTTATGATATTTTAGAGAGCCTTGAAAAGAAGGGTTTTATTATTATGAAACTTGGCAAGCCAATTAAATTCGTGGCTTTAAAGCCTGAAGAAGTTGTTGAAAGAGTTAAGAAAAATTTAGTTAGATATACACAAGAAAGAACAAAAAGATTAGAAACATTAAAGAATGACGAAGTTCTTGTTGAACTAACTGAGATATTTACTAAAGGAATTAAATTTGTTGAACCTTCTGATTTATCCGGGAGTTTGAGAGGAAGACAAAATCTTTATAACCATCTTGATATGATGCTTAGGGACGCTGAAAAGACAGTTACGATTGTAACAACAGCGGAAGGATTAAACAGAAAGTTTGAAGCGTTGATGCCTGCTTTAGAAAAATGCAGGAAAAGAGGAGTTAAAATAAGAATTGCCGCTCCAATTAACAAAAATAATATAAAAGTTGCAAAAGACCTAAAGAGCGTCGCTGAAGTCAAGGATTTGCAGGAAATAAAAGCGAGATTTATAATTATTGATTCAAACCAGATAATGTTCATGCTTCTTGACGACGAGAAATTCCATCCAAATTATGATATTGGGGTCTGGATTAACACAGAATTCTTTTCTCAGGCGCTTGAGCAGATGTTTGAACTTGCATGGAAAAATATGAAGAAAGTTTAAATCTGTTCTGAATTTATTTGATTTTATTGAGAATGAAAGAGAATTTATTCTAAGATAAGTTTTTATTAAAATTAAAAATAGCTGGAATTTGTGAATTACTTTTTGTTCAAATCCTTCAAGAGAAAATAATTGCGAGGGTGAGAGTTTGCACGAGGTATTATCACGAAGTCAAATTTGAAAAGTTCGAGTGCGGGCTCGAGTAGAGCTATTTGCCTTTGACAATTTTTTATTATTTTTATATCCAAGAGAAATGGCGAGGGCGAGGCTATTTGAAAGCGACAAACTTTATTGCATTATATCGACTTTCAAGTGGCTGAGTTAGGATTTGTTCAAATCATTCCAAAAATAAAAATGGCGAGGGCGAGCTATTTCACGGAGAGTAAATTATTTTTTATTAATTATCGAGTGAGATAGCGAGGGAAGGATTTGAACCTCCGACCTCAGGGTTTCCCCAATTTTGATATGGGCCCTGCGAGCACTCCAGGCTGCTCCACCTCGCTATATTTTTTGAAACCTTGCAGAACTTATAAACCTAACTCTTTTTAAACATAATTTCCTTTTTATTTTTATGAAGAGAGGAAAGATTGACGAGAAAAAAGGAAATAAGAATATCAAACTTCTAGGAGGCTCAAGTTTGTTTAATGACATCGGAGCCGAGATGATAACTCCGATTCTTCCTTTTTATGTTTTAGCTCTCGGTGGAACAGGTCTTGCAATCGGCGCGCTTAGTGGATTAAGAGAGGGGCTTTCAAGTTTATTTAAAATTCTTGGAGGATGGTTCTCTGATAAAATTGGAAAAAGAAGAGGATTTGTATTTGCAGGATATTTAATTTCTGTAATTTCAAGATTTTTTCTTGTTCTTGCAAAAACATGGCAGGCAATACTTGGATTAATTTCAGTTGAAAGGCTTGGAAAATTAAGAGATGCTCCGCGCGATGCAATAATTGCGCAATCCACAAAAAAAAGAGGGAGAGGATTTGGAATTCATCAGGCTTTTGATACGACCGGAGCAATAATCGGAACTTTATTAGTTATTTTTTTATTTTTGAAATTAGGATTAGATTTTAAAGTAATTATTTTAATTGCGGCTTTAATTTCATCGCTTTCTTTAATTCCTTTATTTTTTGTAAGAGAACCCAAAATAAAACCTGCGAAAGAAGGATTATTTAAAGGAATAAAAAAATTAGATAAAAGATTAAAATATTTTATTTTTGTCGCTTCTGTTTTCACGCTTGCAAATTTTGGACTTTATATGTTTATGATTATTTTGGCAAAAGATTTTACAGGAAGCATATTAACTTCTTTGATACTATACGCTGTTTTTAATTTTATTTTTGCATTATTTGTAATTCCTTTTGGAAAATTATCAGATAAAATCGGAAGAAAAAAAGTTTTATTTATGGGATATGCGCTTTTTTTCTTTTTAGCGCTGAGTTTTATTTTTTTCTCAAGTTTGATTTATCTTGTTATTGCCTTTGTTGTTTATGGTTTGGTTTATGCGCTGACAATGTCCAATCAAAGGGCTTTAGCATCTGATTTTTCCGGAAAAATGAAAGGAACAGCAATGGGATTTTTCCATTTTGTAATTGGTCTTGTTAATATTCTGGCTGGAATAATTGCAGGGCTTCTCTGGGATATAAATTATCAGACAATGTTTGTTTATCTATCTGTTATTGCATTTATTTCAATTATTCTTTTAGTGTTTGTGAAGGAGAAATAAGTAGGTAATTTTAAATTTTTAGAATTTTTTTAAAAAATTCAAAAGGAGATTTTTTCTGTTTCATTTCTAAATATCTTTCAACAATTCTTTTAGTATTATATGGAAGATTAATGTTTCCGTCTTTGTAATAAGCAATGTGTTTTACTTCGCCTCTTGGTCTCGCATGTCCATTCGCTTTTATTAAAAATACCTTATGCAAATTTACTATTTTTCTTTTTCTTCCGTCAGGATAATATTTTTGTTCGTCATAAGCAAATAAATATTTAGAATAATAGGCCCTTAATCCTGTTTCTTCTCTTAATTCTCTTATTGCCGCTTTCCTTCTGGATTCTTTCTTCTTTCTTTCAGTTCCACCGCCAGGCAATAAAAATATTTTTTTTCTTCCCGAAGCAACTAAAATTCCATTTGGCGTATCAACAATTGCTGTCCCACGATGACGAATGATTGTCATTTTATTTTTTAAATCTACTAAAAAAGAAAATCCCTTGAATTATGATGGTAATTATTGACATCCAGAATATTATTCGTAAAAATGATATTGGAGAAATTTTTTCCACTTTCATTAAGACTATAAAAACGATTGAAATAGTCAAAAATAAGGTTGAGGTTATGCCCATCTTAGAACTTAATGTTCCATGTTTTTTAATATCTAATGCAGTTATTATTAATAGGATAGACAATGCAGGCAAAATCCAAATAGACAATACTCCTTCAGAGAAGGATAAAAACCAGCGGATTATTGTTTCTGCTAAGATAAACCCTCCAATTATTAAAAGCAATTCTGAAAGAAGATTATCATCATTTTCCATTTTAATTCTTCTTCCTAAGTTTTGCCCTTCTCCTTTGTGCGACCTTGTCCTCCTTGCATTTATGTCCCTTATTCTCCTTTTTTCTTTTATTTTTATCCATGCGACTTCTGAAATCTACTATTGGAGACCATCTATCACCATCTTCGTCGTCTGCCGAATAAACCTGAACAAAATCAACAATCGGAAATTTTCTATATTTTTTAGGAAGTTCCCATTTGTTATAAGTTACATTTAACATTAATTTATGCCCTTTTGGTATGTAAGTTGTCTTTTTAGTTTTCTTACCTTCATCATCAAAAATATAATGAACAGGATAGTGTCTTTTTGTCATTTTAATTAATTCTTTAAAATTTTTCCTTCTTTATTGATAATTAATGTTTTTCCTTTGTATTTTTCTCGCCCTTTATTAGTAAGTATATTATCAATATAATTGGCGCGAGTATTAATTTTGCGAATTGCGTTTCCGATATTCCTTGTTTTATCCCAATCCAAATTCCTAAAACTACTGCGATTATTAGAAGACTCAGTCCGAAAATTAGGTCTTTCATTTTCTTTTTCCAGTTCCACGACGACTTTTCAACTGCTTATATTGAACTGATAGATTTCTGATTTTTTTTATAATCCAGATAATTATTAGAACTATTATTGTTAATCCCGCTATTTGTCCAAGAAAAAATGCTAAGTCTATCATCATCTTATTCCTTTAATATTTTTAGTCATTTTATTTGTTAAGAGCTTTTTCAGTTTCTCTGTTATAGAATGGTTTTTCTTGGAAGTGGAAAGTCTTAGCTACAATATTTTTTGGGAATAACCTTAATCTTACATTATAACTTTTAACTCTTTGATTGTAAACTTTTCTTTCATGAACGAGTTCTCTTTCAACCCAACCAATACTTTTTTGAATATCCTGAAAACTTCTATCGGCTTTTAATTGAGGGTATCTTTCTTGAACGACTAAAAGTTTAGATAACACCCCTTCCAACATATTGGCAGTTTTGGCTTTCTCGTCTATATCCTTACTTTTTCCCCATTGTGAGCGAAGTCTTGTAACTTCTTCAAAAGTTCCCTTTTCATGTTTTGAATAACCCTTTACAACATCAGACAAAGCCGGAATTAAGTCAAATTTTTTCTTTAAGTGGGCATCAAGATGTGCGGCTTGTTTTTCCACTTGAATTTGATGATAGATAAGTTCGTTATAAGTTCTGTAAATATATCTAAAAATAAGAAGAACGACAATAACAGGAATTCCAATCCATAAAATTAATTGCCAATTCATTTTTTATCCTCCGAAAATTTAAGAGCTTTTCTATAATATTCTTCTTCTTTATTCATATTCTTTGGTTTAATTTCTGCTTTAAAATATTTTACCATTTTCTTAATAGCTTCTTGTTTTGTTTTTAGATTGTTTACTAACTTGTAAATTTCTACTATCTTGTCTTCTTCCTCGCTCAAATCTATTTGTATTTTTGTCATTTTGTATCATTATGATATGTAGTAATATATGGTGGTATTTAAATCTTTCAGTTTCTATCTTTTATCCCAAATTATGAATTAGACATAAATATTTATTTTATAGTATCCGCAACCGCTCCGCTCATAGATGCTGGGAAAGTTACCAATACAATCCTCTTAAATGCTAAAATCCAATCTGTTTGCCAGGGCGCTTCTTGAATTAAACTCAGAATAATTGCGACGACAAAAAAAGCAAGAATATATGTAAAAACAATTCTCTTTATAAAATGTTTATGGTGTTTTTTAAGCCCATGTTCTTTATGATAATGATAATAAGTAAATAAAGAAATAAAAATTAGAGATAAAAAAATAAATCCAAATATATTTGTTATTGGAAGCGAACTTCCCAATTCCCAAACCTCTTTTGTAAATCCAACAGGAATTGCCAGAATTGAAGCCCCGATTATGACCTGCAGAACATCTTTTAAATGAAATTCATGAAAGAACGGGTCTGTAATTTTTTTAAAAATTACTTTTGTTTCATCTCTTTCATTTCCTTTATGCCCTTCCTTAGGGTATCTTTTTTGTTCCCTCTCATCTATTTTCATAAAAACTCAATGAAAAAGTTATTTAAATAATTTTGCCCCTAGTAAAAATTTTTTAAAAATTTTTCGGGGCCTCGAAGAGGTTCTCGCACCTCATTGGTGTACACCCTTGGGCGCAATTACAACAATCTTTAAAAACTATTTTTTTGTTCCACCAATATGAATTTAATCCTTGGAATTGACGACGCTGGAAGAGGTCCTGTTATCGGGCCAATGGCTCTCGCCGGATGTTTGGTTGAAGAAGAAACAGGAAAAGAATTCAGAAGATTGGGAGTTAAAGATTCAAAACAGCTTACAAATAAAAGAAGAGAATTTCTTGCAGAGATCGTAAGACAAAAAGCCATTGCTTTTGAAGTGATTCTCATTAATCCAAATGAAATAGATGGGGAAAATTCCCACGGAATAAATCTTAACGATTTAGAAGCTATTGCCTGCGCAAAAATAATTAATAAAATAAACAAGGGTTTTAAAAAAATTAAAATTATTATTGACTGTCCGTCAGTCAGCATTGAAAAATGGAAAAATTTTTTAAAAACAAAAATAAATGACCTTTCAAATCTGGAAATTGTCTGCGAGCATAAAGCAGATATAAATTATGCAGAAGTTTCAGCGGCCTCTATTTTAGCAAAAAGCGCAAGAGAAAAAGAAATGAATATTTTAAAAGAAAAATACGGGGAAGAAATTGGTTCTGGCTATACTTCCGATCCTGCTACTTGCAAATTCTTGGAAAAATACGCAGAAAAACATAAAGAATCAGGAATTTTCAGGCAGACCTGGACAACCTGGAAAAAAGCCTGCGCAAATTTGAATCAGAGGAAGTTGGTTTAAAAATAAGCAAAGAATGAATAAATAATTTTGCTTCTTTTTTATAAAAAAGAAGATAGGGCAGACTTTCGTTTTATAATTAAGTGGTGTTTAGTTTGTGTTAATTCTATATAAAGTTTGGTGTAAATTAAAGTTTTATGAGTGTAATTAAAGATATAATTCAAATAAAAACAAAAGAAGAGTTAATGGAAAGAGCCTGTTGGCTTAGAGAAAAAACTTTAGACGCAGTAGATAAAGCAATTAAAGAAAATGATGAAGATTCTAGAGTTTTGACAAAAGGAAGTGTAGGACATGGAATTGAAAAAGGTTTTTTTGGTATAAATAAAAATAGTGATGCAAATCCCGACATAGAGCATTTAGGTATAGAAATAAAAACTTGTCCATTAAAATATAATAAAGATAAAAATAGGTTATCAATTAAAGAACCATTATCATTAAACATAATAAATTATATTGAGGAAGTTAATCATCAAAATCTTAAAGAATCTTCTTTGTATAAAAAGAATAAAACAATACTTTTTATTTTTTATATTCACGATAAGAATAAAAAAAGATCTGAATACGAAATTAAATATGTTTTTCTATGGAATATTAATGACGACATTTTGAAAGAACTAGAACCAGATTATCAACTAATCTTAAAGAAAATTAGAGAGGGAAAAGCCCACGAAATTCATCAATCACAACATAAATTTTTAACGATTTGTCCTAAACATAATGGTAAATTTCACGACCCAAATTGTAAAAGATCAAAAAGGAAACAGCCCTTTAGCGATGTTCCTGCTGAAATAAGGGCATTTAGATTAAAAAACAAATATATGAATTTAATCGTTTCAAGACACTTGGGAAAAAAATTAAAGCAAGGTGGCTGGGATATTGATTAATCTTTTAATTGATTAATTAAAGATTCTCCTATCTGTTTTACTACCCCAGTTACAAGGGCATTTCCCATAAAGAAAGCGCGTTTTATATCTGTGCAACCTTCTGTATGATTATCTGGGAACATATTTAATCTTTCAAGTTCTAATGGAGTCAATCTTCTCCATCTTCCATTTTCAGTTTTTACAACATGCTTAAATCTTGAGGGAGTAGAACCTCCTTCTCCAGTTACAATTGTTCTTGAGGGTTTATCTAGTGGGTCAGGAAAAACCATTGAACCCTCTGCATAATTATAATAAAAATCTCTGCTTTTATTATATCTTTTTTCACTTTTTGCACCCTTAAGATATTCCCATTTTTCATATTCCCCATTAACAAAAAATTCTTCTGGAACATGTTTTTCAGGTAAAAGAATATCACCAAGATTTGTTATCTTTCCGTTATAATCTGGAAAAACTTTTGCAGTAAAAAATTCTCTATTTAACATAAATCCACAATTTTGGAATGGGCTAAATGTCTCATTTTTATTAAAATTATTTGAAATTTCAATTAAATTACCCTCAATTTTAAGAATATTAGGAAACGAAATTTTATTCTTAGGTATTTTAAATCCCCTTGCTAGTATTCCTTGATTTAAAGCCCACTCTTTTAGAGAATATTTTTTAATCTTGTTGTAAATTGGAGAATCTTTGTGATAACCCATAATAAACACTCTTCTTCTTCTTTGAGGAAAACCATAATCTGCGGCGTTTATTATTCTCCATTCTATAGCATATCCTAAATCTGAAAGAGAAGCTAAAATTATTGCGAAATCCCTTCCTCTTTGACTTGCAGGAGAACTTAATAAACGATCAACATTTTCTAATAAAATAAATTCAGGTCTATGATTTATGTCTTTTAAAATTCTGTGGATTTCCCACCATAAAACTCCTTTTTTCCCAGTAATTCCTTTTGATTGGCTTAAACTTTTTGCGACAGAATAATCCTGACATGGAAAACCCCCTACCAAAAGGTTATGTTCTGGAATTTCTTCAACTGGAACTTTTGCAATATCTACATTTGAATGATTTTTTTCTCCAAATCTTTTAATATAAACTTCAGATGCTTCTTGACCTTTTGTAGAAGGTTCCCATTGATTACTCCAAACAACATCAAATTTTTTTGAAGCATTGCTTAAACCAATCCTAAAACCTCCAACTCCTGCAAACAATTCAGCAACTTTAATTTTTTCCATTTTCTTTTATCACTCTTTTACCTAAATCTGTAATTTGATATAATCTTCCTCTTTTTTCTCCTTCATTTAAACAAATTATAAGTTTGTTATCTTTCAAGTCTTTAAGAAAGTTACTAACATGATTAAGGCGAATTTTTGTATTTTCCGAAATTTCTGAGGGAGTTAAATAATTTGCATTAGACAAACTTTCTAAAATCTTCTTACGATATTCTGAATTTTTTAATAAACTTATTCCTTTTATCATTTGCTTGTCCATACATATAAAAAATGTATGCTTTTATATAAGGATAACCACATATAACACACAAACTATACACATATATAAATCTTTCGTTGTTTTTTGCCTTTCCCCAATATCCTTCAGAAAAATTTGAAGAGACATGAATATTATAAACAATTAAATTTATCTATTCCTCATGCTAAGCGAGAAAGCAAGGATGGAAAATAGGAAGACATTTCAATTATGGGGTTGGATAATAATTCTTGTTGCAATTATTACTGGATATCTTGGGATTCCAAAGTTAGGAGAGTTTCTAATAGCAAAAATAGTTCTTGGCCCTATTTTGGGCATAATAACTGGGGCTATAGCCGGTTATTATGCAGAATTATTAGACGAATTGACACAAGGACTTTTTAAAGAAGAATGGGTTTTTGAAATAGGAGAAATTGAAATTTCTATCCCCATCTTAGTAATCGTAACTTTAATCATAGAAATAATTTTATTCTCTTAGCGAGGGGGCAAATTGATATTAACATCCCCATAACATAAGTTTATTTATATTATGACACTCTAAAAGAGTTTTATTATAAGTTCTTAAATTGCAAAAAGGTTTTTGATTTATTTCATTCTTTTATTTCAAATAAATCTTTAAAAATGCCGTTGATTATCTTTATTTATGGTTCATATCAAAAAACTGGTGATGCACGGATTTAAAAGTTTTCCAAAAAAAACTGAAATTCCATTTACTCCTGAAATTAATTGTGTCCTCGGACCAAATGGCTCTGGAAAATCAAATATCACAGATGCGTTGTGTTTTGTCCTCGGAAGACTTAGCGCAAAATCAATGAGAGCAGAAAAATCCGCGAACTTAATTTTTATGGGAACAAAAGAATTTGCTCCTTCAGGAGAAGCATCTGTTGAATTGATTTTTGATAATTCCGATAATGCTTTTTCCATTAATGAGAAAGAAATTTCAATAAAAAGAACAATAAGAAAAAACAATCAGGCAATTTATCAGATAAATAATCAGACAAAAACCAGACAGGAAATTCTTTTTTTGCTGGCTCAGGCAGGAATAGATCCAAATGGATTTAATATAATCCTTCAGGGAGAAATCCAGAATTTTGTGAGTATGCATAATGAAGAAAGGCGAAAAATTATTGAAGAAGTTTCAGGAATTTCCGTATATGAATCAAGAAAACAAAAATCCCTGAAAGAATTAGAAAAAACAGACGAAAAACTTAAAGAAACTCTGGCAATTTTGAGAGAAAGAACAGCTTATTTAAATAATTTGGAAAAAGAAAGGCAGCAGGCGCTTAAATTTCAAAAACTTGAAAAACAAGCCAGAGATTTTAAAGCAAGTATAATAAATTATGAGCTGAAAACAAGGCAAAAACAAAAACAAAAAATTTTGTCAGATATGGATTCAAATTCAAAAGAAGCTGAAAAAATAAGAAATAAAATACTCTTGACTCATAATTCTGTAAAAGATTTTGAAGAAAAAATCAGTTCAATAAATTCAACAATTCAAAAATCAACAGGCATTGAGCAGGAGCAGTTAAATCAGGAAATAGCAAATATTAGGGCAGAACTTGCGGGATTGAGTGTAAGGCTTGAAAATTACGAGAATAAACTTTCAGAAATTTCAAGGCAAAAACAGGAATTAAATGAACTGATTAGAAATAATGAGCTTTCAATAAAAGAGATTCAAAAATCTTCTCCGTCATCCGGTTCAGATAAAAAACAAAAAGAAATTGAAGAAAAGAAAAAACAGCTTGAAAAATTTGAAGAGCAGAGAAAAAAGTTTTATACAATTAAATCAGAATTAAAAACAATCCGCGAAAAATATGAAGATAAAAAAACCCTCCTTCAAAATTTTATGAATGAATCTAATTTTCTGCTTAAACAGATAAATGTTTTCTCAGAAGAGCTGTATGATAAGGAAACTTCAACAGCAAAAATAAGTCTTTTAAAGCAGTCCATAATGCAAAAAAAAGGATTCCTTGAAGAGTTAAATAAAAAAGAACGCGAACTTGAAAAAATATTTTTCTTAAATAGTTCAGAGATTAACTCAAATCAAAAATTAATTGACGATATTTCTAAAATAGACATCTGCCCCGTATGTAAAAGCAAGATTACTAAAGAGCATGTTCATTCCATGTCATCGGAAATTCAGCCAAAGGTTATTTCTTTAAAAAAACAAATTACAGATTCTGATAAAGAATTAAAAGAAATATATTTAGAAATGGTTTCAGCTAAAGAAGAAATTAAAGCCCTTGAATCAGAATTTTCTAAAAGAGAATTTGATTTATTAAAAATAAAAAATATTAATGAGAAAAAAGACCAGATAAAATCTCTCCATGAAAAAATAGAAAAACTTAAAGCTGAACTAAAAGAAATAGAATCCCGCAGAGCTAAGCTTGAAAAAGATTTTGATGAGAATTCAAATATTGAAAAAAAATATGAAACCACTTTTATTGAAGTTCAGGAGATTTCTTTAAGAAGCCAGGAAAATGTTGATTCAGAAATTGATTTTAAGCAAAGAGAACTTGAACGCTCAAAAATTTCTTTAAAACAATTTTTAAGAGAAGAGGTTGATTATAAAGAAGAATTTGACGGCGTCAAAATAACAATTCGTGAAAAAGAAAGTCTTCTTGAAAGAAAAAAACATCAGGAAGAAGCTCTTTCTAAAAAATTCCGCGAATTTATCCAGACTCGTGATTCTCATCAGGCGCAAATTAGAAAACTTGAAAATGAACTTTCAAACCAGAATAATTTTTTTCATAATAAAGAGCAGGATATTAATAATCTAAAAATTGAAATCGCCAGAGTCAATGCAGAAATTGAGAATCTTGAAACAGAATTTTTAGAATTTAAAGACGCTGAAATAATAAATGTCAATAAAGAAACTCTTGTTGAGAGGCTCTCCAAAACACAGGAAATTATTTCAGGAATCGGCTCTGTAAATTTAAGGTCTCTGGAAGTTTATGATTCAATAAAAAAAGAATATGATTTAATTAAAGAAAAAGCAGATGTTATAGAAAAAGAAAAAGAAGGTGTTTTAAAAATCATTCATGAAATTGATATTAAGAAAAAAAAGACTTTTTTAAAAACTCTCACAGAATTAAATGAAATTTTCTCTGAAAATTTTTCGCAGATTAGCCTTAAAGGACAAGTTTATTTGGAATTAGAAAACAAGCAATCTCCATTTGAGGAGGGTTTTGGCGTCCAGATTGTTCTTAAAACAGGCCACGGAAAATATTTTGATGTAAAATCGTTGTCAGGAGGAGAACAGACTCTTGTGGCGCTTTCTTTAATTTTTGCAATACAAGAATTAAATCCTTATTGTTTTTATATCCTTGATGAAATTGACGCCGCCCTTGACAAAAGAAATTCAGAAAGATTGGCAGGTTTGCTGAAGAAATATATGCAAAAAGGCCAATATATTATTATAACGCACAACGACGAAGTAATTTTAAGCGCGGATACTCTTTATGGAGTAAGTATGCATGATGGAATTAGTAAGATTATTTCAATGAAAGTATAACATCATGCAACTCCGTCCAGGCGTGGTCGTCGTATGCGCGACGGAGTAAGCAAGATAATTAGCATGAAGGTTTAGAAAGATTTAAATAATATTTTTTATTATATAATAGATGGATTTTAATTTAATTATAGAAAAAGGAGAAGACGGCTATTTAATTGCAGAAGTAGTTGAGCTTCCAGGGTGTCATACTCAAGCTAAAAATATGGGCGAGTTGATAAATAGAATAAAAGAAGCAATTTCTCTTTATTTAGAAGCTCAAGGAATTGTTAAAATAAAAAGCAATTTTATTGGAACTCAAAAAATAAAGGTTTAAATGGCAAAATTGCCTCAGATTACAGCAAATGAATTAATCCGTCTTCTTGAAAAAATTGGTTTTGAAATTATAAGACAATCTGGAAGCCATGTTTTTTTGAGGCGCAAAGATGGAAGGACAACTGTTGTTCCAAACCATCCAGGTGAAAAACTTGATAGAGGATTGCTTAATAAAATTTTGAAGAAAGATGTTCAAATTTCAAGAGAAGATTTTGAAAAATTAGCATGAGTGTTTAATTTTCAATTTTAGCAGGATATAAATTAAAAGTTTTTGATTTATGCCCTTTATGCAAAATTTCCTGTTTTGTATTTTTATGCCCCTCCTTGGGGTATTCCTTAGGGTATTCCAAAGAGTTTTTTGTTGAATCCCGGATTATTTCAGATTTTTTTTTAGAAGTTTTTTCTGTCTTATTGTCTTCACATCCAATATATTCTCCAATCAGTATTGCTATAAGATAATATTTTATAGGCGTTAAAGCCGTAAGAGCTAAAGGATAAGCTAAATATTTAAGACAACTTTTTAATTTTTTATCTTTATTATATCTGTTATATTCAATAAATTGTTTTGTTTTTTTTCTAACAAATTTCTTAGTTTTATCCCACCTATTTTCTTCAAACATTTTTTCTATATTTTTAAGATAAGCCATTTTATTTTAATAAAAGGATTGTTTAAAAGATTAATTGAGGAGTTTATCAGCGCAATATCTAATTAATTTGCCAATACAAAAACCTACTCACTCTGTTCGCAGAATTGATTGACTTCGTGTTAGACATTAGTCATAACGCTGTGCTAAGAACAATTTATCGCCACTAATTTTTATGAGTAAGTTTAATCAGTATAATTAATATTTAGAAAAACGGTTTAGGTAGAAAAATTAATAATTTTTATATTTCTCGTCGCGCATTTCTATTGCTCATCTTTATGATAAAAATCTAAAAAGATCAATAAATCTTCTTTTTGATTATAGGAATAAGATAACCTAAAAGGATTCACATAAACTTCTCTTGTTTCTTTTCTGTTATGTCTCATTGGCTTGCCAATCTTCGGGTTTTGAATTATCTTTTCTATTTGTTTTTCAACTCTATCTAAATAGCTTTTGTCTAATTTTTTTAAACGATAAAGAAAATTTGGTGAACGAATTACCTCAAGAGCCATTTTATTTTAATGATCTTATTTCATTCATAAATTCATTTACTGACATTTTCTTTCCTTTTCCAGCATCAATCTCTTGCCACGCTAATTCTGTTCTTATAGCAAATTTTAAATCCTCTGCAATTGATTCTTCCATTTGTTCTATCTTCTTTTTCAAAGCAATTATTTCTTTGCTCATATTCTCAAGGCTTAATTGTTTTTGTTCCATATTTATTTTAAATAAATGAAGTTTTTAACTTTTTTGGTTAGAAAGATTAAATACCTGCTAATTTCATTGGCAGAATTGATTGACTTCGCGTTAGACATTTGTCATAACGCTACGCTAAGAAGAATTGTTATCCCCACATACTCCAAAAGCAAGACCCCGACTGTCGTCATCCCAGTCGTTGCCATCGACATACAATCTGTCGCCAAAGCCCCGGCTCCTGTACAGGGCAGACATTGGCACTTTTTCTTCATCAACAGAATCAAAAGAAAAAATGTAAGGTTTATTTTTATATTTTGAAGCAACTTTTGCAATTTTTTCTGCCCCTTCTTTTCCATATCTTGCAATAATGTAAAGATTTTTTTCTAATTCTTGCCAAGTTTGTTCTCCTGTTTTAAATCCAAAGGGGACAAACTTTACATTAGAATCCTTTGACTGCAATCTTTTAATTAAAGAATTTTTATTCATAATCAATTTTCCATTTTTAATTTTTGGATTATGTTCAATAATAACTCCATTATTAATCTTTTCACCTGATTTTGGAAGATAAAGATTTCCTATAAATTCCCAAAAATAATTATTGTTTATATTGTTTAGAATATCAATTATTTCTTTTGAATACTTATTATTTGGATTTTGAAAAGCATCATAAACTAATGAAGCTGTTTCAGGAGAGTTTGGTCTTTTTAATCCTTCTTTATCAATTGCTTTTGCAACACTTCCATAAGTTCCTTCAAATGCAGGATACTGAAAGGTAAGCTCTCCCCCTGCGTGAGGAACTATTAAATATGATTTGCCGATTATTGTTTTCATTTTTATTATCCATATAAATATTTACTATTAAGGTTTTTCTACCATCGTAGTTTCTTTAATTTTATTTCCTGTGAAATTTGTTGAAAAACTTCCCGTTTTTTTCAAAAAGAAACCCGTTTTTCTAAAAGAAGAAAAGGAAAAGCAAAATTGCAAACGAAAAAATAAAAAATAAAAAAAGCAATTAGTAGTAGCTTTCCCCGAATTCTTCAGATTGTTCTGGTTTTTTCTTCATCAAAGCAATTAAAGCGCCGAGCAATACTAGGAAAATAATCACTAGTATAATTGTTAAAGCAACAATTGAACCGCTGTTAGCTGATCTGCCTTCTGCTAAAACTCCAAGTTTAACGCTGTCAACAAGTTCCTCTCCAGCAAAGATACTTACATCAAATGTATAGTCTCCTTTTGAATGAGGTTTTGCTGTTACAGCAATTGTCTTAGTTTGTCCAGCAGGCACAGAAACTAATTGTGCGCTTGAGCCAGTTGTTAAATCGCCGTTAGATTCAGTTACGATTCTAAAAACTCTCAATTTGTCTGTTGGGTTAGCAATAACTAACTCAAATTCAGTTTCACTTCCAACTGAAGCAGATTTTTTAATGTCTGCTACAACAGCACTGCTTGAGAATTCATTCTTTACAGCAATTTGTTTAGATTGGCTTACACTAAAGTCATTATTAGAAGCTTTTACTTCAAGAGTATATGCTCCTGCTTTAGCGTTCGATGGCAATTCAATTAAGAATCTTTTTGTTACAGTGTCATCATTGTTCTTGCTTTCAATCGCTACAAGATCTCCAAAATAAGAGGATCTTTCAAGACCTAATGCGCCAATTTTTACAGTTACAAAAACGTCATCAAGACGATTGTATCCTGTGTTTTTTAAAACAACGTCAACCGGTAAAACTTTTCCAGCTTCAACTGATTGCGCTGAATCTATTGACATTATTGCTGCATTATATGAAGGTCTTTGTACATTCAAGCTTATTTTATTGTCTTCTGTTCTGAAGTCGCCGTTCCAGACTTTTATATCCAGAGTTAATTCATCACTAACTTCGTCTTGAAGTTCGTAAGGAATTGTTAAAGTTAATGTTTTACTGTATTTCTTTTCTCTTTCAATAGTAAAAGGAGCAGTTACTGCTTCCTCACTAACTTTTGCGCCTTCAAGCTCTAATTTAAGCTTGACATCTGAAGCGCTTTGTAAAGCTGTGAAAAATACTTTTACAGTAATTGTTTCACCAGCAACAACAGCTACTTCATTTCCTGATGCAAAGACATCATCTATCTTAACATCATTAATTGTTACAAGTTCTGATGCACCAGCGCTAACAAAGTTGTTAGCAACTAAAAGAATGCTAGCCAATGCAAAGAAAAAAACCAATAGGTTTTTTGTATTCATTTTTATCATTTTTTGTTTAGTTATCTGAAAACATTGTTTTCAGAATAGAATATATAGAAAAAAGTGATTTATAAACTTTGTGGTGACAACATAAAATATTAACTTTCAAGTTACTTGATGTTAAGGACACTTAGTGAGCATTTTTTTGACTATAAATAAATACTGCTAAAAAATCAGGCGATTCTTAAAATCAAAAGCTCAGAAGTTTAATTTTGTCGCTTGTAGCTGCAAAATTATTTGCTGCAATTATCTGGCATCCTGCTTCTTCCGCATCTAAAAGAATATTTTTAGTGACAACTCCATCAACTATAATAATTTTTGGTTTTTCATTTATTTTTTTAAGAGTTGCTCCAAATCCTTTTATGGAAATTGATTTTATTTCATTTAATTCAGAATCTAAAAGGAGAGCCTTTCCAGTTCCATGATTTTCTTTTAAAAGTTCTTTGAGCTTTGATTTTTTTTCTTCATCTAACTTAACTTTTTCTCCCGGCTCTCCTAAAGATTCTTCAAGATTCTTGGGCGCAGATTCTTCCCTGTTTCGGGGGATATAACCCATTCTTAGATATTCTTCAACTGAAATCCTTTTTCTTAAAAACATCAGAACTTCTTTCCCGGCAAGTTCTTCAACTTCTTTCCCATCCGGAGCTATTGCAATATATTTAACTTCTGCATTATCCAAAACATTTTGAATAATTAATTTTCCTCCGCGGTCTCCGTCAACAAATAAAGTTAATTGTTTTCTCTTTCCAAGTTCTTTTATTGAGTCCGGAAGTTTTGTGCCGTTCATACCAACAACATTATTAACACCGGCTTTTAGTAAATTTATAACATCTGCTCTTCCTTCAACTACAATAATTTCTTCTCCGGTTAAATCTCCGCATGGAAGCACTTCTTCTCCATATGTTTGAATGTTTGCAATTTTTGTAGACTCTTTAACTTGTTTTGAAATTTCACGGGATTCTAAAGACCCGCCAATTGATTGCATAAGTTTTTTTGCTCTTTCTAAGATATAATCTCTTTTGCTTCCTCTTACATCTTCAATTCTTTCTATTTCTATCTGGGAATCGCACGGACCCATACGTTCAATTGTTTCAATAGCAGCTGCAATTAAAGTTGTTTCAGACTGGTCTAAAGCGGTGGGAATTTGGATTTTTCCAATTGTTCTTTTGCCTTGTTTTTCCAGGTCAACTTCAATTCTGCCGATTTTTCCTTCTTTTTGCAGTTCTCTCATTTCTAAATCCGCGCCAAGCAAACCTTCTGTCTGGCCAAATAAAGCTCCGATTACGTCGGGCTTTTCTAAAGCGCCCTCAGCTGTAAAACTCGCGTGTATCATATATTTTATTGATACTGGACTTATTTTTGCCATTTTTATTTTATTTAATTTTGTTTAATTAATTTGAAATCTATGATTTCATTTAGAAAAATATTTTTAATTTTCTCAGCTGCTTCTTCTTTTAATAGCATTAATATGCTAAATTAAACAATGATTGTGATTGTGATATAATCTTACAATATCTTTCTAATGATTAAGAAAAAGAAAAGCAGTTTTTAAATGTTGCGGGGGATTTTTATTTTATAGAAGTTTATATATAATTTTCTATAACAGCATTTATAAATAAATAGTGGTTTTCAAATATAGTGTCAAGAGGTAAATAATGAAATTAAGAAACATTGATTCAAAGAAGACAGTAAAAGCTTTTGAAAGAATGGGAATGAAAATTTTACATCAAGCAGGAACGCATGTAATTATGAAAGGAATTTTAAATGGAAAACAAAAAACTCTGTCTATTCCAATACATCATAAAGAAATATCTGTCGGTACATTAACTGATTTATTAAATAATCAGGCAGAAATATCAAGAGAAGAATTTTTCAAATATTATTAAAGAAATAATCTGGTTGTGAAAAGTGGCTGCATTTTTTTTAAAGGTTCTGCTTTTGAAGAGTCATATTTTATCAATAAATTAAGAGAGGTTTTCAGATGTTTTAATGCTTCTTCTATGGTGTCCCCAAAATCACTTATCCCAAGTTCTTCGCATCTTGCTAAGTAAACTAATTTATCGTCTATCTTTTCAGTAATAATGCTGACATTACAAGATAATTGATTTTCCATTTCAATATTCATATTATTTGTTATGCTTTATTATTTTTAAATGTTTTGTGGCGGGGTTCTGCGGAATTGGGCTCATCAAGTTAAAGAGAAAACTTTAAATAGTATTGGTTCATAAATGATACATATGGTTCAAAATAAAAACAACTTGGAATTAAAAATAATCTTGGTTTTATTAAAAAACAAAACGCATTTAAGAGAGATAGCCAGAACTCTTAATGAATCCCACTCTACAATCTTAAGAAAAATTAATGAATTATTAAAAGAAAATGTTCTTGATTATAAGAAAGAAGGTAAAAATAAAATATTTTTTATTAAAAATAATCTAAAAGCCAAGAACTATGTTTATTCTGCAGAAATTCATAAATTAAATATGCTTTTAAAAAAACATCTAGAATTATCCATAATATTTGAAGATATTAAGAAAAATTTTCCTAAAAAGATGATAATCCTGTTCGGGAGTTATGCAAAAGGAATCCCTAAACCCCGCAGCGATATTGATATTTATTTAGAAACAAATGATAATAAAATTAAAAACAAAATAAAAGAAATAAATTCTAGATTAAGCATAAAAATAGGAAAATTTGACGCCAAATCTTTATTAATAAAAGAAATTATAAAAAACCACATAATTATAAGGGGTTTGGAGAACTTTTATGAAAGAGTTGACTTTTTTAAAGAAACTTAAGAAAAGAGGATGAAAAAATTAATTCTGCGAGAACGGATTTTATTAGAATGTTAAGTTAAACTAAATAATTTAGTGTGGGGTTGGCAATATCTCTCTTTGTTTTAATTTTATTATATAAATCTTTAAAAGAAAGGCATCATTTCCGTAAAAATGTTCTTTGAAATAGCAAACTTAATCCTCTCCGTTCTTACTTTTATTGTTCTAATAATCTATGCTTATTGTACATATCTTATAGCTAAAGATGTCTATGAACCATTTGTATCTTTTTCTTTCAAACAAATTTCCATTTCTCCTACTTCTAAATCTCCCTCACATATAAGTTTTAATATGTTAAATAAAAGCAAGGTGGAAGTTGAAGTTTTTGGTAAATTATGGTCTAAGGTAGAGGACAAACTTTTTGAGGGTCAAGGAGGATTCTATGGTAATGGATATTCGTGGATTCTTCAGCCGTTCACCGAAGGTTTTGGACATTTTGAATTGAGAGGATTCAATAACAAAGAAGGAATTGAACTGGGCAAATTTGTTAAAACTAATAAAATTCCTTCAATAAAGTTTAATTTTCAAATAAAATATAGAAAGGTAGGAAGTAAAAAATGGAAAAAATCTTCTCCTCAAAAATATGCCTATAATTTTGATAAAGAACTTTTATGGTTGGATGTATAAAAAGGCTCTGTTGAAAAAATCCTCGGGTAAAGATTAATAATTCATTTTTCTTGAATGCTAATTTGTTCGCTCAAATATAGTTTAGTGTTATAAACGACCTTTTTATCTATTAAGGGATTAATCTTCCTTTAAAATCCTTGAATGATTCCCGTTTCTTAATCTCTCTTCGGAATAATCTTTTGTATTTTTGTTATAATCTTTTTAGGATTATCTTTTAAATCATGCTCCCAAAATCTCAGAACTTTCCAACCCTGTTTTTTAAGATAGTTATTCACTTCTTTTGCTCTTTCAACATTGCGATTTATTTTTTGCGTCCAGTAAGAACTATTTGCAGAGGGTTTTCTAAAATGTTTTGGACATTTATGCCAAAAACAACTATCAATGAAAATAGCTATTTTCAATTTCTTTGATGCAAAATCGGGTTTTCCAAACACTTTTGGTTGATATTCAAATTTTAATTTTTTTATCAGTTTTTTAAAATTAAGTTCAAGAGAAGTATTTTTGCTCTTTATCTTAGACATTATTTTGCTTCTCTCTTTTTTAGAAAAAGTGTCTGACATCTTAATTGTTTTTAAACAATAAGCAAGGATTTATCTTAAACTGCAACATTTTTGCAGATTCCCTTCCCGCATCTCCGCCTTTTCTTTGCATCCCTATTTGTCCAATTTTTAAACTGCCTTCATTTGTAACTCTTACATCCCCCTGTCCAAAAATATTCATAACCGTGTTAATGTCTTTTAAAACCCATTCATAGCTCTCTTCATTTTTCTTCAAAATAACAAGCATCCAATCTGCCGAAAATTTACCTCTTCCTTTTAAAATATCCGATATAATTAAAATCTTATTTTTAGAAAAGAAATTAATAATTTTATCTCTTTCGCTTTCAGAAATCTCTGTTAATAACATTCTTCTTGAATCTTTTAATTTTACTTTTTTTCTTGGTTGAATTTTTCCAGTGAATAATTTTAAGATTTCTTCAATCTCTTTTGAAATATTCCACATTTTAACATATTTGTCAATTTCTCTTTTATCAATTTGATTAAAACCTTGGGAATTGCTAACTAACTTTACTGACAAATTTTCGCAATCAATTGCGTCTTTTAATTTTATTGTAACTTGAACTTGAACATCTGTTTTATAGCCGCCAGATATTTTAATTGCTTTAACATATTCAATTTCTTCTAAAAAATAACCCATAATTTTAAGCCACTCTTGAGCAACTTTATCCTTTTTCCAATTATTAAATCTCTTAATGACTTTTTCTTCATTTCTAAAACCGCCCTTTGCTGTTTCAGAACCTAATAATTTCTTTTCATTCATTTTAAGAATTTACTAACTCTGTTTTAATTGAATAACCATATTTCCTTTTAAAAACAGAAGAGACCATTACTCTTTCTTTTATCTTTTCTTGATATAAATATTCTTTTATTTTCTTAAATATTGATTCCACAACGGGAACAGAAACACTATTGCCAAATTGTTTATATGCTTGATATTTATTTACTGGGATTTTAAAATCTTCAGGAAAACCTTGAACTCTTGCGCATTCTCTTGGAGTTAACCTTCTTATTTTTCCATTAATAAAATATGCCCCTGTTTTTCCAGCAACCCCTCCCCCATAAGCAGACAAAGTAACTGCATGACCATTTATGCTATAAATTCTTTCTCCTTGCCCCCCATTATTAATTTGCCCTATTTGAATTAATTTTAATGAAGGAGTTTCATCTCTCTTCCAAAATTTTAAATCAGTTCTTTTTACAATGCAATCCTTAGCTTTTTCATCGTCTTCAAGAATATCTTTAACAAAAATTTTCTTATAGATTGGTTTTGGAAATTGAAAATCTGTTATTCCTAAATCATTCCTAAAACCCACAATATAAATTCTTTCTCTTTGTTGCGGAACTCCATAATGACTTGCCGTTAAAACTTGATAAAAAACATTATACTCTAAATCTTCTAAAGTTTTCAAAATAATTTTTAAGGTATTTCCATGAGAATGTTTTATTAAGTTTTTTACATTTTCTAAAAAAACTACTTTTGGTTTATGGTGTTTTACAATTCTTGCTATATCAAAAAATAATGTTCCTCTTGTATCTTTAAATCCTCTTTGTTTTCCAGAGATGCTGAATGCTTGACAAGGAAAACCTCCGCATAAAATATCATGTTCGGGGATTTCTCTTTCATTAATTTTAGTTATATCTCCCTTTGGAATCTCTCCAAAATTTTCTTTATAGGTTATTTGCGCATCTTTATCCCATTCAGAAGAGAATACGCATTCAGCATTTTCTCTTTCTAAAGCTATTCTAAAACCACCAATTCCCGCAAATAAATCAATAAACCTGATTTTGTTCACCATCTTATTTAGAATAACCAACACTAATTATTAAACTTTGCGATTTTCATAATCCAGAAAATCACTTATACAAAAATTCCAATCCTTCAATTTCTTCTTCTTTTTCAGGCTCTTTTTTTTGCGTGGTGAGTGTTCTGCCCTTGATTTTGTTATATTGAGGCATCATTCCGAGAGTTAAATATAATTTTAGCAGTTTTTCTTTTATTTCTGTTTTTTCCTGAATAGGAATTGAATTCATTTCAAGCATTTTTTCATATACTTTTACGGTGCTGCTTCTTTTGTTTTCTTTAATGCCTCTTTCTGCTTCTTGTTTATAAAATTCTTTTAGAGATTTTAAAATTTCTGCTCTTTCTACAGAACTTGCTTCCTGCAAGCTTTTTTTAGCTGTCAAATCTGCTCTATCAAAATAGCCGGATTTTATATAATTATCAACTGATTTAAGAAAATTTTTTGTTTTTTCCTGTCGTAAAACGCACAACTCTGCAACTTTTTCATAGCTTATTGCGGAATCAAAAAACATTCTCCTTTTTTCATAAACTTCTCCAAGCTTTTGATTGATAAATCTTTTGACATCAATAGGAATGCCAGGATTTGTTTTTAAAAATCGCGTCAGATTATCAATCTGAACATACTCGCCCCATTGAGAAATCTCTTTTTCAATTTCAGATTTAGTCATCTCTTTTGTCAGTCTTTCCATGGATTTTTAACTAAATTGATGTTTATAAGATTTATTGTTAAAAAGAAATAGTGTCCTAAAATTACTTTTGATGTTTTATAATTTTTCTATAATTTTCAATGCCTTTTTCTAAGGATAAAGCAGAGAGATATTCTGTTGTATCTTTTAACCCGCATAAATTATACATTTTTATTTTATGATTTTTAAATATTTGTATTCTACTTATACGGATTTAATTTAGAGAAATATTCTAATTTATTTCTTCTTAGTAATTTCCAAACAAACTCCAGCAGCAACTGTTGAACCAGCGTCGCGAACAGCAAATCTGCTCATATACGGATTTTCTTTTGAAGTTTCCAAAGCAAGTTTTCCCATTGGCTTTATTCTAACTTTCGCAACATCTCCGTTTTTCAAGAAATCAGGATGCTCTTTAAGAACTCCGCCGGTTTTTGGATCCATCTGCGCAATTAATTCAACGAACTGGCAAGGAACCTGAGCTGTGTGAATGTGGAATACCGGCGTGTATCCTTTAGCTAATACGGTCGGATGATTAATAACTGCAATCTGCGCAACAAATTCTTCTACAATTGAAATTGGCTTTGATGCGTCGCAAATAACATCTCCCCTTGCAATATCTTTTTTTCCAATTCCTCTAAGATTAATGCCGACATTATCTCCTGCAAGAGCTTCTGGATAAGTTTCATGGTGCATTTCAATAGTTTTAACTTCTCCTTGAATTCCTTCTCCTGTTCTGCCGGGAAGAACAATTATTTTTTGTCCGACTTTCATAATTCCTGTTTCAATTTTTCCAACAGGAACAGTTCCAACGCCGGTAATTTCATAAACATCCTGAACAGGCATTCTCATTGGCAAATTAGTTGGTAATGCCGGAGCAGGGAAAATGTCAAACTGCTCTAAAATAGTCGGTCCTTTATACCATGACATTTTATCTGATTTCTTTGCAATATTATCTCCCTTTAAACCAGCGACGGCAAGAAAAGGAGTTGTGTCGGGATTGATGCCAACTTGTTTTAATAATTTAGAAACTTCTTCTTTAACTTTTTTAAAAGTGTCTTCTTTATACTCAACAGCGTCCATTTTATTTACAGCAATAGCAAGATTTTTCACGCCCATTGTTCTTAAAAGCCATAAGTGTTCTGTTGTCTGAGGCTGAACTCCGGCAGGAGCAGCGATAACTAAAAATGCAGCGTCTGCTTGTGAAGCGCCTGTAATCATATTTTTGACAAAATCTTTGTGCCCGGGAGCGTCAATAATTGTAATTTCAAATTTCTGAGTAACTATTTTTTTGTAAGCTAAATCAATTGTAACTCCTCTTTCCCTTTCCTCTTTAATTTTATCCATGACATAAGCAAATTCAAAACCTGCTTTCCCGTATTTTGCAGCTTCTTCTTTTAACTTTTTCATTTCCTGTTCAGTAACAGCTCCAGTATCAAACATAAGTCTTCCTACACAAGTTGATTTTCCGGCATCAACGTGCCCTACAAAAACAACATTCATATTAGGTTTTGTTCGTGCCATGAAGTAGTTTAAAAAAATTTAATTTATAAACCTTTCTACATGATTTCTTAAAAAATAATTTAATCAAGACTGAAAAGAAAAATAGTAAATTTTTCATCTGTTTTCCGAATACGTCAAACTAAACAGAAAATTTTTGTCAGTTGATTTAAGGAAACCAGGATATAATTTTAAGGTCTTTGCACTGGCTTAATTTTAATTTTATTTCACACCGGTCTTCCCTAATTAATTTTATTTCTAAATCCTTTAATTTACTAATAGGATAATAATCAACAACTGTCCCGATGATTTTTTCATTTGAATTTTTATTATATGCTTTTGCAATTACTCCTCTTTTATAAATTTTCGGTGTGTGGTGTATTCTTAATTTGTACCCTTTCAATAATTTGAATTCTACTAAATCATTTAATTCAAAATGATATTCCGGTCTTTTATATAAATCGTAAGTTGTGAGCATATTTTTATCTTTTTGATTTAATTAATTTTAATTTTCTTATAATTTCCAAAAGGTTTCCAAGCGTCTGTAAGATAAATGTTTTTGTCTTTGTCCTTCCAGATGCCTTCGTTCTTTTCAATTTCATGCAGTGGCTGAGGTAATTCAATTATCTTTTTTAATTTAAGTCCAGATTCTAAATCTTTTTTAGTAAAAGTTTTTCCCGCATCAAATTCCTTGTAGAATTCTGTTTTGTTTGTAATTTCTTTATCAAGAGTTGTAAAAAAAACTATTCTCTTTAAAGGACTATTTTCTAAAACAGGTTCATTTACATAATGTGAAACATAAATTTTTTCTTTGTTCATGAAAAAATAATTAATAAGAAGTTTTTAAGAATTATTATTCTAAAAGATATTTATTGATTCTCACTTAAAACTTTTAATTAGTTGGTTTTGTCATGTCTTCTATACTCGTATTATTGAGGTGATAAAAAGTATATTCTCTTTTCCATAATTGTTCAGAAGGATCACTCATAAAATTTAATTTATCTTTTATATCTCTAAGTTCACTTTCATATTTTTCTTTCCACTTAGGAATTTCTTTGTCTAATGCTTTTTTTACATGAACTTTATTTAGATAGGTTGCACTTTCTTTATCTTTTTCAAATTCTTCAACTCTTTTTCTATAATGTTTCATTATCTCTCTTTCTTCATCAATATATCCAGAATGCATTGTTGAAGGATATTCAATTTCCCCTTCCAATCCAAAATAAATATCATTCCTATACCTTATAATTGTAATCATAAATAAAAAATTAATTAATCCTTTTTAAGAATTATTATTATAGAGTATATTTATTTTTTTCTCAGATTAATTTTAATAAATCATCCAGCTTCAAATCAGCTTGATTCATTATCGCTTTTAATGTTCCTTTAGCAAGTTCTTTACCCGACAATATTGGTAACTTTGCCATCTCTCTTTACCTCAATAATAGAAAAAGTCGGCATTTCGCTTCTTGTAAATTCAAGCTCTTCATAAGCTTCAGGCATTTCTTCAAGATAAAGTTCAACAGCTTCTTTTATATTTTTAATCGCTTCTTCAACACTTTCTCCCTGGCTGGCAACATCAAGACTTGGGCATAAAGCTACAAAAATATCTTTTCCATCACTTAATTTTTCTTTATTAATTACAATATCTAAAAAATAATTTTTGTTTTCCATTTATTAAATAATTAGATAGAATATTTAAAACTATTGATTTTCAGCAAGTCCTTTCCTATTTCTTATTTTCTTAATAACATCTTCCTGCAGCGACGCAGGAATTTTTTCAAATAATTGGTCAACCAGCGACGAAACTCCTCTTCCTTCTGTCGCGCTTCTTAAATCTGAACTCCATCCAAGCATTTCTGCAACCGGAATTTTTGCTTTTATTTCCACGCTCCCTAATTCCTGGTTCATATCAAGCATCTGTCCTCTTTTGCTTCCAACTAATTTTGTACCAGCCCCCATAAAACTTTCAGGAACTTCAATTAAATGAATTTGCAAAGGCTCCAATAATGTTGCGCCTGCGTTTTTCATTGCTTCTGTAATTGCTTCTCTTACAGCAGGATAAACTTGCGCCGGGCCTCTGTGAATGGCATCTTCATGAAGTTTAATATCTGTTAAACTTACTTTCATTTTCATGCACGGCTCTCTTGCCAAAGGTCCCCTGTCCATCACCATCTCAAAAGCATCCATTACCATTTCAATAACTTCTCCAATATAAACTTCCCCTCTCGTCTCATCCATTAAAATATTTCCTTTGTAAACATCTCTTACATCTCTAATTTCATCGCTTCTCCATCCAAGACCTGTAAAGAATTTTGTAACTTCATCCGCTCTTTTTTTAACTCTAATTTCAGGAAGCTCTCCTTTCATAATGCCGTCGTAAATTTGATCGGTAATTGGTTCAACTTTAATAAAAAAACTATTGTGTTTATTTGGACTTCTTCCTTCAAATGGCTTGGAAGCTTTTGATACTGTCTCCCTATAAACGACAATCGGCGCAGAAGTTTTAACTTCTAGTTTTTTTTCTGTTTTAATTCTGTTTTCAACAATTTCTAAATGAAGCTCCCCCATTCCCGAAATTAAACTTTCTCCTGTTTCTTCATTAATTTCAATTTTTATAGACGGATCTTCTTTTGAAATCTTTCTTAATATTTCAATTAATTTTGGAAGATCTGCAGTTCTTACTACCTCAATTGATTTAGTAATAACTGGCTGGAATAAATGTTTTATTTCTTCAAAAGGCATTTGTTCTTTTACGGTTATTGTTTCACCAACATCAATATCCAAACCGCTTATAGCCAAGACATTTCCGGCGGGAACGCTTTCCATTTGTTCCGGTTTAATGCCGTTGTAAATTAAAACTTGCTGGATTCTTCCTTTTTTCTTTGCTTGATTTGCCCAAATTTCCATGCCGTTGGTAATTGTGCCGGAATACAATCTTCCTGCGCAAATTTCTTTTCCTGATCTCGGGTCAATTACAATTCTTGTAACAACAAATCCTACTTCTCCTTTTGGATCACAATTAAGAAGACTTTTTCCAAAATCAGATTCTAAATCTCCTTTCCATATTTTTGGAATTCTATATTTTTGCGCTTCTAAAGGATTTGGCAGGTGCTTTACTGCCATATCAAGAATAACTTCATTCAACGGCGCATTTTTCCAAACCCATTTATCTCTTTCTTCTTTTTCAAGTTCATAAATTTTATAAATATCTTTAAAACTTATATTTTTCTTTTTCATAAAGGGAATAGACAAAGCCCAGTTTTCTCTCGCTGAACCAAATGCAACACTGCCGTCCGCTACATTAACCTGCCATTTCTTTGCAAACTCTTTTTCAGCAATTTGACTCAAGAGCAAATTAAACTCCTCAATAATTTTTGTAAACTTTTGCTGCATTTGTTCCGGAGTATATTTTAATTCAGTGATTAATCTGTCAACTTTATTTATAAATAAAACAGGTTTTACTCTTTCTCTTAATGCTTGCTTTAAAACAGTTTCAGTCTGCGGCATTATCCCTTCGCTGGCGCATACAAGAACAAAAGTTCCATCAATAGCTCTCATGGCTCTTGTAACATTTCCGCCGAAGTCAACGTGCCCCGGAGTGTCAATTAAATTAATTAAATATTCCTGCCCCTGATATTCGTGAGCCATAGAAACATTTGCAGCGTCGACAGTCATTAATCTTTCCTGTTCATCTACATGCTGCCAGGTTGCCATTCCTGCCTCTAAATCTCCTGCGCTTTTCTCAGACATTGCTCCGGCAGCAGCAAGAAGATTATCGGTGAATGCTGTTTTGCCGTGGTGAATATGCGCGCTTGTAGCGACATTTCTAATATTTACCTGACTAGATACAATTCTTTTTATCTTTTCAATATTTGATTCTTTTTGCGCCATTTTATTTTACAAAGCAAAATGAAAATTTCTTATTTTCTTTTGATGCCATTTTTTATAAGAATAAATTGAAGAATTAGTTTTTAAAGTTTTGTGATAAACTTTGTTGTATGATTTAATTTGTATTAAAAAAATTAATCTTTGACTTTATGAAGAATATAAATTATTGTTCCAAGCACCCATAAGAATACAAAAAGTGATGCTAAGAAATTATCGGCATGAGTAATATTCTGAATTAATTGATATAATTTATAACTATCTGGATATTGGACAATACTTTTTTGGATAGTATCATCTATTATCAAACCCACAATCCAAGAGAAAAGCAATAATAGTCCTTCAATAATAACAGGATTTTTTATTTTTTCCATATTTAATTTAGAAGTTTAATATTTATGCTTCCTTTTAAATTTAACAGGAAAGATTATTATAAAATATGTATCATAAAATATTTAAATGTTTGTTTCCATCAATGAGAATGATAAAAATTAGTCGTTTTCTTATTCTTGGAGGCATTATGGTTGGAGTTGGTTACTTATTAATGACTATCTATCCAGACGAATCCATTTTTAGTAATTCTGGAATATATAGTTTAATATTATTATTTGGAGGATTAGGCGTTATTGGTGCAGGTATTCTCATAAAAATTCGTGAATGGCTTATTGGTACTAATTATAATTAAGATTTTATCTCGCACTATCTTCTTATTTAATATTCATGTCCAAAAACTATTTTCTCAGGATAAAGTTCTTTTAAATTTAAATCATAAGAAAAGATCACTCTTAGTTTTCCTATTCTTATCCTGCAACTTCCTTTTAAGTCATAATGAAGATGTTTGTATCTTTCAGGATTCTCAGAAACTTCTTCAATTTTCTTTTTAATTCTTTTTTGCTCAAAAGCATCTAATTTTTTAAAATCTTTCTCAAATTCTTTTGTAGGAAGAATCTTATAGCTCATTCCAATCGGAAAACTCTCTATTTTTTATTTGCTTTTTAGATCTTATTAAAGATTCCATGAATTTTTTATCATTCATTAATTCAATTGATTCTACGACAGAATCAAACTCTTCTTTTAATCTAACTAAATCCACTAAAGCGTTTTTATTAATAGATATTTTTTCCATATTTAGCTTAGAGGTTTAATATTTATATAACTTTCTAACGAGCAGAATCAGCCTGAGACTCAGATTCCTTTTTTTTTCTGATAGCAAAACTTTCTCCATTATTTTCAAAAGCTAAAAGAATTTCTGCAGCCAAACTTTCAGCAAAAGTTTTCTTTTTATTAAATGATTTATCAGATGCTCCGTGCGTTAAATGTTTTAAAGCAAGATTAACTCTTCTGATTGGAGAAACATCGACGGCCTGCGGATATCTTGCCCCGCCATATTCAATAGCGGTTACCTCGTCTCTCGGCGCTGAATTTTCAATGGCCTTTGCTAAAACTTCAACAGGATTTTTTCCTGTTTTTTTTTCAATCATTTCAAAAGCTTCTAAAATTATATTCATATTTCTGGTATATTTTCCGGTTGATTTTTTCTGAATTTTGTGCTTTTTTCCCCTATGTCCGGCAGTTGCAAGTTTGTTCATTAATCTTTCAACAACATTTACTTTTGTCTGCCCGAATTTTTGGACATTTCTTCCATAACTTTTTAAAACTAATTTTGGCTCAAAATTAATTACTGCTTTTAAGCCAGGATCTTTAACCTGAATTCCAGAAACATCATACTTGTCAAAAATTTTAAATTGTTGTATTGTCATTTATCTTCTACCCTTTTCAATAATTCCCTGCCATAATCTGTGCAAAGGCTGGTCATTTACTTTAATTACCTGATATCTAACTCCCGGAATGTCTCCTTTTGAACGTCCTTGTTTTCCGCCAATTCTTTCAATCATAACTTCATCATGCTCGTCAATAAATTTCTGGGCAAGATTCCCCGGAATAAATGCAGTAACGCTTCTTCCGTTTTTGGTCAATTGAACTTTGCAGCATTTTCTCATCGCTGAGTTTGGCTGTTTAGCTTCTTTCTGGACTTTTTGAAGAACAATTCCCTTTGCCTGATTAGCTCCCTCAAGAGGATCGAATTTAGCATAAAGATTTAAAATTCTTACTTTATATTTGCGGTCTTTCCATCTGAATTTCTTTCTGTCTTTTATTTTTTTATTTGCGCTTTTTAATCCCATATATTAACAATTGAGAAAATGGTTTATAAAGTTTTTTGACTAATGTTTATTGAAGAAATATGCGAGTATCACAGAACTTACCCCAAGAAGAGCAACAACATTTGAGATTATTATTGGATAATTAGAAATAGAGAGACCATAAATTAACCAAATAATAACTCCAACTGCGAAAAAAAGATAAGTCATTAGCGAAATATCTTTTGCGCTTTTTCTTTTGAAAATTTTATATGTCTGCGGAAGATACGCAAAACCCATTAATGTTCCAAAAATTGTTGTTATTATAGGAAGTATATCCATAAATAGATTATGAAAATTGATTATTTAAATTTAAACAATCCTAAAATCTCTCTTAAAAAAAGATTGAACAATTTTTTTCATTTCATTTAAGCGCCTTTTTTCTCTTCCAATTAACATTGCTTTATTCATCTTTCCGGCGTTGACAATAATTTCCTCCGGAGTAATTTCAATTCCATTGAATGTAATTGGACTTATAATCCTTCTAATAAATTCTCTGGCATCTCCTATGCCTTCCGGCTGAGCAACCACCCTTATTCTTTTTCCTATTATACTACTCATTTTTTTTAAATTCTCCGCATTTTGTCCAAGAGCTTTTTTAATTAACCTTCTTGGAACGCAAAAAACCAGCATATTGTTATATTCAAAAAAATATCTTGTATCTACTCTTGTTATTTGCGCAAACAAATTAAGATATCTTAAATCCTGCATATCGAGGATGTTTGTCATTAAAAAGATTAACAAGAGTTGTTTATAAATCTTTTTGCCGTCGGATTATTTGTTAAAAAGGTTAAAACCAAAATAAGAATAAAATTTCTATCTTTTATTCAGAATTAAATTTATTTATTAACACTTTCAACAATTTCTTTTTTAGCTAATTTTTTCTAAAAAAAGAAGATAACCAAAATCTTTTTAAAGTTCAAAGAGGTAATATAATCAATAACTGTCCCGCATGGTTCGCCATATTGGGACTTCTTTTTTTACATTAAAGTTTTCTTTAAGTTTATTGAACCATTACAACAATTTCTTAAAAGATAAGAAGAACTTTTTGGGAAAAAAACATTAATAACTTTTTTATTGTTCTTTTGAACAAGCTTTATTGCAGGAACAAAATCTCCATCTCCAGAAATAATTATTGCGACATCATATAAATTTTTTTACTATATCTATAACTTTTTTAAAATAGGTATATAAACTTTAATTTTTTATAGATTTTTATGACAAACGAAAAAGAAGTTAAAACAATAACAGATAAACAAGAAATAAGCAAAATAATTCAAGAAAAAATTAAAGGCAAAAAACTAATTTTTACAAACTATTATTATTTTGGCATTGATAAAAGAGGGATTGCTCATGAGAGAGTTACTGATATTTTTCCGCAATTTGAAAAAGTAATTGCTATAGAAATAGAAACTTTGAAATTTGGAGATTTAGGTTACGAATTCTTTTACGAAATGGGCAAGAATATTACTTTTTCTATTGCTACTTGTCTAAAAGACAATAAAATTTTAATAATTCATGCAGTAGAATATAAAAGAAATCTGGAAAAAAGAATCAAAAAATTTAAGCGATAATCAAGGATTGTTTCATTGGGACATTAAAAGGGATTCTTTCTATATTTCCATGTTTTGGTTTTAAGATAAAATAAAGAATATAGCCATCTTTATATTTTTTAAATATTAATTGAGCGTCTTCTAAATCAGTTAAAGCTATTGAATTTAATCCAAGAGAGGATAAATATTCGGAGATATTTCTAATCTCAACATTTACAATTTTGCCATTATTCGCAAAATCAAGAGTTACATTTAAAACTCTCACGCTTCCAACTATTTTTTCATTAATTTTCTTGCATGAAATCATAAACCTATCTGAAAATTCATCATAAAAATAATTCTTTTCCATTTTTTTGTCTTAATATGTTTAATTTTTAATCTTATTTAAACTTTTTGGAAGAACAATTTTTGAAAAGATACGCTTTTTCAAAAAGCACAAAAAGAATTTGACAATTATTTGCAGCAGATTAAAGAAATTAAAACCGCTCAAGGATTAGAAAATTTAAAATAAATTTTTCATTTTATTTATTAACCATCTCAACAATTTCTTTTTTTGCAGTCTTTTTGTCTTTAAACTCAAATTTCCTATTTGAGTTCCGCAGGATTTAAACTCCCGACCCCGCACGGCTTATTTATTTTTCTTTTTAGTTACTGCCTACCACGAAGTCGCTCGCCGAGGACATGAAAAAAGACTGCTACTTATTAACAGCTTCAACAATTTCTTTTTTTGCAGTCTTTTTGTCTTCTTCTCTTTTTACTAAAGGACCTATAACTTTAACAAGCAACCCTGGAAATCCTGTTCCAACAGGAACCGGCTGATTTAAAATTATATTTTCAATAACGCTTTTTAATTTTTCTTTGCTTCCTTTAACTGTAGCATTTACAAATTGTTTTATTGGAGTTTCAAAAGTTGCCCTCGCAAGAATCGAAGACTTCTGCGCGATTATTCCCATTCTTGTAACTCCTTTAATCTGCCCGGTATTTGTTATAGCATCTGACGCCAGTTTAAGATGATGGTCATCAATATCTAATCCCTGAGTATTAAGAACATATTTTATTTCATTAATAATTAATTGTCTTGCAGCTTCAATTCCAAAAACTTCCGCAATTTCATAAAAATCATTTGAAATAATTTTATCTTTATTTACTTCTTTCATTTTTATTATTTCTTCAATATTTGTTCCGAGAGTTATAATAACAAAATTATTCTCTTTTTTTAAAATTAAAATTTGTTTAATGCCCTTTACCCCTGAAATTATCGTATTCTTAAATTTCTCTTTTAACAGATAGATTTCTTTGAAAGAAAGAGCGTCAGAATTCAATACAATCATCTCGTCTTTTTCTTTTGCTTTAAAATTTAACTCATTTAATCTTTCAACTATCTTTTTTATAGTCACATGAGTTTTTTTTAAAGCTTCTTTGTCAATTTTTATTTCAATTATTTTTTTGCTGAAATTTATTGCAATTTCTGAAGAAACTTCTTTTAATGTCACTTCTTTTATTTTTTCAGCAAAGATTTCCGCATCTTTTTCATTATTGTATTCTTTATTTAAATAAATCTCCATTTTTGGAGAGGAAGGTTTTTTTCTCGCATCAAATATTTCTATCAGCCTTGGCAATCCCATAGTTACCTGCATCTCTGCAACACCTGCAAAATGGAATACATTTAATGCCATTTGTGTTGAAGGCTCTCCAAATGACTGGGCAGTTACCAGTCCTAAAGCTTCACCCGGAACAATATTTCCGCCGGTATGCAATTCTGAAACATCTTTATTATCGTCGCCATATTTAAATTCTATTATTCTATTATTGCTGTCTCTTACTGTTCCGTCATATTCTGCTCTTAAATCCTGGAAAGCGTTTGCAAGTCTTCTATATAAATAACCAGATTTTGGAGTTCTTAATGCAGTATCCATTAAACTATCCCGTCCTGTAATAGAGCCAAAGAAAAATTCATCTGGCCTCAATCCTTTGATAAATGAATTTTTGATAAACCCTCTTGCTTTAGGAGATAAATCATTTTTCTTAAAAAAAGGAAGAGTTCTCTGAGTAAAACCAATATCAATTCTTTTACCCCACAATGCTTGTTGTCCGACACAGCAAGCCATTTGAGTAATATTTAAAATATTCCCGCCGCCTCCGGCTTTAATCATGCTATTTACCGGATTTTCTTTCGGGAATTTTTCTTTTACAATAGAACCAATTTTTGTTCTTACTTCATTTAAAACCTGAAGAATTTTTATTTCTCTGGATTCTTCTGAAGTCTTGCCGGGAATAATTTCAAGACTTTTATTTTCATAAGATTCAATAATTTCTTTTGTTCTTTTTTCAGATTTTTTGATAATTTCTTCTGTTTCTTCAATAACACTTTCTTTTAAATCAAAATCTTCAACGCATGCAGTTATTCCATGTTGAGTCAAATATGTTTTTCCAAGATTAAATGCTTTGGTAAGCGCATCAAAAGCTTCTTCTCTCCCAAAATCTTTGTCAATTTTTTTAATCAGCGCGCCATCTTCAACGCCAAAAGTTGTTTTATCAATAACTCCTTTAATAATTTCTCCGTCTTTTATTTTAATTGAATCATTAGAAAAATCAATTTTTGGAAGAATCATTGAAAATAGTTCAGTTCCTGAAATCTTTTTCTTTACAGGCTCAAAATCCAAGCCAGATTGATATAATAATTGGTTTGCATCTTCTTTTGAGAATTCATTTAATCCTAAAAGATAATTTCCCGTTATAGAATCCTGCACACATCCGATTAAATTAGTATTATTTTTTGGAGACATCAAATTTTTTTTAACATCAAGCAAAATTTTTGCTTCTGCGCGCGCTTCTTCTGTTTGCGGACTGTGAATGTTCATTTCATCGCCGTCAAAATCAGCGTTATAAGGAGTGCAGACAGCAGGATGCATTCTAAATGTTTTGCCCGGAAGAACTTTTACAAAATGGGCCATTAAACTTCCTCTATGCAGGCTCGGATGTCTGTTGAATAAAACAATATCTCCATCCTGTAAATGCCTTTCTACAATATATCCCTGAGAAATTTCAGCAATTATTTCTTCTTTTAATTCCTGAGAAATTTTTTTTCTTTTTCCATCCGGCCTCATAATATAATTAGCGCCGGGATAATCTTCTCCTTTTTCAATAAGTTTTATTAATTTTTTTATGTTAAGATCATTAACAGTCTCGGCAACAGTAATAATTTTTGCAATTTCATAAGGAATGCCGACTTCATTAATTTTAAGAAAAGGATCAGGAGAAATAACTGTTCTGCCTGCATAATTTACTCTCTTACCGGCGATATTTTTTCTAATTCTTCCTTCCTTGCCTTTGATTCTTTCTGTAATCGTTTTTAATGGCTGACCGCTTCGGTGTCTTGCTGGAGGAATTTTTGAAACAGTATTATCAAAAAAAGTTGTGACATGAAACTGCAGCAAATCCCATAAATCTTCAATAATAACCTCGGGAGCGCCCGCATTTAAATTTTCCCACAACCTCTGATTAGCTCTTATAATATCTGATAATTTATGCGTTAAATCATCTTCTGAACGTTCGCCGTTTTCTAAAATGATGCTTGGCCTTACAGTTACTGGCGGAACTAATAAAGAAGTTAGAATAGCCCATTCAGGTCTGAATGTCCCGCAATTAATTTCAATTTTTTCAAGTTCTTCATCCGGAACATTAACAAGAGTTTCTCTTATTTCTGTCGGGAAAAGTCTTTTTTTGCCTTTATAAAAAGTTGTTGGTTTGTCTAATTTAACTTTTTCCTGAAGACTCAAGCAGTAAGGGCATTTTTTCTTGTCCCTCGCTCTTTTTGCTCTTTTACTTGGAGAATATTTTTCCAATTCTTTTTCTTCAAGCATCAACTTGCCGCAACTTTGACAAAAAGCTCTTAAAACTAATTCAACTAAAGGAATATATTTCAAATGCATTATTGATCTGGCTAAATCAATACTTCCGGAATGTCCAAGACATTCTTTAAGTCTGTCTCCGCAGGTTCTGCATCTTACTCCGGGATCAATTGCTCCAAGCCTTAAATCCATTAATCCGCCGTCAACAGGATATCCATCTATATCATAAAGTTCCGGCGTCACAATTTTTGCAACTGAAAGTTTTTTTATCTCTTCCGGACTAAGTAAAGAAAAACTTATTTCTCCTATTTTTTTTCTTATTGGTTTCATGGGTATTTTTTAAATTTATTTTATTGCCTCTTTCAATCTTTTTTCTAAAAAATTAATAGTTCCTTTATTATATCCGCCAATGTAAATACATCTACTTTTTGGACTTGATTTAATTATCGCTCCAGAAAATTTATATTGAGAAAGACCACGAGAGGTAGTTTGATAAGTTGATGTTCCTGCGAATAACCATGCATCTGCTCTATTAAATAATTCTTCTGATTTTAATTTAATTCTGTAATAAATTCTTTTTTCTATATTTTTTGTCATTTTTATTCTATGTCTCCTTCGCTTAAAATAATTGCACGTCTTTTTTCTGAATTTACAAGCGATTCAAGAGTTTTTTGGATAAATTCCATATTCTCTTTGCTGTATCCTTCAATCTTAAATTTTTTTAAATCACTATAAGCAGTAATTTTTTCACTATATATCTTAAAAGTTAAATTTCCACCTACATTTTTTTCTTTTCCGTTTGTTTCTTTAACATAAGTTCCTAACCAATGAAGTCCATCATCATATTGCCTATCTGTTTTAGCTCTAATTGTTTCCATCATTTTATTTTTTATCTTAGTTTTTTGTTCCTTTTTTTTCTAAAAAAGAAACCCATTATTCATATTTATTTTTTAATTTAAAAGTTGTGTTTATGTGCATTCCCTTTAATTCTTCGACGAGAAGTTTAAAAGCATATGAAATTTCAATAATTTCAACATCTTCACTTTCACATTTTGGACACATTATTTTTCCTCTTATCTTATCGTCTATTGCTGTTGAACCGCATCTAACGCAAATTGGAAGAATTATTTTATCTGAATCATATCTTTCTTTTAATAATAATGAAGACCCATGAGCAATCAATGCCTGTTGTTCCATTTCACCAAGTCTTAATGCGCCGCCGCGAGACCTTCCTTCAATTGGCTGTCTTGTTAATAATGCAATTTTACCCAAAGCTCTTCCGTGCATTTTATTGCTAACCATATATTTTAATTTTAAATAATATAAATTTCCTAAAAATATTTTTGACACCATTTTTTTCCCGGTAATTCCATTGTACATTGTTTCTTTCCCATCAAATCTAAATCCTAATTCTTCTAATTGATCTTCTAATTCTTTTTTGTCTGACCCAAAAAAAGAAGTCCCGTCTATAATTTTTCCTTTTAATGAACCAACTTTGCCGGCCAATAATTCAAGTAAATATCCTACAGTCATACGGCTTGGTAATCCATGAGGGTTAAAAATTATATCCGGCTTATTTCCTTTTGAAGTAAAAGGCATATCTTCTTCAGGAACAATTAATCCAATAACTCCTTTTTGTCCATGCGATGTTGCAAATTTGTCGCCTAATTCAGGAATACGCTGGTCGCGGGTTTTAACCTGAATAACTTTATTTCCTTCATTATCTTTTGTTATAAAAACAGCGTCAACAATTCCTTTTTCTTCCTGCCTCATTGTTACGCTGGATTCTTTTTTTGTTCTTATTGAAATATCTCTTGCTTCTGATAAAAATTTAGGAGGAGAAACTTTTCCAATCAAAATTTCTCCTTCATTTATTTCTGCTTCAGGATAAACAAGACCATCGCTTTCCAAATAACGATATAATTTTTCCATTCTATATCCTGAAGTATCTTTTTCAGGAATGGCAATTTCATCTTTTAGCCCGCCGGCATAATTCATTTCAATAGCAGAATATGGTCTGAAGTAAAAGCTTCGTCCAACTCCTCTGTCCACTCCGCCTTTATTCAGCACAAGAGCGTCTTCCATATTATACCCTTCATAAGTCATAATACCGACGATTAAATTTTGTCCTGCAGGATAAATGTCAAGAGCATCATAAACAAAACTCCTGACAATTGGTTTTTGAGGATATTGTAAAATTGAAACATCTGTATCTAATCTGCATAAATAATTAGCAGAATACAAACCTAAAGCCTGTTTTTGCGTCTTGCTCCCGCGATTTAAACGAGAGCTTTGATTATGATTTCCGTATGGAACTAAACTTGTAATTGCGCCAAATAAAGAAATAGGGTCAATTTCAAGATGAGTATGTTCTGGAGTTAATTCTTCTTCAAATAATGAAACAAGCGCATTTTCTTCTTCAGACGCGTCAATATATTCAATTAATCCTTTTTCAATTAAATCTTCCCAATTCAAATTTCCTTGCTGTATTTGAATTAAGTGATTGTTGTTTATTCTTGGAATTCCATTATCAACGATAATTAAAGGTCTTAATACTCTTCCGGCTTCACTTGAAAATCTAATTGTTTCAAATCCATGATCATTTCTTATACTAATTTGCTCCGGCAATCCTCCTTCACGTCTTTTTTCTCTTAATCTTTTTGCAAATTCGTCGTTATCTTTTACAGTTCCAATAAACCTTCCATTTAAAACAACGTCTTTTCCTTCAATTGCTTCTTTATCTAATCCTTCTTCTTCTAAAACTTTAATTATTTCTTCTTCATTCATTTTTGTTCTTGTAGAAACTTTGCTTAATATTGCCAAATTTTTTCTTAAACCAATTTCAGTTCCTTCAGGAGTTTCAATTGGACAGAATCTTCCATAATGCGTCGGGTGAAGTGTTCTTGCTTTGAAATTTTCCTGATCAGACGGAAGCATACTTGAAATTCTCTGCAACTGAGAAATTGTTGCTAAATAATTTGTTTTATCCATGTTTTGTGTTATTCCGGATCTCTCGCCAGTCCATGCCCCCGTTGCAATAGCAGATTCAACTCTATGAGAAAACAGCGTCGATTTTGCTAAAACTTTTATTGAAAAATAATTTTTCCTTTTTACTGATTTTTGAAGAGAATATTTAATATCTCTTATTAAAATTCCTAAATTTACTTTGAATAAAGTTGCTAAAAGATCTCCTGAAAGTCTGACTCGCTTGTTTGCATAATGGTCTTTGTCTGTTTTTAATTCCGGGTTGTCTTTTGCAATTAAATAATGTTTTATTAATTTGCATAAAGTAATTGCTTTTTTTGTTCTATCTTCTTTTTTCTGCCCGATATGCGGAAAAAGATATGAATCAATTCTTGATTTTACTCTTTCAACAATTTCTTTTTTTGTTCCCTGTAAATTTGTCTTTTCAGCAATATACATTATCGCATCTTCTTTTGTAACAATATTGACAAATTCATAAAGATTGACAATAACGCTGTCATTTTCTTTTCCAATATATTTTGCAATATCTGATTCTTTTGTTAATCCAAGAGATTTTAATAAAACAATTGCAGGTAAATCTTTGAATCTGCTGAATGAAAGATTAAACAATCCATCTTTTCCCTCGTTGAGAGTTATTGGAATTCTGTAAGTTCCTCTCAAAGAAAACATTTTCAGGACTAATACCCCGTTTTTTCCGTACTCTATAAAAAATTGGTTTTCAGCCAAGTCTTCTGCCATAATCATGACTCTTTCATTTCCTTTAATTATAAAATACCCGCCGGGATCTTTGGGATCATTATAATTTGCTATTAATTCTTCACGGGACATTCCATGAGTATTGCATGCTTTGCTTTTTACCATAATCGGAATTTTTCCAATTTCTACAATTTCAGAATCAGTTTGCCCATCTTTTTTAATAGTTAATTCAATATTAATTGGGGCAGCATAAGTCAAGTCTCTTAATCTTGCTTCACTTGGAGTGATAAAAGAAGAACTTCCGTCTGCTTCAATAATTTTTGGTTTTCCAACTTCTATTTTTCCAAGAATTATTTCAAAATCTTCATTGTCCATTGAATCATTTATTTCATTGACAATTTCCTGCATTCTATATTCAATAAAATCATTAAATGAAATAACATTTGATTCTACAAGAGAGTGAGTTTTTAGATAATTTTTAACAATGATGTGCTCGTTTTTTATTTCCATTATGCAAAACCTCCTGTTTTGTATTTGATATTTTTTATCATTATGCAAAACCTCCTGTTTTTTATTTCCATTTTATATTACAGCCCTAAAATAAATATTTACTTTATTATTTTCAGGTTCTTCTCTTTCTATCTTAATAATGTCCCCGATTTTACAACCGGAAGGTAAAGCAGGATCAGTTAAAAATATCTTTGGCAATTGAGCCTTTGAAACATTAAATTTAGTAAGAAGTTCATTTGCTTCTTTTTCATTCAGTTTTATGTGTTTTGGCTGTAGAATATACATTTTTTTAGGGGTTTATGGAAGATAATTGCAAATGAGTTTAATGACTAATTAATAATAAAAAGAACTTAAAAATGGTTTTTAAACCTTTCTGCTTATGAGTTTAAAAGGGAATTTGACGTTGTCAGAGTTCTTTTTAATAATTTTATCCAAATCTTCTCATTTTTATTAAATAAATATCAATTAAAATTTAGAGTATTCAGTAAGATACTTTTATAAATTAATTTCTTTTAAATTGTTTAATGGCTCCTCCGAAGCCATACTCTTGTGGTTCGGAGAGAAAAGATAGTCAAGAGGATGGCTCCGTAGCTCAGTTTGGTAGAGCACCGGACTTTTATGCGAAAACAAGTTTTCACGTGCTTCGTGAAAATCACAAAGCAATCCGGGTGTCGCGGGTTCAAATCCCGTCGGGGCCATTTATCATATTGAAAATATGCTTGTCTCGGATTTGAAGAGCGACGTGTCGTGGGCGAGCGTTTTGACTTTGAGAAACTTTTGTTTTTATTTTTTTATTGATAACAAAGTCAGGACGGGAGTAAAATCCCGTCGGGGCCATTTTATATTTAATCGGGATTTGAACAATTCAAATCCTACTCCCGACCCCGCACGCGGGTTTTTTTAGAAAGGGATCACTACATTCACCCTCGTTCGTCTGTGAGCCAAACGAAAGAAACGCTACAAAATAAAAGAAAATTGCAATACCCGCTACCACGAAGTCGTTCGGTCGGGGCTATTTTTATATTTTATTAGAATTTGAATTCTTGGATTTTTTCCGAATAAACTTAAACCCCTCAAAAGCCACAAAAATTCCCAATACAAACATTCCAAGGGAGATTGTAGTTAAAGCAAAATTTCCTTGATTAAAATATCCGTTAGTTCTAAATGTTAAATAAATTAAAGCCGACAAAGTTGTTAATAAAACAAAAACTGCAGGAATTAAAATAAATTTAACATTTCTTTTTCTTGAGATAAAAAAACACGAAACTGCAATCAAAGAAATTGACGCAATCAGCTGATTTGAAGAGCCAAAAAGTTTCCATAAAGTTTCATAAGAATTTGTTACTGCCAAAAGCCAGGCAGGAATTAAAGTCAGTATTGTTGTCAAAAATCTGTTTTTAAATTTTGGAAAAAGATTTTCAGAAATCACCATCCTCCCCAATCTTGCAGAAGTGTCAACGGTTGTTAAAATAAATTGATTCACCATTATTGCTCCGAGAAGCACAGCAAAACTAATTGTTATTAAAGGAATACCAATACTCCCGACGATGTTTCCATAGCCGGAAGAAAATAAAGCAACCCATCCTTCTTTTAATGTTGCTTGAAAACCTCCGGAAATTTCACTTCCCCATTTTACTCCGGAGATAACTAAAACTGTGACTAAAATTGCAAGCGCCCCCTCTCCGAGCATTGAACCATAGCCGACCGCTTTTCCATGCGATTCTTTTGAAAGCTGTTTGCTTGTTAATCCCGACGAGACAAGTCCATGAAATCCAGAAACAGCGCCGCACGCAATAGTTATAAATAAAATTGGCCAGAGTGGAAAATTTCCTGAAATATAAATCGGCGCGCTGATTTTTGGATGCACCAAAATAATTCCTATAAATCCAAGAATCATAAGAATAAATAGCTGAATAGAACTCAAATAATCTCTTGGTCTTAAAAGAAGCCAGACAGGAGTTACCGACGCTATTCCGGCATAAAGAAGGATTATTGAAATCCAGATATTTCTCAGCAAAACAGGATTTTCAATTCCAAGATTAAGAGGATATTTATTTCCAATAAAAATAAAAATAAAAACAAGAATAATTGCAATAATGCTTGAAATTTTATAATTCCATTTTAATTTTTCCACTCCAAATCCAAGAACCAGCGCAATTACTGAAATTGCAATCAGCGGAAGAACTAATTCTGATTTATAGATTATGCTTTCTGCCGTTGAAACAGAAAAAACAGTGATAATTAATACAAGCGCGACCCAAATCATTGCTCCAAAAACCCAGCCTGGTTTTGAACCTAAAAAATCTTTTGCAATATTTGAAACTCCTTTTGCTTTATTTCTTACTGAAGCCATTAAAGTTACATAATCATGCATTGCGCCGATGAAAACTGCGCCGATTGAAATCCAAAGAACAACTGCAAGCCACCCAAAATAACTTACTGCTAAAATTGGTCCGATTATTGGTCCGGCTCCCGCAATTGATTCAAAATGATGCCCGATTAAAAATGGTTTTTTTGCAGGAGAAAAATCAATTTTATTTTTGCTGGTTAAAGCAGGAGTTTTATTTTTATCATTTGGCTTAATTTGTTTTTCAATAAATCTCCCGTAAATTTTATATCCAAGAAAAAACCACAACAAAATTATTATGATTAATAATGCAGAGTTCATTTTTCACCTTTAAATATATAAGAAAAAACGATTTATAAATTTTGAGAAATTTAGAATGATTCCTTAAATTGTCCAAATCAGTTAATCTGAAAAAATCCTTCTTTAAATTTTTCTTTAATTTCTTCTTTTGAAAAAGGATGTAAAACTTTTGCAAGATCTTTTTTCCATCTTCCAACTCTTGTTATGTTTTTCCCTTCAATTAAATAAGCTGAATGGATTTCGTATTTTCTATCAAATCTGCTAAAATATGAAGTTGTAACATATTCAGCATCACCATTGGCAGGTTCTATTAAATAGATAGTTTCCACATATCCGAAATTATTTTTCGTTTTTTCACCTCGTCTTATTTTAGCCGGCCAAATCATTTCCGCCATTTTAATTATCCTTGCTCATTTCATTTAATCCTAAATGATGCCTTTTAGGAAAACGTATGTCTTCAAAACTTCTGTGTAAAAGCTTTAAATTTTTGTCGTTAAAATAAATATATGTTCTGTGTTCTGTCAGTTCATTTTGCATTTCTTTCTTTGCGTCAAAATAAGCAAATTCCGAAAAATTCCTCACATTATAAATAATTCCTTCAAATTCATTTCCCGTTTCTATATTGCCTAAATTTTCATTTGTCATTTTAATTTCCCCTTATTTTTTCAGCGTCAATAAAATCATAATCTGTCAATTCTTTGTTTATTACTTTATCTGTTTTACGCTCGTATTTTATCAAATAATTTTCCTTATATGCAATCTTAACGCTATCTCCATCGTCAAACTTTTCCCATAATTTTTTATATTTATCTTCTTCTCCAATAATAGGAAATTTGTTTCCGTGTTCGCATCTAAAAACAATTCCCCACATTTCAGGGAAGGTTGTTGAATTAACTGAAATCGCAATATCTCCTCCGCTAGTCATTCCCGGAGCAATATCCGTAGAAGTATGCTCTTTATTATAAAGTGTTGTTACTACCTTTCCTTTTTCATATAAAATTTTAGATTGTTCATTTTTTGTATATTCTGAACATCCATTTAACATAATGCTTACTGCGGGAATCATTACAAGTTTTGTTAAATTTTTTAATGTTTTCATTTTTTATTTTTATTAGTTTGATTATAAATTTCTTTTGCAGCCAAATATGCCCCAAAAGAAGAAACTTTAGATACAAATGGCAAGTTTTTGTAGATTTCCATTCTGTCTTTAGCGATTTCATTTTTATATTCTTCTTTTAAATTTTTCAGAAAATTATTTTCTTGGCTATATGAAGAATAATTAAAAGCTCCAAAATATCCCCCGCATATTATAAGTCCCCCGATTATAACCTTTAAAAGATTTTTTTGATTCATCTTAATCCTCTGTCAAAATCTTTTCCAAGTTTTTTAAAGTTGAGCTTTTTCTTTCGCCAAGAGATTCTGAAACTGCTTTGTCAGTTAAGTAATTTTGGTAAGCTAAGGTAAGCTTATTATAAAGCTCCATTTTTTCTTGAATTTTTTTCTTTTTGTCATCGGTTAATTTATTAAATTCTTCCTGAGGCATTTTAGGGATTATTTCTCCAATATAAAGATCTTTTAGCTCTCCCTTGACTTTTTTGCTTCCGCCCATTAATTCTGAGTATAAGTCGCTGACTTTAATTTTATCTAAAGATTCCCGCATAATTCCAGCGCAATCCTGCATTATATCATATTCCTTAAAACTTCCAGAATATCTTTTTCCCGGCTTTCCATTTCCAGCTCCTTGTCTTGACGCTAAAATAGAATCTCTAAATAAATCATTTTCCTCGCCAGATTCTAAATCATAATTTTTCAAGCCCGAATTAAATGAAGGCAGATATTTAAATTTCTCAACAGCAGAACCTCCTGCCTCGCCATAACCTCCGGACTCTTCAACTAAAAAAGCGCTTGCTAAATTCATTAAGTTCCCAGCTTTCAAATTCTTCAAAGCAATTTTTCTTATTCTTTCTTTTGCTTCTTCAATTTCTTGCGGTGTTGGTTGGTTTGTCATTTTGTTTTTGAATTTATTTTATTTAAGTAATTAGTATATTTCTTTTGGTATCTCTTAATCTCTTTTTTATCTCCTTCAGATCTGGAATAAGCATGTGCTTCGTTTGCTTTACAAACCCCATTAATAGGACGGGAATAAACATAAACACCATCTATAGAATCTTTATTATGATATGAACTATAAATAAAAACAGAATCGTTGGTTATTACTTTAAGCGGGTCTGCTAAAGAAAGATTATATTTTACAATTTCTCCATCAAGATTATACTTTTTATAGCCATCAAACAAAATCACACTTCCAGCTAAAGATAAACCCAATCCAATTCCAAGTAGTTTACTAATTAAATTTGTCATTTTATTTCTGCTCTCCTTCTAATTTATCTTCCAAATTTCTTTTTTTAAAAGCGTTTTTAATTAATTTTGGAACATTCTTTAATCCGTAAATCTGAATAAAAGGGAAATAATTATCCCCGAGTTCATTATATAATCCTGCCTGCAATACAAAAGCGTCTTTGTTTTCTTCTTTTATAATATTTGCAAGGGTCCCATATTGAAATAAAAAATCTTTAACACCTTTAGAATAATTAAAAACTCCTGCAATATTTGCTCCCTTTGAATCCCCGTCAATTTTATTTACAAGTCCTGCAATATTTGTTCCCTTTGAATCTCCTTTAATTAAATTTACCCATGCAATATTTGCTCCCTTTGAATCCCCATCAATTTCATTTTCAAATAAGGTAATATTTGCTCCCTTTGAATCTCCTTCAACATTTTTATACAGCAAATTAAAATCAGCTCCGCTAAAAGTTTTATATTTTGACCAAATAAATGGAATTTTTAGGTATTTTTGTTCTGTCATTTTATTTTTATCTATTTAACTACTTAATAGTTAATATTTATAATTATTACAAGATATGGGGGTTTATAAATGTTTTGGTTATGTTGTAACTTGATAGAAATAACAATTTAAAAGAGAATAAATACAAAATCTTTAATAACTCTTTCCTTCTTTATAATTGATGAAAAAAGATTACAATGCAGAAATAAAAGAATTAACTGCGAAATTATCCAAGAATAGTTCAATTCTTGCGATTTATCTTTTTGGAAGTTATCCTGAAAATTTTCGCCCAATGTCGGATATAGATATTTGCGTTATTGGGCAATTAAATAAAATTCAAAAAAAGAAGATTTTAAGGGATTTTTCAGAGAAATTTGATATTTCGTTTTTTGATGAACTGCCAATTACAATAAAAATCAAGGTTTTCAGCGAAGGAAAAGAACTTTTTTCCAAAGATAAAGAAAAATTGCATGAGCTTAAATGGAAAACTTTTTATCAATACAGAGAAATTGCTCCATTCATACAACAAAGAATAGATTCTATGCTTCAAAATGCTTAACAAAGAAAGATTAAATTTTATTGTTGAAGATGTAAACATTTATTTTGAAAAGTTAAGAAAAATTTCTCCGACAAAAGAAAATTTGAATAATGATGAAAAATTTCTATCAACTTCTATGGCAATTTTTCAAATTCTAAATAGAATGATTGATTTAGCAGACGAAATAGTTAAAATTGAGAAGATTGGCTATCCTCTTCAAATAAAAGATTTATTTACCTTTTTAAAAGAAAAAAACATTATTGACAAAAAACTTGAAAGAAAGCTAAAAGATTTAGTAATTTCAAGAAATAAATTTTCTCACAGATACGGAAATATAAACAAAGAAGAAATTTTATTAATATTAAAAGAATTAGATTCTGTAAAGAATTTTATTAAAGTTATTCTCGTGCATTTAAATAAAAAATAGTCTTAAGAAACTTCATAAATTTGTTAAATTTTTTCTCCGCAATCTGTTTTAATTATAAATATTCTTTCTATGTCCGATTCTAATTACAATAATTTTATTCATAGAAACAACGACATCTACAATAGCCCGATAGTCCATAATTCTTAATCTCCATAATTTCTCGCCTTGTAATCTTTTAAGATATCTGAATGGATTTTCTCTAACTGAATAAATTTTTTTTAAAATAATTTCAGCATCATCTTTTTGCAATTTTTTAAGAAAAGTTTTTGCTATTTCAGTAATCTCTATCTGAAACATTTTATTTTAAAGTTATCCCTAACTCTTTTGCAACTTGTTCAATAGGTTTTATTTTCCCCATTTTAACATCTTCTAAACCTTTTTTTATTTCTTCGATTTCATCATCGCTTAAATTCTCCTCTTCGCAATTATCTATTATTGTATTCAGTACTTCATCATAAGATTGTCTTTCAAAATTTTTAAGAGCTTTTAGTCTATTTAATGTTTCAAGATTGATTTGTATTGTTGTTTTTTCCATGTTATATAGTAACTATAACAGGTATATAAACCTTTTTATTTTTAGATATGATGAGGGTGTTTAAGAAATCTATCCCAAAAATTCATAAGAATAAATTTTCATACTGAAAATTCATAATCACAAATCGTTGTTTGCTCAAATACCCTAAAACAAGGGCATAAATAAATTTTCATACAACTAATTCATAATCACAAATTGTTATTTGTTCAAATAAATTTTTATGCTAAAAATTTATAATCAACTCTTGTCCTGCAAGGCAATTTTGGTTTAAGTTGTTTTATTATTTTTCTTGTAAAGATTACTGCTTTTTCATTTGGAACAGCAATAAAAAAAATCCTGTCTCCGGGTTTAACAACCGCGGCTTTGCCAATAGACTTGCCAAAAGATAATTGCATTCCTGTCTGCATTCTATCTGCTCCAGCTCCTGTAATCATTTTATTTTCTCTCTGAATCTGGTGCGGATAAGGAATAATTTTAAAATAAAATTGACCGGGAAATTTCTCCTCCAATTCTTTATGAAGATGCCGCCTGCAGGCTTCAATAGCATTATGTCTTATCTGAACTTTTTCGCAGGAAACCAGCGTTAAATGATGTTTTAATTTAGAAAGATTATTATTCCCCATCGTGAATTTTGTAATGCTCTGCGGCGGAATTGTTTTAATATATGCCTTATTTTTTATACTGCTATTTCTAGTGAAGGGAGTAACGTTCTTTTTTGAATACGAATTTGCTTTTCTTAAGGTCGCCATTTTTTCTCCTTGTTTGAATGGGGAACTTCAGACGAAATTTTAATTTCAGTCAAGGTCGCCATTTTATTCTGTTGCCATTTCCATTAATTTATTTTTTATTTCTTTGCTTATTGAGTTTGGAATAATCATTTTATCAATATAAACATTTTTTTGTGAAGAAGTAAAATATCCTCTTGCTGATTTAAGCGAAATTCCCGATGAATAATATTTTTTTACAACTCTTAAATTTCTTCCTTCTATTTGATGGGTGCCGTATAAACCAGATAAATAATTCTCAATGAAACTTAAATTTCCAGGTTCTACATTAATTAAAATTTTATTTTTCATTTTTAGTATATTTTTTTAGAATTTTCTAAAAGACTTTGTTCTAGTTCTTTTAAAAAATTTTTATTTTTTTCTTTAACTTCAGACGAAGGGTATTTGAAAATTAACTTTCCAGATTCTAAATCAACATAAACTTCCTTCTTGTCGCTGGAAGAGGCTTTATAGTTTTTTTCCCCGATACATTCTAACCCCGAATAATCATTCCCCATCAGCATTTTACTAATTATTGCCAAATATCCGCTTCTCGGAGTAAAATTTAACAAAGCATGATTATTCATTTTTCTTTCACCTCAACTTTTGTTGTAATTGCCTGTCCCGGCAAACCTTTTTCAAATATCGCCCTTACAATTCCTTTATTTCCATGGGCGCCTGAAATTTTTCCAGTAATTTCTTTTCCAGCGGGAGATTTCCAGACAACTTTTTTCCCAACAAATTTTTCAGCCTGCTCCCGGTTTTCAGAATCCGGAATTTCAATTAAGAAATGCCTCTCGTGAATAACTCGCCTGCTCCGCCTAAATTGAATAACTTTCCCAATTGTCATGGATATTATGAAGAAAATTGGTTTAAAAACTTTACTTGAAATTTTTTAGCTTCTATCTTTTAAATTTAAAATAGACAGATAGTCAAATCAAGATAAAATAGCTTCTTGCGAAAGAGGTAATTAGTGTTTAAATTCCCTACTCGCGCCCACAATTTGTATTAATTTATGTTAATATTAAAAGTTTCTCAAAGTCAAAACGCTCGCCCGCCAATGTTTCAAATCCTTACGACAATCATTTTACCGAAGCTGAATAAAAAAAAGGCAATGAACTATGCAAACACTTTTATACCCTCAAACGTAGGATTATTTATGGAAGAAGAAAATAAAACAGAAGAATCGACATCTGAAGAAACTTCAGATAGTCAAACAGAAGAAGAGCCTAAAGAAGAAAAAAAGGAAGAGCCTTCTTCTGAGCAACAAAACTAAACTGATATGTTTTGTTGAAATTTTTAATTTTTTATCAGGGTGAATGGAGGGTGGGCTTTTTTATTTTAAGAGTTGTTTTTTTAAGATAATTAAATCTTAATATTTTCTGTCAGGCGGAAAATCTTTCAGCAACAACATTTTAAAACAAGAAATAAATAGTTTAATAATAAAAGAGATAAAAAGATTCGAAAAATAACTTGCATTATGAATTTTTAGTATAAAAATTTATTTGAACAAACAACGATTTGTGATTATGAATTTTTAGTATAAAAATTTATTTGAACAAACAACGATTTGTGATTATGAATTTTTAGTATAAAAATTTATTTGAACAAACAACGATTTGTGATTATGAATTTTTAGTATAAAAATTTATTTGAACAAACAACGATTTGTGATTATGAATTTTTAGTATAAAAATTTATTTGAACAAACAACGATTTGTGATTATGAATTTTTAGTATAAAAATTTATTTGAACAAACAACGATTTGTGATTATGAATTTTTAGTATAAAAATTTATTTGAACAAACAACGATTTGTGATTAAACAAAATATGCAAATATTAAGGAATTATAAAAAAGATGGAAAATTTATTAAAACAATATTTTGGCTATGATGAATTCAGACCAATGCAGTCAGATATTATAAAAAATACTCTGGAAAAAAAAGATTCTCTTGTGATTATGCCGACTGGCGGGGGAAAATCTATCTGTTATCAGCTTCCCACATTAAAATTTGAAGGACTTACTTTAGTTATATCACCGCTTATATCTCTGATGAAAGATCAAGTAGATGGATTAAAAGCAAATGGCATTAATGCGGAGTATATCAATTCCTCACTTTCACAGGAAGAAATTATGGACATTCAAAAAAGAATTCAGGGAAAAAAAGTAAAATTGCTTTACATTGCTCCGGAGAGATTAGCATCAGAGGATTTTATAATATTTTTAAGCATGTTAGAGATAAGCTTGATTGCGATTGACGAAGCGCATTGCATTTCTGAGTGGGGGCATGATTTTCGGCCTGAATACAGAAATCTCAAATCACTAAGAATAATATTTCCGGAATCTCCGATTATAGCATTAACTGCAACAGCAACGGAAAAAGTAAGAACAGATATATTAAAACAATTATCATTAAGAGATCCTGAAATATTTATTTCAAGTTTTAACAGGAAAAATTTAAATTTAAGAGTTGTAGAAAAAAAGAAATCCATGGAGAGAATTGTAAAAATATTAAAAGAGTACAAAGACAAATCAGCAATTATTTATTGCTTCTCCCGTAAAGATTCAGAAAATATTGCGGAAAAATTAAGATACAACGGATTTAATGCTCTTCCTTATCATGCGGGACTTAATAATGAAATAAAAAAACACAATCAGGAATTATTTATTAAAGATAAAGTAAATATTATTGTAGCAACAATTGCTTTTGGAATGGGAATTAATAAACCAGATGTTAGATTAATTATTCATCACACTTTTCCAAAAACACTTGAAGGATATTATCAGGAAATAGGCAGAGCTGGCAGGGACGGGCTTCCAAGTGATTGCATTCTTTTTTATTCAAGAGGAGATAAAAGAAAGCACGAATTTTTTATTGACAAGATAGAAAGTCAGCCAACTCAAAATAATGCAAGAGCTAAATTGCTTCAAGTTATGAATTATTGTGAAAATAATTCCTGCAGAAGAAAGCAGACACTTAAATATTTTGGAGAGGATTTTTTGGAAGATAATTGCGGAGCCTGCGATTCTTGTTTGAAATTATTAGAACCCATAAGAATAAATCAAAAAAAATTAATTCCAAAAGAATTAAAAAAACAAATGGAATATAATCCGGAACTATTTGAGGAATTAAGGATTCTAAGAAAGCAAATTGCTGTTCAAAAGAATGTCCCTCCATTTATAATCTTCGGAGATGTTTCTTTAAGGGAAATGGCTGGCTCTTTTCCAAAAGATAATGAAGAATTTTTAAATATTAAAGGAGTTGGACAGCAAAAGTTAGAAGATTTTGGAGAATTGTTTTTAAAAGTGATAAATAATTATGCTGACGAAAAGAGAAATAATAATACTAATCTTTTAAACTCTAATAAAGAAAATAACTTAAAAGAAAACTATCATAACCGATTAGAAGAAATTAAACAAAATTTTCCAAATGCTTATGAGTCTTGGAAAGAAGAAGACGATATAAAATTAAAAACATTAAATTCTGAAAATAAAACTATTTCTGAAATTGCGCAAATTTTAAAACGCCAGCCAGGAGCAATTAGATCAAGATTAATGAAGTTTAGATTGGTGTTTAACTCAACCACGCTTGGGTGAGTTTGTTGAAAAACTTCCTGTTTTTCATTCCCCATTTAAGTGTAAGCCTCCTTTAACTCGACAACGCTTTGGCGAGTTTGTCAAAAAATTTCCTATTTTTTGTTCGTTTTTAACTCAACCACGCTTGGGCGAGCGATTTCGCGAGACAAACTCCTCCCCATTATTCCGAGCGAGGTCGGGAGTAGAGTTTGTTCATACATCATTAAAAGCATTATAATGCAAACTCATTAATAAAAATCAGTAAATTAATTAAAGCAGAAATCAGGCAGTAAAAACAATATTCCTTAATTATTTTTGCCTGAATAAATACAAGAAATAAAGAGAATAATAAAGATGCCCCGCTGATAATTTTAGTCAAAAACAGCAATTTTTCTGACACAAAAAATAAATACAAGGCCAAAAATAAAATCAAAATATAATAAAACAATCCGAGAATATCATTTTTTATAAAAAAGACTGCATTCCATTTACTTTTCAAAACTTCATCGCATCCGCCGTCAATCGGACAGACTACCGGTTTTTTCTTTAGCCTGTTTTTTATAAGAAAACCGGGAATAAAAATTCCAAGTAGTGCAAGAACAATTAATGAAACTATAAATTCTGATTGCATTTTATTATTTCTCCTCTTTAATTTGATTTCCTGTTAAATTTGTCAAAAATTTCCTGTTTTTGTTCCCCTTCTTTTTGTATGATAAAGCTATAAGAGCCAATGCCATGAACAAGATTGCAATATCTCTGAATAGGATTTCTAAATTCATAATATTTCCAAATAAAATTAAAAACAAAGTTATAGAAGATAAAATTGAAAGCGTAAAAGTTTTATAATCAAATAATAATCCAATTCCCAAAAGAATTTCAAAAATAGAAAAAACCATTAAAAATATTTCTTTTGATATTATAACTCCAAGAAAGTTAGGAACAAATCCAATCCAATTTGTCGGATTTAAGAAAGAAGAAATGCCGGCATAAAAAAACGCAATTGCCAGACCTGACCTCAATAAAAAAGAAATTAAAATGTTTTTATTTTGTTCTTTCATTTGTCTTATAGATTAATGAGACCAAGAAGAACGAAAATTCTTGAGTCTTCCTCTTTTAAATTTTTTCATCTTAAAATTATTTTACTTTCCAAATTTCTCCGTCGCAGTCATATTTTGAACAGCTTAAAAGCACAGGAGAATATTGCACAAAGGGTTCGCAGGAAATCTTATTTAACTCTCCTGTAAAACATTTTTCACTGACCTTTTGACAAAGTCTTTTTTCATCCATTAATTCATATCCTTCGGAACAAATTATTTTTTCTCTTTCAACACACTCGCAGTTGTTTTCAAGAGCTATTTCTTTTTTGCTTCCTTCTTTTACAACATTTCCTGTAAAATTCTTAACTATAAAAAAACCAGAAACTAATAATGCCAATACTAAAATTGCGGCTAAAATTTTTCTTGACATTTTAAGAAACAATAATTTTTCCGTCTTTACTTGGCTGCAAATGATTATGATAAGCCCAACTGCCGACTTCATTAAATACGAAGCTGTATGATTCTCCTTTACCAAAGCCTCTGCAAGAATCAAATATGTTTTTTTCTTCAGCAGTTCCGCACTTTATAGTGCTTGAACCTGGATAGTTAGTGTGTGTTGGATGAAAAGCACTGGCAGGCCAAACTTCAGTAATTAACTTATTTATCCAAGTTACTTTATCGCCTTTTTTTATTTCTAAATTTTTTGAGACAAATCCCTCATTCGTAATTTCTACAAAGTGTTCTGTTAGTTCAGGAGTTTCTGAAATTATATCTTCCTGAGGAGGTCCTAAATTTTCTTCAGAAGTTTCATCCTGAGTGTTTTTTTTAGAAAGCAAATTGATTCCCAAAATTATTAGAACAATTACTGCAATAATTACTATGCTTATAACAACTCCACTGCCACTGGTTTTTTTAGCTTTTTTTGCCATATTTAATATAAAACTTTTAGATTTATAAATATTGGGTATTTAACAAGGAATAATTTTATTCTTACTTATATATTCATAAGCGCTGTAAGCAGCAGTGCATCCGTCGGCAACTCCGGTAATTAACTGCTTAAATGGTTTGTCTGTAACGTCACCGGCTGCAAAAACTCCCTTAACATTTGTTTCAGAAGTTTTATGATTAAGAATTATTTCTCCTTTTTTATCTGTTTTTACTCCTATTTTTTTTGCAAGGTCTGAAAGAGCGATATGTCCAATTGCAACAAAAACAGCATCAACTTTTAATTTTCTATTTCCTTTGTATGAATTGTCTAAAATTATTTCCTGCACAAATTTATTTCCTTTTATTTCTGTGATATTTGTGTTATTTATTATTTCAATTTTTTTATTTTTTTTAATTCTTTCCATATTTACCGGCTCTGGATGAATTTGTTCTCCTCTATAAATTATAAAAACTTTTTTTGCAGATTCAGCTAATACAAGAGCATCTTTTGCTGCTGAATCACTTCCACCGACTAAAGAAACAATTTTGTTTTTGAACAAAGGCCCGTCGCACAAAGCGCAGTAATTTACACCCTTATTTTCAAATTCTTTAGAACCGGGAACATCTAATTTTTTCCATTTAGTTCCTGTTGCAAAAATTATTGCCAGAGTTTTATATTCTGATTTATTTGTTTTAACTGCAAAACAATTTTTTTCTCTTTTTATATCGCTGACTTTTTCTTCTGTTATTGTTGTTAATTTGTAGCTTTTAGCATGCTCTTCTAATTTTTTTGCAATCTCCTGCCCAGTTAATCTGATAAAACCAGGATAATTTTCAACAATAGTTGTGGTGGTAATTACTCCACCTACTGGCAATTCAGAGCCGTGGCTTGCTCCAAGAACCAAAGTTTTTAATCCAAGTCTTGCAGAGTACATTGCAGCAGCCAAGCCAACTCCTCCTGCTCCGACGATAATTACATCAAAATTCTTTTTTACCATTTTAATATTCTTAATTTATTTTTTTCCCATTTTCATAAATATACATTTTTCTTTTTGCAAGTTCTTTAAAAAAATGCTTGCAGGGAACAACTGCTTCAGGAGCATAAACCCCTTTTTCTTTTATAAGATTATCTTTTAACATTTGTGAAATTACTGAAATTGTTCTACCAGTATCAACATTGCTTCCTGCATCTTCCCATCCCGGCAGACTTTTTACAATACAATTCATTTCTATTTTAATATCTTTGTTGTTTTTCTTTCCGCAAATTTCCACCCATAAGTTTTCCACTTCCATATAATTTTTAGGCCATTTAATTTTTTTTAGGACTTCAGTTGTAAAATTAATTGGTTTTATTTCTTTTTCATTAATTTTAATTGGCTCTTCTGAATTAAATCCTAAATCAATTAATGTTTGAATTGCCTTCATTGAATGCTCGGGAAATCCTGCCATATAGTGAATATTTTTTAATCCCTTATTTTTAAAATATTTGGAAAAACTATATACTTCTGAATGAACAATACAATAAACTGTTTGCTTACCTACTTCTTTAAAATTCTTTGTTCCTTTGCAGGTCATTCTTTTTTCTTTTACAAATTTTCCGTCATGATAAGTTATTGGATTTTCTGTGAATTCATCAAAAATACTTTGAATTGAATACGGGACAACAAATTTTTTTATATTTGAATCCCAGACAAACCCTAAATAAATTGTCTTCACAGAATCAAGTTTTTCAAGGACATGAGCAGTCATTACATTTACAATTCCGGGAGTTGAACCACAGCCGGTTATATTTATAATTCCTGTTTTTTTAAAAGAATCATGCAATTTGAATTGTTCTAAAGTTATTTTCTGCAATCCTCCAAGATCAGTCAACGATTTTTTTGTTTTTAAGCAGGCTTTCATTATTGCAACATTAAAAATTAGCTCAGCGCAATTAACAACTACTTCGGCATTTGAGCTTTTTATTGCTTTTGCAATTTCTTCTTCATTTCTTAAATCAACTTCTATAAATCCGGTTTTTTTATTTTTGAGCAAATTTTTTATTCTTGTTTTGTCTCTTCCAACGAGAAGAACAGAATATCCGGATTCAATTAAATCACGCGCGCAAATGCCTCCTTGCTGTCCGGTTCCGCCAAAAATTATAAAATCGTATTTCATTTCAACTTCAAAGCTTTTTTTAATTTTTCTTCATCAAAACCAACAATTAATTGCTTGTCAATTTCAATAACCGGAACTCCCATTTGCCCGGATTTTTCAATCATTTCTTTTGCTGCTTTTTTATCTGATGTAGCATTAATCTCTTTAAACTTAATTTTATTTTCTTTGAAGAATTCTTTTGTTTTTTTACACCAAGGGCATGTTGGAGTTGTATAAATTTTTATCACCATTTTTATTCCCCCTAATAATAAGAAAAATTAAGTATTTATTAATCTTACTGCAAAAGATTTAATCTAATTTATTTTTAGAAATAACTCCGCCTGAAATATTGAAGAAATATTTCAGAGATTCATTGTCATCTTTATCCCACACATAAAAAGAATACTTCCCGTCTTTAAACTTTATGTGGGAATAACTAAAAATCCCCTGATTGTCAACTTTTTTTAAAGGAGTTTGCCTTCCTTCTTCATCAGCAACAAAAGCCTGCATGCCTTCGGGAGAATCATCTTTGAAAACCACATATTTCTCTCCCATTTTCTTAAGTCTTGGTCTCTTTGATTCAAAAAGAGTTTCAAGAAAACTTTTATTGTTTTTTACTTTCAAAGAAAATTCTTCTTCAGTATTGCTTTTTACGTTATAGGAATTCATATTTTCCCTGACTGCTTCTTCCAAATTTCTTTCATCAGATAATTTATCGTAAGATTCTTTTAATTTAGCATATTTTCCTTTCCATTCAGAATCTCCGCTTTTTAGACTAAGAGCATAATCTTTTTCCAATTCTGAGTATTTTTTTTCTAAATTATTAGTTTCCAGAATTTTTTTCGCAATTTCTTTTTCTACAAAAGCATATACTTTAAAAAGTGAATCATATTTTTCCAGAAGCCAAACTTTATCTGTGTTGTCCGCGATTTTGTATTTTTCTAATTCACCTGAAATTTTTTTCTTTGCTCCTTTAATACTGCCTAATTCTTGATTTAGTTTTTTAATTTCTGAATTGGTTTTTGAATACAAATTTAAAACTCTTTCAAGGGAATCAGAATAAAAATTTGTTTTATTCTTTGAATCAATATAACTATTTTTAAGATTATTATTATTAAAAGCTAAATTCAAGCTATCATCTCTTAAAGAATTAATTTCTGTTTTTTGTTTATCAAGAGTGTTGTTTTGTTTGTAGTTGCACCAGCCAAGAGATAATAATCCAATCAAACTAATTCCTAAAAGAGTATTTTCTAGTTTTCCCATATTTTTATAGAATTTTAAACTTTATAAATATTTCCTTATGTAATAATTTTAAAATTACAACAATACCTAATTGACTTTTCACAAAACAATTTCAAATTCCCCTAATTCTTTTTTCAGCAGCTCAAAAACTTTTGGATTAACTTTGAATTCTCTTTTGCCTTTTTGTTTTTTAATTTCTTTTTCAACTTCATCCATCTCGCAATCTTCAATTTTATCTGTTATCTTTTTTGTTTTCATGTCCTTGAATAAAAAGCTTATTCCTTCAAAATTTAATAATTCAGAAGTTCTTTCAAGACCTTTTTCCTTGTATTTAATGAGCATTTTTCCTTTTTCTAAAGGAAGCAATTCACATCTTTGAGAATATTCTATTAATATATTTATTAAAAAATTGGCATTTTTTCTGGCACTGTCAACTTTATGCGAATTCAGTTTTCCTTTTTTAAAATCAGCTCTGGCTTTAACTATTTCATTTAATATTCTTAAATGCTGATTGGTAAACTTTCCCACTTTGACAAAATTTTTTTCAAAAGATTCAATAATTGCTGTTTGCGATTTTTGATTTGTTAATTGCCCCAATAATTCAAAAACATCTTTGTAAATTTGTTCAATGGTTTTCTCGCTTGTTCTTTTTTCAATTTGCTCTCTTAACTCTTTCATTCTTTTAATATAATCTTCCATATTTAATAGAAGCCTGTCAACTTCTTTTCCCGAAACTTTTTTAATTTTGCCGTGTTCATATCCTTTATAATATTTTATAACAATTTCTTCAAGAATGTCTAAATATTTTTTTTCCAGCATTTTTTCCTTATCAACAAAAATATTTTTCATTTCAGAAACAACCTGTTTTGGCGTCGGTGGAGGTAATCCATAAAGCATAAGCAAAGCCTGGCTTGGAGTAATGACTCCCCAATAAATCTCTCCGATGACAATTTCTAATAATGTTCTTTCAGCTCTTTTGGTTGTATTATCTCCCATAGACATAAACATATCAATAGATTCCGGGGAGGGTTTAAGTCTGCCCATTTTTAATAAAGTTTTCCAGGGCATAAAAGTCCCTCGGTCATAAAGCGGAACTCCGTCGCGAATAAAAGTAAACATTACCGGATGAGCATCTTTTACACCTTCCCAAAAATCAGTTAAAAGATAAATCTGCGGTTCAAGCTTGTTTTCAACGCCTGCAAGAGCAGAGGCTTCTGCAACATACTGATAAATAATTCCTCTTAACCTTTCTTTTAATTCCAGGCGGGGCATTCTTTTAACGTCGGTATCATTAATAATAACAAAAACATCAACATCTGAAGTTTTTATCGCTTCTCCCCTTACTAAACTCCCCGCAATAACATATGACACAACATATTTCTCAAATTTTTGCAAAACTAATGACTTGTGAATTTCTGCAACTCTCAACGCTCCGAGAATCCCTTTATCATAAAGTGGAAAAGACATTGCTATTGCCCCATTTAATTCAAATTTTTGGTCAAGGCAGATTTCCCAAATATTAGACGGAGTCCTGATATGAAGCCAAATTTTTGGATGCTCCGCTTTTTCAAACTGTTTTAAAATTTCAGATTTTATTTTAGGAATTTCTTTTTCTTTTTCGTCCGGCACAATTAAATGCAGATGCGTGTGTTTTTCCGCGTCTTTAGGAACATCTTCCTCTTCAATAAAAAACCTGATTGCCTGCGGAGGCAAAATACTTATTGCTTTAATATATGGAAATTTTTTTATAATAAAATTTTTTAATTTTTCAAGTTCTTTTTTGGTTTTTTCTATTTCTTTTTTAGCTTGTTCTGGATTAGGAAATTGTTGCGCAGATTCTTTAATAGATTCACCGACACGTTTTTTTTCTAAATTCATTTCCGGACTAGCTGATGTTTCAGCATACTTTTTGTTTAAATTCATCTCCGGAATTTCGTTTTTTTTATCGTCCATATTTTAAATAATTATTATTTACTTATAAAGATTACTGATTGGAAAATCTCTGCTAAACTCTTCAGAGATCATCTTCCCCAAATTCTTTCTTCCTCTTAAATACGAGCTCCTAAGAGTAACCTCAGGTATATTTAATTCCCGACTTGCTTGTTTATAAGAAACTTTATTTTTTAAGAGACGTAATTTTATTATTTCTTTTTGAGATTGCGGGAGTTTTTCTATTGAATTATTTAAAAAATTTTGCACCAATTTTCTATCAAAATATTTGTCTTGGCTGATAAAGGTGTTTTGCTCCAGATAATTGAGAGAATCATCACTTTCAGAAATTAATTTATTTTTCAAAGGATTTCTTTTTTCTTTTCGCGTATGGTCAATAGCTGTATTTTTAACTATTTCCTGAACCCATCCATAAAATGATTTTCCTTTTCTTTCATCATATTTTTCAAGATTACGAAAAACTTTAATTAGAGAGTCCTGAATCACATCTTCCCTATCTTCTTTGTTTGGAAGATAATTATATATCTCGCTCAACAGAGAATTTCTCTTAATTGATTCAAATTTTTTTAATGCCATGCTTTTAAGAATTTATTTACCTTTAAATATCTTTGTATTTTAATTACTTTAAAGTTATTACAAAAAGAAAGATTTAAATATATCCTATTATATCTTGTCTTATGAGATACGAACAAAAACAAAAAAAAATTGAACAAAAAACTTATGATTTTATAGATGAAATAGCAAACGAATTTGATTTAAAGGTTCCATTTTATCCGGAGATTTATTGGGTTGGTCAGAAATTAAAATTCGAAAAACTTGGAATTAAAAAACAATATAAAAAAGAATTTCAAGAGATAAAAGAAAAAAAAGGAGCAATTTATTTTTATGAACCTAAGATAATTTTAATTTCAGAAAATGTTAATTCATCAATAGCAGAAGAAGCGGGTCATTTTGTTCATTATATTAATTCTAAAGTCAATCCAAATAAAATGACTATGAATAATTATGTTGATCATGAATCCTGGAAAATTTTATCAGAAGCAATAGGTTATTTTTGTTCAAAATTAATCAATCCTGAAAGAAAGCCTCTTTATGGCGAATTTAAAAATTTTGAGAATTATGTAAAAGATTTTTGCAATAAAAAAGATGTAAAAATAGAAAATCTTGAAGAAATAGTTGAAGATAATCTTAAAGTTCTGCCAAGTTTTTTTGTTTACAAACACGGCTATGATTTGGGAGAAGAATTGTACAATCATTACATTTCCGGAAACATAAATAAAAAACAAATTAAAAATTTAATAAAAAATCCATTTAAAGAAGAGTTTTCTGCAACAAAAAAATTTCTCTATTTGAGGGAAAAATACCTTAAAAATAATTCACGTTTCTTTAAAAAAAAGGCTAACCAAAACCTTAAAAATTAATTTTATCTTATTATATTCTTATATTATTAAGGTCCGTTAGTCCAATGGCAGAACAGCTCGTTTACACCGAGCAAACACAAGTTCGATTCTTGTACGGACCATTTTTTGAAATGTATTCTTAAATGAAAAGAAAAAGAATACATTTTCCATCAAGGATGGCTAAATATTTTAAAGCGGAGCGAGAAACAAAAAACAGGAAATTTTTTGATAAACCGCCCAAGCGTGGTCGGTTTAAAGGAAAGGTTTCGTGGGCAATTTCGCGAGCGAAATTAATTCACAACGGAAGTAGTCGTGAATTAAGGAAAACCTTGGTTTTCATTCGGTTCGATGAAGAAGGGACCATTTACCAAAAAGATTATATAGTTTATTTTTCTATGAAGATTATGGAATCGGTAAATTTGACGGATATTTATAAGAAACTAAAAGAAATAGAAAGAAATATGGCAACAAAAAGAGAGTTAGCTCAAACTATGGAAACTTTTTGTATCCTATCTAATGAAGATACTTTGCATCAAATCGAATCCAGCGAAGAAGATATTAAAAGAGGAAAATTCAAACAAATAAGTTCTGTTGAAGATTTATAATGGAGTGGAAAGTTATATCAACTGAAACTTTTTCTAAACAATTCAAAAAACATAAAAAAGATGGAGAGTTTGTAAAAATCCTCAATAACAAAATCAAAAGATTAAAAGAAAATCCAGAAAATGTTGGAGGTTATTTATCTGGAAAATTGCATGGTTATAAATCCACCAGAATTTTAAGGAAATTAAGACTTGTTTTTAAAATATTAATGGAAAAACAAGAAGTTCATTTAATGGCTATTGACCATAGAAAGTTTGATTATGAGAGATTTGATTTTGATTAAATTCATACTAAAAAGATTAAAATGTTCATAGATATTCATTCTCACATTGAAATCTGCGAAGATATTGATGTCATTATTGAAAAATAGAAAAGATTAAAAACTGCTGTAAATTATAATAATTATCAAATCCCCGGTATGGCCTTAGGGTAATGCCGGGCTTATTTATTTTTATGGAAAAGAGAAGAGCCATTATTTTTATTGACGGAAGCAATTTTTATCATAATTCTAAATCATTAATTAATAAACCTTCTAAGATAGATTTCAAGAGCCTATCAAAATTTATCTGTGATAACTTTAAATTAGAACTAAAAGAAATTAGATATTACAATGCAGTCCCGGACATTTCTGACAATGAAACTATATATTATAAGCACATGGGATTTTTAGACAGATTAAAAAAACAAGGGATAATTGTTGAAGAAAGAAAACTTAAGAAAATAAAAGAATTAAAAATAAAAATAGAAAAAGGAATTGATGTTATGATTGCTTCTGAAATGATTAGAAAAACATTAGTAGAAAAGAAATGTGAAGTTTGCATATTAATTTCAGGTGATGCTGATTTTATTCCAGCAATGCAGATAATCAAAGATGCAGGATATGAGGTTATTATTTGTTCTCCGCGATATGGATTTTCTAATGAACTAAGACAGGGCAAATTTAGATATTTAGTTTTAAAGAAAGAGGATTTAGAGAAATGTTCATAGATATTCATTCTCACATAGATATTTGCAAAGATATTGACACCTTTATTAAGAACGCCAAAAAGAAAAATGTAAAAATCCTAACAGCCGGAACAAGTCCAAAATCAAACAGAGAAATTTTAAAACTAAAAATAAAATATCCTGAAATAAAGATTTGCTTGGGAATTTATCCAATAGACGCATTAAAAATCTCTGAAAAGGAAATTGATTCTGAAATTGAATTTATTAAAAAAAATAAAGAAAAAATTTCTGCAATAGGAGAAGTTGGAATTGACTTGAAACACGCAAAAGAAGATAGTTTAGAAACTCAAAAAGAAAATTTAAAAAAATTTGGGAATTTAGCTAAAGAATTAGATATCCCTATTATAATACACTCAAGAAAAGCAGAAAAAGAGTGCATAGAGCTTTTGGAAAAATTAAATTATAATAAAATAATTATGCACTGCTTTAGCGGGAATATGAAATTAGTAAGTAGAATTATTAATAATAACTGGAATCTTTCAATACCTGCAAATGTCAAACACTCAGAGCATTTTCAAAAAATAGTTGAGCAAACTCCAATTAAACAATTATTCTGTGAAACAGATTCTCCATTTCTGCATCCGGACAAACTTAGAGATAATGAACCTGCAAATGTAATTGAAAGTTATAAAAAAATATCGGAAATAAAAAAGATTTCTTTAACAGAAGTTGAAAAAAAGATAGAAGAGAATTATAAGAGATTATTTTCAAGAGATTAATGCAAATTTAAAATTAAATCGTCTGCACAACTTGAGGCCTTAAACTCTCAGATTTGTTTTCCTGAATAATTATCGGATTCTTTTCAAAAATCATGTTTCTTATTTTTAACTGATAATCAAGTCGAATTTCTATAGTATTATTTTCCAGCTTCGCATTAAATCTCCAATTCGGAATTTCTCTTAGATTTACTTTAGACATTCTTAAAAATTTAGAAGCATCAAAAATCTGTATTCCTACTATAAACTTTTCTTCATCAATATCTATAACCATATTCTGAAACTCTATTGAAAAGTCATATTCCCTGTCTTTTATTTTAAAAAATAGAATATCATTTACAAAATCGTAATTCATTTCTCCTTCTGCTTCCAAATGTCTTGATTTCATATCTTTGGGATCTGCCATTCTTCTATAAAATAAAAAGTAACTATTTTAATCTTTCTATCATTAAAAGCAATTATCATTTTAAGGTTTTTGTTTTTATACTTGTAAAAAACAGCGCAATTTTTATTATACTGAAAACCAATCAAAAAAGGCGTTTCTTGAGTTAAAATCTTTCTCAATTCATCACAAGTGTATATTTTCCTTTGTTTTTCACTTAATCTAAAAAACGTGTGAGAGGCGCATTCTATTTGTTCAGGTTTATACTTTTTGATAAAACCGATAAATTCTGCAATTTCAACTTTCTTTTTAATTTTAGTTTCTTCAAACATGCTAATTTCAAGAGCAAAAGCATATAAAAATATTTTTATTTCCTTAATTTATGAAAATCTTAGAAATTACATAAAAAAGATAAATAAAATAATATAAAATATTGGAACAATTCCAAACATAGTAAATTCAGTAAGCCTATGCAATTTTTGAACTAATTTGTCCTTTTTTCTTTCATATAATTCCAGCAAAAACACATTAAATACAAAGCTAAGTAATATTATGAAATAAGTTAAAACCATAAATTTATCAATAAAGGTTAAATATCCGACGGGCGGAATTTGGTTGCCTAAAGAAATATGGAACATTACTGATGCAACTAATGCAGAGCCCACCATTGCTAATCTTGTAGTTATTTTGTCCGGGTCAAGAATAAAACTTGAGAGCATTACTAAAATAATAAAAATAATTGGAAGAAAAGTTTTGAAAATTGCATTAATTTTAATTCTTGAAATAGGGATTGTAAAAACATATTGCGAATAATTTTCATCATATATTTCATATCTATGGATTTGCGTTTCTGCTTTCCAATCTTCAATATTCCAGCCAGTAAATGCTATTGAATCATCAATTCCGCTCGCTTCTAAATCCGGAAGATATTCTAATTCTTCAATTGTTTTTTTCTTGTCCTCAATTATAATTTGAATGTTTTGCCGGTCAAATGGAAATTTTTTCAAATCAACTTGGCTGTTCAAATTTGCTTGTATTCTATAAAATTTTTCATAAGGCGCATCAATAATTTTATCAACTGAAGAAGCCCGACCATTCATAAATTCAAAATCCTGCTTCGGACAAACACTCTCGCATTTTAATGATAAATAAAAATCTGCAGTGAATACGCCAGTTGAAATGTCAAATTTCCCAAGATTTAAAACATAAACTCCAACTTTTATTTGGTTTTCTGAATTTAAATTTGTTGTTTGGTTTTCTGTTTCATTTGTTCCTGTTTCAGTTTTTGAAAGGATTATTATATTATTGGTTAAATTATCCGCTAATATTATAGGAGCAAGGATTAATATCATTAAAATAGTTAAAAATAATTTTTTCATGCTTTTTTATCATACTCTTTATTTTTAAGTTTTATTATAATGTAAAATAATTGTTTTCCCATAAATAATAAATTTTTAAATAACATTTGTTTATTAATTAATAAATAATATGCGTGAGTAGTTCAGCGGCAGAACGTCTCGTTGCCAATGTGGGAGAACCAATGTTCCTTGACAATCAACCTCCTTTAAGAGAGAAAAGCAAACACGAGATAACCCGAGTTCGAATCTCGGCTCGCGCATTCAAAAAATATATTTGTTAATTCAAAAACATAAATATATTTTGGAACGAGGTTTCTTATTAACTTCGAATCCGAGCGACTTCACGGAAGGTAAATTATTTTTATCAATCTCTGAGTGAGGTCGGGAGTTCGGCTCGCGCATTCATGGATTTGTAAAATCCATATTTAGTTGAGGTTGGCTAAATATTTTAAAGCGAAAAGGAAAGGTAGCGTTAGGAAAACCTTGGTTTTCCCACGGTTCGAAGAGAGGCTCGCGCATTTTTTAAATTTTTATTCCTGTAGGGCTTTAGCCAAATCTATAAATTTTTTATTAAAAAATCCAATTAACTTCTTGTTAAGAATTGCAGTGCTATTAAAAAATAATTTGCTAAAAGTACAAAAATAAAAATTTAAATGGTTTGAGAAATTTTTTTAGCATTAAACTTAAAATAAGATAGATCTTTAAATCCCCGTTGGTAAAAATATTTAAACACTATTAAAAAATTACAGAATAGTGTTTAAACTTGATAATAACAACATAAACAAAAGATTTATAAACCCCTTTTCCATAACATTTAACATGACAAAAAATAATCTTGTAAAAAAGATTTTGAATGCAGGAAAAAAAGTTGCGGGAAAAACTTTTTTATACGGAAGTTTAATCACAGCGCCTTTTTTATATTCTAGCAATGCTAATGCTCAAGTTTCTACATTAAATGAAAAAGGAAGCGCATTAGGAACTAAAGTTTTGCAAAAAGATATGCTTAATGCTTATGACATTCCGGGATATGTTGTTATAGATAAATCTGATAAAGATAAAACTCCTATTGAAACAGTAAAAGTTTATCCAACTTTTTCAACTATGAGGGGAAATAATGAACTTATCCCTAGAGTAGTCTTTGGCACTGAGAAAGCTCAAATTGATGGAAAAGATGCTGATGTATTCAAATATACTTCAGATAATGATACTAAAAAAAATATTGAAGATCTTTTTGTAAAAAAAGGAGAAGGTGGAGGACTTATAACACTTAGTGCAACTGAAGCGCAAACAGCAGGATTCCATACAATTACAACAGACAATGGAACTTTTGTTTATTTCCCTCTTGATTCAACTAATAATTTAGGTGATGAAATGAAAGAAAAAATCAAAAAAGGAAAAAATATTGGAGTTATTTTCCCTGCAGATAATATGGTTATTTATGAAGATATTAATCCTAAAGATAGATCAATAGAATATTTAGTAGGAATGCCTAATAAATTATTTTTACTTAATTTAGATGAAAATGATATTGCTGATCAAGCTCTTCATCAAGAAGGAATAGATGCATTAGATTCTTTAGGAAGAAAATATTTATCTTCTGAAAAAGCCGAGTCTATTTATTTGGCTGGAAATTTAATTAATGGAAAAGCAAATGATTTTAAGAATTTTGCCTTTTTAGATGGAGTCCAGCCTGATGAAGAAAAAACTCCTTCAAATTTAAATGGAAGAATAAAACTTGGAGTAGGATATACCATTCCAGCAGGATTTGTCGGTGAAATTAATCCGCAGGTTCAACTTGGAAAAAAATCTTTTTTAGGTCCTTATGTTTCATTTTCAAATTCAACAAAATCTCTTGAAAATCTAACTCAAGAAGACGGATTCAGAGAAGTTGTTAGTGTTCCTGCAAAAATGTATTTTGTAAGCACAGGAACAGAAATAAAAGAAAATACTAAAACTACAAATAATCTTAGTTTAGGTTTAGCTCTTTCATATCTTGCTTCTCCAAATTTAGAAGCATTTGTTAAAGCAGGATTTATCGGACAAGAAACAAAAAAAACAATGACAAGTTCAGGCGAAGAATATATGGAAATTGACGGAGTTAAAGATCAATCATCTGTACAATCTTTTAATGAAACAAATAATTTCACAGAAAGAAAAATGTCTGGTTATGTTGGCGCTGGAGTAGAATATTCTCCTTTCGCTAAAAAAGATAATGCTTTAAAAAATATTTCGGGTTATGGTGAAGCAGGTTATATAATTGGTTCAGGAGCAATGGGTTCATTAGGAGTAAAATATAATTTAAATAAATCAAATAAAGAAAAAAAATCAGAATAAAATGAAAACAAAAAATATTTTAAAATCAATTTTCGGAATAGTTTTCTTATTAGCTTTTGCTTCAATGGTTTCTGCAGGAATTTGGTTTGATTTTGAATCAGACCCAAGCGCAAGTTCAATGACAGTTTCTCAAGGAGCCCAGCTAAATTTAGTTTTAACAGCTTCTTCACATAATAATATAATTGTTTCTAATGAAAAACTTGAAGCAGTTGGAATAGGAACACTTAAATCATGGAATGAACCGGGTTCACAATTCGGCTCTACACATTTATGGACTAAAACACATACTTTAGATACTAATATTCTTGGCGCAGGAACTTTCACACTTAGATTTTCAGCTCAGACAAGCGCAGGAACAGAATCTGCAGATTTAACTCTTGTAGTAAATCCCGTTGATACAACTGCTCCGGTAATTACTATATTAGGAACCAATCCATTAACTATTGCTCTTGGAAGTGTTTATACTGACGCTGGCGCAACTGCCTTGGATAATCTTGACGGAGATTTAACTTCACAAATTCAAATAACAAATAATGTTAACACAGCTGTTGCTGGAACTTATTCTGTTATTTATTCAGTTTCAGATTTAGCTGGAAATTTAGCAACTGCAACAAGAACAGTAACTGTTTCTGCAAGTTTAGATATTAATGCTCCGGCAATTATAATCTCAAGCCCTGTAAATGCGCAAACTTACACAACTGCTGTAACTAATATTACTTATATTCCAAATGATGCTGAAGGAAATTTAAACCAATGCTGGTACTCATTAAATGGCGGAGTTACAAATTCTACTGCAGTATCTTGCAGCAACGGAGTATCAAATTTATTCTCAGGTTTAGTTCCGCAGCAAGGTTCAAACACCTGGACTGTTTGGGCAAATGATTTATCTGGAAATTTAGGAACTGCTTCAGTTACATTTACTGTAAACGATTTAGTTGGTCCAGTGATTACTGCTGTCAGCCCAATAAATAATGAAACATTAGATGACACAGACGTTACATTAAAAGTTTCTGCAAATGAAGACGCTGTTGTTAAATACAGCTTGAATGGTGCAGCAAATGTGACAATGACAAAAACATCAAACTTCGCATTTGAATCAGCTTTATTAGATCTTGACGACGACGAGGAGTACACAGTTATTTACACTGCAACAGATTTAATGGGAAACTCAGCAAGCTTAACAATAAAATTTAATATTGATGAAGACGCTTCAAACAATGCAGTCGACGATACTTTCTTCAGCGCAGAAGACGAAAATGACGGAATCACAATAGAGCCTGCAATTGATTTGACTGACGAAGAAGCTAAAAAGTTAAACTGGTGGCAAAGATTCATCAACTGGTTAGCAAGATTATTTGGATTAGAAGAAGTTTACTAGGGGTTTTCTAAAATGAAAACTCTAATTTCAACTTTATTTCTTGGAGGGGCTTTGATTTTTAATTCTTATTCTCAAACAACTGAAAAAACAAAAGATGTCTTTAAGCAATACAATGAAAAAGGCCAATTAATAAGAGAGGTTTATGGAAATTTATTGATCGGCAGAGCGTTTAAAGATTTTAAATATGATGAAAAAGGAAATAAGATTGAAGAGAATTATAAAGAAGATAATAATGGGGATGGAAAATTTGAATATCAGGTGATTTCTAAATATGATGAAAATGGAAATAAAATTGGAATGATTTCTAAATATGATAGTGATCTTGACGGGAAGTTTGATCATTTAGTACGAGAGAAATATGATGAAAATGGAAATTTAATTGAAAGGATTCCTAAAAGAGGAAAGATTAAAGATGATTAAAATTGAAACAATTTTTAAAATAGACAATGGATATGTGGTCTTTTGAATTAACAGGATGAATATTAAAAATGAAAAACCTCATTTCAACTTTCTTTCTTGCTAGTGGTTTGGTTATTGGAGGATGCGGAGAAAATAAAGAAGCAAAAATAGAAGAAAAACCTAAATTAGAAAAATACAATGAAGTGAATAAACAACTTCACGAAGATTTCATAAATTTTTGCGGTGAACATCCGAATAAAAAAGAATATGCCGGTTCGGTATACAAAATTGATTTTCCCAATAAGAATTATTCTATAATTTTTGAAGAAAATAGATCTTTTTTAGAGATCAATGCAGACACAAATTTCAGGGATAGTAAAGGAGATGGATTAGATAATAAATCTTCAGATTTATATTCTTTTAGAAATAAAAATACCGGCGCGATAGAAGTCAGATATATTAAAAATATTCCCCCGGAAGAACAATTATCGGCTGGAAAACAATATACAGATAAATTAAAAGAAATAATGCACAACGAGAAATATAAGGAATATTAATTTAAAAAAGATAAGTTTATGAATATTCAATTATTCTTTTTGTAAAATGAATAAAAAATATAATTATGATGCAGAATCTGACTCTCTTTTTATTTGCCTTAAAGAAGGAGAAGAAGAAAGTTTTGAGGAAGTAGCTCCTGGTATAAATATTGAGTTTGATAAAAATAAAGAAATTATTGGAGTAGAAGTTTTAAAAGCCTCTCGTTTTATTAAAACCATGGGAAAAGAAAAGTTGTCTGCTTAAACAGCATTGCATAACAATATGCAACGTTAAATATAAAAATTATTAATTTTTCTTGAACATTAAAATTGCTCTACTCGCGCCTGCTCTCGTAATATTTCTTTTTATTAATTTTAATTTTCTAATTTTCTCTCGCGCAAACGCTCACTTCTTAAATTTATTTGTTATATCATACAGCCGCTGCAAATAGAAATATTTAAATAGAAATTAATTCTTGGTTTTGGATGAAAAAATATCTATTTTTTGGCGGATTCTTTTTGTTATTGTTCTTCTTGCCTTTAATTTTAGCAGTTAATTTGGAAGTTCAAAAAACCAGTTCAGATGAAGTTATGATTATTGATTTAAACGAGCCTGCTGTTTTTGAGCTGTCTATAAAAAATAACGGAGCAACGGATGAGTTTATGATTTACACTTTTTTTGGCTCTGGTTCTCTTCCGGAAGAAAAATCCACAATCAGCTCAGGGCAGACAAAGACAATTAAATTTATAGTTTCCCCGCCATACGATGTTACAAAAACAGGACCAGCAGTTTTTGATTATTTTATCCGCGGTTCAGACAACTCAGAATATAAGGGCACATTAAATGCGAAAGTAATAAATTTAAATGAGGCATTTGAAATAGGCTCGGCGGACTTTGACCCAGAATCAAACTCTGTGGAAATTTATATTAAAAATAAAATAAACTTTAATTTTGAAAACTTGGATGCAGAATTCTCATCTAATTTTTTTACTCTTGATAAATCATTTTCATTAGCTTCAAAAGAAACAAAAAACTTTGAAATAACTCTTGACAAAGAAAAATTTAAACAGCTCACAGCGGGATTTTACACTCTCACGGCAGAAATAACAGCAGAAGATATAATTGCGGATATTGAAGGAGTTATGAAATTTGCAGAAAAAAAATCAATAATAACAGAAACTGAGAAACAGGGTTTTTTTGTAAGCACAACTACAATTACTAAATCTAATAATGGAAATCTTCCTGAAATTGTGCAGACAACTGTTCAGAAAAATATAATCTCCAGACTTTTTACTTCAGTAAATCCATCGCCGGATAATGTTGAAAGAAACAACTCTAAAATATTTTATTCCTGGAACAGAGAATTAAAACCTGGAGAATCGCTGGCAGTTAAAATTAAGACAAACTGGTTTCTTCCTTTAATTTTTATTATTTTAATTATTGCAATTGTTATTTTTGTAAAAGAATATGCAAAGACCGACCTAAAAATAAAAAAAAGAGTAACTTTCGTAAAATCAAAAGGCGGAGAATTTGCATTAAAAGTTTCTCTGCTTATTGATACAAGAAAACCGATAGAAAACTTGCTTATAGTTGAAAGAATTCCGCCGGTATTAAATTTATATAAAAAAGTTTTTGGAAGAGAAATTCCAACGAAAATTGACGAGAAAAGCAAAAAAATAGAATGGCAGTTTAAAAGATTAGAAGCTGGGGAAAAGAGGATGATTAATTATGTAATTTATTCAAAGTTAGGAATTTTAGGAAAATTTGCGCTGCCGAGAACTGCAGGATTTTATGAAAAAGACGGAAAACTTCATGAAGCTTCTTCAAACCAAGCTTTCTTTTTGACTGAGCAGAAGGGGAATTAATAATTTCTTAGAATATTTAGAATTTTGAGAATCATCCTGAAATATATTATCTGCCTTTAGAAGTAATTTCATATTTTACATTTGGAGATTTTTCTTTTTGTAAGAGATATTCATTATTAATTAAAAATTCAATTTCTTTGCTAAAATTATCTTCAACGCAAAATGTCTTTGATTCTTCATTTTGATTTAACAGATTTTTTGCTCTTGTTTCTAAATCATCTACAATCAAAGGTCCCATGGCTGCAAAAACCATGTTAGATTAAAAGGAACTAATTATATAAATGTTTTTGTGATGATTTGGGAAATAAAAAAATCCCAAAAACGATTTTACTCTTAAATATTTTGATAAATTTTAAATTAATGCAAGAGCAAAATCGTTTCCACCAAAATCAATCTTGGGATTTGAAATAAGAAATTTCAATAAATTCTCTTGAATTTAACCAAGATTCGATCTTGAGAATAAAAAAAATCCCCCCACCAAGAATCGAACTTGGGATCTCCCGGGTTCTGTTAGAACCTTTGGCTTTTAGGGTTTCATTTAATTTCCGAAAGGGAATATCCACCTTAGTTATCTACAGCCAGGCGCTCTAAGCCACTGAGCTATGGAGGGATGTTTCACATCTCACTACTTCTTCGTATCCAGTAGTCTCGGTAAACCGATTCTAGAGGGATTTAAAGTCTCTTCGAAGTTAACCCGCTATTCTTCAAGTTATTCGTTAGAATAACTAACAACTCCCTGATGTTTTTAGACATAGCGGGCTTTCGAATTATTATAATAAAAATTATCTAATTTTTAAAGATTGCCCTAGACTATTTTTGAAATTATTTCTCCTCTACATTAAAACTAACTCCATTATTCTCCTTATTAAGCTCTTCAAAATTAGTTTCAATAATAAACTTTATTTCATTAAAATCAGTTGTCTTAAATTTTAAATTTTGTATAGTAATTTTAATTCCGGCTCCGACTTTCAGTTCTTTTAATTCTATTTTTTCAAAAACTTCATTATCTAAATAAACATTAACAAAAGCTTTTTCTGAATCTTTAAGACCAATATTTTTAATACTTATATTCAAATCAAGATATTTTCCGTCGTGGATTAGCGGGATAACTTCTTCAAAAGCTAAATCGGGATGGCTTGGAATAGAATACAATTCATCTATAAAACGCGGGATATCTTCGCCAAGAGTCTGCGAGCATTCGCTTATTTCATACATTATATTATTTTCATTTAAAGAATGACCAAACCCTAATGCATGCAGAATTTCATGCAAAGCAATATTTGGATTTGCGCACTCTGACTGCCTTATCAGCAGAACTTGCCCGTTAAATATAACATTAAATTGCCCTGCTTTTGAAATATTCACAGGTCCGCCCTCGCCGGCAATAAAATAATCTTCTTTAATTTTCTGTCTGCTTTCGCAGGTAATAAGAATTTCTTCGTTGCTGGTTACACTATAAAAATCCAAAATCGTTTTATTTTCTAAAATTTCAAAAGCTCTTTCAGCATCCTCTTTTTTTTGCAAAGTGCATTTGTCTGAAATATGATAAGAAATTTTTGAATCTGAATATCTAAGATTTTCATAAAACTGCATATTATCGGACGTCAGATTCATGCTGAAATTTGAATCCTGAGAATTAGATTTTAACAGCTGAACATCACCAAACCCGGTAAACCAATATATCCATAACATTGAAACAAGAAATATCAGGAAGATTATTACTAAAATAGTTTCCAAAATTTTCATAAAAAAGAACAATCAAAATTGTATATAAATGTTGTTAAAAAAGAAAAATAAAAGAAAGAGTTAATTAATCAATATCTTCGTCATCATCTTCTTCCTCTTCTTCAATTTCTTCATCTTCTTCAACCTCTTCAATCCCATCAGAAGTTTCTTCAATCATCATTTTTGGTTTTGTACCTCGTTTAATTAATAAAAGCAGATAATAAAATACCCTTTTTAAAGATTTCTAAAGAAGATTTTTGTGTAAAATTGTCATGTCGGAAAACATTTTGAGAAGGCTGGTTAATCATTTATAAAACTAATAATATATTTTAATTAAGCTGTCTAAGTAGAATATAAATAAATCCGAACGAAGTGAGCAAATTCAATATTCAAGAAAAATCAAAAATTCCAATTTCAAACAAAACAAAACTTAATTCAACTTCTGAATACTATCATCAATAGCCTTGCCTAAAGCGCCCAATCCCTCTTGAATCTCTCCAACAGCATTTTTATGCCATTTCCAGCAGAGAGTTTCGCCGTCGCCAATTCCAAAATCGCAATCAACGCCAATATCTTTTGCCTGACTTCCGCCAATAAATCCCCAGATGATAAAAACTAATACCAATAAAACTAATATCCATACTAAAGTTTTAGACATGGGGAAGATAAGGGAGAGGGGTTTATAATTTTTTCGGAGGAATAAAATTTGTATTAAAGTAGATAGTTGTTTTTAGTAAACTTTAAAAGTTAATTTAATGTTTATTAATTGTTAGTTTTTTGCCTCGGTAGTTTAGTGGCTAGAACACAACCCTGTCACGGTTGAGGTCCGAGTTCGATTCTCGGTCGGGGCGTATTTCGAACTCTCTTAGTTCGATTCCCTGCTCATACTTTTCTCTTCTAGAACATACCCATGAAAAATTTTAAAATACTGTTTTAAAATATAAGCTTTTATTGAAAAATCTTTTAATCCTAAAGGCATGTTATATCTTAATTTATCTATTTGATAATTCATTTGAAGTTGTGTTAAAACAAACAAACTCTCATCAGCAGTCTTTTCTAAATTTTTATTCATTTTATTTTTTCTTAACTTTTATTTCTTTAAAATTAGTATATTTCCACAAAACTTTTGGAATCTTAATTGAGCCGTCTTTTTGCTGATTATTTTCCAATAAACAAACCAAGATTCTTGAAGTCGCCATTGCAGTATCATTCAAAGTATGAAGAACTCTTCTATTCCCTTTTTTATCAATGCATTTTATATCTAATTTTCTTGCCTGATAATCTGTGCAGTTTGATAAAGACATAACTTCTCCGTATTCTTTTGTCGTCGGTCTCCAAACCTCTAAATCAGCAGACCTAAATTTCCAATCAGCTAAATCTCCCGTGCAAATTTCCAAAACTCTATAAGGCAATTCCAAACCTTTTAAAATTTCTTCAGAATTTTTTAATAATTCATCATACAGCTTCTCAGAATCCTCGGGCTTGCAGAAAATAAATTGTTCAACTTTATTAAACTGATGAGTTCTCCATAATCCTTTTTCATTAATTCCGTGCGCTCCAATTTCTTTTCTAAAACACATTGAATAAGAATAATATTTCTTGGGCAAATCTTCTTCATTAATAACGTTTCCGGAATGCATTGCCAAAAGAGATTGCTCTGCTGTTCCGATTAAATTCAAATCCTCGTCTTTAACTGAATAAACTGACTGCTCTATTGCAGTTTTATTCATTGAAGCAAAAATTGATTTTTCATTTAACAGCAACGGGGTTTCAATATATTCATATTTCTTTTTTCTTAAAAAATCCATCGCATACCTGATTAAAGCCTGGTTTAAAATTGCCAATTCATTTTTCAAATAATAAAAACCTTTTCCTGAAACTCTGGCAGATGCTTCAAAATCAGCGACGCCTAAATTTTCAGTTAATTCAACATGATTTCTTGCCGGAAAATCAAACTTGCCTATTTTTCCAATTTTTTTAATTTCAACATTCTCAGAAGCATCTTTTCCAATTGGAACTTTTGGCGAGATAAAATTAGGAAGCTGATTCATAATCTGTCTGATTTCTTCTGCCAATTTATTATCTTTCTGCTCTAATTCCGCAATCTCTTCCGGGATTTTCTTGGCTTTTTTAATAAATTCTTTAGCTTTTTTTTCGTCTTTATTTTTCTTAGCTTGATTAATCTGTTCAGAAACAACATTCCTGTTTTTCCTTAAATTATCTGCTTCATATTTTAAAGCCCTCCAATTTTCATCAAGTTTTATTACTTTATCTAAAAGAACTAATTTTTCATCCTGTCCTTTTCTTTTTATATTTTGTTCAACTAATTTAGGAGATTCTCTGATTAATCTAATGTCTATCATAAATATAGATAGCTCAAAACCTTTATAAATTTAATTTCATAAGTCTAATAGGGGTGATTATGGCTCAAACTCAAATTTTCATTAATTTATTTTTGAAAACAATTCTTGTTGCAATTTATGTTATTTTTATATGGAAGCTTCATATTTTTATTTCTACAAAAAATATTCTCAGATTAAATTTAAATAAATATAATAAAAATAATCATCCCCTCATCACAAAAATAATTGCAGGATTTCTTTACCTTTTAGAGTATGTTATTATTCTGCCAATATTAATTTTCTTTTGGTTCCTAATTTTTGCTATTTTGCTGATGTTTATAGCCAGCGGAATGGAACCCGGCTCAATTATTTTGCTTGCTGCAATTACCATCGCCGTATTAAGAGTTGTTGCTTATATTCCTAAATATGGAGAAAGCGCTTCTGCAGAAACAGCAAAAATTATTCCATTTACACTTTTAGCAGTTGGCCTTACAGGACCTTTATTTTTTAATTCAGAAGAAGTGATAGCAAGAGTCGCTGAGATTCCGCAGTTATTTCAGGGAATAAGCCCGTATATTTTCTTTATAGTTGCTATTGAATTAATTTTAAGAAGTTTGACATTTATCGTTTCTATATTTGAAAAAAAAGGCGGAACTGAATTAAAAGAGGACGAGGAATAAAATTTTAACGAAATTGTTGAAAAATAAAAAATGAAATCGAAAGATTTACTGCTTTTCAATCATTCTAAAGACATCTGCTTTATATGGAACTGGTTTATTGTTTCCTGTTGCTTTATTAAAGTCAGTTACATTATCAAACCATTCACCTGAGATGTCTTTAAATGGAAGTCTTGAACCAAGATCTAAAGCAGTCTTTTTCATTGCATCATATACTCTTTCACTTGCATTAGCAGAGATTGTAAGATGTGTAGCATATGGATTTTTATTTCCTCCCTGTTTTATTCCACCAAAATCAATTTCTACACCTCCAATACCTAGTTCTCTCTCTCCTATAACTCTCTGGTCATAATAGATATTGCCATTTGGGGAATAGACTATTCCAATTTTAGAGCATACGCTATCAAATCTTTCTTTGTCTACTCTTCCTTTCAAATTTACGAACCATGTGTATGACATTTTGTTTTTTTACCTCTAACATAGGTATATCATAACTAGTATATAAATCTTTCGGTTCTTCACTACTTACAAAAGACTACATATTTGGCAACTACGACAACAACGAATTTTCGGCAAGCCCAGAACTTTTCCCTTCGGTTGAACGTTGCACTTGCTCCACCCAAATCCTCGCTAACGCCAAACTTATCATAAGCCGATACGATTAAATAATTTTTACAAGAATAAATCTCAAATTTGGTTAAAGAACAGAATAAATTTTTATCTAAATCTAATAATGAAACTTCCCATTAAAAAAAGAAATTTTTAAATTACCTTCTCTTTTTTTAAGACTTCTCCTAATCTTTTGAGATGTTTTTCTTTTTCTTTTTCATATTCTTTTTTATTTATTTTAAATTTATCAATCATCTTTGAAATATGCTCTCCACCTAAAAAAGCAGGGGTTAAAATATAATCTGCGCCTTTTTTATAAAGTTCAATGGCTTCATCAAAATTCTCCGCCCTCATAATAACCACTGCTTTTGGATTGGCGCGTCGTATAAACTCCATCAATAAAATATTTGTTTTATAATCGGGGACTGTAGAAACTACTAATTCAGTTTTATCAAGATTTAATTCATTTAATAATTCAGAATCTTCTGCATCGCCATATAAGCTTGGAATCTTAAATTTTTTTAAAACAGCAATGGTATCTGGGTTAAAATCAACAACCAAATAATTTTTCTTGAGTTTAACCAAAGTTTTTAGAATATCAAATCCTGTCCGGTTATATCCAAATAAAAGAGAATCATAATTTTTTTTAAGGAATTTTTTATCTCCATTGATTTTATTTTTTTCAAAAATAGAAAGATATTTAGAAATTCTTTGATAAATTGAATTAGAATATAAAATCAAATAAGTTGAACCTGTAATTGTAATTAATCCAATCATTGTAACCATTGATAAAATTTCAGAAGTCAAATGTCCGACGGAGACTCCTAAAGCCACTAAAATTATTGAAAACTCGCTTATCTGAGCAACAGTGAGGCCTGCAAAAAATCCTGTTCTTTTAGTATATCCAAAATATTTCATTATAATCATAACAATCAAAGGATTTCCAATTAAAATAAATAAAGAAAACAAAATTATCGGAAGGATATTTTGCGCGACGTGTAAAAATACTATTTGAGATCCAATAATTATAAAAAATAATACTATAAAGAAATCTCTTAAAGGTTTCATCTTTGAACTTATTTCAGCGCTAAATGGAGAAAGAGATAAAGCCATTCCCGCCAGTAATGCCCCTATCTCTAAAGAAAAATTAAGATAATGAAATAAACTTGCAATAGCTAAAGCCCATCCGACAGAAAATAAAACCAGGAACTCGGAAGATTTAGCGGCTCTCTTTACAAGTTTTGGCAAAACAAAAAAACTAAATGCAAAAAGCAAAAATAAAATAATAAGTCCTCTAAGCAGAGTAGTCCATAAATTCAATGAGGCTCCGTCTGAATAAGAAGATACAACCATCAAAATAATAATCGCAGCAAGATCCTGAACAATCAAAAAACCAATAGCAATTTTCCCGTAAAGGCTGTCAATATCTTTTTTATCATAAAGAAGTTTAGTAATTATAATTGTACTGCTAAAAGTAAGCGCAATGGAAATATAAACAGAAACCAGAATTGAAAAACCTAAAGCAAGAGAGATTAAAAAACCAATTATTGAAGTAAAAATAATCTGTCCAATCCCGGTTACCAAAGAAACTTTGCCTACTTCTTTAATTGCCCTTGGATTAAGATGCATACCCACCATAAATAACAAAAACGCAATTCCTAGCTGAGATAAAGTTTCAAAAATCTCATTTGTCGAGAATAAATTAAAAAAATACGGACCAACAATAATTCCTGTAAAGATGTAGCCTACAATCAAGGGCTGTTTCAGCACCCTCATAAACCCCGAAACAATCACCGCAAATACCACTGCAAGACTTAAACTAATAAATAAATTTACAGCCACCTTTTTTCACCTCCAGTTAGACCGCGCTTGGGCGAGCGACTTCGTGTTAGAGAGTAAATTTTTTTATATCCATAGCTCGTGCGAGGTCGGGAGTAGAGACTGACAAAAAATTTCCTATTTTTTGTTCTTAACATTTTTCACCTCTTCTAATTAAAAGGATTCAAGTTTAAAAAACTCTCTTTTTTCATTTACTTTTTTTAAAATATTAAAAATAATTATAATTAAAAGTGAAGCCCCAATTGCTATTGCCCAATCAATAAATCCTAACGGGACAGTTTCAAAAATTTTATTTAAAGGAGAATAAATAATCAATAAAGTCGCTGCAATAGAAATCATTGAAGCATAGAAAAGATATTTATTGACTCTTAATGATTCAAAACTTACTTTATGCCTAAAAGATATAAAATTATAAGCATTAGCAATTTCTAAAAGAATTAAAGTCAGCAAAGCTGTTGTTCTGGCATATGTAAATTCCTGATTAAGAAAATTAAATACAATATAAAATACAGCAAGAGTTATTATCGCCATCGATAATCCCGCGATTGCAAACCAGATGATTAATGATTTATTTAATATTTCTTTTTTCTTTCTTGGTTTTTCTTCCATTACATCTTTAGATTGAGGCGTAAATGACAGAGTTATTGCAGGCAAGTCATCTGTAACAAGATTCATAAAAAGTATTTGTATCGCTAAAAGAAGAGGAATCTGCCATCCTAAAAATGGAGAAAGCAATACTCCTATGAACAAAATTATTAACTCTGAAAAATTACATGAAAGCTGGTAGCTTACAAATTTTCTAATATTTTTAAAAATTGTTCTTCCTTCCTTGATTGCATAAACTATTGTCGCAAAATTATCGTCTCTTATAGTTAAATCAGCAACGGAACGGGAAACATCTGTTCCATTTTTTCCCATTGCAACGCCAATATGCGCTTCTTTTAACGCAGGGGCATCATTTACTCCGTCGCCGGTCATTGTAACTATCTCGCCATTCATTTTTAATGCCTTAACGATTTTTAATTTATGTTCCGGTTTTACTCTGGCGAAAATTGAAATTTGAGAAACAATTTTAGATAATTCTTCTTCTGAAATTTTATCCAGTTCTTCCCCTTCCATAACTTTTCCATACAGCCCTATTCTTTTTGAAATAGATAAAGCGGTTTCTTTGTTATCGCCAGTAATCATTTTAACTTTTATTCCGGATCTTAAACATAATTGAATTGATTCCTTTACTTCCTCTCTTGGCGGGTCTTCAATTCCTGCAAAACCAATAAAAATTAAATTTTCTTCAAAATGATCTTTTGAAAATGTTTTAACTTGCTTATATGCAAAAGCCAGAGTTCTTAAAGAATCTGAGGTCATTTCTTTATTATATTCTAATATTTTTTTTCTATCTCTTTCAGTAAGTGTAAAAACGCCGTTATTTCTTTGCGCATGACTGCATTTTTTTAGTAATAATTCTAAAGCGCCTTTGGAATAAACAAATTTTTTATTATCTAATTCACATAAAACACTCATTATTTTTCTTTCAGAATTAAAAGGCATTTCTTCTACTCTCTCAGATTTTAAATCTTCCCTATAAACATTAGCTTTTGCAGCCATTACAAGCAAAGAAGCTTCTGTTGGAGTTCCGATTATAGAAAATAATTTGTCCTCGCCGGTTCTTTTAATCTTAGAATCATTGCATAGCACCGCGCATTTTAAAAGATTATTCAAAACATTTTCTTTTTTTAAATCAATTTTTTTATTATGGATTAAAAAATCTCCATCACCGCCATAACCTGCCCCGGAAACATCTGCGATTTGATTATTTTGAAATATTTTTTTAACAGTCATCTCCCCTTTCGTAATTGTTCCGGTTTTATCAGAACAAATAACCGTTGTTTCTCCAAGAGTTTCTATTATGGACATTCTATTAACTATTGCATTATGCTTGGCCATCCTGTATGCCCCTGCTGACAAGGTCGTTGTTAAAACTACCGGGAAACCCTCGGGAAAAGCTGAAACTGCTAATGCAATCATTAAAATTAAAGTATCAAAAAATAAATTCTCTGAAAAAGGTTTTCCAAAAAGAATGATAATTCCCGTGAGTAAAGAAAAAACAATTGCAACAACAATCATGAATTTTGAAATCTTATTTACTTTATTTTGCAAAGGCAGTTCTTTTTCAGCGGTGGAAATCATTCCGGCAATTTTTCCAAATTTAGTATTCATGCCTGTGTGAACTGCTTTTGCAAGACATTTTCCATTGACGATAAAACACCCCATAAAAATCATATTTTCATCAGAATATTTTTTTTCAGAAGTTGCTGGTTTTTTCTTAACTTCTTTTGCTTCTCCTGTTAAAACAGCTTCATTAACCAGCAAATCTTTTTCTTCAATTATTATGCAATCCGCAGGAATTTTCTCGCCATTTCTTAGAACAAGTATATCTCCCGGGACAATTTCTTTTGAAGAAATTTCTATTTCTTGAGGCTCACCAGAGTCATCCCCTGGGGATCCGTCTCTTATAACTATAGAAATTGGGACTAACATATTTTTTAAAGAATTTATTGTTTTTTCAGCCCTATATTCCTGAACAAATCCCGTCGTGATTACAATGGTTATAACCGCTAAAATAACATATGCAGTTATAGGTTCGCCGACAAAAAAAGAAATAATAACTGCTATGGCTAACATATAGATTACTAAATTATTCTTAACTTGTCTAAGAAATATTTTTAATGGCGATATGATTGAAACATCCTTAATCTCATTAAATCCATATTGCTCCAGTTTCTTTTTAGCTTCCTTTTCAGTTAATCCTCTTTTTTTCATTTTAATTTCCCATTAAAATGGAAAACTTGAAAAATTTCCTGTTTTTCTTTTTTCCATATGCTTATTTAAAATAAAACAATATGCTATAAAAATGTTTTTAGAGAATAAAAATCTTTAAATATTATAATTTTAATTAAAGGTTATGAAATCGGTAGAAACAATAACTGCAAAAATTTATCTTGGACTAAAGGAAGGATATACCAACAGAATTCATACAATCAATGAAGTTAAGAATTTTATGCAAGATTATGTAAATAAAACAAGTTTTTGTGTGACAATTACGCCTACAACTTTTATTTATAAAGGCGGAAGAGAAAATGGAGTAATAATCGGCTTAATTAATTATCCAAGATTTCCTTCAAACAGGAAAGAAATAAAAAGAAAAGCAAAAGAAATTGCATCTCTTTGCAAAAAAGAATATGCTCAAAAAAGAGTTTCTATTGAATATCAGGATAGAACAATAATGCTGGAATAAAAATTTAAGTTTCTTTACAAAGGTTTTTAAATTAATTTCAGATAGTCTTTTCATGCCTAAACTAAAATCAAAGATTTCAGATAAGTCATTTTTAGGAAATAAAAATGCCTAAAGTCAGAATAAAATTAAACAGCATAGACATAGAAATGCTTAATTCTATTTGCGAATCTATTAAAGACATGGCTAAAAAATCCGGAATTTTAATAAGCGGACCTGTTCCATTGCCGACTAAAAGGTTAAAAATTACAACGAGAAAATCTCCATGCGGAAGCGGAACTGCGACATTCGATAATTTTGAAATGAGAATTCATAAAAGATTAATTGACTTGCCTGCAAATGAAAAAATCTTAAGGCAAATCATGAAAATGCAAATTCCGAAATCTATAAATGTTAAAATAGAAGTGAGAGATTAAAAATATGTTCCTCTTTACCACAAATTAAAATTTGTTGAAAGATTAATCCATTAAACATTAAATTTATATAAACGAAATTCTTTATTTTTTTATGGTTAATCTGCAAACAATGGGCTTTGAAGTTCTCACTGAAAAAACTAAAAACGAATTTCAGAAGCTTTGGGAAGAATATTCTAAAAAAATTGAACGCAAATTAAAAAATGTGGAGTCTATAAAAATTCATTTAAAAGAACACAATCATGGCGGAAAAACAAAATTCAGCATTCATGCGGTGGTTAACTATTCTGGAAAATCAATTAAAGCAGAAGCTGTTGACTGGGATTTAAAGAGAACTTTTCACAAAGTTTTCAACAAAATAGAAAATGAAATTGAACATATTTTTCATGTAAGTGAACAGAATAAACGAGCGACTTAGTGGTAGGGAGAAATTTAAATTAGATAATAACCCGTGCGAGGTCGGGAGTAGAGCGACTTAATCGCAATTGCTATTTATTCTTAATCTCTATATTTTGCTAATAGAAACATTTAAATATGTAGTTACCTATTGAGTAACTATGTATAATGAGATACCAAATTACGGATTAAGAGCTTATGCTTTGTTTTTCTCAAGGCACAGCTTAAGTGAAGAATTTAGCCAATCAGACTTAGATTGGATAGTCGGAGAAAGCATGAAAAAAAAGATTTTCTCTTTATTGTTAAATAATGGATGGATAAAAAAAATTTCCCATAATTCTTACAAATGCGTGAACCCAGAAATAATCTTAAAAGGATTGTTGGAATTTAAAGTCCCTGAAATAATCAAAAAATCAAAGAAACCTTATGCTTTTACCGGATTATCTGCAGTTGAAGTATGGTCTGATTATTCTTATATACAAAGAGGGAAAGAAAAATCCCCGTATTATATTAAAATTTTAAAAAAGGATTTAAACTATTGGAAAAAATTTTTTAATGCTTACAGAATTCCAAATTATATAAAAATAGGCTCAACAATTGGAGAGTTTGTAATATTAGAACCGGTTGAAAAATTAAATTCTGCTGAAAAAAATGAAATAAAAGTTGAAACCTTAAAAGAAACCGAAAAAATAGCAAAAGCAAATAGTTTTTATGCCTACCCTTATAATTATATGAAGGAAAAATATGGAACAATTACAGCTTAGAGAAAAAGAAATATTTGAAACACTGAAAAAAATAAAGAAAAGTAAATTTGTCGTCATTGGGGGATATGCGATTAATTCATATACTTTGCCAAGATTCTCAGTTGACTGCGATATTGTAATAAAAAATCGTAAAGAACTAAATAAAATTGAGAAATCTCTTCTTGAAATAGGATATCATAAGGAAAAGAATTATTCTGATAAAATTTCATACAAAGGTAATTTTCAAAGATACGAGAAAGAGTTAGAAAATAATTTTAAAGTAAGCATAGATATACTTATAGAAGAAATTCTTGACAGGCAGACAAATGCTAAATTCTCTGCAAAATGGGTTTTTGATAATTCTGCTTTACGAAATTTACAAGGCAAAACTATAAACGAACAGCTCAAACTTAAAATTATCAACGCTGATGCTTTATTCACAATGAAATTAATCAGTTGCAGGCAGACAGATATTAGGGATATCTTTTTATTAGTTAATTCTATAAAAGATAAGGAATGGATAAAGAAAGAAGTCTTGCAAAGATATAATTTAAAAGATAGATTAGCAAAAGTATTAAGTAAAATTGGTCCTAAACAATTTAAAGACGAGTTACAGGGAGTTTTTGGAATGGTTGATAATAAACTCTTTGAAAAAAATAAGAAATTTATAAGCAAATTATAAAAATGAAAAAATCAGTAATCACAATCTTTATAATCCTTTTAATTATTTTAATAGCAGGAACAATGCTCATGGTTAAAAAAACAGAAACGACAAGAGTAAAACTTGAAACAAATTATGGAAACATTACAATCAATTTATATTCCGATATGCTGATAACATCTGGAAATTTCAAGAAATTAGTTGAACAGGATTTTTATAACGGAGTTATTTTTCACAGAGTAATTGATGGATTCATGATTCAGGGAGGAGACCCTCAAGGAACTGGAATGGGCGGTCCGGGTTACACAATCAAAGATGAATTCATTCATGCTGGCGGAAATAAAAATCTTAGAGGAACAATCTCAATGGCAAATTCAGGACCAAACACCGGCGGAAGTCAATTTTTTATAAATCTTGTAGACAATAATTTTTTAGACGATAAACATCCCGCATTCGGAAAAGTTATTGAAGGAATGGATGTTATAGACAAAATTGCAAAAGCTGAAACAGACAGCGAGGACAAACCTTTAGAAAATGTTGTGATAGTGAAAGCTTATGTTGTGAAATGATAATTAATAATTAAAGAAGGTTATAACTGATTTATAAATAAATTCAATAAACAATTCTAAAAAAATTATTTATTTCTTAAATAACAAAATTACTGCAAGAATAAGCGAAATTAAAAACAAAACACTAACTATCCCATAAGGCATGAAAACTTTAGAAGATGCGACTTGCCAAATGGAAAGAATAAATCCTAATAATCCAACAATGCCTAAAATCCAAAAACTTGCAATTTTGTTAAATTCTCTTGTCGGTGCTGTAATTTGCTGAACTGGCTGAGGCTGGATTTCAACAGCAGGTTTATTTTTTAAAGATTCTATTTCGCTTAATTTGGCTTTTCCAAGTTTAGTTAAAAAAATTTTATGCTCGCTCTTTTCAGCATAGCCTTTTTGAAGAACAGATTTAATCAAAAGATTTCCGGGGTTGTAGCCAAATTTATCTAAAACAGCATAAATTTCTTTAGGCGCATAAATGAATCTCAGAAAATCTTCGGCTCTTGACATGTGAATCATAAAAAATTACATTATAAAAAGATTTATGTCCTTAAAACTCTCTGTCGCAATAACAGGTGAGCAACTTGTTGTTGAGAAGTTGAAGGAGATTATGAAATAAGAATATTCGGTAATAACACGGCAGGCATCTCACCTTTGCAATGTCTCCCTTATTAACTCTATAAATTCTTTTGCTCTGCTTAATGAAGTTTTGGCTTTGCTTTCTTTTATTTCCTCTGTTGTCTGATATTGAAAACTTGCCCTCTTAGCTTTTTCTCTTTCATAATCATCCAAATAATTATCTACAATTATCAATGCTTTTTCTTTCTCTTCATCATAATTTTCCAAAAGATGATTTTTGATTTTATTTCTTCCTTGAACAATCAAAGATTCATTTACAACCTGATGAACAATTTCATCTCCAGGTTTGTAGCCCAATTTGTAAAGATATGCGCAGGCCATATAAAACATAGAATAATAACTGGTTACAACAACCCATAAAGAGGAAGTTTTATTTTCAAATAATTGATTAGCCACATTCAAGCTTTCTCTCGCATTTCTCAAATAAGTTTCATAAATAAGATTGTCAAATTTATCTATCTTTTTTATCTTGCCCTCATTCAGATAATTTTTAAAATTACTTTCTGCCTGTTTTATTCTTTTTCCATCCATTTTGATATAAGATTGTAATAGTTCTCTGTTCCGTAAAGAATAATATTATTTTTAACTATTTCGCGGCCAAGATTATTTTGTGTCTTTTCTATCATAGAAATAAATTCTTTTGTTGTAAATTCATGAACTTCAAGTTTTAAAGATAGTAATTTTAATTTATTTATTAGTTCTTTTGATTTCTCCTTATTGTCTGAAATTATGCAAATATCAATATCTGAACCTTTCATTTTTGTATTTTTAACATAAGAACCAAATATTAAGACAATCATAAATGGATATCCCATTTCTTCAAGATCCTTTTGAATTAATATTAATTTTTTATTTTTAGATAAGAACTCTTGTGTTCTCTTATTTTCAACATTATATATTTCATGATTTGGCGCGAGATTTAGCTTTATTAGATTTGTATTTCCTATTTTTTGTTTAGATATAATGCCTGCTAGTTCATCCACTATGTTATAAGTATTTTTATAATCGAGAATAGCTGCTGCTGAAAGAGCCATTATTGATTGGGGGTTCTTATTTTCTATTAGACTTTTTATTATTTTTTCTTTTGGCTTTAGATTAATACTCGTTTTGCCTTCATTTTTTGGTTTCTTATCTTTTACCATATTATTATGGTATTTTTACCATATTTAAGTTTATCGGTTTTTTTAGAAATGTATAGCCACATGACATATGTCTGATGGAAGCGCAACAAAGCCTTAAAAATCCCAACATTTAAAAAGAATGTTTTTATTTAAAATAAATGGATAAAGCAAATAGGAAATTTGTATTATCCATTTAACAGGAAATAAAATGGATAAAGATATTGGCAAAATAAAAAAAGGAGAATATCAGGGAACAGTAACTGATATTGTAGTTGGAGTCAGAGAATATAATGGAAAAGTTGGCGTCGATATAAGAGAATTTGCTTCAAGCGAAAAATATACCGGACCTACAAAAAAGGGATTGAGAATTCCAGCAGATAATTTTAAAGATTTTAAAAAAATGATTAACTCAATAACTGACGAAGATTTAGTAGCTTCTGAACCAAGCGAAGCTCCAGCAGAAAAACCATCTGGAAAATCAAAAGCACAGGAAGAATTGCCGGATTATTAATTCTTTAAAGATTTATTTAATTCTATAATGCATGCGCGATAAATTTATAAGGCGGGATTTATCCTAAATATTAAGAAATTAAAATGACAGGAATAATGACTGAACTTTATGAAAATCAAAAATATCTGCCTGTACTTTATGATAGATTAAGCCAAAAACCAATTGAAGCTGTTGAAAGATTTCGGGACGGTATGATGGCAAAATATAGTTTTTGGTATACAATTTCTCCTATTAAGACAAATGTTGAAATGAATGTTAGAACGGCAAATAAAATCATTGAAGAAAGATTATAAAATATTTCTAACAGAGTTAAGATTATTAATTCTTGAAAAATTTATTTAATTCTAGAAAATCCTAATGAACTTAGAATAAAGTGTAATCAATTAAAATAAAAACCAATTATCTTGATGAAGAAAAGAAAATAAAAATTAATTTAAAAGAATATTATGACGAGCATTTAGTAAAAAAACAAGAGTCATGGAAAAGTCAGTTAGGGAAAGATTTAAACTGGGGGTTATCTTTTTCACATTTAAGAGAATCTGATACGACAAAACATGTTCAGTTATCTTTAAATATATGAAAGACTTTAATAAAAAATGAATGAACAAACATTTGATGAAAGACAGATTTTTACAATGGTTGTTGAAGATTTGCAACAAGAATCTGTAAAGTTGTTTGGAAGAAGACTAACTGAAGAAGAACTAATTAATGCTTCAAAAGGAATTGAAGCTGGATTGTTATTTGATTTGGATACTGTTCTCAAAACTGCCGTAAAAGAAGCTGTTGAAAGTTGTTGATAGATTTAAACTACTTGTTTTGAATAAGACAAACAACTTATGCTGGAGTAATGCCCTGAATTAAGAGAAACAATAAGTTTTTATAAGAATATTTAATTAGTCTATTATGAATAAAATAGAACTATCTAAGCTAATTGGTTCTGAAGGAAAATATGATATTTCAATTTTTTCACAGGATAGAATTGATTGGTTAGAAAAGAGAATTTATGAAGAAAATGGAAAATTATACTTTGAATGCTTAATTAGGAAAAGACCAATTCAAGTTAAACCAGAAGAAATTGTCCAGCAATTAATGATTGATAAATTATTGAATGAATATAATTATCCTGAAGAGAGAATTAAGGTTCTTTATCCTGTAACTTTTGGTAGAGAAAAGAAACAGGCGGATATTGTTATTTTGAATAAAAAAGATATGCGTTCTGAATTTATCATTATTGAAGTTAAGAAACATAAAGAAAAAGATGGGATGGAGCAACTTAGAAGCTATACAAATGCTACTGGTGCCCCTTTGGCTGTTTGGACTAATGGTTCTAAATTTCAAACATTTCTTAGATTAAAACCAAATATCCTTAAACCATTAAGAGATATTCCAAAATCTTCAGAAGAAATTGATGATGTTATCAATGAAGAATTTACTTATTTGGATTTGATGAAAAATGATAAATTAGAGAAAGAAAGGAGAAATCTGAAGGATTTAATTAAATTAATGGAAGACGAAGTTTTAGCTAATGCGGGAGTTGATGTTTTTGAAGAAGTTTTCAAATTAATTTTTACTAAGTTGTATGACGAAATGGAAAGTTCAGAGGATAGGGAAGAAATTGAAAAACATCTTAGAAAAGGCAAGAAATTAGTTGAGTTAGAAAATGATATTTTAGAAGAAAGAAGAAAATTAGAATTTAGAAGTAGAGGGGATCCGCACAGAACTAAGGAAGTTATTTTTGATTTGTTTGAAAAAGCAAAATCAAAATGGAACGGGATTTTTGATAAGGGGGAGCCAATAAGAATTTCTGATGAAAATCATTTAGATACTTGTGTTGCTTTTTTAGAGGAAGTTAAATTGTTTAATTCAAATTTGCAGGTTGTGGATGAGGCATTTGAATATTTGGTGAATAAATCAGCGAAGGGAGAGAAGGGGCAGTATTTTACTCCAAGAAATGTAATTGATATGTGTGTTAGAATGTTGAATCCTAAACCCGATGAGTATATGATTGATACAGCGTCGGGAAGTTGTGGCTTTCCTGTTCATACTATCTTTTATGTTTGGGATAAATTAAGAAAAGAAGGAAAAGCAAATGGAAGCAATTTTTCAAATATGAAATTAACTAAAGAACAAATTGAATATGTGCAAAAAGTTTTTGGGATTGATTTTGATGAAAAAAGTGTTAGAGTTGCGAGAACTTTAAATTTAATTGCTGGAGATGGAAAAACTAATGTTTTGCATATGAATAGTTTAGATTATGAAAAGTGGGAAGAGAAATTAAAAGATAATGAATGGGGGCGAGTTTATAATGAAGGCTATTATAGATTATTAGATTTAGCAGTTAATAGAAAGAATCCTAAAGAATTTAATTTTGATATTGTAATGGCTAATCCTCCTTTTGCAGGAGATATTAAAGATAGTCGACTTTTTTGGAAATATGATTTAAGTTCAAATGAAAAAGGAAAACATGTAAATAAAATTTCAAGAGATATTTTGTTTATTGAGAGAAATTTAGATATGTTGAAGGTAGGAGGAAGAATGGCTATTGTTTTACCTCAAGGAAGATTCAATAATACTTCCGACAAAAGAATTAGAGATTTTATTTTAGAAAGATGTAGATTACTTGGAGTTGTTGGACTTGATGTAAATACCTTCAAACCGCACACAGGAACTAAGACATCTGTTTTGTTTGTTCAAAAATGGGATGATAAACTTTGTCCTAAAGTTAAAGATTATCCAATATTTTTTGCTGTTTCAGAAAAGAGTGGAAAAGATAATTCTGGAGATTATGTTTATTTGAAAGATAAAGAAGGAAATAGAGTTACAGATGAACACGGGCATTTAGTAATTGAACATGATTTATACGACCACGAAGGACTTTTAGGAGAAGGAATTTCTGAAAAATTTATTAAATGGGCAAAGAAAGAAGGTTTGAGTTTTTGGGGGGGGGAATGAAATGAGATATTCTAAATTCTATATAAAAAACTTCAAGGGAATTAATGAACTTGAAATTGATTTAGAGAAATTTCCTAATGGGAAAATATTTCCTCTTGTGGGTTTAAATGAAAGTGGGAAAACAACAATTTTAGAAGCTATTTATTCTATTCAACAAGAGATAAAAAAAGAAGAGGCACATAAATTAATACATAAAAATAATAAGAGTAATTTTGGAGAAGAAATATTAATTGAAGCTATCTTGCAGATAGAGGAAGAAGACAATGAATTAATAAATAATTTCTTATCAAGTAAAAAGCTTATTACAAATAGTTCTTTAAGTGAGATAAAAATTAAGAAATCAATTTTATTTAAAGATTCGGCATGTGAGAAAATTGATATTATTTATGATTTAGATTTGAAAGTTAAAGATGAATCTTCAGAAGACTTTTTACCAATCATAGAAAAACATCCTGAAGATTTAAAGAGCCTCTTAGAAGAAATTAAAAAAAATGTTCCAAGAATTTTATATTTTGAAAATTTTCTTTTTAATTTTCCTAACAGAATATATTTGAAACCTTTTCCAAATGAGGGGGAAGAACAAGGAGAATATAGAAAAATCTTGCAAGACATTCTTAGCAGAATTGGTACAACTTACAATTTAAACAAGCACATATTAGATAGGCTTCAAAGTAAAACTCCAGAAAACGAAGAGGCTTTAACTCAAACAATCAATGAAATGTGCAAGAAATTAAATGAAATTATAGTTCTTTCTTGGGAAAGCATTTTTAAAAATTCTACAAGGAAATCTATAGATATTAATCATGGAAATGATAATAATGGATATTATCTTCAATTTAAAATTAAGGAAGGCTCAAATAGTTTTTTTATAGATGAAAGAAGTTTGGGTTTTAGATGGTTTTTTGGATTTCTTTTATTTACAGAATTTAGAAAATCCAGAAGTGACGAAAAAGGGGAAATTCTTTTTTTGTTTGATGAACCCGCAAATAATTTACATCAAAAGTCTCAGCAAAAATTATTAGAAATATTTGAAAAATTAGTAGATAAATCTAAAATAATGTATTCAACTCATAGTCATCATTTACTATCTTCAAACTACTTATTAACTTCTTATATTGTTAAAGATGACGGAATTAGATTTAAAGATAATGGTGAAGTGGATTTTGAAAACCATGTAACAGATATTAAAGCGTTCTTATATAAAAATTTTGTAGCCAAATATACTGACCAAGAAGACCACTTTAAACCTCTTTTAGATGTTCTTGATTATGCCCAAAGTTGTTTCGAAAAGAATTCAAAGGTTGTTTTTTCCGAGGGAAAAAATGATTATTATATATTTAAATGGATTCAAAAAAAATTCTTTGGGGAAAGATTTAACTTTTCATTTTTCCCTGGAGGGGGTGTTACAAATTATCTTAATATATTTAGAGAATATGTGGGATATGACAAGAGGTTTATTAGTATATTTGATTCTGACAGAGAAGGAGATAAAGCAAAAAAGAGTTATATAAAAGAAATTTCATTAGAATTGGAGAGAAATATTTTTACTTTAAAAGATGTTGATTCAGATTGGGACAATCTGCAAACAGAAAAACTATTTACTGCTCAAGACCAGATAAAAATCGTAAAAGTTTTGGGAAATGAAGAAGAAGTTTACGATAAGGGTAAATTTAATTTAGCAATTCAATATTTACTGATTAATAACCAAAATATTGAATTAGAAAAAGAAACTTTAGACAACTTCAGAAAAATATTTGATTTCTTAAGAAATAAATTTGATGAATTAGAAAATGTCACAAATTAGTATTGTTAAATTAAGCGAAGTTGAAAAAGACGGACGATTTGATGCAGAGTTTTACAAACCAGAATATTTGGAAGTTGAAAAGAATTTAAAAAAAATAACTTTTGATAGATTAGTTAATTTAACAAAAAAAATAGATGTGGGTTTTGTTGGAACTATGGCTTCTGAATACTCTAGAGAAGGTGTGCTTTTATTACAAACAAATAATATAGATGAATTTCATTTAAATTTACAAAATAAAATTTTTATCAATCAAGAGTTTAATAAAAAATTAAAGAAAAGTGCTGTGCAAGAAGAAGATATTTTAATCGCAAGAAGTGGTTCTTTTGGAAAAGCGAGTATATACTTAGATAAAGAAAAAGTTAATTCGGCAGATATCATAATCATTCAATCTAATGAAAAAATAAACCCCTTCTATTTAGTAACCTTCATAAATTCTAATCTTGGTAGAAGTCAGTTGTTTAAATTTGCAAGTGGAGGGTTACAAGGGCATGTTAATTTAACAATTTTAGAAAATCTCAAAATCCCCCTCCTCCCCCAACCATTCCAAGAAAAAATAGAAACTCTTGTTAAAGATTCCTACTCAAAACTCCAAACCTCAAAATCCCTTTACAAAGAAGCAGAAGAA
>Ga0209211_10000247_pt1 | contig 121072 bp, 84 predicted proteins | sample RifGroA2_FD_183992 | JGI IMG/M metagenome (GOLD analysis project Ga0209211, IMG submission 183992) | Groundwater microbial communities from Rifle, Colorado, USA - Groundwater A2 (SPAdes) (version 2) | ecosystem: Environmental > Aquatic > Deep subsurface > Groundwater | place: Rifle, Colorado...
AAATTTTAGAAGGATAATGCCAACCACAAGGAAAACAATCTGTGATGGAATAATGATGATAAGATGGAGATTTAGCAACATTCCAATCGAAACAAAGAAAATACTATTGAAGACATCTTTGAAAGGGAGAATCTCCGAGACAATCTGATGACTGTAATCAGATTCGGAAAGAATTAATCCGGCAACAAATGCACCGATAGCAAAAGATAAACCGATTAGGTGTGTTAGATATGCCGTACCTAACAACAAGAGAATAATTCCAATTGTAAATACCTCTTTAATTTTTAGTTTAGCAAGTTGATATAAAATACGAGGCATTAAAACCCGAGCAGCAACAACTATCAGAAAAACTGATGCGAAAGCAAAAACCAGTTGAAGTAAAATATTTATTTGAGTTTCTGCAGAGGCAATTCCTAGAATTGGTAAAAGCAGGATCATCGGGACGGTGGCAAGATCCTGAAATAGTGATATTCCCAAAGCAATTCTACCCTGCGGAGATTCTAGTTCATTCCTGTCATATAATATTTTTAGGATTATGGCGGTGCTTGATACACTCATCAGCATTCCAAAAAAAATGCTATTGTTTAGTGGAAAATCTAAAAGTTGGAATATTATAGTTGATAGTGCAATGGTTAATAATACTTGAAGCCCGCCAGCTAATAGCAAAAATCTTTTCATTAAAAAAAGTTTTTCTATAGAAAGCTCAAGTCCTATGGTGAATAATAGTAGGATGACACCTACCTCTGCCATAAGTTTTATTTGGTTCGACTCTGATATAAGCTGGAAGCCGTATGGACCAATTATCATTCCCGCAACAAGAAAACCAACGATACTTGGTATGTGTAGTCTATTAAAAAGAAAAATAATAGGAATTGAAACCAGAAGGATGATTACAATATCTCGTATGATTATGAAATCTTGCATAGAACTGGATTGTTATTGTTTTGCTTAATATAAAAAACCGGTCGGGTAAAATACTGACCGGATAAGAAAAATAAATTAAAAACTTTGAAGCGAATTATCTTACACCCAACCTCTTAGCTTACATGCCTCGGCTACTCGCGCAACACCTACAACCATAGCACCTAAGCGAGGATGAACTTTCTTATCTCTTACAGCTTCATCCACTCTGTGATAAGCTTTTGTAAGCTTTTCATCAACAATTTTATGAATCGACTGCTCATCCCAGAAGAAGGAATATCTGTCTTGGACCATTTCGAGGTAAGAAACTGTGACACCGCCTGCACTTGCAAGAATATCAGGAATGACTTGGATTCCTCTGTTGCTAAGAATAATATCAGCTTCGGGAGTTGTTGGACCATTGGCTAATTCACAAACTATTTTTGCTTTTATGTTTTCAGCATTTCCGTCATGGATTGCGTTTTCTAAAGCTGCAGGGTAAAGTATATCAACATCGAGCTCAAGCAAAGATTCATGTGGAATTTTCTTAGCATTAGGGAAGTCAGCAATTGTACCATTTTTTAATTTATATTGAACTAGTTCTTTGGTGTCAAATCCTTCGGAATTGAAAATTGCGCCACGTGAGTCGCTTGCAGCGATTAACTTTCCGCCGCCCAATATTTCCTGGTGAAGTAAAGCTGCACGCTGCCCTGCATTTCCAAAACCCTGGATTGCATATTTTCCCGTTGGGTTTACGCCAAGCTTTTTACATGCTTCTCTTACAGTAATTACGCCGCCTCTTGCGGTAGCATCTCTTCGTCCTTCTGTTCCGCCTATTTGAGTTGGCTTATCAGTGAAAGCGCCCGGATGATGCTGATTAATAATTGTTTCATACTCGTCCATCATCCATGCCATTGTTTGAGGATTAGTATAAACATCGGGTGCGGGAATATCTTTATCGACTCCGATAGAGGAAGCAATCGCACGAACATATTCACGCGAGATATTTTCTAATTCACGTTCAGACATTTTTTTAGGATTGCAGCAAACGCCGCCTTTTGCACCGCCGAGCGGCAAATCGACTACAGCAGTTTTCCAGGTCATCCAGCATGCTAATGCACGAATTGTATCAACTGTCTCATCTGGGTGGAATCTTATTCCCCCTTTTGCCGGACCTCGTGCATAATTGTATTGAATTCTATAACCTTGAAAGATTTCAGTTTTTCCGCTATCCATTTTTACATGCAGAGTAAAGTTGAATTCTTTTTGAGGTGAGGTTAGCAGTTTTATGGTTGCTTCATCTAAATTTAAAAGTTTTGCTGCCTCAAAAATTTGCTGTTGTGCAACCCTGAAAGAATTATATGATTGCATCTTTATTCCTCAAATTTTGATTTATCTGGTTTGGGTTTATCCTCGTCTTGGTTTTTTATTGGCGGATCGAGGATTATCCTGTACCAACAGTTTTTACAAGTTAATGCTCGATCGACACTAAGCAAAACTTGTTGCCATGGACTTAGCTTGTGTCCGCAATGCGGGCATGAATCAAATATTTCGGACTTCTTGGGTTCTTTAGCCATTATAATTAATTACTAGCTTAATGCTAATGATGAAATCTAAATAAATAATAATTAAGATTCTCCCGGTTTAAAAATTATCCCTTTTGTTTGATGACCATTCATCTTTATCTGAATTGGTTTTTCAAATCTCAATAATTTTGTAAATGTTTTTGATTCAACTGGTGTTTGATTAAGCAGCCATTTCCAATCTAAGAATCCTTGATGCTTATGTTCGTTCACGCTGAAGTAACCAATCATAAATGATGTTATATTTTGAAAGAAGTGAGAACCCTGCGATGGTTCAACGGACATCTCCTTAAAACCTGTTTCTATAATTGCTTTTGCACCGGCAATTTGCTCCCAGTTAACCGGTATACCAAGCCATGGATCTAAGGAACCCCATCTTCCTACCCCGATTAACAAATACGGTCGCTTTTCATTCATCAGCAGATTATTAAATGTACTTACTTCCTTTGCAACATCTCTGCTTTTAGATCTATCAAACAGGTGGTAATCGACGAGCACAACATCGTAAATTCCTGTAAGCACTCCATTGCCTAAAACTTGATTGCTTAGGCAAATTAATTTTTTAGGATCGATATTTTCAACATCCAGCTCTTCAGATTCCCGGCTAATAACTAATGGTCTCATCTGCAGCAAACCAAATTCTTTGGGCATTCCCATCTTAACAGACATTGTAACCGCAAATTCAATTTCTACCGGAGTTCCCATTCCCCATGTTCCCATATCTAAAAGAAGATCCAAAATTTCAGGAAGAGGAAATAACTTTCCTCTTAAGATAGGGCCAAAGGTTACAATTCTTGCACCGGGTCTTGATAAGCCGTCTGTTATTCTATCATTATCGTGAGAATAAACTGAACCAACGTAATGCAGCGTTCCGTCTTTTTCGGACATATTTAAACTATATTGCTTTTGAAGCAGATCATGAGTAGCATATCCAAAATCCGATTTGCCGGTAAGATCGAGAGCATAAAATTCGTGCTGTGTGCTGTTCATTGATTCTTCCGCCGTGTAAAATTGAATTAAATCTGTTGGGTACTTTGGGCAGAACCTTACGGTATTGCCGCCATCAACAACAGTTTTGCCAAGTCCTAATGCTGCCGATACAACTCCATCAATTGGTTTTTGAGGTGGAAGCGGGTAGAAATTATATGATCTTGCAACGCCTGATATGTCGGGATAAAATCTCTCATTATGTGAATTACCAATCATTTTTTGAATGATCACAGCCATCTTTTCTTCTTCAAGGCGATATGAAGTTATCCTGATATAATCTTTTGCCCCCTGATAAAATGTCGATGCATAAACTCTCTTTATTGTATTTAATAGATCGTTCAATCTGATAAGCGGATTAGCCTGATTGTTGGGAAGCATGTATGTTTCATAAACACCGGCAAAGGGATGATATTGTGAATCTTCAAGTAAGCTCGAAGACCTGACGGCAAGCGGTTCGCGAATAATATCAAGAAAAGCAGCAAGCTCACCAAGAATATCTTCGGGAAATTTAACCGCTTCTAAAAATTTTTTTGTTATTTCCTCGTCATCGTTACAATTAAGAGCAAATTTTCTGAGATTATTCTCATCTATAAATTGATCAAAGATATCGGTACCAAGAACAACAGCCGGTGGGACAAATATTTTTACATCCGGGAATTGATTGCGCACATCATAATTGTTTATTAGCGTATTTACAAATCCCAATCCTCGTGCTTTACCACCAAGTGAACCACCGCCGATTCTTGCAAAACTGCTTTTAGGATCGAATGTTTCTTTTGTGAAATCTGTTATTATGCCTCTTTGCCTCATGTGGCGGTAATTACGCAGAGAAAAAATTAAATCTTTTCTTAATTCTTCAATTGAAATATAATCGGAAACTTTTCTTGGGCGCAAACGATGTGCAAGCCAAAATTCAGTTCGTGCTTTCAGCCAATTGGAAAAATGATTTCTTGAAGCATGATAAACAATACTTTCCTCGGGAACAATTTTTAATTGATCTTCAAGAGATCTTAAATCATTCGCGCGCCCAACTTCAACTCCTTCATTCGCGCGAAAAATAAAATCACCGAAGCTGAAAAACTGATTCATAAACTGTCTTAACTCGTTAAGAAGAAGAGGTGAATCCTTCATTATGAATGATGAGTTGACACTTAGAGCTAAATCTTCGTTATTAGAATTATTTGAAAGCAATAAGATTGGAACATCCGAATGATCTTTCTTCACTTCTTCAGCAAATCTAATTCCGGCTTGCGGATCCTGCACACCATTGCGGGGAAAGTCTATATCTGAGATAACACCGAGAAGGAATTCCTTATATTTCTGATAATACTCCCAGGCTTCTTCATAATTTGAGCAGAGAAGAATTTTTGGTCGAGCCCGCATTCTTAAAAATTTGTGAGTGAGGTTTATTCCCTCGGAAATTAATCTCTGTGACTGCTTTAAAATTTCTGTATAAATAATAGGCATGAATGACGAGTAGTAGCGTACGTTATCTTCTATAACAATTATGCTTTGAACACCTACCATCCGTGTATCATGATCAACATTTAATCGGTCTTCAAGAAATTTTATTATTGCGATGATAATTCTAAAATCACCTTGCCAGACGAATATTTTATCGAAGACAGAAGTGTCATAATTAAAAAGAAGATTATTAAGCTCTTTGTTGTCATGTGCAAGAAGAACAACCGGAATGTTTAGCCCTGATTCTTTTACAAGTTTGGCAAATTGAAGCGCTTGCATATCTTCTATGTGAAGAGTTGTTATGATGAGGTCGAAGCGCTTTTCATCTTTAGCAAGATTTATTGCATCATAACCGCTTGAAACTCTGGTTAATTCAGGAGAGTGGCTAAGATTTAATCCTTGATATTCGTTTCTGATTAACTCGTACAGCCTACCATCTTCTTCGAAAAGGTAAAGATCGTATAGGCTTGAAACTAACAGAACATCACGAATACGCAGACGCATTAAATTCTGAAAACCTTGAAAACGGTTTCCATAACCATGTTCAACTAAAAGATCATCGAAGTTAGATCTTATCTCATCGAAGCGAGTTAAGGTTGTTTGGTTTTTCATGTTAGAAAATTTGAATTATTACACAAGTAATTTAATCAATTTAGGATTTGAAAATTAGAGTAATTTATCGGGCATAAACCCTCAATGTTTGCGGCTGCGGTTGAACAATTAAAACCTTGAAGGTTTGGGTAAAAAATAAAAAACGAAAGATCTTTTGAAATCCTTCGCTTTAAAAATTCCCTCTCCCTTTAGGAGAGGGTAAGGGTGAGGGCTTTACACAACACCCTGATCAATCATTGCATCGGCAACCTTTAAGAATCCGCCAATATTTGCCCCAATAACGTAATTACCTGGAACTCCAAATCTCTCGGAGACGTCAACACACGTTTGATGTATACTTTTCATGATCATGCGTAAGCGATTATCAACTTCCTCTCTTGTCCACGGCATACGCATACTGTTTTGTGTCATCTCAAGACCTGAGGTAGCAACACCTCCGGCATTAGCTGCTTTTCCCGGTCCGTATAGTATTTTGCTGTCTAAGAAAACTTTAACACCGTCAAGATTTGTTGGCATGTTGGCGCCTTCACTTACAACATAAACACCATTCTTAATCAAGTTCTGTGCATCTTTACCATTGATTTCGTTTTGTGTCGCACTCGGAAATGCGCAATGTGCTTTATGATTCCACAACGGATTGAAATCTGCGTTCTGGTTCAATTCAGTATAAACTGCGCTCTTATATTTATCAGCATACTCTTTCATTCTTCCGCGTCGAACATTCTTCAATTCCATAACGAAAGCTAATTTATCTTTATCAATGCCGGCTTCATCATAAATATATCCGTTCGAATCAGATAACGTAACAGCTTTACCTCCAAGCTGATTAATTTTTTCAACGGTATACTGTGCAACGTTTCCGCTGCCGGATACAAGACAAACTTTTCCTTCAAGTGTTTGTTTTTTAGTGCTTAACATTTCAGCGGCAAAATAGACCGCACCGTAACCTGTTGCTTCAGGACGAATGAGTGAACCGCCCCAATTCAATCCTTTCCCTGTTAACACTCCGGTAAATTCATTTTTCAATTTTTTGTATTGACCGAACAAATAACCGATTTCTCGTCCGCCAACTCCAATGTCTCCGGCAGGAACATCTGTATCAGGGCCAATATGCCTAAAAAGTTCACTCATAAATGCCTGGCAGAAGCGCATAATCTTAAGATCGCTTTTTCCTTTTGGATCGAAGTCAGAACCGCCTTTTCCGCCTCCCATTGGTAACGTTGTCAAACTGTTTTTGAAGACTTGTTCGAATGCTAAAAATTTTAATATACCCTGGTTAACAGATGGGTGAAATCTCAATCCGCCTTTGTAAGGGCCAATTGCGCTGTTCATTTCAATGCGGAAACCACGATTGACATGAACTTCACCTTGATCATCAACCCAGGGCACACGGAATGTAATTATTCTTTCCGGTTCTATAATTCTTTCTAGAACTTTTGCAGCACGATATTCAGGGTGCCGGTCTAAAACCAAAGCGAGAGAGTCAGCTACTTCCTGCACTGCCTGATGAAATTCAGGTTCGGCAGGATTTTTAGCTTTTACTTCTGCCATTAGATCTTTTACGTATTGGGACATTTGTACCTCAAGTATTTTTTTGATGAGTTTTATTTGATGATATAGCTTGCTGTCATCTAAAGTGATATTTGTTGGAGGAATTTAGGATTTGAATTAATAGCTAAAAATAAGAATTAGTATGAATGTTGTGTAATAGAAATTATGACAGGTTTTTCGGAAATTCCAAATTACAAGCCCAAATAACAAATAATGATCAATCTTCAATTCTCCAAATTTTGGATTTGATTTTTTGTATTTGGAATTTATTTGTGATTTGCTTTTTGTTAATTGGAATTTTTCAGCTATTCGTTGAGCTTATTATTAATCACGTACTGCGTCAGCTCAACATTCGATTTCATATTCATTTTTTCGAATATACGGTTTCGGTAGGTGTAAAATGTGTGAATGCTTATTGATAAATCGCCAGATATTTTTTCAGCAGATTCACCCGAAGCAATTTTGCACATAACTTCATATTCTCTGTCGGAAAGAATTTCGTGAGGTAATTTGTTATATGAATCGTCGACAGTGTCAGCTAACTTTTCAGCTAATGGTTGACTTATATATCTCCCGCCTGATACAATTTTTCTTATTGCCGTAACAAGCTCATTCGGTGCGCTAACCTTTCTTAAATAACCTAACGCACCAGCTTTCAGCGCTCTAATTCCATATTGTTCTTCTCCATACATGCTGAGAATTAGCACAGGCAATTTAGGATTCTGAATTTTTAGATCTTTCAACAAGTCGAGCCCGGATTTGCCGGGCATGTTAATGTCTATTATTGCAATGTCGAAATGATTTGTTCTTAGAATTTCAAACACTTCATCTGCGTTTGCTGCTTCACCGGTAACTTTCATATCGGATTCTTCAGCAACAATTTGCTTTAATCCTTCTCTAACAATTGCATGGTCATCGGCGATGAGGATCTTTATCATAATCTTACATTTAGTCTTTAACTCAAAATGATTATATCGATTTCTTTATCAATTGAATGAAATACCAACATTAAGATAACCCCAAAAAGGTGGGTTATCCGGTCCAAGAAATGTATGAAAGCCGCATTCAAGTTCTATGGAAAAATTCCTAGATAAGTCTATTAAATAAAAACTATTTAATCCAGCAAAGGGAACTGGATAAGCATAGAAAGGTCCCTCAGCTAAAATGGCAGCTAATCCTGCGCTTCCGGCAAATAATATATTCTTACCCAAATATATTTCTGGGCCGAACTTACCGTAAGGAATAATAATATTAGTCGACTTCCATTTCCTGTCGAACTGAGATTGAAAAGCAAAATTCAAACCGGTCTCAAAAGCAAAATCCATTTTAAATAGTTTAGAAGCTTTATTTAAGGAACTCGATCTGTAACTGCAATTAAGAAAAAATGCTTTATTTTCATCTTCAGGATAGTGAGAAAGAAGCTCAACATACCCCAGGATAATCCTATTTCTTGAAAAAGTATTTTCAGAAGGCGTTTGGGTTAGTGAATCCAATTGTGCAAGCAATATTCCGCTGAGAAGCATTGTCAAAGCAGAGAAGCGGAACCATAATGATAATATTTTTCTCAAGGTTTTATTGGCCCTGAAAATTTATGTAATAAAATTTTATCCAAACTTTAATTATTAAAAGGTATTTCAACAAGCACTGATGTTCCACTATTCATTGAACTTTTTATTTTAACTCTTCCGCTGAAAAGCATTGCGCGTTCCTTCATCCCAAGTATTCCCAGCGATCTTGAATCATTGATCTGATTTACCGTTATTCCTTTTCCATTATCTTTTATTTCTAGGATAAGATTATTCTTATATTCCTTTAAACTAATAAATACTTTATCTGCATTTGCATGTCTAGCAATATTTGTAAGTGCTTCCTGAAAAATTCTAAACACAGCAGTTGACTTTTCTTTATCCAAAAACGGTTCTTCTTTTGGTAAATCGCAAACACATTCAATGCCGGTACGATCCGAAAAATCTTTTGCCTGCCAATCAATTGCCGGACCTATTCCAAGTTCATCTAAAACATTTGGACGGAGCTTCTCAGAAATTCTTTGGATTGAATTAATTGAATCATCAATCAACTTAAGCGAGGAATCAATTTTATCCTTGAGAATTTGCTGATCATCATTAAGCTTTTTACCAACGAGCGCAATTTGAATTTTTAAGAATGTAAGCATTTGTCCCAATTCATCATGTATTTCACGGACTATTAGGGTTCTTTCTTCTTCCCGAATGTTTTGCAGATGAAGTGCAAGATTTCTCAATCGTTCACCGGTGTCTTTAATTTTTCTTTCTGCTTCTTCACGCTGGCTGACATCTCTTGAAATGAATAACACAGCAGGTTTGTTATTAAATTCAATTAAATGTGCGCTTATTTCAGCCGGAATTTTGTTTCCTGTTTTTGTCACCTGAACAGTATCGAAGATTGCATGACCCTCAAGCCAAATCATATCTATTATTTTTACTACTTCACCTTCAAAGTTGTTAAAGATCACTGAGTAAGGATTTTGGTTCTGCAAATTATCTTTTGTGTAATCAAGTGTTCGACAGGCAACCTCATTGACTTCTACAAAATTACTGAGTGTTCTTCCATAATTTAGATAGCAAACGAACATTGCATCATTTGCCTGGTTAAAAACACTTCGGTAGCGTTCCTCACTCTTTAAAAGCTTAAGCTCGATCTGTTTTTTTTCGGTAATGTCACGAATAATAAGAAATAACAAATTTTGATTTCTGTGATTTTCTAAGAATGCGGTCGTAAACTCTAACCAAATTTTTCTTCTATCTTTTAGAATAAATTCATTTTCAAATCTATGTTCTTTATTATTTTTTGAAAACAAATGCTGAATTAAGCCAATGATTTCCTTTTGATGATCCTCAGAAAAATTTGAAATGAAGTTTTTAGGCGGGAATGGATTGTCACCGAATAAATTTATGTACGCTTTATTTGATAGATGTACTATTCCTTTATCATCAATTAGGCACAATGCATCGGTGAAGTCGTTAAATATTTCTGATAATTGAATATCGAAATTTTGGTATGGGTTATGTTTTAATTGCACCTGGTTTAATAATAATGCCTTTGTTTTTATGCCCGCTTATTTTAACTATTACCGGTTGATCAAACCTAAAATGTTTGGTGTATTTAAGCTCTTCTACGGCCGGAATCGATGATAACCAATCCCAATCAATAAATCCAAAATGTTCAAATGAGTTAACGGTAAAATAACCAATTCTGAACGATGTTATATTTTGAAAGAAGTGTGAGCCTTGTGAAGGTGTTACATTCAAATCTTTAAATCCCGCTTCAACTATAACGCTTGCCCCTGATATTTGATCCCAGGTAACCGGAATTCCAAGCCACGGGTCGAGGCTGCCCCATCTTCCAACACCAATTAAAAGATAAGGTTTTTTTTGATCTAATAATTTCGAATTTATTGCGCTGACCTCACTTGCTACTGCGCGGCTTTTACCGCGATCAAATTTTTCAATATCAACAGCTACAATATCAAAAACATTGGTGATTGCTCCATTGCCTAAAACCTGCTCGCTTTGACATAGCAAGTCTTCCTGAGAAATGTTCTCAACATCTAATTCCTCTCGTTCGTGACTTATGACCAATGGCCGCATTTGAAGAAGTTCAAATTGTTTTGGAGAATTTTCTGGTACCTTGAGATTCACGGCAAACTCAAGTTCAATCGGAACCCCCATACCCCATGTTCCCAAATCTAAAAGTACGTCGAGGATTTCTGCAAGCGGAAAAGCTTTATGCTTTAGAACCGGGGCAAAAGTAACAACTCGTTTTCCGGAGCGCGATATACCATCATACACCGCATCATTTTCGGGTGAATATGTTGAACCAACATAGAACAGCGTTTGATCTTTTTCGGCAATGGTAAGTTCGTATCTTTTAACAAATCTATCCGGTGTATGCTCCATCGGACTTTCAGGAACATCATCTATTGTCAAAGCATAAAATTCTTGCTGGGCATTGCGTATAGTTTCTTTAGTAGAAAAAAATTGGAGAAGATGTTTTGGATATTTCGGACAAAATCGTACTGTATTACCGCCGTCAACTACTGTTTTGCCCAGTCCCAATGCAACCTGTGCAATTCCATCCGAAGACTTTTGAGGAGGAACAGGATAAAAATTGTATGATTTAGCCACACCGGCAAAATCGGGATAGAATCGATTTTCCCTCTGAGCGCCAACCAACCTTTGTACAATTACAGCCATCTTTTCTTCTTCCATCCTGTAATCGGTTGCTTTCATGTAGTCTTTTGCCCTCTTGAAAAAGGTAGAAGCATAAACAGATTTAATACATTCAAGCAATTGATTCAAACGAACGGCAGGATCGGGGTGATTATTTGGTACCATATAAGTATGATAAACACCGGCAAACGGCTGAAATTGCGAATCTTCCAATAAGCTTGACGATCTTATTGCCAGCGGTTCATGAATGATCTCAAGAAACTCATTTAATTTTTTTATTATTTCGAATGGAAATTTTTTAGTATCAATGAATTTATTAAGCAGCTCTTTATCTGCTACTTCCTGATAAGCAAATGATTCAAGATGATTTTCTTCAAGGAACTGATCGAATACATCGGTTGCAATTACTACGGCAGAAGGAACGGAAATCTCAACATCTTCAAATTTATATCTTATTTTCTGACTGTTTATCATGGTGTTGATAAAGCCCAAACCGCGGGCTTTACCGCCAAGCGAACCCTTTCCAATTCTTGCGAAGCTGTTTATCGGATCAAAAAGCTCTTTCGTAAATTCGGTAATTGTTCCGCGTGTTCGCTCTTCAGTATAGGATCTGATTGAACCTAAGATCTCCTGGCGAAGATGATCTGGAGTTTTAAACTCTGAAACTTTTTTAGGCCTGAGATTATGAGCCAACCAGAATTCTGTTCGTGCCTTAAACCATTTAGAAAAATGATTACGTTCTGCGTGATAAACAATACTCTCCGCCGGCACAGTTCTTAGCTGCTCTTCCAATTCTATAAGATTACTGGCACGACCCACTTCGTGCCCGTCAGGCATTCTGAAAATAAAATCTCCGAATCCGAAATTATCAAGCATAAACTGTCGAAGGTTATGGAGCAACCTTGGTGATCCTTTTTGCAGAAAGGAAACACCGATTGATCTTGCAACTTCTGCATATTCAGCATTACTTGACTGCAGAAGAATTGGTATATCGCTTTGACGTTCTTTAACATTCTTCGCAAACTTAATTCCAGCTTCAGGATCCCTGACCCCATTATATCTAAAATTATTATCTGTAATTATGCCGAGTATAAATTCTTCGTACTTATCGAAGTAATCCCAAGCCTCTTCATAAGTAGTGCAAAGGAGAATTTTCGGTCTGGCGCGCATTCGAAGAAATTTGTGAGTGATATTAATTCCTTCAGAAATTAATCTTTGTGATTGCTTGAATACCTCGGTATAAATTAATGGCAGGTAAGAAGAATAAAATTTAATATTGTCTTCGACTAAAATAATTGATTGTACCCCAACGGTTTGAGTATCATTTTCTAAGTTTAAACGGTCTTCAACGTATTTTACTATCCCCATCATGAGCCGGTAATCGCCCGACCAAATGAATAACCTATCGAATATAGATGTGTCGTACTGGGATGTTAATTCTTTTCTTTCACGGTTATCATAGGCGAGAAGTATAAGCGGCGTATCTTTTGTTATTTCACGGATTTTCTGGGCAAGATGCATAACATGCATATCCTCGATATGCAGCGTGGTAATAATTATCTCAAAATTATTTTGATACTTGATGAGGTTTAGCGCTTCTTCTCCTGTCGTAACATGCGTAATTTCCGGTGCCCAACTAAGGTTTAGCGATTGATATTCCTCTCTAATTAATTCGTATAGTCGTCCATCTTCTTCAAATAAATAAAAGTCATACAAGCTCGATACTAGAAGAATTTCCCGCACCTTCTTCTGCATCAATTTCTGGAACAATCTTATCCGGTTCCTAAAAACATCTTCAGCGTTTATTTGAATATTTTGTTCTAATGTATAAGGCATATTTTAATTATCAACTTAAAAAATATAAATTTTTGATTCCTTAACCACGACTTTTAGGAGTCGTGTTAAAGTGTCATTACGAGCTAATCAACTCACCCTAAATCCCTCTCTTAAAAAGAGAAAGACTTTCAACGCGTGATGAACTCGCCGAGGGTGACCAAAAAGTCAAGATTAATGTCACTCTGAGCCTGTCGAAGAGTGATACATATCTCCAAACTGTTAGATTTCGATGGCAATGCCACTCAATCTGACAAGCCTATTTTAATATTACTTTTGGGTCACCCTCGGACGGGGGATGAGTTCCACAGTTTAATAAACAATAAATTTTTGTTTAGTCACATAAATTTTTCAGCATTCTGCATAGATCCCGAAACAAGTTCGGGATGAGGAAGTCATCGCAAACTTGAAACTTCGACCTTAAGTAAATTAATATTTTCGAATATTACACCAAACCCTGATCGAGCATCGCATCTGCAACTTTTAAGAACCCGGCAATATTTGCACCAATAACATAATTACCCGGCTGACCATAACGTTGAGCTGTTGAAACGCAGGTATCATGAATTCTGGTCATAATTTCGTGTAAACGTTTATCAACTTCATCGGAGGACCATGGTAAACGCATGCTGTTCTGCGACATTTCTAAGCCCGAAGTAGCAACACCCCCTGCGTTTGATGCTTTACCAGGAGCATAAAGAATTTTAGCATCTGTAAATATTTTGTAACCTTCTATGGTCGTCGGCATGTTTGCACCTTCGCAAACGCAATTGCAGCCATTTTTAACTAACTCCTTTGCATCTTCCTCATAAATTTCGTTTTGAGTTGCACACGGAAGTGCCACATCAACTTTAACTCCCCAGGGTCTTTTTCCAGGATAAAATTCAACTTTAAATTCATCTGCGTAATCTTTAACGCGGTCGTTAGCACTTGCACGAAGCTTAAGCATGTAATCAACTTTTTCTCCTTTAACTCCGGATTTATCGTAAATAAAACCATCGGGTCCCGATAGTGTTACAACTTTTCCACCAAGCTGATTTATTTTTTGGACTGCACCCCAAGCAACATTCCCAAAACCGGAAACAGCACAAACTTTCCCTTCAAAGTCCTGTCCTCTTGTCTTAAGCATTTCCTGTGCAAAGTAAACTGTACCATAACCGGTTGCCTCGGGACGGATTAGCGAGCCACCCCAATTAATTCCTTTACCAGTCAGAACACCCGTAAATTCATTACGTAATCTTTTATATTGACCGAATAAGAAACCTATTTCTCTTCCACCAACACCAATATCTCCTGCAGGTACATCTGTATTTGGACCAATATGTCTGAAAAGTTCAGTCATAAAACTTTGACAGAAACGCATCACCTCGTGATCGCTTTTACCTTTTGGGTCGAAATCTGAACCGCCTTTGCCGCCGCCCATTGGTAATGTCGTTAAACTGTTTTTAAAAACTTGTTCGAAAGCTAAAAATTTTAAAATGCCAAGTGTAACCGAAGGGTGAAATCGTAAACCGCCCTTGTAAGGGCCAATAGCGCTGTTCATCTCGATGCGGTAACCGCGATTGACATGAATTTCGCCCTGATCATCCATCCACGGAACTCTAAACATTATCACTCTTTCCGGCTCAACCATCCTCTCAAGAATCTTTGCCGAACGGTATTCGGGGTGCTGTGCAATTACTCCTTCCAATGATTCCAAAACCTCTTGAACAGCTTGATGAAACTCGGGTTCATTTTGATTTTGAGCTTTAACTTTTGACAATAAATTATTTACGTACTCTGACATATAAACCTCTGTATTTTGAAAATGTGTATTAAAGTTATTGAATTAGGAATTTTTGTTATTTTAATTTTATTATTGTAATCGGATAAACACTTTTTGCAGAAATTAATATTTTCGATTGAAGTTGTCATCAATAAGATTTTATGATTAACAAATCCTTTAATTGCCCGTGCCGGCTCTTAATTTTCAAGACAATAAAGATGTGAATAATTCTCCCCGCAAAACTCTTTTTTGTCGCTCCAAAATTAGCAATTTGTTGGCTGAAAAACTTAAGGAAGTTGGAGGATTATTTTAAGTTTATCACTGTTAAATGAACAAATAGTTGCTTTAGCTATAGTTATATATTGGTTATATTTGAAGAAAAGAAAGAAGTGAAAAAAATCAAAATGTTTCCGGTTTTACTTGGAGGTAATACAATGAAACAATACGAAGCTGTTATAGAAGTCATGATGGAAAGAGGTGGTTATGCTACTTTGGGAGAATTGTATAAAGATGTTTTTAAGATTGAAAATGTAAAATGGGGAACACAAACCCCATTTGCATCAATCCGAAGAATTGTTCAGGATGAAAGATTTTTTTTCAAAATCAGGCCGGGGCTCTGGGCATTGAAATCAAAAAAAGCAGAAGTGTTAGAACGTTTTGAGATCGTTGAGAAAAGGAATAAAGAAGACTTTAACTTTACACATGCATACTACCAGGGATTATTGTTAGAGATTGGCAAGTTAAAAAAAATGCAGACTTATGTTCCGGCGCAGGATAAGAACAAAAAATTTCTTGAAAAGCCATTAAGCGAAATTGCCACTATGGATAAATTCTATAATTTTACATATGATCACATAGTTGATAGAGCAAAGAATATCGACGTCACCTGGTTTAACGAAAGAAAACTTCCCAATTCCTTTTTTGAAGTTGAACATTCGACTGACTTTAAAAATTCTTTATTAAAGTTTGTTGAATTACAAGATTTCAATGTTGATTTTAGAATTGTGGCAGACAAAAAAAATGGGAAATATTACAGCTCTGTCTTATCAATGAGTGCGTTCAACTGCATCGCAAACCGTGTAAAGTTGATTTCATATGACATACTTTCGGAACTTCACACAAAAACAGTTGAGCTAAACTTAATCGAGAACAAGATCTAATTTGTAGAAAATGAGTAAAAAGTTAACAACTCAATCGAAAAATGCTGAAGTTGAGAAATCAAGATTAACAACGGGTTTATTCTCAAGCCGTTCTGATGAATGGGAAACGCCAAAATATGTATTTGATATCCTCCATCAAGAATTTGATTTTCAATTAGATGTTTGTGCTACTTCAGACAATACAAAATGTGAAGTGTATTACTATAAGAAAATTGATGGACTCAAACAGGAGTGGAGTCCATTTCGGTGTTGGATGAATCCTCCTTATGGAAAGAATATTGTTCACTGGATGAGGAAAGCATATCATGAAAGCCAAATAGGTGCTTTGGTAGTCTGTCTAATTCCTGCACGGACAGATACAAAATGGTGGCATGATTATGTGATGAAATCATCCGAAATAAGATTTATTTCGGGCCGATTAAATTTTGGTAATGAAAAACAATCTGCACCCTTTCCTTCTTGTATAGTTATATTTTATCCAGAACTGGATAATCCAAATAGGTTAACTGTTCCCATAATAAAATCTGTACGTTTTCAGAAAGATGTTCAGCAATTCAAAATTGGCGACTTTTGATTTCATAAAACAAAGCTTATTAAAAAACATTTTCAAATTAATACTGTAAAACTTAGCACATGAAAAAAGCAAAAAATTCCATAATGTCAATCATTCTGACAGTTATAATAACATTCAACCTCTTCTCTCAAACCCCACAAGACGAAAAACAGAATTCTTTTGCTTTCGTTTTTTGTACCGACATTCATGTTCAACCTGAGAGAAATGCTGTTCAAGGATTCACCCAAGCAATAGATACAATTAACAAGCTGCAACCTGCATTTGTAATAACTGGCGGTGACTTAATTATGGATGCGCTTGGGCAAACTTATGGAAGAGCGGATTCACTTTACAATTTATACCAGGAAGTAACAAAAAAAATTCAAATGCCTGTTCATAACACAATGGGCAATCATGAGATTTATGGTATTTATACAAAAAGCGGCGCAGATCCTTATCATCCCGAGTTTGGTGAAAAAATGTTTGAGAAAAGATTAGGCAAATCCTATTACTCGTTCGACTATGATGGTTGGAAGTTTATGATTCTGAATTCGATAGAAGACACAAAGAAAAGCGAATACATCGGACTGATTGACGACAAACAGATTGATTGGATAAAAGAAGAGTTAGCAAAAACAGATCCCAAAACTCCAATTGTTATCAGCACACATATTCCTTTCATTACAATATTCAATCAAAAATATTATGGCTCTACTTTAGCGAGTGATTCTGCGTTAGTAGTTGTGAACTCAAAGGAAGTTCTAGATTTATTCAAAGGATTTAATTTAAAACTCGTTCTACAAGGTCATCTCCATACAGTCGAAGATATATTTGTTGATGGTATTCATTTTATAACTGGCGGTGCTGTCTCAGCAGCTTGGTGGACAGGACCAAACATGGGCTTCGAAGAGGGGTTTATGTTTATAACCGTTAAAGGCGATGGATTCGATTGGAAGTATGTGGATTACGGCTGGCAGGTGGAATAATATTCTAAATTGTTTTTCTTAGAATAGAATATTTCCAGAATTCCATTTTTATTTTTCCGCCACATATTTGTACAAAATAAATCTAAGTTTTTACATTATTATTTTATACATCATGGTACAATTATGAGAAATAAGCTGATAAGGTTTTGTTTCACTAAGGTATTTGTGGTTACTAAGGTTGAAAAAAATCGTATACACTGGTGTATTAAATATCTGAAGGAGCAAACCTTAGTAACAGACTAAGATAAATAATCTCATTAACCTTATCAGCTTATTAAAAAAATAAGAAACTAGATGTAATCATGTGTTGAAAGTCCCATCCAAACCACCGAAATATTTTGGGCAGCAGTGTTCTGCAATGTTAAATTCCTTTAAGTGCTTGCAAAGGCAGTCATGTGTTCATAAATTTGAAACAACAACCAATTTATTTTATTAGGAAAATATTATGTCAAATAAAATTTTAAAAGAAAAAATTCAGCAAGCCATTGGAATATTAAATGAAAAGAGTGTTGACATGTGGCTGACCTTTGTAAGAGAAAGTGCAATTTCTTCCGATCCGGTTATGGAGATGATAGTTGGAGAGCATTGCACCTGGCAAACTGCATTCATAATTTGCAAAGACGGAGATACAACAGCAATTGTCGGCTCATTGGAAAAGGACAAGTACGAGAAGAATGGTCTTTACAAAAATGTAATCGGTTATCTTAAATCTATCAGAGAGCCTTTAGTTGATTATATCAAATTGAAAGATCCTAAAAGTATTGCAGTTAATTATTCAAAAGATTCAGTGCTGGCAGACGGGCTTACATACGGCATGTATCAAATTTTTCTTGATCATTTACAAGGCACAGATTATGTGAACAGGCTGGTTAGTTCCGAAGAAATTATTTCTGCTCTTCGCGGCAGAAAATCTGCAACAGAGATCTCTATCATGAAGGAAGCAATTAAAGAAACTTTAAAAATATTTGATTCGGTTACTAAGTATATTAAACCGGCAGTAAGTGAAATTCAGATTGCTGATTTCATTAAAAAGATTGTTGTTAAAAAAGGATTCGGTTTAGCGTGGGAGGAAGATCATTGTCCTGCGGTGTTTACAGGTCCCGATACTCAAGGCGCTCATTCCGGCCCAACAAATCGCAAAGTTAAACCCGGTCATTTAGTCAATATTGATTTTGGAATAACTTATAAAGGGTATTGCTCTGATCTTCAAAGGACATGGTATATTCTGAAAAAAGGCGAGAAGCAAGCTCCTCCCGAAGTTGAAAAAGGATTTAACGTGATCCGTGATTCAATCCAGATGGTTGCAGATAAGCTAAGACCTGGAGTTAAAGGGTGCGATATGGATGACATTGCAAGAAATTATATTTTATCTCAGGGATATGAAGAATATCCACACGGACTCGGACATCAAGTGGGAATGCAAGTACATGATGGCGGGGCCGGATTATTTCCTCGCTGGGAACGTTATGGAAACACGCCTTTCATGCAGCTTGAAGAATCTCAGGTATTCACAATTGAACCGCGGCTTACTGTGAAAGGTTTTGGTACATCAACTCTTGAAGAGGAAGTTGTCCTTACAAAAGATGGTTGTAAGTTCCTCGCTAAGCCGCAGAAAAAATTGATGCTTATATAAGAAAATGAACCACACCTCGCTGAAAATAATTAAGGAGTTTATATGAGTTACATTGAAGTTGCAAAGGGAATTTATGAAATGCTCCAGGGAACTGATTTTAGAAATTTGTTAAAAGGTAGAGGAAACAATTATGATGAGTTCAGAACACTTATGTGGGATAAGTTTAGAATTAATGAACTAATATCCTCCTACAAACAAGGTACCAGTTCATTATTAGAGAAACATTTATCGTTTTATAATGATGTACTTAATAAATTTCTTAAAAGCGAAGAGATAGCATATTATGAAAATCATATGCCTTTAAGAACGGCATTTTATTTGTTTTGGATTTGGGATAAGAAGTTGGAAATAGCTGATGAAAAACTAGACAAGTTTATTGAGTCATTTTATATTGGAACATTCGGCTATAAAATGATAGATGTATTTAGTGACAACAAAAATCCGAATGCTGAAATGATATTTGTTGGTTTCTATGCAATTAAGATTGCCGAAAAGCTTTTAAGCGAGGCGTTGGGGACTGAGAATACGAGCACACCAATATTAAAATATTTTAAAATATATGCTGACGTAGAATGTTTCGAAAAGAAAAATCGTTGGAAGGTTACTCCATTTAAGTGGGATGAACCAGAAAGATTAGGAAACAAAGCAGCTCCAATATATATGGTTTACGAAACTCTTTTTAGATTTGCAAATTATGATGAGCAAAAAATTAGTGATCTAATGAAGGCATTTAATTATACTGCTGCCGCATTACAAATTGTGGACGATCTTTTGGATGCTAAGGAAGATTTGTCAAATGGATATGAAACTCTTGTTATGACAGGCTATTATGAAATATATGGATTTCAGGATGAAATAACTGATGAAAAAATCACTACCATTTTAGATCAGGAGAGATTAAAAACAATTTATACAATTGTTCACGAACTTTTTGATAAAGCCAGAGCATTATTCGAAAAACATGATGAATATATAATTCTCCTTACACATGAAATACAATTTTACAACATCAATAGTTTAATTGAAGCACAATAAGGAACTGTGTTTTAGGGCACAATTCATTTCTAATCCCCAATCTTAACTTGAATCTATTGAAGTAATTATTTATTATTCACTTGTAAGTTTACAATGATTTAAATAAGTGACCTATTTAATTAACTAATCGAAAGGAGTTTTATGAAGGGATTAAAAGGACTAAAGAATTTAATTCAAGCTATAAACAAGAGCTTGAATTCAAAGCAAAATCCATCATCCGGCAAATTTCAATTTCGTTTGGTTGATCCTAATCGTTTACACACATGGTGGTATTGCTAAACGGGTCATCAGTTTCATAGTGTTAAAAACGGCAGTTTAAAACTGCCGTTTTTTATTAAAAATAATTTTATGTGCGAAAAATTATTTCATTAAGACCATTTTTTGTCTTAATACTAATTTAGCTGCCTTTAAAACATAGACGTATATTCCGCTTGCAAGCTCGCTAGCATTGAATACTCTTTCATAAACTCCGACTTCATATTCACCATCAGCAATAACAATTATAAGCTCACCAAGTGAATTGTAAATCGAAAGATTCACCTTACTTGCTTGCGGTAAATTGAATTTAATAAATGTTGTATAATTAAACGGATTGGGGTAGTTCTGCATTAAATAAAAATCAGGTTGAATAACCGTCTCATTTTTTTCAGTGCCAATTGTAATAGTATCATTTCCTCTAAGCGTGCCATCGATTGAATAACCTGTAACCCGAAGCAAGCTGGAGCTTCCGGCTTCAGATCCAGTACTATCCCAATCAAATGATGTATTTGTCAATCTTTGAACTATAGGTATAAAAGTGATCTCATTATCATTACTAAATTCTAAATCGTAAAATATAGGTCGTCCTTCATCCGGATTTAATAATTCCCAGACTATTTTAATTGAATCATTAGAAATTCTATTACCAGTCGTTTTAATAAATTTTATTTTTGGATTCTCATATGGATGAAGCAGCTCGGCAAAACCAATACCTGTGACAGGCACTCCATCAACCATTCCCTGGATTGTTGTGCTGCCCTCATAGAATCTAACAGGTGAAAGCACCTCACAATTATTTTGATTAGTTGTGATAATAAGATCAATTCCCTCCCAAACAAAATGCCACTGTTGAGAATAACAAAATGCACTGTTGGGCATAAATGAATATTTTAATCGAGTAAGGTTAAAATTAGAGATGGTAGTATCTTTCAATTCACTTATATGAATGCCGCAAATTTTATAATTTGATGTATTTGGCAATTGATTCTGGCCATAGAAAATAGTCCAAATATTTAAATCCATGCCATTTGAAAGTTGAATGGAAAACCATTCGTATTTTTCATCAATCACGGATTTCATTTTTCCATACTGATGATCTACCCAAGCAGTTCCGGTAATAGATTCAGTAATACCATTAAGCGTCAAAGTTCCTGTTAGATTTAACATCGTTTGAGAGTAATAATTGGAATATCCTGATGTACCTTGGTAAACAAAGTCGTTTCCGCCCATTATTAATGGACGTTTTACGGCATTAATCCTTGCTTTTATTTCGCCGAAATGAGATACAGCAAAAATGTAATACTCAAAAGGCTCTAATTTCCCAGAGCTATCCAGAACTGTGGTCCATTCTTCTTCGATGCTTCCAACGGGCTGTGCTTTGATATGTAAGTGATCATTTGCAAGGTTACTGTAATTGCAATACAAAGTCTGGGTATAAAATTGATTGAGCGTTTCATTAGCAATGTTAAAAACTCGAAAGCCATCAATTAAAAATGTGGGATAATAAAAATAGGCTAGCATTATACTGTATTTATTTCCAGTGATGTTTCCTTTAACCTGGGCGTTTGTGTACCACCATTCTGTTGGCTCAGTAGGATGCCGGCCTTCATCAGTCGGAAAATGGATGCTACTCCCTATCGGGTGATAAGGATAAGTTTTCCAATCTTGTGCAGAGATGAAAATTATTGATGAAAAAAACGATATACAGGTAAGGAGAAATTTTTTGAGCATAAGTGTTATTCAATAGAGCTAGAGCGAAATATAGTTTTCGTTGTTCTTCATTCAAGCTATTATTTAAACCAAAAATTGATGTTTCATTATTTCATCTCAATACTTACTTCATCAAAACTTATCCGCCGAAGCCCTCCAAAAGAGGGCAGGCTTAGCGAAGGAGGATCATTTTTTTCTGTAATACAACATTATCAGCTCTTAAAATGTAGATATAAATTCCGCTGGCTAAACCTCTGCCTGAGGCGGATGCATTGAAAACTCTTTCATACACTCCCGCATCATATTCACCGTGGGCAACAACATTTACCAGCTCACCAAGTGAATTGTAAACCGAAAGATTAACCATGCTCGTTTGCGGTAAACTGAACTTAATATTTGTTGAAGGATTAAAAGGATTCGGGTAATTCTGCTCAAGTGAAAATGAATTCAACTCTATTTTATCACCTACCCCGGTTGCAACAGAGTTAATAGTTTTTAATATCCAGTTTTCCGGATCAAATGAAATTGAGGTTGGCTTCCCTCGGACAGTTACATTAAAATTCTGAACCTGGGCATTATTAAAAATAGTGATCAGAGTATCGCTACCTGTAAAATTCACCCTTATTTTAATTGGCATAGTAAAATAGGAAGGATATGAGTTAATATTTTGTGTTATCTGTATGGCTAAATCATTTAGATTACTGCCAATGCTTTGTGTGCTCCAAACGACTGAATACTTTGGGTAATTCTCACCGTAAATCCATTCCTGGAAGAAATAATCTAAATCCATACCCGAAACGCTCTCGGCGATAGTCTGAAAATCTTCAGTGACTGCCACGCCGTAAGCAACTTTTGGATAATTAACATAACTTCTTAAAATATTAAAGAAGGTTGAATCGCCAACTATGCCTCTTAACATATGCAATACTACAGCTCCCTTTGCGTAAGATCTTGCGCCATTAAAAATTTGCCCGATTGAGGAAATATTTTGCACCCAAATACTTCCTTGTGCTGATTTTGCGGAATTCATTTCGCTTTCAATTTGATTAGCGTATCCTGCTTTACCAAACCAATTTTCAATAATAACTGCTTCAGCATAAGTTGCAAAGCCTTCATTAAGCCAGATGTGATGCCAATCTTCACAGGTAATTTTGTCACCAAACCACATATGTGCAAGTTCATGTGATATTAAACCATCGCTAAATCCTCCCATTGAACTAATTGTTTGATGCTCCATTCCACCTCCCCAGCCAAATTGTGCGTGTCCATACTTCTCATTAATGAACGGATATTGACCAAACTGCTGTGAATAAATTTCAATCATTCCCGGGGTTTTATTTAACTGTGAGATATTGGAGTTTAAACTTTCTGGATAAAGAAAATGATCTATAGGCATTGAATCTGTAGGGCTGTAATGATAATAATTGGTGTACTGTGCATAGTTAGTTATTGCCATCGATAAAAGATATTGTGCAATCGGATAGCTGTTTTTCCATTTGTAAGTATGTGTGTCGTTTCCGTTATTTACAATTTCCATTAACTTACCATTTGAGACTGGAGTTAAACTAGTGCTTACAGTTATCCAAACATCCGCAGAATCAGCTTTATCTGCGGGAGTATCCTTAACAGGCCACCAATCCATTGCACCGTAAGGCTCACTCAAAGTCCATATTGCCGGAATTCCTGAGTGAGAACTGAATTCAAAACTACCGAATCCGCTTGAACCTGGTGTACCATGATAGTAGACAACTGTTGTGAAATTATAACCCTGATTAAGTGCAGTGTTTAGTGAAATGTTTAATTTATTTGATCCCCTAGAAAATGTTGCGGCATTTCCATTAATTAAAACAGAGTCAACAATTAAAGAATTTGTGAGATCATAATAAATCTCAGTAACATTAGGTTCAACAATTTCACCCTTACAAGTTACATTACCTGAAATTGTCTGAGCAATATGATTAACATTCAAATCAAGTTTGTAATACTTAACATCGTACTTGGAGTCACCCGGATAATTAATATTTTTAAATTTTTGCAGGCGATTGAATCGTTCAATCTTTCCACGAATACACTCATCTTTTCCACTTTGGGCTAAACTAATTCCAGCAATGAGTAAGAATAAAGAAATAAATAAGCTTTTCAAATTCATCCTTCAAATGATAATATCTTAAAAATTAGTGATACTGTTTACGATTATTATTAAACATTTTCAATCCAATAATTGAATTTGTTTTTGTAGATTTTGCATTAATGCGATACCTAAAACACTGGGAAGAAATTTTCACTTAGGATTTTTCAGCTTCAATTACAACAAACGGAACGGTTAGAACGATTTCCTCATCATCTTGTGCTTTGTGGTTTAGGCGATTTTCAACTCGGGTAAATATTTCTTGAATCAGCACTTCCGGAACAAGATCAAGCCAGCTATCCAGAAATGCTAATCTTATTAAATAATGATTAAACATGGTAGTCGCATTTAAAAATCTGAGTTTAAAAGAATCATGTATCAACTTTTCTATTTTGAATCCATTACTTTGAAACAGTTTTTTCAGTTCATCGAGCGGTCGACGTTTGTGATAGATATGTTTTTTTAACTGTGATACATTTTCATTCAATCCTTCCTCAATTAATCCTTTCTCAAGTTCATCATAAAATTCTATCATCGTCTTATTCAAATTTACTGTCGCCACAAACTGCGCGGACTTTTTTGCGATTCTTTTACATTCGCTCATCACCTTTTCAAGGTTTTGAACATTATTAATTCCGTTGTTAGATACAATCAAGTCAACGGAATTATCGGGCAAAGGAATATTCTCTGCAACTCCTTCAATCAGCTCTACGTTAGTTAAACCGAGAATATTAATTTTAGTTTGAGTTCTTTCAATAGCAGCTTTCCATGGATCAATCCCATATACTTTTGATGAGTTTCCCAATCGCTGAGCAATTTCGAGAAGAGGAAATCCTAATCCAAAGCCAATATCCAATGCGGTAATGTGTTGTCTAAGCCTTATCGTATCAAGCAGCTTTAAACCGAAAGGGGCAGACCAAAGCGGAAGTTCATCAATAATAGAAACAGTGTCTCTATCATTTAAATTAAAATTGGACTTTCTGAATTTGGTCATCTTATTTAATCAATCCACTATAAATAATCTGGCACCTTTGTCGGTGAATGTTCTATGGCTCTGAGAGTCATCGCCAACAAGATATGACATACCTTTTCTAAAAGTAATTTTTCGGCCGTCTTTTAATTCGGTTGTCATTTCCCCGTCGATGCAATAAATAATATGGCCTTTGTGGCACCAATGATCGGCAAAATAATCCATTGAATACTCCACTAGTCTGATTCTAATATCGTCGAGTAAAACTGTTTTCCATGAGGCAAAACCGGTTGTTCCGCAATGTTCCTCTGCTTCAATCTTTGCCCAATCAATTTGTGTGAAGGGAAAATTAATAATTTTCATATCGCACCAAATTACTTTAATATTTATTTATTTTATTTTTTGCAGGATTAATTTATATCTGATTGCTATTAAAACCTACAATCGGCTTTATAGGCTTTTGCAAGAAGCGCCTCATACTGTTCAAAGCTAATCTCGATTGCTCCAAACATTTTAAGATGAGGAGTAATGTACTGAACATCGAGCAAAACAAATTTCCTTTTGTTAAGATGTTCTATCAATTTAATTAATGCGGCTTTTGATGCCTGCGATACTTTTGAGAACATCGATTCACCGAAAAATGCGCCGCGTATTGTAACACCATAAAGCCCGCCGACAAGCTTTTCTTTTTGCCATGTTTCAACCGTGTGAATAAAGCCTAATTTATCGAGCCGCAAATAAGCTTCTATTAATTCTTCAGAAATCCAGGTTGGTTTTCTGTTTGCACAAATATCTACAACTGAAATGAAATCCGTATCAAATTTAAATTCAAAGTTGAAATCTGAAATAGCTTTTTTAAGTGAGCGGGGATAGTTGTAATTATTAAGTGGAATGATTGTTCGTTTCTCAGGCAGGTACCAATTGATAATTCCGGTTTTTTCATCTGCCATAGGAAAAGCTCCTTGAGAGTAAAGTTGAAGCATCATTTCCGGTTCTAGATATTCTTTATATGAAAACTCCTTCTTAGAGGACATGATAAAATCTTTTAAGTGGATAAAAAACGTCGTCCTTTAGTCTACTTTAACTTCAAGCTGAATGATTTCGTATCCCTTAATAGTTTCGTAAGCTGCAAAAATTACCCCGGCTAATACGGACAACATTCCAATTAAAAAAAGAGTTGTAATAATTGATCCTAATCTTTCAAGATCGAAGATGAATTTGAATCCGATTAAAAGAGAAGTAATTACAAAAAGAGCAACGCCAATTGTGTAAGATAATACGGCATTTCTAACGAGACGTGCACGGAAAGCCAATTTTTTTATTTGAAGTGAGATACTCTCAAGACGGATTGTTTCCTCGTAGTTAAAATCTTTTCCCGAAACTTTACTTATAAATCTTCTTTTTTCCTCGTTGAGTAATCGTATTCTATTTACAACAAGCGAGTATTTATTGTTCATTGCAAGCAAAAGCAACCCGCAAGCCGAAATCATCAAGCCCGGAGCAAGCATCAATTGAATGACTTCGACAATAGAAATTTTATCCATCATGGCAATTAAACTCCTGTCCTTTTAATAAAATCAATAATTACAGGATCATCCGAAGTGAGAAGTTCTTGTTGCTTACCAACAAAATAAATTTTTCCTTCATGAATCATAGCAACTTTGTCAGCAACATTTTTAACGCTGTACATATCATGAGTAACAACAACGGATGTTACATTTAATTTTGTGCCGAGATCTTTAATCATATTATCAATAGAATCTGACATAATCGGATCGAGTCCTGTTGTCGGTTCATCGTAAAGAATGTAAGAAGGGTTTGTGACTAATGCTCTCGCAAGCCCGACGCGTTTTTTCATTCCACCTGAAAGCTCGGCTGGTTTTAAATGCTGAATATTTGGTAACTCAACAAGCTCAAGCTTTTCTAAAACTATTTTTTTAATTTGATCTTTTGAATATCCGTTTGAAGCTTCAACAAGCGGTAGTGAAACATTTTCTTCAACTGTCATAGAATCAAATAAAGCAGAACCCTGGAAAAGAAAACCGAATTTTCGTCGCAGGCTGTATAAATCTTTTTCATTTAGTTCATCGACTCGTTGGTTTTCAACTTTAACATAACCATCATCAGGATTAAGAAGTCCGACTATGTGTTTTATCAAAACACTTTTGCCGGAACCGCTTCTTCCGATGATCACAATCGTTTCGCCGGTATGAATCTTAAGATTTATTCCGTCTAATACTTTATTACCGCCAAAACTCTTGTGAAGATTGTAAATTTCAATCATAATTTTAGAATGATTACCTTTTATAAATTAAAAATACCTAAAAAATCCGTTAAATATTTTTGATTGTTTTAGTCCAAAAATTAAAAACATTTACCAGTCACCTTACAGAATAAAGAAAATTGATACAATTAAAATTCTATAGGGAAAAAACATATTTTCACAAAATTTCCTTATGGTATAACTTAACATCAATTAATCTATTCCCTTTTTTAACTGCTTTACGAAATACTCCCTCAAGCTTAAAACCCGCTTTTTCAAGAACTCTGCATGATGCATCGTTGTGAATAAAAATTGTTGCTTCAATTCTCTTCAAACCAAATTTTTTAAAACCAATTTCGGAAAGTTTATTTACTACTTTTGTTATTATCCCTTTATTCCAGAATGGTCTTGCAATCCAATATCCGATTTCATCTTTCTTTGAATTGCGCCTGTACTTCATTTGAAATCCGCATCCGCCGATCAATCTTTTATTTTTATCACGAATTGCCCAATTGGTAAGCCTGCCGTATTTCTTTCTTTTCTTCTCACAAAGATTTATAAAAAATTCTCCGTCTTTCGCAGTAAAAGGGAATGGAATAGTTAGTGTGTTGTTAAAGATTGCCTTATCATTCAAATATTTTACAAGCTGCTTAATATCCTTTGTTCGCATCTGAGAAAGGAAAATGCTGCTATCTACTTTAATGTAAGGCATGATTAATTTTTTCTCAGTTTATCAGTAAGCCAAATTATTAATATGTGTATTATTCCGCCGGTTGACACAAGCAGCATGTCCTTATAACCGTCCCAAATATCGCCTTGCAGTCCTACGAAAGGATTGTATTGCTCAGGCGGAAATGTCCATGCAACAGCAGCTTCTATTATCTCATAAATTGCACTTAAGCTGATTATAAAATTAATCGGAAGTATGTATAGCCAAACACCTTTCAGATTGCTGTATCTCTTTAATGATTCGTAAATGGGATAAGCAAAGAGAAAACCGAAAAGAAAGTGAACAATTCTGTCATAAGGATTTCTTATCAATCCAAATACATCTCTAATTGTAAAACCTATCGACACACTTGAATAACCATAGTGCGCTCCAATTGTGTGAAGCAGTAGAAATATTGTGATTAGTAAATATGATAAATCTGATAGCTGCAGTTTTTTGTAAGATAAAACAAGAAACAAAATGAATGCAAATACGAGATAATTCTCAAGCCACCATTCCGGTCTGTAGAGCGGAGAGATTGCAAATACTGCCCAGAATAACACAAAGATAGTTAACAGTATTTGCTGGAATTTTTTATTTCCGAAATTGGGAGTTAACTGGGAATTTGATTTAGAAATCATTGTTTTACTCTTGATTTTATAACTTCCTCGCTACCACGACAGTTGTTTTTAGAGTTTCCACCACTCCTTCAGTTTCATTCAACGTTTCGAGGAAAACTATGTAGATACCAATTCGTAAAGCTGCACCATCGTCACCAATTCCATCGAACACGACTGAACCGGATAAACCGCTTGGCTGGTTGTTGCTTACTGTTCTTACCAATCTCCCTTTGCTGTCATAAATTTTAATTCTTACCTGCGAGGTCTGTTGACCGAGAGTGTAATTTATGATTGTAAAATCTTCGAATCCATCGTTATCCGGTGAAAAAGGATTTGGAGAAACAGAAATGTTATTTGAACGATTTTGGTTATCGGTAAAAATGCTGTTTTGATTAGCCGGTGTTGCACCATTCGAATTTACGCTGCTGCTCCAGTTTTTTGAATCATTTCCATTTAATTGTGGATTGATTCTTTCAACCGAAATGTTTTTTGTAGTAACAAAATTTTTATTGTGCCATTTATCGGAATACCAAACCGAATCGATTGTATTTCCCCTTGCATCTTTGAGTAGAATTAGTTCTCCTGTATTTACTAAACCAAGACTCGATTTATCTAGTACAGATTTGTAAGGATAAGTTTGCAGATTGTATTTTCTTACCGTTATTGAATCAGCAATAAAAAGAAAGTATTGATTTGGCGGAAGAGTTAAGCTCGTTTCAGAAAGCATGCTTGCATTTTCATTTTCATCCTTTATATGCCAGCCGCCAATATTTATGGAATCAGAAGACAAATTCAGAAATTCTATGAACTCGCTGTTGTCAATGTCGGGATCGAACATGATTTCGTTAATTACCAAATCATTCTTCGTATAAAATGGAATGTTAAAAATTGAGTTCTGTTGACCGGGTGTGCTTCGATTATAACTCAAAGAAGTAATCCAATTGCTGCTATCGTTTGTCGCTTGTGAAAGCGAAATTCTTTCAAGTGAATATCCGTTGTTTCCACCAAAAGACGATTTATAGAAAAAGCTGTCAATAATTCCGTTGCGAAAATCGTAAATCATTATTCCATCTTCAGTGTTGCCAAGGGTTCCGAAGTTCACAATTTTCACTTTGTAATCAATCGGCGAATGAAAATTGTAAAATGAAGTGTCACGGGTCAAAACGAAATATTCACCTGGCTGAATTTCTAAACTTGAGCTGGTAATAAAAGCTTTTGTCGGAGTGGTAAGCATATCACTAACAGACCAATTATTAATATCAATTGTTTTGTTTGAAATATTTACAAGCTCAATCCACTCCGGTTCGCTATTGGCTGGGGCGTACATTACTTCATTGACGATGATTGATTGTTCCGGAAATCCTGGCTCAACAAATTTTTCGGCATAGTTATTCAGTGTGTCTTCGTCAGGAGTGAAAATAATTCTAACAGCAGTCAAAATTTTTGAATTGAGATTATTAATTGAAGCTGCAGAAGTAAAAATGGAAGAATCAGCCGAACCCAAATTTAATCCATCAGTCTTTGATAAAAGCAGATCAACAATAAGATTTGAATCTGTATCAATCCAAAATTCAATCGAAAAGTTATTTGCAGCCGATGAGCCGTTGTTCTTAACCTTTACATTAATTAAAACGTTATCTCCATTGACAGGAAATCTCGGACTGAAAGAAATCTCCGCAACGTATAAATCAAATTGTTTGGGAGTAATACTATTTATTCTTCCCGGTGTGCTTAATTCAATATCTGTTGATGAGCTCCAATTTCCTGATAAATTAGACGGTGATGTAAGCGAAATTCTTTCAAGTGATTTGCCGCCTGTTCCGCCCCAATCGCTAAAGTATTTTACGGAATCAATTGTCATTCCACGATTATCTTTGAGCACAACACCATCAATATCATTATTAAGATTGGGAAGATTTAGTTTAACGACCTTAGATGGAATTAGCCGATGAAAAAAGTGAAGCGTTGTGTCTTTTGCTAAAACCAAAAATGATTTTGGAGAAATAAAAATATCCCCAGCAACTTTGGCAGATGCTGGAGTTGTAAGTATATCAGTCACACTCCAATTCTTAAGATTAATCGTATCAGTTGAGTTATTGAATATTTCAATCCATTCCGGTTCACTGTTAATTGGTGTATACATAATCTCATTTACCAGAACTGTGTTCGGAGGATAACCGGGAGAAATCCTTTTATAAAAGTAGTTGTTACTTGTGTCCTGGTCTTGAGTGAAATCAGCAATTATAAAAAATCCTTTTTCGCTTTGCAGATTGCTAATTAAAAGACCGAATTGGGCATTCACAGAATCACCCGGAAGAAGATTGAGTCCATCAAGCGATGAAATAAGAGTATTTGGCAGCGAATCGAGATCGGTATCTTCCCAAAGTTTTAAGTTGAAATTAGCGGTGCTTGTTCCTATGTTTTTAACTTTAGCAAAAACAGAAACGTTATCACCAAAGAATGGAAACTCTGGAATGAAAACGATATCAGTGACTTGAATATCAAAATCTTTTTGGGAAATAGAGTTAATGTATCCTGGGGTTGCTTTGTACTTTGATTGAGTGGTTTTCCAATTAGATGAATCCGATAAAGATTGTTCTGTACTAATTCTTTCAAGCGACTTGCCGCTGCTTCCTCCCCACGAAGAAAAATACTGAAGAGAATCAATTGTTCTACTTAGCGAATCGAGTAAAATTAATTTATCACTAGTATTATTTAAAGAAGGAATAATTGTAGAGACGATTGGAGATAGAACATTGTAGTATCTCCTCAAGGTAGTGTCGGAAGCGATAACGAGATATTCTCCGGGATTAAGAATTGTCGAGTTCTTAACGACAAGAATTGAATCCGAGTTGTCGGCAATTTTATAATTCTTAAGATCAATTATCTTGCTGCTGCGGTTATAGATTTCTATCCATTCAGGTTCAGGAGAAGTTGGGGCATACATGAATTCATTTATCACGATATCATTTCTGATCTCGTTGACGGAAACACCTGTAAAGTCTGTAAATGAAATATTATTAGTTGTATCATCGTCAGGCGTGACTTCAAGCTTTGCGATAAAATAATTTTTCCCTTGAATAAAATTTGTTGTTGAAAAAGTTAGTTGATAACTGTCACCTGAAGCAAGAGAAGTTCGGTTTACTTGTCCAATAAGCTCGCTGATCTGAGAAACGGAATCTTTATTAACATCGTTAAAAATATTTACGAGATAGTTTGATGATGAATTCAATCCTTTATTCTGAATTTCAATTTTAAATTCAGCTTGTTCACCAATAATGAAAAAATCCTTAATGCTGCTGAATGAAAAAATCTTTAGGTCATTAGCTTTCGGTGTAAGTGAATTAATATATCCCGGGGTAGCATTAAATATGCTTTGCGAAGTTCCCCAATTTTCTTTCACCGTGCTTGATGTGTTTGTAGAAATTCTTTCGAGCGATTTGCCTCCTAAACTTCCTCCCCAATCAGGTGCATAAGTTACGCTGTCTATTAAAACCGAGAGAGAATCTTTCAACACAACCGCATCGCCGGTGTTATTTAAAGCAGGTAAATTGAATACAATAAAATTTATAATGTTGGGGAAAAAAAATGTTATCGAAGAATCCCTGCTTAACACAAAGAAAGAAAACGGTTGAATAAATGCATCGTTGTTGGTGATAGTTGTTAAAGTTGTATTATCACCAAGCTTCCATTTCTTGAGATTTATCGGTTCGCCGCTTCTATTGTATAACTCCACCCATTCCGGTTCGCCGGTTGATGGTGCGTACATAATTTCATTAATTACCAAATCATTATAATTATTTCCCGGAGGATGAACTGTGAATCTTAAAATCTTTTTGTCGTTTGTTGTATCCTCATCAAAATTAAAAGTTACTGTTGAAATTATTTGATAATTTCCTGGAGTTATTGAAGGCATAGTTGTGCTAACCGATATTGAATCACGGGGAGATAAATTAGAAAATGTTTGAGAATATATGATTTCTGACACGTTTCCTAGGGAATCAAAATTTGCATCGTTAAAAATTTCGATGGTGTATGAAGCAGCAGAAAAATATCCGTCATTTATCACTGAAGTGAAGATTTGCACGTCCTGTCCTTGAATTGGAATTTGCGGGGAGATTGTCAGACTCTTAATCTTTAAATCATAGTTTAGCGGAGTAACGGAATTTCTGAATCCAGGTGTTCCATTAAACACCTGCGAATTTGCCCAGTTAATTGAAAGGCTGTCACGATTTATAATTATCTTTTCTTCAGAAAAACCAGTAGAATTGTTAGCCGAATAAGTGTGACGGTCGAGTGTATCATCTGCTGCATTTACAAATAACACAGGTCTATCAGTTGTATTTGCCATTCCGGAAGCACCGAATGAGTTATCGGAAATTTTAAGCTTAAGTGTATTGGCAGGAATTATTGAATTATAAATTCCCGCTGCAAAATCATAATCACCTTCGAAGATAACAGCATAAGATTTTGGCGGAAGTACAGTTCCAAATCCTGCTGAGGTAATTAGATCAGCGTTCGATGTGTAATAAATTATTTTGTGGTTAGCCAAGTCAAAGCTTTGTGTTTCGCTGCGGTTGTAGATTTCGATGAACTCATTATTTCCCGATTGCGGATTGAACATTATTTCGGATAAAACTAACGCCGTATCCGATTGAGCAAAGATTGTAGCAGCAATGAAAAAGATTAATAAGGTGATCAAAAATATTTTCACAATAACACTCTTATTGAGAGGAATTTCAGAGGAAAGTTAATTTTAATTTGGTTTATCGGCAAGAAGCCAGTTGAAAAAAATCAATAGAACGCTGATGACACAGATGCGACTGATTTACGCTGATTTTAAATCTGCAGTTATCTGTTTAATCAGTGTCATCTGTGTGCCATTGACTGAATTTTACTTAAGTATAATAACTCTATTTAAAGCTACAAACATTAATTCATGTTCCAAACCCAACAACATTATTAAAATTATCATCATTTATTGAATAGAAACCTCGATAGCATAGATTTAAATATTCGGAAAATTCCTCACAAGATATTTCACCATTCAACATAATGGAGCTTTTGATTTGTTTTAATAAACTAACAATAAAAGCTCCCGTAACTCTTCTATCTTTTAAATAAAGTAGAGTATCTTCATCAAAAAGGGATATTATCCTTTCATCACAGGTTTCTCTTTTAACTAAAGATAAATAGTTCTTTGGCTCAATCTCTGCAATATCGAGTATCATATCAAATCTTCCAGGCCGGGATGCAGCTTTATCAACCAAGCCTTTATCATTAGTTGCTGACAACAGAAATACAAAGTTCGGCAATAATCCATCCAGTGCTTGAAGGAAATCTCCCAATTCAGTTTGATGTATATTATTTTCTCTATCATTTGCAAGGAAATCAAGATCATCAATTACGAGCAAGCATGGATTGAAGTAACTGCAAAACTCGAAAAGCTTTTTAACAGGCAGTGATCCACCGTTGCACAACACAACCGTACATTTACCACATGTCTCTGTAATAATTGAGTTTATTATTTGAGTTTTACCTGTGCCTGGTTTTCCATTAAACAAATATCTCAATGAAATTTTATTCTTATCAAAATCAGTTATTGAGTTGATGAATCTGATAATCTGATCTTTCTTATCGGCTGAAATAAAAAGATCGGAAGTTTTTGTTGGGGGAGTATTAACAAATTCTACGGCTCTAACCATTTCGCCTTTGTATGCTTCTCTATCAAATCGAACGACTTTATTATGTATTGAGCAATTTGCTATGGCTGAACTAATAATAGCTTTAGTAAGTTCTTCTGAACGGTCTGCTTTTTTACTTGTACCACCGGTAAATAAGAAAGTTTTTCTGAATATATCCTCGCAATTAAATTCAAATTGAAATGCTGTTTGGAAGTTTAATTCATAAGACTCATCTTTATATTTAACTGAGAAAAAAGTATAAAAATCAGTAAAAGAATACATTCCGTTTTTCTCGTTAAAATTTATATTCGGAAGCGTTAGAGCGGGATCAAAATTGTTTTTTATGCCAAGGACTTTTTGCACAAAAATGTTCTCGTCATTCAATTTGCCAAGATAGAGTTTGTAGAGAAAATCCTTAATTATTTCTGTATGTGTATCTGTTAGATATACCTTGTACAACGCCTTGCTTATAAGTTCTTCAGGTATTGTTATATAAGATTTTTCTTTTGACATAACTCCTCCTTTTTTAGTAGTAAATATGAGAGAAGGAGTGCTCAAATTCTTATCATGGGGTGATAAAAAATTACATCCTCTCTTTAACTTGTTCATTAATTTTTAGTATTATCGAATGAGCCTCTTTAAATCCCTTTCGAATATTTTGTTCCAAATTATCGTCTATAACTGGATCTTCTGAAATTAGGATGGCTTCTTTTTCAATGGAAAACCATGACCACCCATTTTCATATTGGGGAACAGGTTCTATTCTAATATCAGGTAATATTTTTTTAAGTTCACATTTTTTTGTTTTATCAATAGCTGGAATCACGTACATTTCATATAGTTGATCTTTGTTTTGAGAAATGAAAAATAAAACTCCCATTCCAAATTTATATTCAGCTTTAGTGAAGCATATTTGTGTCTTTAAGCTATTCGAATTAGGATAATCCCAAGTTTCTTTTTTTAGGGGATCGAAACCAAATTCTTCTCCTATTTCATAAATTAAATCGCTAAAATTTTCCAAGTAAGGAAGAGAGTTTTTAATCAAAGTTTTATAGAACATGGGGTATCTTTTATAAAAGGAGATACATAACTCTTTAATTTCACTAGAGAATTCGACTTTCAAGTGTTTCATAAATTGCTCAACTATATATTTTGTGTTACGATTTTGTATTTCTGGAACAACATCTTCTAGTAATTTATCAATATCAGAATATGAAATTGACAATACAGGTTCACGATTAGGATCGCATGAATAAGATGGCCGTTTATCAATAGTCAAAAATAAGTATACCCTCTCGAAATCAGGGAGTTTTTTGAATAAAAAATGTTGGTAACGCCCAATTTGACCCAGCATTTCATCGTCATCTATTTTGTTTTCAAGTGAAAGAATTATTTTTTCATTAATAAAAATCAACACTAAATCTATACTGTAGTATTCGCGATAAATTATTGGTGATGAAATCAGCCCTCCATTTTTAAAGAGTCTATTTAGAATTGGTCTGTCTTTCTGAATAAAAGATAAAAACCTGATTAAGAATTTATCCCTTAAGTCATCGAAACAATTAGGGTCTAAAAGTTTGGCTAAAAAATCAGAATGAACCAATTCCTTTCTCTGGATTTTCAAGATTGAGAATAAGTCTTCTTCATTTGTCAGGTCATTTAATTTAATGAATTCGGAAGATTGCGTTATAGAATTAATTTCTATGTTGATTTTTTCTAATATTTCCTTATTCATAAGCTTCTTATTAAGAAATAATTTATTGATAAATCATCTTTGCTTTTTATAGGCTTTGATCATTTGATTAATTTGTGCTTCCAACTCAATCGGACTAGTTATTCGAATTTTATCCCACCAACTTACACACCAAGCAGCTAATCTATTTGTAATTGGTTGCTCTGTCTTCAAAATGATATACCCTTCACTGTCTTTGATTATTTCAAATTCATCAAACCAGATTTTGTAATATATTTCATTCTCAACTTCAGGACTAAATCTTAGCACTATCTCATATTTTTCTTTATTTTCATCAACCTCAGTTGGGATGACAAACTTTTTATTTATTAATTGAAAGTTGATAATACGGCTTAGATAAAATAATTGAAGTATTATCTCGTCTTTCTTAATCGCATGAAGTATCCAATTGTTATTACTTTCAACTAAGCGAAGAGGTTGAAGGGTGTAGCTTTTTATTTCATCATCAGAAAGACGTTGATAAGTTATTTTAACTACTTGAGACTCTTGAATTGCTTTTGTTAGCAGCACAATTTGCTGGTAAAAGCACTTATCAACTTTTGAGAATACTTTTACTGATTTAGTAAAATAATCGGAATTCATTTTTAGAGCGAAATACTCGGACGCAAAGCTGATTAAATGCTCATTTTTAACTTTATTGAAAATTTCTATCCCATTTTTTCTGCTGAGTGCTTCAATTCCAAGAGATCTGAAAAATTGTAAATCACGACTTATGGTTATCTCCTCAACGTTGTAATCATCGGCAGCTTGATTTTTGGTAATTGCTTCCCCATTTAAGATTCGTGCTAGAAGCTCAAATCTGCGAAGCGATTCATTATTGTACGTTTTAGTCATGTATTTCTATTGTGAAGTTTGGGCTAAAGCCCACGTTTCTTTCGGTATTATATACCCTGACTTGAAAGTCGGGTCTATTCAATTAGTTTTTACTTGCAATACTTCTTTATATCTGCATAAGCATCAAAGTAGCCAAGCTCACCGGCTTTCTTCAAATCTTTACAGGCATCTTTTTTCTTTTTAAGCTTTAGCTTTGCAAGTCCTCGTGAGTGGTAAGCCCTTCCGTCTTTGGGATTCAGCTTTATCATCTCTGAAAAATCTTTTATCGCAGAGTCATACTTTTTCGTGTCCAATAAAATTTTACCGCGCTTGAAATACGCTTCGCTCGATTTGGAATCAAGTTTAATTACTTTTGCGTAGTCCTCGATTGCTTCCTTATTTTTTTGCTGCTTTGCTTTAATATCGCCCCTGAGCATCAGCGCATCGGTATTCTTCGGATTTGCTTTCAAAACTGCGGATAAATCCGTATTTGCATCATCATATTTTTCCAGCCTGAAGTATAGATCACCTCTTCGAATAATTGCATCGATGTTCTGTAGATTTTGTTTTATCACTTCTGTAAAATCTGCGATAGCTCCTTCATAATCCTCTGCAAGCACACGATCGTTCGCTCTGTTCAAATAAGCTTGAACATTGGTTGAATCAAATTCCAACGATTTTGTAAAATCCTCTATCGCGCCTTGATGATCTTTAAGAAGTCCCTTAACATTTCCTCTATTCACATATGCTTTTGGATCATCCGGATTCAGGCTAATTGCTTCATCGTAATCGAGAAGCGAACCCTCATAATCTCCCATTTCAGCTTTAAGATATGCCCTGTTGAAAAATGCAGTGTAACTTTGATTGTTCAGTTCAATTGAAGAATTTAAATCATCTAAAGCTTTTCGCCTCTCTTCTAACTCTATGTAGATAATTGCCCGGTTAAGATATGCTTCAGAGTTTTCGGGATCGAGTTCTATCGTTTTTGAAAAGTCTTCAACTGCTGAACGATATGATTGAAGCTGACTTCTGGTTCTACCAAGATGAAAAAATGCTTCGGCTGAAGATGAGTCTTCTGCGATTGCTTCAAGAAATTTCTGCTCAGCTTCTTTGTAATAAGTGGAATCGTATAGCTCAAGACCCTCCGAAATGTATTGGCTGGAAAGGGAGCAGCCGGTTAAAAGATGAAGATTAAGATAAAGATTAAGAAACAGCACAGGATAAAGAGATATTGACACTATGTTTTTGATAGGCAGAAAGAAATTTTTCATAACGGCATTCCTTTCATTTTTATTTTTCATACGGTATTTGCTTCGAAAATATAAAATCAAAAATAAAATTAGGCAATACTTTTATCAATTTTCCCCATATAACTGTACCGATTGGAAATTGAATTATTTTCCTCTCTTTTTTTATTCCCCGGACGATAATGCCGGCAGCTTTGTCAGCTTTCATTAAAAACGGCATCTTAAATTTATTCTTTGCTATCATTGGAGTTGTCACAAATCCCGGGCGAACGGTTATGATCTTAACATTATGTCTTTTTAATTCTACTCGAATGCTTTCCAGAAAAACAGAGGCTGCGGCTTTGCTTGCACAATAAAATCCATTCATGGGAAATCCTCTCACATCGGCAATGCTGGATACCCCGGCAATGATTCCGCTTTTTCTTGGTATAAAATCCTTGAGAAGCTCCTCAACACAATAAATCAGCCCTAATACATTAACTTCAAACGATTCATCGGCAAGTTTTGAATCAAAATTTTCTACAGATGCTTTAAGACCCACACCGGAATTTAGAATCGCAATATCTATGTGATCCATCTTTTTCCGGATATCGTCAAATACATTTTCAACCTCACATTTATTTCGAACATCGCATTGGTAGGTGAGTATGGTGTTGCTAGATTTTATTTTTTCTGTAAACGAATCCAGAATTTCTTTTCTCCTTGCAAGTAGAATGAGTTTACATTTTTCTGCGGCAAGCTGTCTGGCAAGTTCATAGCCAATACCGCTCGATGCACCGGTGATGAGGATAGTTTTGTTTAATAGATTCATTGATTTATTAAGTAAGATTAACGGATAAATATAAGATGATAAGGTTTAATAAACTGGCATTCAATTAGTTACTAAGGTTAGTCATTACAAAACCATATTTACATTTTGTTTAACCTTAGTAATTATAAAAGTCCAAGAAACGCAACCTTATTACCCTATCAAATTTTCAGAATCATAAAGAAATTCAAAATTGATTTAGCAAAAAAAATCTTCATTTCTAAACTTGTATGCATGAACTACATCACCAACGCCATGATTGCTTTTTGAACATGCAAACGATTCTCCGCTTCATCAAATATAACTGAGTTGGGAGAGTCTGCAACTTCGTTTACAACTTCATCTCCGCGATGAGCAGGCAGACAATGCATGAACAGATAATCATCCTTTGCATTCTTGACCAACTTCGGATTAACTTGGTATTTCATGAATTTTTTTCTTCTTTCAGCAGCTTCGGCTTCTTGTCCCATGCTTGCCCAAACATCTGTATAAACTATGTCAGCGTTTCTAACAGCTTTAACTGGGTCATCAAATATCTCGACTTTACTTCCCATGTACTTTGCATTCTTTTTTGCATTGTTCACAATTTCTGTATTGGGTTTGTAACCCGAAGGTGAAGCGATCGAAATATGCATTCCAACTTTTGAACAGCCATTTAGTAAGCTATGAGCCATGTTGTTACCATCGCCGATGTATGCAAGCTTTAGTCCTTTCAGCTTTCCTTTTTTCTCAAGGATTGTAAAAAGATCGGCAAGAACTTGACACGGATGAAGCAGATCGGTGAGTCCGTTAATTACTGGAATTGAAGCACCGTCTGCCAAATCAACTACATCTTGATGGGCAAAAGTGCGGATCATGATTCCGTCTAAGTAACGGGATAAAACTTTTGCTGTATCAGAAATTGACTCGCTTCTGCCCAATTGAAGATCGTTCGGACCAAAGTACATACCAATTCCACCAAGCTGATAGATTCCCGTTTCAAAAGAAATTCTTGTTCTGGTAGAAGGTTTTGTGAAGATCATTCCGAGAGTTTTGCCTTCAAGCACTCGATGTGGTTCACCTATCAATTGTTTTTGTTTTAAAGTTTTGCTCACTTCAAATATTTGATTGACTTCCTCGAGAGTGAGATCATGGATTGAAATTAGATCTTTGCTCTGCATGTTAACTGCCATTTTAATATCTCCAAAAAATGAATACTATTATTGTTTTTTAAGGATTACAGAATTAGTCAATGGCACGTAGATGACACTGATTCAGCAGATTAGTACATATTTAAATCAGCGCAAATCAGTCGTATCTGTGTCTTCAGTGTGCTATTGATTTCATTTCGTAATCACCGTTCCGCTTTTCGGGTTATTTAATTCTGATGCTTCTGTTATAATGCATTCTTTTCCGCCATTGATTAAAAAACTGATGGCAGACAATATTTTTGGACCCATACTTCCGGCGGAGAACTGCTCTTCATCGTAATATTTTTTTGCATCATCAACATTTAATTTATCAAGCGCCATTTGATTTGGCTTATGGAAATTTATATAAACTTTTGGAACATCTGTTAGAATATACAAGCACTCTGCGCCGATTTCAGTGGCTAAAAGTGATGATGCTAAATCCTTGTCAATTACGGCTTCAATCCCCTGTAAATTTTTATTTTGATCTAAGTAAACGGGAACACCACCGCCGCCTACAGCAATTACTATGTTTCCTTTGCTTACTAAATCTTTAATGATTTTTTTACCAAGAATATCAATGGGTTTTGGTGAAGCAACTATTCTTCTCCAGCCTCTTTTTCTAGAATCCTCCGTGAACATCCAATTATTAGCTCTTGCCAAAAGATCAGCTTCTTCTTTCAGATAATATTTTCCGACAGGTTTTGTTGGTTCCTTAAATGCCTGATCATTTATATCAACAAGCACTTCAGTTACAATCGTAATTACATTCTTCCTAATTTTATTTTCTCTTAAAATATTTTTCATCTGTCGTTCAATCATATAGCCAATTCCACCCTGCGAATCAGCAACACAAATATCTATCGGCATTTTCGGAATTTTATAACTTTCATAGCCTGCTTCATTCCTTAGAAGAATATTTCCTATCTGCGGACCATTGCCGTGAGTGATCACTAAACCGTAATCTTTATTTATTATGTTAATTAGATTTTTACAAGTATCGTATGTATTTTTTTCTTGCTGCTGAATTGTGCCGGTCTCGCTTCCACGAAGAAGTGCATTTCCTCCCAATGCAACGACTGTGATCCTTTTCATTTTCTAATCTTACCTTCATAGATAAAAAACCAGTTTTTGGGAGATAGTCGAGGGTACATTTATACTGCAATTTGCCTAAAATTGAAAAAATTGAATTTTGCGCAGGTAAATTTGTTAAAGTTCTATCAATTATGAAAGTGAAAGCGATTCCGGAGTAACATCATTTTCAATGGATTTCATTCACTTTTTTTAAGGAAGAACAGAATTTCTTTTGATTTCATACCGATTTTGTTATTTTTCCACAAAAATTATTCCAATGTATAGAAATTACAATATTGTTGTAAAAGACGTAATTTTGAGGCAGAAATTAATTGACACGAAATTTGCTTGTGATTTAGGAAAGTGTAAGGGCGCTTGCTGTACTTTAGAGAGTGAATATGGCGCACCTCTCTTAGATGATGAGATAGGTCAAATTCAGGATTCGCTTACGGCCGTAAAAATCTATTTAACGGAAAGTCATCTTAACAAGTTAGAGAAAGATGGATTTTTTGAGAATAAAAACGGCGAGTTATTAGTCAGCAGCATAAATAATAAAGAATGTATATTTGCTTTTTTTGAAAATGGTGTAGCGAAATGTTCTTTGGAGAAAGCTTATGTTGAAGGTAAAACAAATTTTCCCAAACCCATATCTTGTCACTTATTCCCGATCAGGGTATCAAAGTTTGGCGGAGATGTTTTACGATATGAAGAGTTCTCGGAATGTTCGTCCGCACTTGAAAAAGGAATCAAAGAAAATATAAATCTAATTGATTTTTGTAAGGATGCTTTAACAAGGCGTTATAGTAAAAACTGGTATTCAAAATTAAAGGAAATGATCGGAAAGTAGAATGCTATCACTAAGTCAAAGGCTCTCGCAGCAGCAGAAGCTGTCACCACAGCAAATTCAGTATCAAAAGCTGTTACAGTTAAATACCCTTGCTCTTGAACAAAGAATTAAAACCGAGCTTGAGATTAATCCAATTCTTGAAGAACTCACTGATGGCGATTCAGAAGTACAGGAACAGGAAAAAGACAACTCTGATGAAGCTGCTGATGAATATTCCGACAACGATAAAGAGGAATTTGAACTTGAAGATTTTATGAATGACTACGATCGGGATGCTGATCGAGTCAATAGAAGTAATGATGAGGAAGTGTTTCATCCAATTGCAGAGCAGAGAGAATCCCTTAGCGAACACCTCACACAGCAACTGCAAATGCTTAATCTTGATGAGGATCTTTACAGACTCGGAGAGGAAGTCATTGGAAACCTCGATGAAGACGGCTATCTAAAGAGAGATTTAAATGAAATTCTAAAAGAACTGTCTATGTTCGAGCATATTGATATTTCCTTAAATGAAGCTGAAAAGCTTTTGAAAAAAATGCAAAAATTCGACCCGGTTGGGGTTGCCTCAAGAAATTTACAGGAATGTTTATTAGTTCAGCTTCGTAATTTGGATTTTGATCCTTACTATAAATACTTGGCAGATGAACTGCTTGTAAATCACTTTGATGATTTTACCAAAAGACGATTCGAGATAATCAAACAAAAGATGAACCTGACAGATGAAAGTTTAAAGGAAACATTCAACCTCATTCACAGGCTTAATCCGAAGCCCGGTGAAGGCAACATAGATTCAGTTCAGATGAATCAAATTTCTCCCGATTTTATCATCGAGAAACTTGATGACAGTTTTGTGATAACGTTGAATGATAAAAGCTTGCCTTCGGTTACAATTAGCCGAACTTATCTTGAAATGTTTAAGAACAATAAAAAAAATAAAAAAAATCCACGGGAAAAAAACACATACAAGTTTTTGCGTGAAAAGTTTGAATCAGCAAAATGGTTTATTGCATGTATTCAACAGAGACGTGATACACTAATGCGAATTATGCAGGCAATAGTTGAAAAGCAGTATGAATTTTTTGACAGCGGCCCTAAACTTCTTAAACCAATGATATACAAAGATATCGCTGAAGAAATTCAGATGGATATTTCAACCATAAGCCGAGTAGTGAACGGAAAATATGTTCAAAGCCCGATGGGAATTCATGAATTAAAATATTTTTTTAGCGAAGGTCTAATAACGGATTCAGGTGAAGAAGTATCGAACAAGCATATTAAAGAACGTTTGAAAGAGCTTATGGAATCCGAAGACAAATCTGCTCCATACAGCGATGATAGGCTTGCGGAAATTTTAAACGAAGAGGGAATTCACATTGCACGCAGAACTGTTGCAAAGTATAGAGAACAGTTAAGGCTTCCGATTGCAAGGCTGCGCAAGCAATTAGCATGAGTCTTGCTGTCGATGTAGCAGTTACGATTATCCTAATATCGGTATTTTGCATTTCACACTCAATTCTTGCTTCCAATAAAGTAAAGAAGCTATTCAAAAATAGATTTGGAAATCTAATCGCCCTTTACCGGATCGGTTACAATATTATTTCTGTGATTTCATTTGCTATAATTTATATTTCACTTCCCCGCATCGATATTACTCTATATAACTTGTCAAATCCCTACGACTTAATTATTCTTTTCTTCCGGTTGTTGAGTTTGATCGGGTTTATTTGGAGTGCCAGATATTTTAGTCTGGGAGAATTTATTGGTTGGTCGCAAATAAAAAGATTTAGAGCTGGGAATTACGATTCTAATGATTTAGATGAAAGTTCAACACTTAGAATCGAAGGCCCATACGAATATTCCAGACACCCGGTTTACTTTTTCTCGATAATGTTTTTGGTGATGCGACCGGTAATGACTCTAACTTACTTCATAATTGTTGTTATTTTTGTCGTGTACTTTTATATCGGATCTGTTTTCGAGGAAAAAAGGCTTATAGAAAAATATGGTGAAGCATATACCAGGTATCAAAAATTTGTTCCGAGAATAATTCCAATTAAAATTTTTAGGGCTTAAAATATTTCTCATGTTCGTTATCTATTAATGAAGTTTCATCATTTCAATTTTTTCATCTTATTCACTCTAACGTCTGCAAGAATCTTAGCTTCTGGCGATAGTCTTTTGGTGAAAATAGGTTCATCCGGAATAACTACCGATGAGTTTCAGCAGAGATTTGAGATGATTCCGCAGGTAAGTGCTGGAGCTAAAAAAGATCTTGAACAAAAAAAGAGCGATTTGCTTTATTCTCTGATTGCCGAAAAACTTTGGGCTATTGAAGCGGAAGAACTGAAATTCGATACTTCAGACATTATGCAGATTACTTTTAAGGCGATTGAAAAAATGTTTGTGCGGGATGCTCTTTACAAAATTGAAATTAGCGATAAGATAAAACTATCCGGGGAAGAAAAGCTAGAAGGGCTGAAAAGGATATACTTTGTTCTCGATTTGGATGTACTTCACTTTACGGATTCTGCATCGGCAGCAGAAATCTTTTATCTCTTAAAAAATGGAATTACTTTTGATTCGGCGAAAAGCATTACACATTCTAGTTTACCTCCAATCCAAGTAAAATATGGCGAGTTAAAGGAACAAGTTGAGGATATTGTTTATAATTTTAACGATGGTGATTTTACATTTCCAGTCAAATCAAGTTCGGGCTGGCTGATCTTTAAACTTTTGAAAAAAGAACCGGCAGTATTTGAGAAACGCGATCAGGCTTTAATGAATGTTGAGGAAATAATTAAGCAAAGAAAAACAGATAAATATTATAATGAGTTTTACGGTCAAATTTTTAGTGGTAGAGAAGTAAAAACAGATGCAGTAATATTTTGGAGTATTGCAGATAAGGTTACGGCATCACTTAACGAAAAAAAAATTTCAAATTCAATCCCGGATAGTGAAAATATTTATATCGATGTTAATGATTTGTTGAAAATAGAAAGGGATTTGGGATACGATACTCTCAAAATGTCATTCATAAAATTTGATGAAGATCCAATTTCGGTTAAGCAATTCTTACGCGAATTTATTTTTGATGGTTTCTATTCTGCAAATGTTAATCCTAAAGTTCTTGCTGCAAAGCTAAGTGATAGAGTTAAAACATTTATTGAGCAGGAATTATTAGCCCGTGAAGGCTACAGACGAGGACTTCAAAATTTACACGAAGTTAAAAGGTCAACCTCAATGTGGAAGAATAATTACCTGGCAAAGATTCTTAAAAACATGCTTCTTGATTCTGTTAAAATCAGCGACACAGAAATTTACGATTATTATTCTAATAGAAATTCTATCGGAAATAGTTCGCTAATGGAAGTGAACATTTTGGAAATTCTTACCGATAGTCTTGAAGTAATTGAATCTGTCTTATCTGACCTAGAGCGTGGTGCTGAGTTTCGTATACTTGCTTCTCTTCACACTAAAAGAACTTGGACAAGAAATAATGGAGGAGAATTCGGATTCTTTCCCGTAACAATGTACGGCGATATTGGAAGAATAGCTGCACAAATGAACATTGGTGAAGTTTACGGACCAACTACGCTGTCCGAAGGTTATTCTGTTTTTAAGCTAATTGGTAAAAGAGAAACCGGCATTGATACATCCTTGCCTTTTGAAGAATCTAAGGAAGATATTAGGAAGAATTTAGCTTATAAAAAGTTAAGCAAATTTTTTATAGATTACACAGTAAAGCTTGCTAATAAATATGGTGTGTCAATCGACGAAAAGCTTTTGAATACAATTTTGGTTTCGGATCTAAATATGCTTGTTTATCGATACATGGGTTTTGGCGGGCGGATAAATGCAGTTCCAATGGCACTTCCATTTACAGAGTGGTTTTTACCGTGGAAGGAAAGCAAGAAATTAGCGCCGTAATGATGTGGCCTGGATGTCACGAACCATTTAGTGACATTGGTTAATTATTACACGAATATTCACAGGAAATTAACGGAGCAGCACGGAGAGTAATTCGAAAATGAATAACATGAGGGTTCAATAACATGTCAAAAAAAATAAGAGCTACAACAATCTTGGGAATGATACATAATGGGCAATGTGCTTTAGGGGGAGATGGGCAAGTCTCTCTCGGCAACACTGTTATGAAGCACAATGCAATGAAGATAAGAAAAATTTCCGATGGAAAAGTTCTTTGCGGATTTGCGGGTGCTTCTGCAGATGCTTTCACTTTAATGGAAAGATTTGAAGATAAGCTCGAACAATACCGCGGAAATGTTCACCGTTCTGCAGTTGAACTTGCTAAAGATTGGAGAACCGATAAATATCTGCGGCGACTTGAAGCAATGCTCGCTGTTATTTCGGAAGACAAAGCATTGGTAATTTCCGGTAATGGAGATGTGATTGAACCTGATGATCAAATAGTTGCAATCGGTTCGGGAGGAATGTATGCGCTTTCTGCAGCAAGAATGCTGAAAAAGTACAGCAGTCTCTCCGTAAAAGAAATAGTACACGAAGCATTAAAAACAGCTTCAGATATTTGCATATATACAAATGATAAAATCAATGTCGAAGAAATCACCAAGTAAAACAAAAGGTAATAATTTGAATCACGAACTCACACCTTCTCAAATAGTTGAGAGCCTGAACAAATATATCATCGGACAAAACGAAGCTAAGCGAGCCGTTGCAATTGCTCTTAGAAACCGCTGGAGACGGCAGCAAATAAAAGATACAATGAGAGAAGAAATTCTTCCCAACAATATAATTTTAATTGGACCGACAGGTGTTGGCAAAACCGAAATTGCAAGACGATTAGCTAAATTATCAAATGCACCCTTCCTAAAAATTGAGGCATCAAAATTTACGGAAGTGGGTTACGTTGGGAGAGATGTTGAATCCATGATAAGAGATTTGACTGATATATCTGTGAACATGGTTAAGTCTGAAAAAACCGGTGAAGTTCAGGCTAAAGCCGAACAGCTTGCTGAAGAAAGAATATTAGATATTTTAATTCCGCCTGTTAAGAAAGTTGGACCTTCCGGAGCCGACGCCGATCCTAATTCAGAAGCATATCAAAATCAAAAAACCCGAGAATGGATGCGTGAGAAATTAAAAAAAGGTGAAATGGATGATAAGATGATAGAGTTTGATGCGGCAGCTCAAACTGCAATCGGAATGCAAGTGCTGGGCCCGTTTGGAATGGATGATATGGGAATTAACATTCAGGAAATTATGGGCAACATAATGCCTAAAAAAAAGAAGAAAAGAAAAACTCCTATAAAAGAAGCTCGTGTTGTTATGACCCAGGAAGAAGCTCAAAAGCTAATCGATATGGAAGCAGTTCAGAAAGAAGCAATTCAGCGTGCAGAAAATTCAGGCATAGTGTTTCTTGATGAAATTGATAAGATAGTCGGAAGCGGAGGAAAAGCTCAGGGTCCTGACGTTTCGCGTGAAGGAGTTCAAAGAGATTTGCTGCCGATCGTTGAAGGTTCAAACGTAAATACTAAATATGGAGTTGTAAAAACCGATCATGTTCTTTTTATTGCATCAGGTGCTTTTCATATTTCTAAGCCATCAGATTTAATTCCGGAACTTCAGGGAAGATTCCCAATTAGGGTTGAACTAAAAAGCTTGACTGAAGATGATTTTATAAAAATTCTTACAACCACAGAGAACGCATTGCTTAAACAATACAATGCATTGCTTGAAACAGAAGGTGTTCAGCTTGATTTTACAGATGATGGTATTCGGGAGATTGCGAAGATTGCAACCGAAGTGAACGAACAGGTGGAAAACATTGGTGCAAGAAGATTGCATACAATCCTTACAACCTTGCTTGAGGATATTTTGTTTGATGTTCCCGATAAGCTTCCATCAGAAACAGTAAAAATCACTTCTGAATTTGTGAAAGGTAAATTAGATTCGATTGTGAAGAACAGAGACTTGAGCAAGTTTATATTGTAGAGATTTTTACGCGTCATACGGGCAATGCCTGCAACCACTCCCGCAGCAGTAACCGCGTTTAGATAAATGTTTAGCTATAAAAACTGTAAAATCGGTTATGGGATTTAAATAAAAACTTATCCTTTTCCAACGCTTTAGCATGCCTTGACATTATCTCATCATCAATGGGATGATCTTCAGTCATATTTCAGATCTTGTAAAACTTTGTGTTGCTTTTTTCCATTCGATTAAATTTACATTTTATAATGTTTGAAACTTAATTAAAGATAGAAATAAAATAATTATCTTTGCCGTAACCAGAATATTGAACTATGAATTTAGCGGCTTTGATAAAAAATAAAACATTGGTAAGAACAGCAATTGTTGTTCTATCCTTTTTAATATTATCTCTGTTTAAAGATTCATTTGTTCCGCTGAATTTGTTCACCGAAAAAATCTTTTCTAAAATAAAGGGCGAAGCGGCACCAGATTCAAACATTGTCTTAATTCACATCTCAGCTTCCGATCTTGAAAACATTGGTCCTTGGCCAATAAAGAGAAGCTATTATGCATTGCTGATTAACAAATTGACTATTAAAGAAGTTAAAGCAATTGGACTTGAAGTTTTTCTAAGTGCAAAATTCATTTCGCAGACAGTCTATGATAATTTACTTACCAACGAGATAATCAAATCAAATCGAGTTACTCTAAGTTCAGTTGCCGGAAATATTATTCAAAGTGATGAATATTTTCTATCAGATTCGCTAAGCTATCCAAGTTCCAAACTGCTTGATGAGAAAATTAAAACCGGACATATCAATTATGTAGAAGATCCCACTATCAAAGTACCTTTGGAGCTTAAAGCAGATGGCGTAACTGAAAAAGCTTTTTCTTACCAACTTATTGAAAACGTAGGCACTCGCAGCTATCCAAAATCAATTGATGTGAATTTTATTTCATCGTGGAAAAGTCTTAAAAATTATTCGTTGCTCGATTTTCACGACTTAATTCAATCCGAAAGTGATGAGCTTAATAATTTAAAAGATAAAGTTGTGATAATTGGGGTAAGCGATCCGCAAATCACCCAAGGACTTTCTACGAACTTCGATGAGGATGCTCCAGCATTTACGCTTCATGCTTTTGCTCTGGATAATCTGATCCATCAAAGATATTTCCGTGATGATTATAAGTTCGCATCAACAATCTTCTTTTCTTTTATTTTCATATTAGTGATCTGGCTTCAGAAAAAATTTAATGTGAAAGTAACTTCTCTGCTAAGTGCATTATTCATGCTCGTAATTCTTTTTGCATTCACACTTCATGTATTCTTCTACCTTAGGTTGGATTACTGGGCAATATTACTTCCTGCCATCTTGCTATTGTTGTATCAATTGCTTTCCGAGCTGACCGAGAAGAAACTTGAGCTGGCTGGAGCTATTGATGAAGCCCAGATATTAAAATCTCTTCTGTCAAGTAAAGAAAGTGAATTGTTAACTTTTCAGAAAGAACTTGAGTTATCCGGAAAAGAAAAAGCAGTTGAATTAACCAAAAAGATTGCATCACTTGAATCGGAAATATCAAGGATGAAAAAAGTTGCTGAAGATGACACCGAATCGGAAGTAATCCCCCCTGTTGAAATTAAAAACTTTCATAGCATTGTTTATAAATCTAAAGCGATGCAAAATGTTGTCGAGCTTATTCAGAAGACAGCACCGGAAGAAGCTAATGTTTTAATTACCGGTGAAAGCGGAACAGGGAAAGAACTTGTAGCACAAGCTATTCATAAATTAAGTAAAAGAAATCGAAATAATTTTGTGGCTGTAAACTGTGGTGCGATCTCGGAAACTCTTCTTGAATCAGAACTATTTGGACATGTAAAAGGATCGTTTACAGGAGCTGTTACGGATAAAATCGGCCGATTTGAAGCTGCTGACAATGGAACTATATTTCTTGATGAAATAGCTGAAACTTCGGAAAATTTTCAAGTCAAGCTTTTGAGGGTTTTACAGTCCGGCGAGTTTGAAAAAGTTGGCTCATCAAAAACTACTAAAGTAAACATTAGAGTTGTTGCTGCGACAAATAAAAAATTAGAATTTACTGTTAAAGAAAAGAAGTTCAGAGAAGATTTATATTATCGTTTAAATGTCATCCGTATTGACCTTCCGCCTTTACGAGACAGAAAGGAAGATATTGAATCTTTGGTAAGACATTTTTTAAGCATTGAATCGATGGAATTTAAAATCTCGAAAGCAGTCCTTGATGTTTTAATGAGTTATAAATGGAATGGAAATGTTCGCGAGTTAGAATCGGTGATAAAACGCGCTGTGATCTTTGCTAAATCTGCTGGAAGAAATATGCTTCAGCTTAATGACTTGCCGGATGAAATTGTTAAGGGCTTAAAATTGAATTTTGAGGATCTTGTGCTTGATTCTTTACGACAAAAAAAATTTTCGCATTCATCTATTGTGGAAACGGCAAAAGAGCTTGGTGATGTAAATCGAACTACAATTTCTGAAAATTTCAGAGGATTAGTGTTTAAAATTCTTGTTGAGAATAACTTTAACTTCGATAAAACTTTAGCAGATATTGCCTGTACCGATGATTCGGAAGTATTCGATAGACTCCAAACAAAAATGCAGACGTTCTTAAATAACATTATAGAGCCGGTCAGCGAACTTAAAGGAGACGATTACGATAGCGTAAGAAAAAAATTATCATCAAAGTATAAAAACCTGCCTCAAAAATTCCATTCTTATCTGGATGAGGTAATTAGACACTACCTGAAATAAATACTAAGCTATTGCAAATATGTAGCACTCATCATTCCTATAAACCGCTTTTCACTTAATTAAACTTTCTAAATAAATTTAATTATGCGGCCTACCACAATTAAATAAAATTGTATTGCGAATGAGTGATGTAAAATGAATCCTCGCAAGGATAGTGAATAAGTTGTAGTTTAAGCTTGTATAATTAATTGAACTTACTATTTTAATAAAAGATACAATTAACAAAGATGGAATTACATTTCTTAACAATAACGATTTTACTTTTCGGCATTATGCTTGATACGGCAGTGTTAGTTTCAAATGCATCAACTAATAAATATAGGAGTTCACCATGCAAACACTAAAGTTACTTTTTGCGCTTCTCTTAATTTCCGGTTTAGGTTTTCACTCATTCCCACAGAATGAAAATGATACCCTCTTAACTGCCATCGAAGAAGAATGTGATTCCGATTCAACGGATTCATTTGATTTTGATTTTGACTGGGGAAAAGAGACAATGGATTTCGGATTGAAGGGATCACCCACTATTTCATTTAACTATGGTCAATCGCGGATCAATCTTGAAAACTTCAGCGGTGATTTTTCAAACACCAATTACCCCGAGCTTAAGTTAGGATACACTTCAATTCATGAGTCAAAATATTCAGATGATGTTTTGCGTTATAGATTCAATTATATTTTCCTTGGAAATTCATTCACCAAGACGAACGGCAACAACTCAGCAAGCAAAGATATTCGCACAGATATGTGGCGGTTTGGTTTTGGCTGGGCTTCGGGATATGGATATGATTTAGGGAAATCTTCGATTATTCCATATCATTCTACTTCTATGGCTTGGTCGCGAGTAAAGTTCAAAGATGCGCTTCAAAATCCAGGTGATGCAGCATTTGCTGAGCGATTTGATGAAGCATTCCGATTTGGAACCGGAGCTGAAGCAGGGGTAAGATTCAAAATCATTCCGCTTGTTAGTCTTGATGTCAGCTATGAGAGATCAATAATTTTTGAAAGGCATTTATTTTGGAAGTGGGCTGGCAGCGGTATAATTGAAGCAGCGGCTCAAGGAATGCTTGATCATTTTATTAAGAAAATTGGGCAGTCAACTCCCTCAGCATTACCAATTGTAAGCTTTGTTTTGAAAAGCGCTTTATCTTACGGTATTTATGAACTTAAACAGGAAAAAATGAACTGGCCATTTAACAGTGCTGCTCCGCTCTCTTATGATCAGTTTAAAGTAGGGATGACATTTAATTTCTAGGTAGTTACAAAACAAACCCAATTTCTCCCGAGTGAAAAACAACTAAGAGAAATTGGGTTTGTGAATTTAAAGCGTTGCTGCTAAACCGAGCTTTATCATATTCAACAGTTTTGAAGGTCCTTCATAATATGTGTGCCCACTATAATTATCGAAGGCAAATTCTGTGTTTAAAGCCTGATGAAAACTAAGATCTACAGCTAATCTGTTTGTTAATTGATACCCCGAACCGATGAAAGCAAAATAAATAATAGGATTAGTTTCTCCATACTTACTGAAATAAGCATTTATTCCGCCCATTAAGAAATATTGGTATGCACAGATTTTATAGTTCAACGCAAACCCCAATTCAAAGTTTGCAGTAACAGGCCGAAAGGATAAGCCCGGTTTTAGAGTTAGGGAAAATTCTTCCGATAAATCCTTTGAGATAACTACGTACATTGCTGGGAGTGGAGAAAGATTGAGTACCTTTGAATATGTTTTATAACTGCTAATCTCCTGTGAAGTATAAGCATAGAATTCTGTCTTTAAGCCGAGATGAAAAGTTTTTGATTGAGCAGAAGTGTCAAAGAAAAGACTATATAAAACAAAAAATAAAAATAATTTTCTCATGATTTCCTCGATTAAGAATTAAGTTACGTTATGGTTAAGTATAGAACTATTTCATATCCTCTAAGGGAATACTTCTCTGTAAGCTCCCGTTGGCCATATTTGGTAAACATACCAACCAGCATCAGAATCATCAGGGTCACAGTCGCATGAATCTTGTAATGTGCATCTCCACTCTATACGTAAGTATTGTTCAAATTTCCTTAACCATGATTAGCAAACCCAATTTCTCCGAAGTGAAAAATGCTGAGAGAAATTGGGTTTCCTATTTTATAAATCCCAGCCAAAATTAAAACCTAATCTTATCATGCTTTCAAATGTTTGAGGTTGTTTCTCGAACAAACCTCGCCAAACAATTACCTTTTTTGAGGTTGGGACGTAATAATCCAATCCTATTGATAAAAAATCGAAGATGTCAACTCCAATTCCTAACTGTATTATATTAATAGTTGTGGTAGCAACTACCAGTTGATTTGAATAATAATCACCTTTGTTTGAATGTATCAAATAACCGCATCCAATATACAGCGGTTTATAAAATTTATATTTTCCATTTATTCCGTATTCGCAGCCTAGGAATTCAGTGACTATCGATCTTCCAATTTTTCCTTGGATTGAAAAGTATTCAATTACGTTGTAACATAGGTTCAAATGACCAGATAAAGGTAATTGAGACACACTCAGAATTCCCTTTCCACCCGGGTAACTAATTCTTATCGTTCCTATTTCAAAATCAAATCCTAACTTTAAATTCTGAGCAGAAACTGCTATACAGAAGTAAAGTATCAGTAAAGTAATTTTTTCCATATGAACAACTCCTTGGTATTTATACCAATGTAAATTATTGACTTAGATATAGGCCTTCTACATCTTTTTATATCAGAATCTCTCTAATTGAACCTGTTGGGATTATACTATAAATATACCATCCAGCATCGGGATCAGAAGGATCACAGTCACATGGATCCTGTAATGTACACCGCCATTCTATACGAAAGTATTGAAAAAGTTTTTAACCAGTCGATTCTGCTTATTCTATCGCTAAATATCCCAGCCAAAATTAAAACCTAACCGTATCATCTTCTTAAACGTTTGTGGTTCCTTATCGAACAATCCTTGCCAAACAATTACCTTTTTTGATGTTGGGATGTAATAATCCAGTCCAATTGATAAAAATTCTGTTACTTCTAATCCAAAACCGAAATGAAACATAAATATTGAAGCATACGTTTCAGTGAAGGTATTTGAACCTCCGCCACCTTCGTTTGAATGTTGTAAGGCTCCGAATTTTAAAAATATGGGTTCAAATAATTTATAGGTAACATTAGTTCCAAATTCCCATCCTCTGAATTCGACATGTAGTGTTCTTCCAACTTTAAATTGTACAATAAGGGGGTCAAGCACTTCAATACTGAAATTTAGATGGTAAGATAACGGAGCACCATTTCCTCCCATAATAATTTCATTATTAGGTGTGCTTACCCTAATTTGGTGTGCTTCTAAATCAAAGCCCAACTTGAGATTTTGACCAAGTGCTATTGGGTACCAAAACAATGAAACCAGAATAATTTTATTCATTGATATCAAAATTCCTTTGTTATTTAAACTCTTCTTTTGATTTTTTAGTTTTCAACGTAATATAACTTTATGGAAATATTTCTCGAATGCTTCCAGTTGGTTGAATGTTATAGATATACCATCCATCATCAGGATCAGAGGGATCACAAGCACAGGGATTTGAGTAAGTGCATCTCCAAGTTATTTTAACATCTTGAACGAATTTTCTTAACCAACCATAAAACCAGCCACTATTGCTGATATTTTCCCATTGAGTATTATAGTGAGGTGTGGGTTGGCCATTCTCCTGCTTAAAACCGTAAATCCAGACTTCACTTAATCCTAAATTTGTGGCATGACCAAACAAACTACCGAATTCTGTAAGTTCAGAAGTATTTATCCAGGATTGTCTAAATTTGTTTCCATATCTTGATTTCATTACGGACCAGCTTGAACGCTGATCTGAGCTACCCTCTACAAAGGCGTTTTCCATCGGCGGTCCCCAGTTCATATTGGGGTTACAGGGAATGGCTATAAATGGTTGATACCAGTTTATATAGGAAGAATACATTAAGATATCAACATAATAAGATAATACATCAAGATGGTAACATCTTTTATATCCGTCACTAACAAAATATGATCCCGGTCTCGTTGCGTGTATATATGTTCCTATCTCATAAAGTTCGTTGGGGTGGTAAAGTCGATGCTTTAAATTTGCATTACCAAGACAACTATGTTCAACAGCTTCTCCCACATAGTAATACTTAGCATTGTAATTATTCACTGCACCAATATATTGTTCATAATTTGTAATAAAACCAACGCTTAGCATCATATTTGATGCTGAAAAACCTGCATTTAATGCGATATTGTATTGTGTTTGATCAGGTTGCACAAAAATTCCACTATAACCTCATTTAGTTCTCAGGTTTGTTAGATTCGATAATGTAAATTCATATGGCCATACGCCGACTATTTTACCTTGCTTGGGTTCGAAGTGGTGTAATGTATAGCCGTATGTTACTTTTTCTCCACAAGGTCCCGCCATCGGTATAATAACACTGTAATCCATAACAATCTCTCCATATGTAGAGTCGTAAATTACAGCAGGCCATTTTTTCTTCTTTTTTTCTAAGGATGCATTTTCATTTTTTTCAGCCGGCGTTAAAACTGGATTACTTTCCTTAGTGCATGTAGAAAAAAGTACAAAAGAAATTACAAAGAAAATAGAACTTATAATTAACTGTTTCATTTTATTCCTCTTTAGTTTTAATCCTTAAATCCGATATAGAGAGGTGAAAAGAAAATATTTCTGTGTTTTTAATAGGTGATTTGTCACGAAGTGCTTTTGACTGATTTTTTCTTATCGTACATGTGAAAAATTTAGTCTGAACATATACTTTTCCTAGTAATTGGACAGAGTTTACCCTAAGAAAATTTATTTGCTATTTTTTAGTCAGAAGTGATTTGTTAAAGTGGATTCAATCGTATCCGATAATATGCATCTGAATATAATATGATGTTTTTTATCGGAGCGGCTATCTGAAGTATCTTATATTTTGCATGTGTAATGACTTTGCCAGCTAATTTAATTAACTGGTATCTAAGTGTCTTAACTGTTTTGTTGTGGTATTCTTTCGGCAAACCTATCAATTTAAACAACTGAAGTAAATTGTAGGCTAATAGTCCTATGCTGAAGTATAGACAGTTGGCATTAAATTGCCCACATGGAAGATGTTTTATATTTAATTGATGTTTCAACTCTCCTATTCTTTTTTCCATGCTTCCTCTTGCTTGATGCGTATGTAGAACCTCTTGAGCATCATATTCTTTTTCACTGAGGTTTGTGGCTACTATCCAATAACTATATGATGAGAACAAATCGTATTGCTTTTTCAGTCTTACTCGTTTGGCTACTAATCTTACTTTTCGTTTCTTTGCTCCAAAGAAGTATGTTGTCTCTGCTATTTCATAATCTTCTTTTATTTTTTCTTTATCAATCCCTCTTTGCCATTTGTCTTCCGGTATTGCTCTTATTGCCTCTAATACTGGTTCAGTCTGGTCTGTTGTTATTGTGAATTCTATCTGCTCTTTCTTACAATAATCTACTACGGCTTTCTGCCAGCCGGCTGAATCGCTTCTTATCAACTTTATTGGCTTACCATAGTTCTCTCTGCAACTTTTTATAAACTCCACCAGCCCGCTCTGCGGTGAAACATTTCCTTCTCTGAAATCACTTCCAACTACCATCCCGTTCTCTGATATTATTCCTATAAGCGGCTGATAGCCATATGTTCCTTTATATGTCTTCTTCGCATCTCCTTTTTCTGCCTCTATTATTGTTGTATCTATATCCAAGGTCTGACCTTCCTTGTTTATTACCTTTAACACCGTTTTGTTTATTTCCCATATCCATTTCTCTGATTGCTTCCCTCCATGTCTTCGCAGCCAATCTCCTATTGCATCTGATGTCGGTATGTCCATTTCTTTTAGTAATTCTTGAAATCCTTCATCTTCCAACAAGTGGTTTACATCTTCCAAATGTACTGCTCCATCTATTATCATGTGAACTATTGTCATTATGTAATCACTCGCTTTTATTCCTCGATTACTACCTGGTCTTGGAAATAATTTATCTGTCTGCTCTCGCAGTCTTAATCTTTCTGCTAATTGCTCTATTAGCGGTAATCCTATTCTGTTGGTTATTTTCTCTTTGCTTCTAGTTACTTTGAAGGGTTTTAATGGCAGCAATTTTTCCTCTTTGTTGTTGTGTTTTTATTTTTCACCTATTCGGTGATTTTTATTTCACAAAGATAATCCCTATTTATCGAAAAACCTGAGACTTTTTTAACTTCCTATATCGGAGTTGAGAACCTAATCACCTTTCGCGGAGAAATTGGATTTGTTTAAATTGTTTTTATAGTATCTTATCTAACACGACTTATTAATTTCTAATTATTTTAAAAGTATCATCGCCTTTGTTTCAACGAAGGAGCCTGATTGTAATCTATAGAAATAAATTCCTGATGATAATCGTGAGGTGTTAAACTCTACTTCATAACTCCCTGCAGGTTTGTATTCATTCACTAATGTGACTACTTCATTTCCCAGCGTATCATAAACTTTCAATATCACGTTTAACATTTGACTTTTGACATTTGACGGAATTGAGTAATGGATTTTTGTAATTGGATTGAACGGATTTGGATAATTCTGATATAAAGCAAATTCGGAGGGAAAACTTGGATTAATATTTATACCAGATGGGTTAGAAACCCGAACTACATTAATCTTTTTTTCGGTTGATGAGCCGGCTGATCCGGTAGCTGTTAGAGTTACAGAAAATGTTCCGGGATTTTGATATGCATGAACTGGATTTTTTTCGGTACTTGTCTGTCCATCTCCAAAATCCCAAAAATATGTCTGAACACCCTGAAAAGAGCGATTATAAAATGAAACCGACAATGGAGTATTGCCATTTATATTTTCAGCATCAAATGATACGAGGGGAGTGAGCTTCCCTTTAAATATATTTCCATTATTGTCCTTTGTTGGATTAAAGCTTTTGCGCCAAACTAAAACATCGTTATCAATGTACGATTCAGAGTTAATCATGAAATCATCATTTGTTAGTTGACTTATAATTTCTCCGTCATAAACGAACACATTACTGTTTTGAGTCCATGCAATTTTTCCATTGCTCATCCACTGCCATTCATTACCAGTAAAGTAGAAATGAGCAACCTTCTTAGATTCTCCGCTCGTTATATCGTAATACCACATTACAGGCGTAACCGGCGGAAATGGATAATCCGCATTTTCATACCAAATTATTTTTGATCCATCGGTTATAGGTTTAAGCATGTGTTTGGTACCGTTAGTTATTTGAGCTTTTATTCCGGTTAGTAAATCATACAACATAATCTGCCAAATATTATTTCGACTCTCGCTCCATACTATTTTACCATTTCGATAACTGTAATCATATTCAGCAATCGAATCACTTAATATTGAAATAGCTGAACCATTGTAAAACATTAGTTTTTGAGTATCGGTATTTAACCAACAAGCTGTATTTCCCTCACACAAAACATTCCAGTTATTACTGCTGTCAGTTGTAAGTTGGACGAGTGAGGAAGAAGATATATCATACAGCCATGCACTTTTAATATTAGTACCGGAATTAGATCTGAATCCAAAGAATCCTATTGAACCTCCTGCGATATAAGGATTTTCAGACTGTAAACTATCAATTATCTGCACAGGCGGATTATTTCCATCGTACAACCAAAGGAAATCAAAATTATGCCTCCAGATTACATACCCACCATTTGCCATTAAAAAGTCTTTGACTACACTTGAATCAGTTAATTGAGTTAAGCTGTTACCATCAGAATAGAACAGTCTCATATTACCTGCATTCTCATTTTCATAATTTCCCCAAACGATATTTCCATTATCTATTGTTTTAAATTTTGTCTGCTCCCAGCCATTCAATAAGTCGTGAGTTAGCTGTTGATAGATAACCGGTACACGTAATTCAATTACATCACCTAATGTCCAGGCAATTTGTTCATCATCAATAATAGGTTTTTCAGCAGAACCGACCTCTTCTGAGATTGCGGTTTTAAGATCATGTACCACAAGTTTTTTAATAACTCCAGAACCAGACTGCCAACAAATTAAACCGTTGTCAATATGGAGATTTGAGATACGTGCAGTATCATTCAAAATCGTAAAGGTGTGAGTTTCGGAATTATAAATTTTGATAGTAGAATTATTTGTTGAAGAATCGGTTATTGATGCTACCGAGAATCCGTTGCTTAAATCATAACCGGAAATGTATGAACCTGCATCAGCCTGGATAAGAATTCTTACAGAATCTCCATCAAATAACATGACTTTAAAATTGTTATTGGAGAACTGGAGCCAAGCAACCTGTCCATCTTTCAAAACCGGATGATAATTTTTTGATAAGGTATTGCTTGAGAGATTTCGTGTACTTAGACCATCGAATAAATAAATATTAGAAACAGTAGTATCCGCAAAGAATTTTTGAGTCCATGCTAACTGCCCATGATGTAAAGAAGGTTCAAGATTCCAGACTCCTGCACTAAATACTGATTCATCTCCTGAAGTTAAATTCTTCATAACTATTTCCGTTCCGTTTCCTGCACTTCTTGCATAAGCCAATTTTCCGTTAGCTAACGATATTGACTGCCTGAAATCCGGATTATATGATACACCAATAGAAGTTGTGCTCCAATCTTTAACATTAAATATTTTTATTTCCTCAGATGAAGTATTCCATGCTACATAATCAGCATCAATAGCTGATGTAAGTCCCGCTAAGTTTGAATCAAGCTTAAATATTTCAGCACCTGAGAAATATTTAAGATTGTAAGTGTTGTTATTTATATCAACATCTTTCCAAATTAACCGACCATGATTAATAATTAAATCGGAGGGTTGGCTTGTATCAAAAGTCACATTGATGATACGATGCGAATTAATTTCCTGTGGAAATGTAGTGAAAGTGGTTACAATGGAAAAGACCGCTAATATAAGAAGACGGAATGTGATCATTAATTATACCTCATTAATAAAAATTTTATTCATACTATTCGAGTAATGATTTAACTGTAAAAATAATTAGAAGCTCATGTCATCTGAGTAAAACCTGTCCGCTGAAGTATTAACGAAGGAGGATCATTTTCTTAACACTTACATATTCTCCGACTTGAATTTTATAAAAGTAAACTCCGCTTGATAATTTTGAGCCGTCAAACTCAACTACATAACTTCCAGCCGGTTTATATTCATCAACAAGTGTTGCAACCTCATTTCCAAGCACATCGTAAACTTTTAAAGTTTGCCAACTGCCTACAGGAGACTGCCAACTGATTTTTGTAGTTGGGTTGAATGGGTTTGGGTAGTTTTGTTTTAGAATATAGACAGGTGGCGACTGGTTGTTTATAATTTCTTTTACGTCAACAAGTCCTTCTAATGACAGATCATCAAAATATGCTGCTGCACCAGTTGGAACTCCTGAGATATTATAATCAGTAAACTTCAATACAATTACTAAAGTATCCGGAATCTCATTTGAGTAATAAGTAATGAAACATGTGAATTGTTTATAGTCCGTGGCTTCAGGTAAAGAATCAATTGTACCTTCCCCGATAATGTATCCATTTTTCTTCATTAAAACAGAGAGTTCAAGTTTTTCATAGTATGTATGAATATACTTAAACCATCCGTTAAAACTTGAATGGCGTTGAGAAACGGGAGTACCAAAATTTTCTGATGTTCCATTAATTAATTGAGCAGTAGACACAGAACCAATTTTATTTTCTCCAGAAAGTTTTACGGCGAAGCTTCCTGAGTAGGAGTTATTGGTTCGATTGACCATGCTGCTGCTATTAATTTCCCATCCTTCAGGTTTTCCGTTTGTCCAATTTTCAAATCCAGCATTAATTATTTGTGCGTGATTTGTTGAAACGATTAGGAGACTAATTATTGTCACAAGGGTGTTTTTCTTCACATTAGATCTATTATTTATAAGTTTAATAGCAATTAATAATTTATTGCAGTATTGTATCAAATTATTTTTTTTAATTACTTCATTAAAATTAATTTTTTGGTTTGCACAAATTCGCCTGCTTTTATTCTAAAGAAATATACGCCGGAGGCGTATCCGCCTCTGGCGGAAACTCCGCTCGAAAGATAGTTAGCATCGAAGATTTCTTCGTAACTTCCTGCAGGTCTTTCTTCATCAACAAGTGTTGCAACCTCATTTCCAAGTACATCGTAAACCTTTAAAGATTGCCAAGTGCTTACTGGTGACTGCCAACTAATTTTGGTAGTTGGGTTGAATGGGTTTGGATAATTTTGGTATAAAACAAATTCTGTGGGCAGGGTTGTTTCTGTCTCAACATCAGAAGGAAGAAAACCGGGCTGTTTGTATTTGACAATGCTCCATAACCACTCTTCGCCTGCTTTGCTGCTGTAACCAGCTACTACAACGTTTCCGGAATTATCAACTAAGAGATCAGTTGCTGTATCCTGATAATTCAATAAATCGAAATTTATTTCCCACTGTTGCACGCCTTGCTTGTTGTACTTGATTGTGGAATATTCAGCATTGTTATTGCTGTAACCGGCAACATAAATATCGCCTAAATGATCAAGAGTAACATGATATGCAACATCGCTGCCGTTTGATTGACCATTGTAAGGGACTGCCCATTGCTGTTCACCGATAGAATTATATTTTACTGTTGTGTAATCGTTATCTGTTCCCATTCCCTGACTAATTCCTGTTACATATACATTCCCATCTCCGTCAACAGCAATATCGTTTGCATAATCATATGAGCTTGCAGGATCATCCCATCTTGCAGACCATTGTTCAACACCGGAAGAATTATATTTTACAGTTGCATAATCTGAATTGGTTGTGTTTCCAAAACTCCATCCGGTTACAAATACATTACCTGAATTATCCAGTGACATAGAACTTACCAGATCACCATCGTTCGCGAGTCCGTTATATCTTTTTACCCATTCTACATTTCCTGAAGGATTATATTTTATAGTTACATAATCATAAAGCGATCCTGTACTGTCGCTTGTACCAACAACAAATACATTACCGGATAAATCAATTTCAAGACCCTGTGCAAGGTCATTACCATCTGCTGAACCATTATATCTTTTTACCCATTGAAGTTGACCCAAGTTATTATATTTAATTGTTGCAATATCGTAACTAGTATTGGAACCTAAACTACTACCCGAAACATATACATTACCGTCTGCATCAACACTAATGTCTCCTGCAATATCTGAATAAAAAGCAGGAGAATTGTAACGTACTACCCACTGCTCATTTCCAGAGGAGTCATATTTTATTGTTGCAAAATCAAAATCAGTACCTATTCCCTTACTTCCGCCGGTAACATATACATTTCCTTCGCTGTCGATTTCAATATCATTAGCTTGGTCTGCCTCGTTAGCTGGTCCGTTGTATGTTCTTATCCATTTTATTTTCCCGGATGAATCACATTTCATTGTAATATAATCCCACATAGATTGATTTAATCCGCCAAAGCCAGCTATATAAATATTCCCCTCAGAGTCTTCCTGTATAGAAGTTGGCTGGCTAAAACTTTTAAAATTTGAAACCCATTGCTGATTGCCATTGCTATTATTTAATTTGATAATTTCCGGATAATTTCCAACGCCTGAAGAATTGCCAACCGCCACGTACAAATCACCTGAATTATCTAATAATATCACTCTTCCAAGTGTACTAGTATAAGTCTGGTTATCATGGCTGTTAACCCAAAGTTGAGCACCTGAACTGTTATATTTTATAGTAACTGCATTATATTCAAAAGGTGACGGATCGCTGTGACCTGTAATATATATGTTCTCATCAGCATCAATTTTTATATCGTTTGGCCTATCATGTAATCCACCGTTATAAAGGCTTTCCCATTGAAAATTTAGTGAAGAATTAAACTTCACCGTTGAATAACCTCCATTTAACTCTTGGGAACCTGTTACATAAACATTTCCCAGTGGGCTTACGACCATTCCTCTCATTTCCAAAGGAGAATTATAAGTAGTCCCTGCGCCTGAACCATTGGGATTGAATTTCCAAATTGTATAACCTATGGGTCCATATGGAGGACTAGGATTATAATTAGTGCCTCCGACAAAAATCCATCCTGAATTATCTAAACCAATGAATTGGGCGTATTTAATTTGTGCCGGAGAGCCGGCAATTCTAGTCCATTGTTCAACCCCTGCAGAGTCGTATTTAATTGTTAAAAATTGAGTAGAAGTTGTATATGTCTGGCCGGCGACATAAACATTACCTGAATTATCAACAGTCAAAGCCTTTCCTTCGTCATCATAAAGATTGGAGTCTACATAAGTGCTTTTCCATTGCATAACCCCATCCGAATTATATTTAATCGTTGTAGCGTTAGTATAGAATTGACTCTGTTCGTGATTGGCCCCAGTCACATATACATTTCCAGCATTATCCACAAATAAATCGTTTATCCAATCCATGTAGTCGGCAAGACCGTTATAAGTATTTACCCATACCTGCTGTCCTGAAGGATTGAATTTTATTGTTAAGTAATCACTATTATTATTACCAGTGTAAGTTAAGCCAGCGACGTAACAGTTTCCTTCATTATCAATTTCTAAATCATCAGCTACATCTTGGTTTGTATTTGCTGGTCCATTATAGACAGCAATCCATTCAACTAAAAAACTAGTCGAAACTATTTTCATTAAAAAAATATCAGCATTCCCTGTATTCTCGTATATAGTCCCCGTTAAATAGATATTCCCTGTATTATCTTTTCCCATATCAACTATGTTTATATTATTGAAGTCTAAAAAAGGCGGAAAATTTAAAGTCCAAGCTTCTTCAACTGAAGTTTGGGAATAAATTATTGAATAACTGACAAGAATTAAAAAGATTAGAAAACGTTTCATATTACTGCCTCTAATTAATTGAAATTAAGCACGATCATTTCATTAAAATTAATTTTTTCGTTTGAACAAATTCTTCTGTTTTTATCCTATAGAAATAAACTCCGCTTGATAGTTGTGAAGCATTAAAAATAACTTCGTAACTTCCAGCAGGTTTTTCTTCATTAACTAAAGCTGCTACTTCCCTTCCAAGGATATCATACACTCTAATAGTTACAAAGCCAGTTTGAGGTATTTCATATCTTATTGTAGTTAAAGGATTGAATGGATTCGGATAGTTTTGATACAACACAAATTCGGATGGTGTTATTATTTCTTCATTAACACCTACCGGTATGAATCCAGGTTGGCTATACTTTCTTATATTCCACACGCTCCTATCCGAGGCGTAAATAGTCTGGGCAATGAAAATATTTCCGCTTTTATCAAGTAAAATCCCGGCTGGAATGATACTGGTATAGTTATCATAATTATATCTAAAAGCCCAATTCTGCAAACCATTGGAATCATATTTCATAGACGCCATTTCAGAATTTCCATTAAAACTTTGACCTATGACATAAGGATTATTATAGGCATCAAGAGTTATGAACGTGCCTACATCTGATAAATTAGCGAGACCATTATAATTAGAAACCCATTGCTGTATTCCATTTGAATTATATTTAACCGTTGTATAATCATTATCGGTTCCGGCTCCAACACTGAATCCGGTCACATATACATTTCCATCCGTATCAACTGTGATATCATTTGCTTCCTCAAAAGAATTAGCCGGGTCATCCCATCTTGCTGCCCATTGAAAAACTCCATCAGAATTATACTTTACTGTTGCGTAATCTGTATTCGTTCCACTGCCAACGCTCCAGCCTGTTACATAAATATTAGCAGAGTCATCCATTGTCATTGCATTTGCCCAGTCGCCATCGTTCCCAAGTCCGTTATATTTTTTTATCCATAGTTCATCTCCACTCAAATTATATTTTAAAACTATATAATTATAAAGTGTACCAACACTATCACTTGTACCGCCAACATAAATATTGCATTCTTTATCAGTGTCAAGTCCGCATACAACATCAAGACCATTCGACATTCCATTATATCTTTTTACCCATTGAAACTGACCAATGTTGTTGTATTTGATAGTTGCAATGTCATAATTTCCATTTGCATTCAGGCTATTACCACTGACATATACATTACCATCCTTATCTAATTTGATTTTTTGAGCTTCATCAGAAAGGAAAGCAGGACTATTATATCTAGCAATCCATTTCTGATTACCTGAAGCATCATATTTGATTGTTGCATAATCATAACCGGTTCCTATACCCTTACTCTGACCTGTGACATAAACATTTCCTTCCTCATCAACATCAATATCGTTTGCTTCATCTGTTGAATTATCGGGTCCGTTATACGTTGCGGTCCATTTAATATTTCCCAATGAGTCACATTTCATAGTAAGAAAATCTTTTGGATCGCTTTTTTGACTTCCGTAGCCCGTCAAATAAATATTCCCAGAAATGTCTAATTTAAAATCATTCACTTTATAATCTCCATAGAGACCAGGTTCAACTTTCCATTCAATGGATCCATCATTAATATATTTGATAAGCACCAATCCTTTATCCGCCAAATTTTGATTACTAGTTCCTGCCAAATATATTTTACCGGAGTTAAATACCAGGACTTTACTAGCTTCATCCAATGAATTCATTGATCCATTATATTTTTTAACCCATTGTTCAACACCTGAAGAATTATACTTAATAACGGCTATATCAGAATTAGGCGAATCTAAAGTATTACCGGCTGCATAAATATTATTTTCTTTATCTACTGCAATTGAGAATGCCTCATCATTTTGATTTTCTGTACCATTATATTGCTGCACCCATTGCTGCGTTCCGCTTGAATCATATTTTATAGTTAAAAAATTTTTCTTCCCGCCTGCCGAAGTGCTGTATCCAGTAACATAAATAAAACCCAAATTATCAATTACTAAATCCCTTGCTTGATCATTAAGATTATCAGCTCCATTATAGGTTCTGGTCCACTTCTTAACACCTGAGGAATTATATTTAATAGTAACAAAATCATTCATATTTGTACCTGGATACCCTTTAGAACCAACGACATAAACATTACCGGAGGCATCCAATTTGATAGCTTGTGATATATTAAAACCGTCAGGAATGTTTGCTTTATCGGCCCATAATTGAGCGCCTGAAGAATTATATTTTATAGTAATAAATGAATACCCTGCATAGAGTCCTCCGAAATGGTTTCCGGTAACATAAATGTTTCCGATGCTGTCAATAGCAATTGCATTAGCTCGCTCTTGGTAATTGATATCATCATAGAAAGCTATCCATTCTCTCGTTCCACTACTATTGTATTTAATTGTTATACATTCGTAATTAATAACAGAACGAATACCGGTACCTGTAACATATACGTTACCTGAATTATCGACTATAATATCTCTACCACTACTATAGATAACACTATCGGATAAATAGCTATTTGACCACAATTGTTTTCCCTTAGGATTATATTTTACAGTTGTGATAAATGCTCCTTTTTCGGTTCCGGTTACATAAACATTACCGCTGCTGTCAACTGCAACCGCTAAAGATTGTGTATATTTTGAAATTACATCTCCCCTATAATTGGAAGTCCATAATCTGTTCCCGGAACTGTCAAACTTAATTGTTACATATTCGGTAGTACCGTCTGTTAGTGAAGTGTTATATCCTGTCAGATAAATATTTCCATTTAAATCAATTGCTGCGTCATTAGTATGGAAATTTCCGGTATCAGGAGTAGATGGATAAAACCTTTCCCATAATTCTTCAGGATTTTGAGAATAAGTCGTTGAAAAAATCAAAAGAATAAAACATACAGCACACCATTTCATATAATTTCCTCTAATTAATTTAAGCTCAGCATTTTCATTTCATTAAAATTAATTTTTTAGTTTGCACAAATTCTCCTGCTTTTAGTTGATAGTAGTACACACCGCTTGACAATTGATGACTGCCGGCTGCTTGTCCGCCTTTAGTGGAAAATTCAACTTCGTAATTTCCAACAGGTTTGTACTCATCTACTAAAGTTGCAATTTCATTTCCAAGGACATCAAAGACTTTTAAGGAGACATAACTACTTACTGGTGACCGCCAACTGATTTTTGTACTTGGATTAAACGGATTGGGATAATTCTGGTTGAGGCTATAATTAGCAGGAATTGGTCCTTCTCCTAAAATAATACCAACTGGATTAAATGTTGTATCTAATGCGACATTTGAATAATCAGAATTTCCGGCTGTGTTGTACGCATAGATTCTGTAATAATAGACCTTATTACCTGATAAGTTGGTATCGGTATAGGTTACAATATTTTGAGCTACAGAATCTATTGACAACCAGTTCGTGTCTGCATTTGTGCTTCTCTCCACTTTAAATCCTATTTCATTCTTCGAAGTCTCTATCCAAACAAGCTCTATTGTACTTGCTGAAACTGCTGTTGCGGATAAATCATTGGGAGTATTGGGAGATTGGATATACTTTATTGTAGCGTAATCATAATTCGATACGCTTCCTATACTCAGACCTGTCACATATACATTACCAGTGCTATCTACTGCTATTGAATTAGCCTGGTCTTCTTTATTTCCTGATCCATTGTAAGTTTGAAACCACTGAAGAACACCTGATGGATTGTATTTTATTGTGGCATAATCATCACTTGTACCGCTGATAAAACTATACCCTGTCACATACACATTACCCGAACCATCGGTGGCAAGTGAATTTGCATAATCATAGCTATTCGCCGATCTATCATATTTTTGAATCCATTGCTGAACACCGGTTAAATTATATTTTATTGTTGTATAGTCACTTTTTGTTCCGGGTCCCGGACTACTACCTGTCACAAACACGTTTCCTAAACCATCTAATGCTATTGAAGCAGCAAAATCATTATTACTTCCTGGAGAGTTATATCTTGATACCCACTGCTGAATACCTGAAGAATTAAATTTAACCGTAGCATAGTCATAATCAGTAAAGATCGAACGGCTATATCCAGTCACATATACATTGGCTGAATCATCCAATACATGAGCCGTGACAATATCATTATAACGTTCTGGTCCATTATATTTTGCCACCCATTGTTGGGTACCTGAGGAATTGTATTTTATTGTAGCGTAATCTAAAAGATTTCCACTATCATCTATGCTACCTGTTACATAAATATAACCCGAATTATCGATTGAGATAAAATATTTTATCTCAGTATTTATTTTTTGTGAATTGTACCTTTTAACCCACTGCTGGGCACCTTCAGAATTATATTTTATTGTAGCACAAGCATCACTAGATAATCCCAAACTTATACCTGTCACATAAACGTTACTAAAACCGTCTATAGCAATTGAAGTTGCAAAATCATCATAACTTTCTGGTCCGTTGTACCTTGCTACCCACTGCTCAACTCCTAGTGTGTTGTATTTTATCGTAGCATAATCATCTAGCGTCCCATTTCCTCTGGAACTGCCAGTCACATATACATTACCAGAATCATCTACCACTATTGAATTTGACTTATCTATACGATTTCCTGGTCCGTTATATCTTACAGCCCACTGCTGGATACCTGCAGAATTATACTTTACAGTGGCATAGTCGTAATTAGTTCCATCACCTACACTCTGGCCTGTGACGTACACATTACCCAAAACATCTACGGTTACTGAATTTGCTCGATCCGCAGCATTTACAATTCCGTTAAACATTTGAATCCATTCTACATTAACCTGTGAATAAACTATAATATTGTAGAGAAGTATTACCAGAGCTGTAAGTGTTGTTTTCATTCTATTCATTCATTTTTATTTTTTATCTAAGGATAATCATTTTCTTTGTTTGGGTATAATTTCTCACATTAAGCGTATAAAAATACATTCCACTTGCTAACTGAAGACTGCCAACTGTGGACTTAAATTCAACTTCGTAAGTTCCAGCAGGTTTGTATTCATTCACTAATGTGACTACTTCATTTCCAAGAACATCATAAATTTTTAATGTTTGCCAACTGCCTACTGACGACTGCCAACTGATTTTTGTGCTCGGATTGAATGGGTTTGGATAATTCTGTTCTAGATAAAATCCTGTGGGATGATTTATATCTTCAGGATTAACTGATGTAATAAACGGAGCACCCGGACTTTCAGAAACCACATGGGAGACATACCTTTTCGCACCATGTCTATGTAATACCATACGGCCAAGTCCATCTACCGTAATCTCTGGATACTCTTGAACTGTACCACCAGTGTCTTTTTGATTAACATCGTGCTTTATGCCAACGGTTTTCTTTCCGTCCTCTGTTTCATATACCCCTGTTACAGTTACAACATGCCCTCTCCATTTTTCTCCATCATGCCATCTATAGAACAGTTCAACATCTTCGCTGTCAGCAACCTCCTGCTTAAGAAAATCCCATGTTGGGTATTTACCATCGTTAGAATTTTTAGCGTAAGTTCCACCTGAAGCGTTAATATTTCCTGATTTATCCTGCGACTGAAATTTTATTTGGATCGGAAGGTTATGTGCTTTTATAAAATTTAATTTACCTTGAATAAATGTTTCTATATTCACGCCTGAATTCGGCTGTCTTCCCATGTATTTACTTAACGAATCCAACAAATCACGATGAGAGAAAGGTATTGAAATTCCAGAGAAAGTTTGTGACATCCACATAAGACTATTAGATGCCGCCGCAGGTCCGCACGCATTTTGATCGCCTGCATAACCCGAACCTGCAGGATGCGTTGAATTAGCCAGATCAACATTGGGAATTGAGCAGCCGATGTGTGTCATGGAAGTAATTGGAGAATTTAAGTTAGGTGGAGGATCGGATTGATCTAATGGTGGTTCTTCACTTGTGCTGTCAGCATACTCATTACTCGCATCATCATCTAAAGGTCTGACCTCTAAATCATACTGATAAAAATCTTGACCAGGATTTGGAACGGGCTGCTGAGAAAAGTGTAAATAAATTCTTAGAAGTGCAGATGGAGGCCACTGCATGCCGGGTGTAATCCCCAATTGTTGTAGGCTAAACCTTATCGCTATCATATTTAAATTTGATAGTGCGACTGCAGCATAAAGGTTTTGAGCAACAAAAGTAAATCCCGCTAAAGGTCTTTCAGCACCAATGGTAAGATAAAATGGTAGTGTTGATGTGTAATAAAATATTAGCAGACCCTCTGGCGAGAAAGGAATGGGAGGAACAAAACTGAGTAGGTTAAGCTGATGTGCACGGATATCTACGACCTGAAATTCCACACCAAGAGTTTTATTATTTCGAGTCGAGCTTTCTGAGATTATTGATACTTCATTTGAGAGAGCATTAAACCTGTACTGCCCAACTAAACTGGTTGCATAAAAGAGGAAAAGACAACAGAACAAATAACCGAATCGATAAAAGAAATGTATACTAGCGTTCATATGACCTCCTAATTGGTTTTGAAAGATTTTTTTAGCTTGGTATAAAATAAAGTTTTACTTGCGTTGCTGCTGTATTGTCTGATAAATTAAATTGATACCCATAATTTTTATAAAGAACCTTCCTAAAGTATTTAGAATGTGAATTGTCCAATACATACATCTATGAACCTTGATCATGCTCAATGTGAAACTCATATAAATTCAACCAAGAAACTCAATATGCGATAATTACAGCGAATAATTTTTTAAAATGCGATTAATAGAGTGCAGTTAATCAATCGTATTTTCTTAGAACCTCCTCATTAAAAAAGAAGCAATTGCTAATTACGAGAGTGCAAATTGTGAAGCGTTAATAGTTGGCTTTAATATAGATTGATAATGAACAATTCTCAATAGATGAGATTTGTTGTGTGTTGTAAAACACAACGGAAGTTTTAGTAGTTGAGTAAAAATAATTGGGGCTGGTTCTTTTGCTTCATCGGGAGTTATGGAAAGGTGAAACTTACGTTAAAGCTGAGTCTCGCCTGTAACATGTTATGCAATTAATCTAAAAACTCATTTGCTTTGCTGACTAAGAAACAGCACTTCGAGAAATCCCCCGCCAATGGAATCAAAATAATTAGGATTTATAATCTCCAATATTCCTGCACAGAGAAAAAATATTCCAAGAAGAATTAAAATTGTGCCAGCCAAAAAACGAGATGTGAGAAGATTGAGAATAACTAAAAATTTTAATCCCTGTTTATCTTCTAAAGAACCGATAATTGCAGTAACCGCTGTTAGAAAGCAAAACACTGATAAAAACAATAATGGAATTCCTGGATGCTTTACAAAATGATGAAAAAGATTTCGACCTTCATTCAGATAATTGAGCGTTAATAATCCAATTAAAAAACATCCCGTTAGAATAATAAGCAGTCCCTGTGCTATTGCTGCAATTCCAATATATGTATCGGATAATCTTTTGTGGTAGGGTGCAGAGAGAATTATTTTTCGTTTTACTATCGCTTCTAAACCTATCATAATTCCGGAAAGTGAGAAAAGTAAAACACCAATGTTTAAAGAGACAATTGAATTGAAAAAGCTATCGTAAAGAATTAGCAAAATCCCAATAATTGCTACGCTAATAACCGTTGCAGCCCAATATTTAGATTTAATACTGAAAACCGTTTTCATTTTTTAAGATATTCGATTAAGTATTTCAAAACTTCGCAATGTATTTAACCGATTGCGTAATTATTTCCTTAAGCACCCTCAAATTAATTTCTTCGAGACTTTCAATGTACAAGCATGACTTTCCTGTCTTGTGCTTTCCTTATTTTTTAAGCAGTTCCTCATATTGGCTGAAACCCGACATAATATAAAGCGTTAAGCTATGTTTGCGAGGAGAAAACCCTGTAAGAAACCAGTTCCCTTCTCTGCCACTTTCATATTTGTAATGGTAAGTTCCAAATCCTACAATACTGCTGCCCCACATTCTGGGCTCTGCCTTGGTTATTTTTTTCATCAATTCTAAAACTGTGAAACAATCCTTCCTTCGTTTTTCATCTGATATGGAGTTAAGAAACTTCTCAACGCTTGCATCATTAATTTTGGTTTTAAGTTCTGCCATACAATGAATTTCCTTTAGCTTATGATTGAAGAATACAAATTCAGTTCTTGACGCATAGTCGACAAAATTAAAGGAACCGGGTTTGTTTGCATATTTTCATCATCACCATATGTAATGAGAGCTATTAATTCATGTTATGTAAAATGACAAACCCCGAGGTTTCGATAGATGGTTTTATGAAAATATTTTCAATTAAAAGCCAAAAAATAATTTTAAGAATATACTAATTACAAAACTTCGGAGGTTTTACACTCACTTACCTAAGGTGAGTTATTAAGACACCGTAAACAAAAGTGAAGAATGCAAACCCAGTTCCTAACGCATAGTACTATAAATCAAAGGAACTAGGTTTGTTTGGAAACCTTAGTAAAACGATGACCTAATGAAATATAACCTTATTATCTTCTTTTTTAAGATGCAGTGTGTTATACAACTTTAAACTAAACTAATCTGAGATTTATTGCGGAAAGATATGCTCTCGCAAATCTTCTCAACTGCTATTATTGCCGATCCAAAATATGTTGTTAAATTTGAAACCGAAATAATGTGGTACAAAATTAAATCCGTCTGCCTCGGAATAAATCATGCAATTAATTATAAATAAATCAAAAGCCAAAATGAAGAAGAAAAAGATCAGTCTTACATACACTGCGCTTTTGCTGATTATTTGGGCATTACCTTTTCATGCACAAAAGGGTAATCCTGATTCAACAGATGATTATTTTGAGTCAAGAACAAGCGAAATAGCTAATCAGATAAATTATTCTTTGGACGATGGAGCAAAATTATTTGAACGCACAACTAATTTTAACAATATCGATCTCATTTATTCCGCCGCATTTGTATTAGGTACTGGTGCTTCGTTTTCACTCGATAAAGAGCTAAAAAATATTTCTGCCCGCAACCAGAACTCAACGATGGATTTTATAACTGATGTAGGTGAGAAATACGGTAACGGAATATACTCCGTCCTTTTATCTGCCGGATTGTTCACAACAGGCTTATTAACAGAAAACAATAAAATAGAAAATACCGGCAGAATTCTTTTTGAAGCATTATTGGTTTCAGGCGCTGCAGTGCAAATAATTAAAATCGTAAGCGGAAGAAGCCGACCATTTTTAGATGAGGGACCATTCATGTTTGATTTATTTAAAACAGATAATTCTCACCAATCTTTTCCTTCCGGACACGTAGTTGTGGCATTCACTACCTCTTCAGTTTTAGCTGCAAGTATAAAAAATACCTATGCTTCAATCGCTCTTTACTCATTGGCAGGATTGAGTGCATATCAAAGAATCTATTCGAACAATCATTGGTTTTCCGATGCAGTGCTTGCAGCTATAATCGGGACAGTGGTCGGGAATACGCTTGTAAAAATAAACAATGATAGATTTAATGAGGAGAACAATGAGAATAGATTGAATATCCAACCCATTTTTAACCATTTCGGTATTCATCTTAATTTTTTAGTGCAGCTATAAATTTTTCCACTTGCCTTCGGTGACGAAGTACATGAACAATTGCATGTTCCAATATTTGTTCAAAATTAAACTCTTCTCTCCAGCGAGTAGTAAATTTTAGTGAGAACATATTCTCCTCGATCTTTTCTCTGTTCAACTCGTAAAGGTTGTGGATGTTGAACAGAACCATCTTACGAATTTCATGGATTGCATCATCAGCTTTTCCAATTGTCATTTCATCAGCTTTAGGAAAATCAATTTTAATTCCCAAAGCATTTAAAACATAATTGGCATATCCATAACCTGAACGAATAACATGTCGGCAAATAGTCTGCACCGATCTGCAATCCTCATCTGAGGTTTTGCTATCAACAATTTTTATAAAATTGTTTTGGGAAACATTGCCAATCACACTTATCAATTCCTCAGATGCTTTTTTATATTCATCAAGTATTGCACCCAATGCACCTTTAAGTAATTGCATGACTGAATTCCAATTAAGATTTTAAAAATGACTTGGCTGAATATACTAAATGAATAAACATGAAGGTGGGAGTATCGTGACATTTAATACAAGTAAGACTCACCTAAAAACCGGAAGGCTTAGTTAAGGTGATCCTCACTTGAACATATTTTTGTAGTTCCGCCGTTTGCGTATCTTTTTTCGGAACGACCACCACCATAGGCGGTCAGGAGGAGGTCGTTCCCAACGGTACGTAATTATGAACTACATACAGGAATACGCAAATAATCTATTGCAGTTTGCTTCAGCAAACTGAATGTGATAAAACATAAAATAATTCGGACTTTAGTCCCATTTACAAATTTTATGTGGCTGAAACCAGATGATTATTTACTGATTTTGTTAGTTAGATAAATCTGACTGCAATAGATAAGAAAGTATTGAATTAAAATTCTGTATAGTAAAATCTGTGGCAGAACACTTGGGTCATTTTATTCATTTCAATAAACCAACAAGTCCGCAACCGTCAATTGCACAAGACGAAGTATTGTTTCTACATCTGCAACATCTGTAAGATATTTTTTCTCATCTGCGGATAACATTTTCAGTTTGTCACACTTTGTGACAATCTCACTTCCTTCCTTTTTTAATCGGTGCTTTAAGGTGGTCCAATAGCTTTGTGCTTTTTTAAAATCTTGCTGATCTATCAATGCAGCAACGATGTCAATAACAGAAAAATACCAGATTTCTGCCTCCTCATCATAATGGCGGCGGATTCGGAATGTTTCAAATATTACCAGGGATTTTTCATTTATTGTTTCCATAAAATTCTTGAATTGTTTATTTAGAAAATAATAGACCTTTATCTAAGAGGGAAATGTAAACTTGACCATTGGTGTCCAAAATAATTTTATAGATAGAAATAGATATAGAATCTGTTGTGTGTTCAATACTAAATTGTAATTACTTTAATTCAATCCCCATATTTCGTCCCATACGGGACTTGGAGTCATGATGGGTTTTTCTATCTATAAATATTTAGTCCTTAACAGGACTAGCAATAAAAAACACTTCAGAATAAACGGTTTATGTCCCGATTTTGAACAGATATGAACTTAACAGCTAGTTAATTGATAAAAAATAAAACCTCAATCAGATAAAAAGAAACTCCGGGGCTGAATAGAAATAATTGTTTGGAAGTTATTTAAGTAGCAATATTTGCTTTTTTTGAATCAGACAAGTTTTTTTAGTTCTTCTATCGTAATTCCAACTTTCTTGATGATATTGTTCAGAGTTCCTTTCTTTATTTCTGAGTGGTTTGGAACTATGATGCTTTTATTTTCAGTAAGATTGTGCATGAAGATATGACTTCCCAGTTGGTGATCAATATAATATCAGATTCTCCGCAAAGCTTTTATACTTCTTTACCAGAGAAAGTTTTACTCAAATAACAACCTTTACTTCACGATAGGTTAGATTTGGCTTTGTTTTGATCTGGTTCAATTTTTCTAATCCTTCCAAATAACATAATATTGCTTCTTTAGCATTAGAAACAGCTTCTTCCTCAGTTTCGCCTTGAGTAAAGCAGCCATCCAATGCTGGTACAGTTACGTTGAATCCACCTTCTTCAGCTTTTTCTAAAATTACATTGAATTTCATAAAACTCCTTTTGAATTACTTGAATATACTTTAAGAAAATTGACGGTGCAAGGAATTAACGCCGGAATAAGAGGAAGATGCCTCCATAGAGTAAGGACACGATGCATCGTGTCCCTACAATTTCATTTCACGTTTCACGTTTGACCCCGAAATAAATTCGGGGCAGGCAGTTTCACCTTAGCAGGATCATCTTCTTCGTTTCGATGAAATTGCCTGCTCTAATCTGGTAGAAATAAACTCCGCTTGACAGTGATGAAGCATTTCCGCCAAAGGCGGATCCGCCTCCGGCGGAAAAATCTATTGAGTGATAGCCAGCTTCTTTTTCTTCATTCAACAAAATTTTTATTTCTTCTCCGAGTATGTTAAGTACAGATAATCTTACATTTCCTTTCTCTGAAATTCCAAATCCTATTGTTGTTGTTGGATTAAATGGATTAGGATAGTTCTGCTCAAGCTTGTAAGTAGTAAATGGACTCCAATTAACTTCCACTGTTTGTGAGTACTCATACTTTCCTCCGAAGTCTATTTGCTTGAGCCGATAAAAATATTTTCCAGCATCTGAAAGTTTATCAATGAAGGTGTAATTGTTTGGAGAAGTAGTTGTACCATGTCCTTTTACAGAACCAACTGTCATAAAATCATTCGAGCCAAATTTTCTTTGTACTTCAAATCCTCGGTTGTTAAGCTCTGTTGCAGTTGACCAGTTTAGTGTTACTTCTTTTTCGTTGGCTGTGGCTTTGAATGATGTTAGTTCAACTGGTACAACACCACCATTGTTGGTTTTTAATATTGTCCCGCCACTACCCACAATAATGGCGCAATTTTTATCAATAAATACAACAGAGTAAAGCGTATGCGAAGTATTACTATTCTGATTCAACCAATTTAATCCACCATCTGAAGTTTTAAGAATAGTACCATATGGTCCCACAGCAAGGCCATTGTTTTCGTCATAGAAAGAAACACTGCTAAGCCTGTAGAATGTTCCACTAATCTGCCTCACCCAATTTCTTCCTCCATCCATTGTTTTGAGAATGATCCCCCCATCCCCCACGACAATACCTACATCTGTATTTAAGTAACAAACTCCTGATAATGCCTCGATAGTCCCGCTATTCTGCAAATCCCAATGTTGCCCTCCATCTGTTGTTTTCAGAATAGTTCCATTTTCACCTACAATAGTAGCATTTTCTGGATTGATGAGAATGACTCCTTTAAGGTGAGTGTTTATACCACTAGATTGGACATTCCAATTTTGACCTCCGTCTGTCGTTTTGAGTATAGTGCCATGGTCTCCGACCACCATTCCATTATTACTATCATAAAAATAAACATCACTAAGCGACATAGAAATTCCACTGTTTTGCATTGTCCAATTTTGTCCGCCATCCGTAGATTTTAATATAATGCCATTTTCCCCTACAATTGTGCAATAATTTGAGTTAATGTAAGAAACTCCTGCGAGATTTTTATTAGTTATATGATTCAGTTCATTCCAGTTATTTCCTCCATCATTTGTTGTAAGAATTGTCCCATTATAACCAACTGCAATTCCTGCTTCTCGCCCCGAAAAAGAAACTGCATAAAGATAATAATTTGTTCCCTTAGTTTGATTAATCCAGCTTTCTCCACCATTCGTTGTTCGATAAAGAATGCCTAAATCGCCAACTACAATACCATTATTGGCATCAGTGAAACACACACCACGAAGCCAATAATTAGTATTACTTGTAATTTGATACCAGTCATATCCGCTATCTGTAGTTTTAAATATGGTTCCATCATAACCGACAATAAATCCATTTAATGAATCACTAAATGAGATAGCATTTATATGTTTAGTTACTTGATTTACTCGATTTGTCCAGGTTAGTCCACCATCAGTTGTTTTTAAAAATGTACTACCGCCAACAGCGACTCCATTCAGTGTATCGGTGAAAGTAACAGCTGTTAGAGAGACTTTCATAGTGTCAATTCGGTCAATCCATTTTTCTCCTCCATCAGTGGTTACAAGAATCGTTAAATATCCCGCGATTACAGCGAAATCTTTGCCCACACATGAAACTGAAGAAAGGTAGGATGATGTACCACTTAGCTGCTTGATCCATGATGTACCTCCATCTGTAGTCTTCAGAATTAAACCTTCATTTTTTTCAAGATCCCGGCCGACTATTAGTCCATTATTATTATCCCAAAATGATGCGCCAGAAAAAAGTGTATAACTGCTATATGGCACTATTATCCAACTTTCTCCTCCACTTGAGGTTCGAAGAATTGTACCTTCATCTCCTACGGCGATTCCCGTAAAAGTATCAACAAAATGAACAGATATTAAACGAGTACTTAAACCACTATGTTGTAGCATCCAGTCAATGCCACCATTTGTCGTCTTTAATATTGTTCCATCATCTCCTACAGCCCAACCAACTTCCGAGTTGACAAAATCTACTGAATTGAGAGTGTTTCCTTGCGGTAATGGATTTTGCCAAAACCATTGCGCATAAAGGTTTGAAAAGTTAATTGTGAAAAATAATATCAGGAGAGCAACAGTTTTTTCCATATTTGGCCCCTCAGAATAATTTTGAAAAATGTTTAATACCGTAGATGAACTTAGCAATAACTTTTTAATTGGAAAACATCATTGTCGTATCATTTCAATTTCTTCCTTTTACCTCTTCAGCAGCTCAAACATCTCTCTCACCGCTTCTTTCAGCCCAACAAAAACTGCACGGGCTAGTATTGCGTGACCGATGCTTACTTCATCAATATCTTCAAGCTCACGGAAAATTTTACCCTTGTAGGGAACTGCCTCCTGGCAGTTCCGCTTTTTGCGTACACTTCTGCTCTCAAAAGTTCAATCATCTCCCTCACGGCTTCTTTCAGTCCAACAAAAACTGCACGGGCAAGTATTGCATGACCGATGCTTACTTCATCAATATCTTCAAGTTAACGAAAGATTTTTATCTTTGTAGGGAACTGCCACCGCCAAAGGCGGTCAGGTCCTGGCAGTTCCGCTTTTTGCATACACTTCTGTGGAATGACCACCGCCAGAGGCGGTCAGGAGGAGGTCATTCCCTACACACGCAACAACCCAATCATTTCTCTCACTGCCTCTTTCAATCCCACAAAAACGGCGCGGGCAAGTATTGCATGACCAATGCTAACTTCATCAATATCCGTAAGCTCACGGAAAATTTTTATGTTGGAGTAGTTCAGTCCGTGTCCGGCATTCACTCCAAGTCCAAGTTTTTTAGCATGCTTAGCGGCAGTTCTAATTCTGTCGAGTTCATCAAACTGTTCTTCTTCGGTGAGAGCATTGGCAAAAACTCCGGTGTGTATCTCAATATAATCTGCATCAATTTCTGCAGAGGCATCAATTTGGTTTATGTCCGGCTCAATAAACATCGAGACTTCAATTTCAAATTTGTGCAAGGTGCTTACAGTTTCTTTCAGCCGTGCCACATTATCAATCACACTTATTCCGCCTTCGGTTGTAAGTTCTTGTCTTTTTTCCGGAACTATGGTTGCCAATTCTGGACCAACATCACAGGCAATTTTAATTATCTCTTCGGTTGCTGCCATTTCCAAATCGAGCTTCGTGGTTATCAATTCTCTCAAAAGACGAACATCTCTTTCGTTAATGTGTCTTCTGTCTTCACGCAAATGCACCACAATTCCATCCACTCCGGCTTGTTCGGCAAGCAATGCGGCTGTAACGGGATCGGGCTGTGTTTCTCCCCTCGCATTTCTTAATGTTGCAATATGATCAATGTTTAATGCAAATCTCATTGAAGTCCTCAAAATAATGTTTTGATAATATTCATTAGCGAAGAAAAACCTACTCCAAAATCGTTAGCTCGAAATCTTAATGTCGAAATTAAATCTATGCTGAACATAACACTCATATGAGCAATTACGCAATAAAAAATTGATTTAGTCCGCAGAGCCAAAATTCCTAAAGCCAATCCGGCTAATATCGCACCGAAAGTCTCAAGCATCGGTTTTCCGTTATGCAAAATAACAAATGGAATCATCTGAATAAAGATGGAGTAAAATCCGAATTTCTCATAAAGTCCAAACAGCATGTAACCGCGCCAGACAAACTCCCAAGCAATCATGTAGATGAGAAGCCCAATTTCATAAATGATAAAAACATCCCAGGAATCTCTTGCTGAGTTTAAATGCGGATAAACATTTGCAAATGAATTTGATGAAGATGCAAACCAAATTATTGGCAGCATGATTGCAAGAAAGATTAAGCTTATCTTCAAACCGATTTTGTAATCGCCGAGTCTTATTCCGTAATCAGATAATTTTTCTTTTAGAAATAATCGAATGATAAGAACCGGGACGATGCAGAAAGTAATGAAATCTCCGATAAACCAATACAAATACTCAACCAGATAAACTTGCGGGTGAAATTGGTATTGTTCAAAAAAATTTGCTCTGAAGAATTTCCGGGATGTGATATACCATGAAATCGTTTGAAGTACAGCCACACTTAAAAAGATAGTAACGGCTTTTTTTTCTAAAGTCTTCGTATGATTTTTAAGTGATGATAGTTCGTTCTTGAAAGAAAACATGATAATCTAACATCCTATTTTATTACAAGGATGTCACAGTTGTACCGTGACATTATATAATTCTGTCAAGGAATGGGAGTCTGTCCGAGAACCCCAAAATGATGAAACTATATTCAAGTTTTTATATTTAAATAATCTGATATTCACTTTCTTTAATATTTGTTTACGAAAAACTAGTTCTCGGACAGACTCATGGTTCATGACAGCTGTGCTGTGCAATATTTTTTTTATATGTCTTTAACTTAAACAAATTCCAATAAAGTTTTGGATAAGTTAAACAAACAGCTTTATTTTGATTCAGATAAAAAAATCGAGATAAAATCTCCATTAAAATAAGGTGATAAGGTTAGATAATCTTGGTCGTTTGATTATTACTAAGGTTAGAAAAAATTTATAGGCTTTTGTAATTTTTTAATGTTTACTCACCCATCTTCATATCCTCTATTAAATGTAGAGAAGTAAAGATCTTCTAATTTGTTCTACCTTAGTAACCTTCCTAAAACTTTACTGTCCAACCTTATCACCTTATTTCTCCCGATAAATTTCTACATAATAACTCCCAAGGTTTATGGAAAAACAATTGAAAGCGGATTTAATATTTCCAACAGAGGCGGACAGGTTTAACGGATTGGTACTGATCTATTTCAATCTGATCGGTTCGTGTTATATTTCTTCATCAAGCAGATATGCCAGATTTCTGTCTTGAGGAGAATACGACAAATCTGGAATAGCTAATACTCACCAAATCTTGACAAAAGTATCCAGAAAGATTATATTAGCACTCGCAAAAATAGAGTGCTAATAATAATTCAAAATCTAATCAAAATCAAACAATTTGGAGGTAAAAAATGGCTAAACTAAAATTAAAACCCCTCGCAGATCGCGTTGTGATTAAACCGATGGAAGCAGAAGAAAAAACCAAAGGCGGAATCATACTACCAGATACAGCGAAAGAAAAACCAATTGAAGGAACAATCGTAGCAGTTGGTCCGGGAAAAGTTGCTGAAGACGGAAAGCTTATCAAGCCGGAAGTTAAAGAAGGCGACAAAGTTCTTTACGGTAAATACAGCGGTACTGAAGTTACTGTCGACGGCGATGATTACTTGATCATGCGCGAGAGTGACATCTTTGCAATCGTTGGTTAATCAATAATTCGAAAATAAAATAAAGGAGAAAATACATGGGCGCAAAATTAATTGAATACGACAGCGAAGCACGCAATAAAATTAAAAAAGGTGTGGACAAATTAGCTAATGCTGTCAAAGTTACATTAGGTCCTAAAGGACGTAATGTTATTCTTGAGAAAAAATTCGGTGCACCAACTATTACTAAAGATGGTGTTACTGTCGCAAAAGAAATCGAGCTTGAAGATGCAACCGAAAATATGGGTGCACAAATGGTTCGAGAAGTTGCATCCAAAACCAGCGATGTTGCAGGCGATGGAACAACAACCGCTACTATTCTTGCTCAAGCTATTTACAGAGAAGGATTGAAGAACGTAACTGCCGGTGCAAATCCAATGGACTTAAAAAGAGGAATTGACAAAGCAGTTATTAAAGTTGTTGACTATTTAAAATCTGTCAGCAAAGATGTTGAAGGAAGAAATGAAATAGCTCAAGTTGGTTCAATTTCAGCAAACAACGATAAATCAATCGGTGATCTTATTGCAGATGCAATGGAAAAAGTTGGTAAGGATGGCGTTATCACTGTTGAAGAAGCAAAAGGAACCGAAACTTCTTTAGAGGTTGTTGAAGGTATGCAGTTTGATCGTGGTTATCTATCACCTTATTTCGTAACCGATCCAGAAGCCATGGAATCAGTCCTCGAAGATCCCTTCATTTTAATTCACGATAAAAAAATCTCTGCAATGAAAGATCTTCTTCCAATTCTTGAGAAGATTGCTCAGCAAGGAAAATCATTATTAATTATTGCAGAAGACTTAGAAGGAGAAGCTTTAGCCACGCTTGTGGTAAATAAACTTCGTGGGACTTTGAAAGTTGCTGCAGTAAAAGCTCCAGGTTTTGGCGACAGAAGAAAAGCAATGCTTGAAGATGTCGCAACTTTGACAAATGGTACAGTTATCTCTGAAGAACGCGGATTCAAATTAGAGAATGCAACTATCTCTTATCTCGGAACAGCTAAAAAAATAGTTATTGATAAAGATAATACAACTATAGTTGAAGGTGCTGGAAAACCCGATGATATTAAGCAGAGAATTAATGAAATAAAAGCTCAGATTGATAAGACTACTTCTGATTACGATAAAGAAAAACTTCAAGAAAGATTAGCAAAGCTTTCCGGTGGTGTTGCTGTATTAAAAATCGGTGCATCAACCGAAATTGAAATGAAAGAAAAGAAAGCAAGAGTTGAAGATGCTCTTCATGCAACACGCGCTGCAGTTGAAGAAGGCATAGTAACCGGCGGCGGTGTAACTTTTGTTAGAGCTATATCAGTCCTTGATAACGTTGAGGGTGAAAATCCTGATCAAACAACGGGAATTAAAATTATTAAGAAAGCACTTGAAGAACCATTAAAGCAAATCGTGAACAATGCTGGTCTCGATGGTTCAGTTGTTTTGCAGAAAGTTAAAGAAGGAAAAGATGATTTCGGATTTAACGCTGCAACCGAAATTTATGAGAACTTAATTAAAGCCGGAGTAATTGATCCGACTAAAGTTGCACGCATTGCTCTTGAGAATGCAGCATCAGTTGCTTCACTGCTCATCACCACCGAAGCCGTGGTTTACGAGAAAAAAGAAAAAGAATCTGCCGGACCAATGATGCCTCCAGGCGGCATGGGCGGAATGGATTATTAAGATTAATCTGTTCGATAAAAAGGCGGGGTGCAAATCTCGCCTTTTTTATTTGCATCTTACCCATTTTTACTACATCTCAGAAAAAATTACAAGATAAAAGTCCATAGAACCACATAGTGGCAGGCACTAATGACCCGGATTCAGCCAGAGGCTGATGAATACGCTGATTTAAGCAGATTTCAATCTGTGTTAATCTGTTTCATCAGTGTTATCTGTGTGCTATTGATTAAAAAATGGCACTTGCTTTGCTAAAATCACTGCAAATTAAACCTCATAACAAAGAATGCTTCAAATCAAAAATATTGTAAAGAAATTCGGTTTTTTCACTGCAGTAAATGGAATAAACGTTCACATCAATCAAGGTGAACTGTATGGATTTTTAGGTCCGAATGGAGCAGGAAAAACCACGACAATCAAAATGATTGCTGGAATTTATGCACCGACATCCGGTTCAATTTCAATTAATGGGATTGATATTTCCAAAAATCCGGTGAAAGCAAAATTGCAAATTGGTTACGTTCCCGATCAGCCGTATTTGTACGATAAACTTACCGGCAGGGAGTTTTTATATTTCAGCGGCGGACTTTACAACCTGGATAAAAAAACAATTCAAAATAAAATTGATGAATTAGTAGATATTCTTAAGATTGAAAGCTGGCTCGATAAACGAACCGAAGAATATTCACAAGGAATGCGGCAAAGAATTACTATTGCTTCGGCATTATTGCATGATCCAAAGCTGATCGTTCTTGATGAACCAATGGTCGGACTTGATCCTCAAAGTGCTGTCTTAGTTAAAAAAATCCTAAATCAAAAAGTCTCTGAAGGTGCATCTGTTTTTGTATCAACACACAGTTTGTCATTCGCTGAGGAGATTTGTTCAAGAATCGGAATTATTAAAGCCGGAGTTATGATTTACGAAGATAAAAGAGAAGCAATCGAAACAATTAAAGCAAATCTCAATAGTAATTTTGAAGAAGTATTTCTCGAGCTTACCAAATAATGGATCAGATATTCCATATAATTAAATACAAGCTGGTCAGTTTTATGAAAATTAACACTGACCTTAAGCCTGTGAGCATTCTGAAAAATCTCGGCTCAATGGTAGTGTATGTTTTGTTTGGAATTGGTGTTTACTTTTTCACTTTATCATCGTTGTCCTATCTATTAGAGGAAATAAGAATAGGTACGTTTCTTTTGCATCGATTCGTTTCAATTATTCTGTTTATTTTCTTCATGGCAGTGAATGCCGGCAATATAATCGTATCTTTTTCAACTCTTTACAAATCCAAAGAAGTTTATTATTTAATTGCGAAGCCAATTTCATTTACAAAGATTTTTCTAATAAAATTTTTAGATAATTTCTTTTACAGCTCAACAACAATGCTGTTAATGATTTCGGCTGTTATGCTTGGGTACTCAACATACTTCAAAATAGATTTTTTCTTCGTCATCTTCTTTTTCTTTTTGATGCTTCTCCCATTTATGCTAATAGCAGCTTCATTAGGAGTAATATTTCTCATGTTCATGATTCGCATATCATATAAAATTGGATTAAAAAAAGTCATTGCCGGATTAATAATGCTTTATTTAATCGGTTTGCTCCTATTCTTTAAATCAAGCAATCCGATTTCTATCGTTGAGCAAGTGATGGTATTCTATCCGAACATAAACGGTTACTTCGGGTCACTTGATAATCCAATGTTAAAATTTCTTCCCAATTTTTGGATTGCCGATTCTTTGTATTGGTTCTCTGCAGGTAAATCGATGAATGCTTTGCCTTACATCGGCTTATTGCTTGGAACTTCGCTAATGTTTTTAATTGCCGCTCTTTTCACAGCAAAAAAACTTTATTACAAAACCTGGCTTGAATCTTTCGAATTAAAAATTAAAAACACACGACCAAAAGAAAGAATAAATTCGAAGCAGATATTCAATAACAAATCTTTTTTTACACAACAGATTGATGTTCTGCTTAAAAAGGAATTCCTGCAGTTTTTCCGGGAACCGGGACAATGGATTCACCTCTCAGTCATAATTTTTTTAATCGCAATTTTTATTGTCAGCTTAGGTGGAATAGACGAAGGATTGCTTAATGCATATAACTATAGCCTGAGAGCAATAATTTATGTTGTAATCTTTTCGTTTAACTTATTTTTAATATCATCACTCTCGTTAAGATTCGCCTTTCCGGCACTCAGCTTGGAAGGAGATGCATACTGGAAATTGAAAAGCTCCCCAATCTCCATGAGAAAATTTGTAGTTGTAAAATTTCTAATACTTTTTTCTTTTATTTTTTTGTTAGGACAAGGATTGAATTACTTTTCACATCTAAATTTTCCGGAGGCATTGTACCTTACTTCTTCAATTAATATTGGATTTATCACGTTGGCAATAGTATCCTTAAACTTTGGGATGGGTTCGTTATTCATCAATCTCAAAGAAAAAAGTCCGATTAGAATTGCATCGTCTCAAGGTGCATCGCTAACATTTCTATTTACTATTATTCTGATTGTATTTCTGATTGCTTTATTATTCATACCGGTTTACAACTATTACAATGATATTTTTGGATTTCAAGAACGGTTAAAGAATATTTACCTTACTTCATTTATAATTGTACTAGTTTCTCTAACAATTTCACTCACATCAATTTTTCTTACAAAAAGAGCTTTAAAGCGCGATTTTTAAAGAACAATTTATTTTTCAAGACACGCAAAGATTTTTCTTGAACAAGTGCGTAAAAAAAAGCTGCTTTATTAAGGCAGCCTTTTGACAATAGTAAAACATATCTACTTTTATTTAACTAATAACATTTTCTTCACACTAATAAAATCTCCTGCTCGTAATTCATAGAAATAAGTTCCGCTGGATAAATGATTGGCGGAGAATTCAACTTCATATTTTCCAGCGGGTTTATGCTCATTCACCAGAGTAACCATTTCATTTCCAAGCACATCATAAACAATTAATTGTACGGGCACGATGCATCGTGCCCCTACACATGGGACAGAATATTTTATTTTTGTAGATGGATTAAATGGATTCGGATAGTTTTGCAAAAGCTCAAAATTATTCGGTGATTGTGTGGTAAAAATATTTTCAATACCAGTTACCCATCCCATTTTATCACTTATATGATCAGCAAGGTTTTGACCCATTATCAAATGATGGCGCACTCGCGGATGCTTAGTCCAAGCCGGATCAAATGGGAAAAAGAAAGTAGTGATGTTTGTATCATTATCTGCAGCGTGTACAAATTGAACAGCACTTTCAATATATCCCGGCCAGGGTGATCCAACTTTTGTTGCATCCATACTTCCTAATGAACAAACAATAAAAGCATTCGGATGCCTGCTGCGAATTGTACGAATAAAATCAACATAAGCAGCAACTCGTTGAGATGAATCTGGAACTGGGTTTAGGTTGCCAATCAGCCAACTGTCATTTTGAAGAAGATTTATTACAACTACATCGGGAATGTATTCGTCAAAATTCCAATTGCTTGCGGGATCATCAGGATTGAGACGATAATAATATTCGGGCATAATAAGAGGGAACCAGCTAATCATAATACCGATTCCACTTTTTGCAATACACATATAATCAGCATCCAATAAGCGTGAGGTGATTGCACCATAAGCTAAAAAATTATTTTCTTGCGACATTTTATCATCGGTACCGCTATCGGGTGCTTCGTTGCCCATACCGCAAGTGATTGAATTTCCATAAAACAAAATTTTATGCGCAGGTCTCACTGGCGGTTCAACCAAAGTTTTTCCATCATTAATCTGAATACCTAAAAATATTGTGGGACCTGTGGATGCTTCGGTACGACGAAAGAGAAGAAGACTGTGTACTGTATCTGTAAGTACAGCTGAAATAAGATAGATTTGACTTCCTGCATTGCAATCAATGAAATGAGGGTGCTCGTAATCTTCATCTATAAAAACATTATAATAGGATTGCCCAGTTTGATCATCTAACATAAGTATGAGTAAGGAACCCTCGAAATTAGCGCTTATGTAAGTACCGGGCCAATAAATTACCGGTTTATCTGGAACTGAATAATCAATCCTGCCGGTATATTGAAAATTTGGATTGTCAGCTTTTATAGTTGTAACTCCGAACAACTCCGAAATAGAACAAAAAACAAATATTGCAACTATATACGTAGCATTTAGTTTTTTTCTAAACATTTTAAATTCTCTCGATTATAAAGGTAGCATTGACTATCGTCTTTAATTGTTTGGCTACTATGTGTCGTACTTAAAGTACCACTAGCATAAAAAAATCATTTCATCAATAACATTTTCCTCACGCTAACAAAATCACCGGCTCGTAATTCATAAAAATAAGCTCCGCTGGTCAACTTCATGTTGCTCGACGGAAAATTAACTTTGTAATTTCCGGCACTCTGATATCCATTCACTAATTCCGCTACCTGGTTTCCTAGAATATCAAATACTTTAAATGTTACAAAACTTTCCTTCGGTAGCTGATAATTAATCGTTGTTATAGGATTGAATGGGTTCGGATAATTCTGACTCAATTCATAAACTTTAGGTATAACATCTTCCTCAACACCCGTTACAAAGTTAAACGATGTTACATTTGACCAGCTTGACCATTTTACATTATGATCGCGATACTTAACTCTGTAACGATACAATTCACCATTTGTAAACAGAGATGTAGGAAATGATAACTTAGTTAAATCAATTCCACTATTACGATCAATAGGTTCGTAATTAAAATCAGCACCATATATGTTTTTCCAGTTTACCATCGTGTCAATTACAGTAGTACTAAAATTTTCATTTTGTGAGACTTGAATTTTCACAGTCATCAGTGAATCACCGCTAATCTCTGAAGTGTTAAAAGTAATCTTAGTCGTATCAATTGTTGGGGCATTTGTAACCGGATCAGCAGGTGCAGGCTGATTCGCTTTTCTGTACCATGTATCCATTATTTCATTATCACGAGCTTTGCTTGAATTACCTAAACTGAACATTTTAGATTCATATGTGTTGTTTGCCGGATCAATTTCAATTATCTGATAGAAATAATGATCAAGCGTAACATGGATATTCGAAAAATCATTGTTAGCATAAGCTCCCCAACGATCTGTAGCGCCGCCACTACCGCCGCCGCATACAATTCTAAAATCACCTCTGGAGTTCAAAGCAATAGATTCCCAGGATCCTCTTTCATATCCGTGAGTATGCCCATAAGAATGTTGTATAACTTTCGAGTACTTTTTAAGAATCGGATAAACCTCGTTTGTAATGTACTGAACTTTAAAAGCCTCATAAGTCATTCCCTCACCCCACAACTCAGTAATTGTAAAATGGTGAGATATAACAAAAACAAAATTAATAGTTGAATCTGCTTCTGCTTGCGCTAATGCTTGATCAAGCCAGATCTTTTGCAATGTAAAAAAACTGCTTGCGTTTGAATTTATACCGATGAATAAAGTATTTGCGATTCTGTAGGACCAAAATCTTTCTGCAGCAGTAACGTACGGAGTCACATCGTCATACTTCATGTACTTATAATAGTTCTGATGTTCTATTTCATGATTTCCAGCTACTGTCATGAAGGGGATGTTGGGTGAAAGGAAGGACATCGGTGCAAAGTATTGATCAGTCCACTGAACAATATTGCTGCCATCAACAACTAAATCTCCTGAAATAAGAACCATGTTTAAATGATTTTGAATGTCACTTCCGTATAATTCCTGGATTTTCTTTTTAGCTTCTTTAATAACCTTTACAGCCATAGTTGTATCACCGCTATGAGGATCACTCAATAACAAAAATCTAATTTTACCCGTGTGATTACTATCTGGCAAAGTTTTAAAAGTGTATGCAGACGATGAACCGCTACCGCTTACTGCCTTATAAAAATATTCAGTATTCGGCTGCAGACCAGTTAATTTGACTGAATGCCATCTATAAGCACCAGCTATTATTTCACTTGTTCCAGTTTCGGTTTGACCTAAGGCAGCAGTAGTACCAAACTCAACACTTGTTGTGGTGGCCATTGTATCATGCCAGCAAACATACATCGAACTTGTTGTAGGTTCTTGCAAGTAAGGAACAAGAATTAATTGTGTGCCAGGAACTGAGGGCGGCTTATGACCAAACCCGCCAAGATCTTTTATTTCGGCACCTGATAAAGCTCTATCCCAAATGCCAATTTCTGATACAACAATGTTATTATCCTCGCCATCTTCATCCGCAAACATCAGAAGCAGGGAATCAAGAGAGAATCTGCCATCAATTGATTGAACTGTTCCGTTATTGAGTATTTCACCATCCAAATAATATTTGTATTGTGTACCATTCTTCACGGATAGGACCAACCTGTACCATTCATTAATTTTAACATTGTAAGCAGAATATCCAGTTGCTGCAACTCCAATGCTGCCGCTTGTATTAATAAAGCAATCACCATCATTATTATTAAGAATTGTGGTTTGAAAGAAGCAATGCCATATTCCCAATGCTTCAACCTTAAAATCTACTTGCAAGGTGTATTCGTTCACTTTAGTTCCACCACCGTTTGGCGCAATTTGATGTTTCATTTTATAATAACTGCCCACTCCGATTTTGGCTGCATAGTCAGTAGAGTTAGGTCCCTCAGCGACCTGATGTGAACCGACTAATTGCAAGAGTAATCCGTATCCCACTACCGGTGTAACAAGGTTAGTTGTATCATTAAAATTCCACCAGCCAACTCTGTCAGCAGTTAAGCTGTTGCCTGCAAAACTATATGAACCAAATATTATTAAAGAAAAAAGAGCAAGAGTTAGCTTATTTACATCCATTCCTTCCTCACAAATTAAAATGAGGATTCCTCAGAATTGAAGTCTGAAAAATCCTCAAGTAAAAAAATAATTATTTGTTTAGCATCATTTTGATTCGTTGAACTTTTTCATTTGCTCTTAATTCTACAAAATAAATTCCACTTGATAAAGTTGCGCCATTAATATTAGAATTAAATTGCTGTTCATAGTACCCTGCAGACTGATAACCATTAAACAATTCTGTAACAAGCTCTCCGATTGAATTATAAATCTTTAAACTTACAAATGCATCCCCAGATAAATTGTAGGAAATTATTGTGGATGGATTAAATGGATTGGGATAATTATTATATAATTTAAAGGTAGTTGGAACAATTTCAACTTCAACGATACTTGAATAATAGAAAGATCCGTCGTAATCTATTTGTTTTAATCTATACAAATATTTTCCTGCTTTTTCCGGTCTATCTACAAAAGCATAATCCTGAGCCCTAGTTGTAGTTCCGTTTCCTTTTACAAACCCAACAGCATTCCAATCCTGCTGTAAATCTTTCCTTTGTATTTCGAAGCCATTGTTATTTGTTTCAGTAGCGGTTGCCCAGAGAAGCGTAACATTTCCAAGCAACTGAGAAACTGTGAAAGAGGTAAGCTCAACAGGGATAACTGTTCCTACGACCCCAAATACAGCAACTTCAGCATCGGAAAGTGGATAATCCCAAATTGCAACTTCAGCAATATCGATCTCACCATCATCACCATCATCATCACCAAATAAATACAAAACAGATGCTAGTGAATAACGGACATCGTCTACCGGTCTAACATTATGTTGAAAAATGAATTGTCCGTCTATATAGGCTTTAAAAAAATTTCCATTATCAACCGTTAATATTAATCTATACCATGTGTCATTAGAAACCACAAAAGGTGTTGTATATCCCAAATCCAGTGTCCCCAAAGCTCCAGAGCTACTTCTAATAAAGTATTCACCATCATTGGCAGTAATCACTGGATCAGTCTGGAAAAAGTTATGCCACATACCTAGTGCTTGAGCAACTTTAAAATCAAACATAAGTGAATACTCATTTACTTTTGTCCCACCACCATTTGGAGCGATTCCATGAGTAGCAGTATAATGACTACCTACCCCTATTCTTGTTGCTCCATTACCGGCGGTTGGACCAGCTACTGCTAAATCAGTACCAGATAATGCTAGATCGGAACCATAACCAGGCTCTGCCGTAGTTAAATTAGCCGGATTGTCAAATTTCCACCAGCCATTTTGTGAGTAAGACGAAAACGATGATAGCATAAATAAAGCTATCAATAGAACCGATCGAAGTAAGAGAATTTTCATAACAGCACCTCTTTCTTTTTGTTGTGTGATTGTGATTTATGCTTTTTAAGCGTAATTATTTAATAATTAATTCCAATTCTCTAAAACGTTTAAAAATATATTGGATGGCTGTAGAGGACAATCCCTCATTCGAGGTATTTTGCAAACATGCAATGATAAGATTGATAATTTAGCTGGTTTGTAAATTGAAATAAGCGGAAAGCTGTTCTAAAGAATATTTTCTTTATAAACTTTAGAAACAGCACCCGATTTGCTATTGACATGCAGCTTACTGTAAATATTTTTCATGTGTGTGGTTACGGTATGAAAACTAATAAAAAGTTTATCGGCAATTTGCTGCCTTGTAAGTCCGCTTGTAACTAACTGCAGAAGTTCCTTCTCGCGTGTTGTTAAACCGTAATCAGCTTTCTTCGGCTTGAGCTGACTGAATATTTCCAAAACTTTATGGGCAATCGGCATACTCATTGGGGCACCGCCTGCTATGGCCTCTTCTATACTGTTGATGATCTTCTCAGGTGAAGAATCTTTTAATAAATAGCCCGATGCACCAGCGCAAAGAGCATCGAAAACTTTCTCATTATCATCGTAAACAGTCAGAATAATTATGTGCGTAGTAGGAGAAATAGATTTTATTTTTTCAATACCTTGAATTCCACTCATCCCGGGTAAATTTATATCAAGTAAAATAATCTCCGGCGGAACATCACTTGCAAGTTTTACTAATGCTTCTTCACATGATTCAAATGCTTGCGTGCATTGCATACCAGTGGTTCGGTTTATTAACCACTTCATAGTTCTCCTGAAATGAGCATTATCCTCAACCAGCCAAATGTTGTGAAAGTCCTTATTTAGATTTTTTGTTTTGCTCATAATTAAATATTCATAATGGACGAGATATTTCCCATACCGCAATCAAGGTATTTTTAATTTAATGATTCGCTTAGCACATACAATAATTATTTATTACTGCCAAATGGAACAACAAGTTTAATAACTGTTCCGTTTCCAATCTCGCTGTAAATTTTTACTTCGGCATTCATATTTGCGGCTCTTCTCTTTATGCTGCGCAAACCAGTATTTTCTTGTACTTTTTTTTCATCAAATCCTTTTCCATCATCTTTAATCATTAATAAAAAAGTATTACCAAGATTGCGAAGTTCTATTTCACAACTTTGGGAATTTGCATGACGGACCACATTATTTAATGCTTCTTTATAAATAAGATAAATGTTTCGTCTGATTTCCAAATTTAATTCTTCCAGCTCAACTTCTGAATTCACCTTGAAAGACCAATTCATACCAGCTAAAAGTTTTGCAGCGGTTTCTTTCATTTTAAGAATCATATCTTTCCCAAAATCATTATTTGGATTAATAAACCAAATTAAATCGCGCATCGTTTCAACAGTTTCTTGTACTGTTTTACTTATGAATGATGCAAGTTCCTGCTGAGTTTCATCAATGGAACTATTATTTAACAATAATTGACTGTCGATGCTGATGCTGCTTAAGTTGCTTCCTATTTCATCATGAAGATCATTTGCAATATTTAATCTTATGTTTTGAATGGCCAAAGATTGTTTTAATCGGTAGAGATAAATCAAATATCCAATTCCTAATAATATAATTACAACAAGAATTTTAAACCACCAAGTCATCCACCAAGCGGGAGTTATAATTACTGAAAGCGATAATGGGGAACACCATACACCATCTGCATTGCAAGCTTTGAAATGAAACTTATATTCTCCGGGAGGAACATCAGTATAGAATGCGGCTGATCGCGAACCTGAATACACCCAGCTTGGATCTAAGCCTTCAAGTAAATAGGCAAATTGGTGTTTATGAGATGGTGCAATGTCAAGTGCTGAAAATTCAAATGAGAAAAAGTTCTGATCATAATTGAGCAAAATTTCTTTTGTTGATGAAAGTGATTGCGGCAGTTCAGCTTCCTTACCAAATATTTTAAATGAAGTAAGCACAACTAACGGAGGCTGACTGTCAATTTTAACTGAGGATGGATGAAATGAAATTAATCCGTTAATAGTTCCAAAGTACATTTGCCCCGTCTTATTCTTTAAGCTAGCATGCCAATTAAATTGATTGTGGATTATACCATCGGATACATCATAGTTTCTAAATTTTTCTTTCTCCGGATCAAATTTCGATAAGCCATTAAGCGTGCTGATCCATAAAAAACCCTTCTCATCTTCAAGAATACCGAAAACAACATCATTTGGAAGGCCTTGCTTTAAAGAATATAGAATAAATTTTCCGCTTGTCTTATCAAATTTGTTTATACCTCCGCTGTGAGTTCCAGCCCAAATGTAACCTTTCGAATCTTCAACAATGCAGGTAATTTTATTCGAGCTGATGCTATAATTCAATGTTGGATCCGGGATGTACTGAAAAAACTTTTTTTCTTTTTTTGAATAACGCAATAGTCCATCCAGCCAGGTTCCAATCCATAGTTCACCTGCACTGTCTTCAAAAAAGGTGTTGGCAGAATATTTTTGGGGGAAAGAATTTCTGCCCACAACCTCTGGTTTAAAATCTATCAACGATCGAGTGGTACGATTAAATACTTTTAGACCGCTGTTTGTTCCTATCAGCAATGTTCCATCCGAAGTTTCTAAAATTTTATGAATCCAGTTGTCATCCACACTTTCAGGCTTATTTGGATTGAAAATAAAATGCTGGAAAGATTCATCCTTGGGGTTGAAACAATTTAATCCAAAGTTTCTTGTTCCTATCCATATTTTGCCAAATCGATCTTCAAATAGCGCGGTAACATCATCCTCAGCTAAGCTGTTCGGATTGTTAGGATCATGATGATAATGCTTAATGGTGTTTTTGCGAAGATCAATTCTATCGAATCCGGATCCAGCCAATCCTAACCACAAAATATTATCATGTCCTTCAACAATTCCGCTGATTACTCTTCCGCCTAAGCCAGTATTTCTGAATGGGAAAAATCTAAAGTGAACAAAAGGTTTTACAGCGGATAGTTTATTTAATCCATCCTCAGTTCCTATCCAAAGATTCTTTTTCCTATCTTCATAAATCCATCTGATTCGATTCATAGTAAGCGAATTCGGATCGTCTTCTTCTCTAATGAGGTGATGAGTGTGAGATTTGCCTGATTGATCTTTCACAATCAAGTAAAGTCCATAATACTCATAAGTTCCAATCCATAGCCGATTGTAGCTATCCCTGAAGGTTTGACGAACTGGTGAATTCAAAACAGACTGTATTTCTCCTGGCAAATTTAAATTATGAACATAAAAATCTTTTTCGGGATCATATAGATCAACTCCAAAATCCGAGCTGATAATAATTTTCTTACCTAACCCTTTTTCTATAAACCAGATGTTGTTATTAGAAAAAGTTGTATTGGTTGGTGGACGTACAAAATTTTTAATAATATTCTTTTGTTCATCGATAAAAGAAAAACCGCTTCCCCAACTTCCAATCCATAATGTATTATCCGGGTTTACAGCGAGAGTTGTTATATTATTATTTAGCAGCCGAATTGAACTGCTGGCATCGGAGCTATAGTTGCGAATGCTCCTTGATGCAGGATTATATTTGAATAGCCCGCCGGTCAGCGTTCCAAACCATAGATTCTTATAATTGTCTTCGGCAATGCATTGAATATATCTATCCTTTGCAAAATTTGTTTCGATTTTTATAAATGATTCATGAATAGGATCATATTTGCATAACCCGCCGCCCCAAGTGCCAACCCAAAATGTTTCATCGGAACTTTCAAGCAAACTCATAACATAATTTTCGGGAATAGAATTTTTCAGTGAAGGGTCATGCTTGAAGACAAAGAATTTTTGTCCATCAAATCTGTTTAGTCCATCTTTTGTGGCTATCCAAATAAATCCATCACGGGTTTGGAGAATTGCATTGATGGAATTGTTCGATAATCCATTGGCAATAGTATAGTGATCAAATGAAAAATGGTGGGATTGCGAAAAAAGATTAAGTTGATTCGCAAAAAGAAAAATAGTGCACAATAGTATGCTTTGAAGGCTTAGACTCTTAATAAACTTAGAGTGTCTGATGAATTTTATTTCCATGCTTAATAAATCTTTAATCTCAAATAAAAAATACCAGATATTTTGATTCAATCAAAAGCTGATTAATTGGTTTTGATTCTTAACAAAAAAGACAGATCCAACCGAATCTGTCTTTTTAAAATTAGCATAACTGAGATTTTATTTTAAAAGCTGCATCTTCTTCACACTAACAAAATTGCCTGCTCGTAATTCATAAAAATAAGTTCCGCTGGACAAATGGCTGGTGGAAAATTCAACTTCATATTTTCCTGCGGGTTTGTATTCATCAGCAAGTATTGCAATCTTATTGCAAGGTCATCAAGCACTCTAAAAACTTGCCAACAGCTTATTAGCGACTACCAAATGATATTTGTGCTTGGGTTAAAGGGATTGGAATAGTTTTGAGCATGCTGACTTTCCTTTGGAATCATTGAATTTTGGATTTCGACAATATTCGAATATGAATGAGAGTCATCATGATCGATTTATTTTAATCTGCCTCGAATGTTATCTCCTTAAATTTCGATTTTATAATTAGGGAAGAACAAGTATCCCTCAATAATTTGGGCGTATATCGTTATGGTGTGTCTTTTCTTGAAGCACTTCGATTAACTTACCATTTTCAACAATAACAGCAGATAATTTATTTCCCAAGTAGACACCTGTATCAATATAAATAGCATTTGATTTTTCAGAATAAATAACATCTTTTTTAATAGTGTGTCCCACAACTTGAAGCTTTCCAATATTTAATAATGTACCACGCGTCCACAAGATACCATCCTCGGAATTTATATTCGAATGAACAACTTCATCTAACTCCGATGAATTTACTTCAAAATCATTGGGCAATAGATTCTTCATGTATTTTGATATTCCGGCGTGCGATATAAGGCATTCATCAAGATTATAATAAAGAGGATGATTAATAATTACTTCTAAATGTTCATTCATTTTATCAAAGTGTTCATTGTAAGACATTAAAGTGGTTTCGTACCCATTGTAAGGCCAGGGTTTACCAATTTCATGATTGGGATGCTTTATAAAATAATACATCATGTAATCATGGTTGCCTGCAGTGAATTTTATTTTTTCGGATTTGATAAACTCAATTACTTCATAGCTGAAGTTTCCCCTGTCAACCAAATCTCCAACAGAAAAAATTTCTATGGATGGATATTTTTGTCTTATTTGCTCAACAAGATTGCGAAGAGTGTTAAGACATCCATGAATATCGCCGATTACAGCTACCATTTCAGATGCCTAAATTGTGAAAGTCGATTAAATAAAAAGTGAATTTAATTTGTTGAGAATATCCTGAGCTTGCGATATTCGACATTAAAAATGTTCGCAATTGCCTCATTTGTACAGGAAGCTTTATAAGTACAAACACCTTTTGATAAACCCGCATCAGCCAACAAAGCATTTGCCAAACCATGCTCGGCAATGTTTTGTATGTACTCGATTGCAGCATTATTTAATCCGTAAGATGCTGTGCGTGATACTAATGCAGGCATATTAGGTACACAATAATGAATTACATCTTTATATGAAAAAACCGGATCGGACAGAGTTGTTATCCTGCTAGTCTCAATGCAACCGCCTTGATCAATAGAAACATCAACAATTACGGCTCCCTTCTTCATTTCTTTAACCATTGATTCGGTAACAAGATGAGGTGTCTTTTCGCCCTTAATTAAAACGGCTCCAATAAGAACATCTGCAAACTTAACTCCTCTTGTAACTGTGTAAGGATTTGCCATAACGGTTGTAAGCTTTCCGGGGAAAAGAGAATCAATCATCCGTAATCTGTTTAGATCTTTATCGATAACAATTACTTGAGCACCTCTTCCAAGTGCAGCTCTTGCAGCAGTGGTACCAACTACACCGGCACCAATAATTACTACTGCAGCGGGTGCAACACCGGTAATTCCGCCCATTAAAATTCCTCTGCCTCCCTTTGAAGAAGATTCTAAATATCTTTCCGCTATTTGAATTGAAAGAGGTCCAGCAATTTCACTCATAGCGTGCAGAACCGGAAGTCCGCGTGAATCTTCAATAAGCTCATAACTAATTGCCGTTACATTATTTTTTAGTAAATTTTCTAAAATTGATTTTTTAGCAACGGCAAGATGAAGAAAAGTAAAAAGTATCTGCTCCTCTTGAAGTAGTTCCGCTTCAGCTTCGTTTAGCGGTTGAACCTTCGCAATTAATTCTGAACGCTTAAAAACTTCTTCAGCACTAAATACGATGTTAGCACCAACTTTGCTGTAATCTTCATCAGTGAATTGACTCCCCTCTCCTCCCCCATGTTCAAAATATACAGTGTGACCTAAGCGTACAAGTGCATCAACGCCCGCAGGCGCAAGTCCGACTCTTTTTTCTTCTTTCAGATTTTCTTTTGGAATTCCAATTCTCATGAGATGTTTCTCCTATTCGTTCTAAAACTAAATATTACTTGAGAGAGATTCAAATTTTTTACGAGATCTTTTTAACCAAAAAGTTGTTTTACAATAAATACTGCCGCTAAAATTCCTGCAACATCAGCTATTAGCCCTGCAGGAAGAGCATGCCTTGTATTCTTAACATTAACAGAACCGAAATATACAGCAAGTACATAAAAAGTTGTTTCCGTACTTCCAAAAAAAGTTGAGACCATTATCCCTATCAGTGAATCGGGACCATAGACAGACATCGTTTCAGCCATAATTCCCAAAGAGCCGCTGCCGGAAAGAGGACGCATCAAAGCCATAGGCAAAACTTCAGCAGGCATTCCTATCGGATCGGTAATGTATCTTAGTGCCGGTATCAGCCAACCCTCCATTGCTCCCCCCGCTCTGAATATACCTATTGCTCCTAACATAGCAACTAAGTAAGGAATTATCCTAACAGCGATATTAAATCCTTCTTTAGCACCTTCTATGAATTGCTCATAAACTCTAACTTTCTTAATGGCGCCATACCCGATGAATGAAACAATCATTAATGGGATTGCAATTATCGACACTACTTGTATTATTTCTTTAAATAGCTCCGGTGATATAAAACTGAAAGCGGAACCTAAAATCTTTCCTAAACCGGTCGTTGTTAGTAAAAGAATCAATACAACAATAGCCGCAAGAAATCCCAGAATACTTTTGTTATCCTTAAACCATTGAGAAGTTTGACCTTTTTTTATTGGAAACTTTTCAAAAATTTTTACCGCCGTTATGCCTGCTATGGTTGCACAAGTTGCACCAAATAATGAAGTCCCGATTATTATCGCCGGATCTGAGCTTCCTGCGGCAGCGCGAATTGCGATTGCACTAGCAGGAATAAAAGTAATGCCTGCGGTGTTAATTGCTAGAAAAGTACACATTGCATTTGTTGCGGTTCCTTTATTTGTATTAAGCTTATCAAGTTCTTCCATTGCCTTTAAGCCAAAAGGCGTAGCCGCATTGCTTAATCCAAGCATGTTCGCAGAAATATTCATGATCATCGAGCCAACTGCAGGATGATCTGAAGGAACATCCGGAAAGAGCTTTTTAGTAATTGGCTTTAACATTTTAGCCAGAATGGAAATTAACCCCGCAGATTCAGCAACTTTCATTACACCGAGCCACAACGCCATTATCCCGATTAAACCTAATGCAATCTCAACTGCAGTACCAGCATAGCTCAATACGGAGTTTGTAACTTGTTTGAGTTTTAGAAAAGAAACTTCTTCAAGAACCATTTCGGCTCTAACACTTGAAGAATCCATAACTTCCTTTAATTTAATTTTTACAGTTAGATCATCATCCTTTCCGGAAATGCTTGCAACTTCAGATAAAACCTTAGGAGCAGATTTATCAATCTTGAAATAAGCATTAAGCGTATTATCCTTTTTTACAAAAGTTAGTTTTGATATGAGTGCAATATCGTTTGGAATGTTTTGCGAGAAATGATCAGAAAAATCTTTTGAGGATATTTTTATCTTACCATCATAAATTTTATCTACATCAGTATCAAATTTCTGATAAAATTCTATTGTAACTGATAACGGAATGTCGTTCCGGTATTTGTTTTCGTACTTATCGCGGATATCAGTATAAATAGCAGTTCCAATACCAAGCATTAACAAAGCAAGCCAAACATAATTCAGCATATCTTACTTTCTGTATGGTTTGTTAAAGATCACTCGTCGGCTATCGAGTCAACTATAATTTTATGATGAAACGGAAAAGCATGATTTCCATTTTTGTTTGCCGCTAAAATTCTTATAACATGCTCTCCGGTGTGCACATCTTGCATTGATAAAGCTATTTCGCCGGATCTATCATCGTAGGTAAAGTTTTTGGTTTTTAATGAATCAAAATAAACCTGGATGGATTCAACATTGATACCTGTAGAATCTCGTATTGAAAATTTTAGTTCAAGATTATCTTGATAAAAAATACTATCACTCATAGCATACTCAATTTGGGGAATTCCCGCTGCATAATACCGGGCTATTCCTCTAAAGATTCCCCAAGCTTGGATTTTATTGAACTCATCTAAGGCTAATCGTCTTTCCTCATGAAGATTTGTAAAGAAACCGCATTCAACTAGAATGGATGGAATTTTAGTAACACGAAGTACCGAGAAGCCCGCACCAGGATAAATCCAATAATCCGAATATGTTCCGTCGAACGACCCTAAGCCGCCGGAATTTCTCATTGCATAAGCTAAATCTCTTTGAACATACTTTGCAAAATCTCTTTCGGAAGGTTCATACTCATAATCGGTTTCCTTAGCATGATAATAGGTTGACGTGTAATTTATTCCTTCATCACTACCTTTTCCTGGTGCATTATGATGAATACTGATGAAAATTTCAGCACCACTTCGATCTGCCATATAAGATCGTTCAGTGAGATCAACTGTTTTATCGATTTCACGCGACATCACCACTTCAACTCCAGCTTCCTGTAAAAAATCTCGTAGGTTTAAAGCAACATTTAAATTAGCATCGGCTTCAACGGTAAATTTTTGTGGACCAGCGTTACTTCTATCCGCACCGCCATGACCGGGATCAAGAAAAATTTTCTTTCCTGATATAAATTTTAAGTGAGTATTTAAGAAGTCCTTTTTCTTTTGTGGATTTTTAAATTCGATAGGAATTTCGTAGTAAGTTATATCTGCAGAACAGCTGATCAGAAGCAAACCGGATAGAAGAAGAAGAGCCGAATATTTCAAATCAGCCTCCGATTTCCTCCTGAGCGTGAATTTCATCAGAATCCATTATTATAGCACTGGCTAATGCTAATATGTTTTTTCGCACGGTATCTGTTTTCTTAGAATACTTAACCAAATATTCATGTCGAAGGTTTGTCATTATCTTTTCTTCATCAACTTTTCTGACCAATCCGTTTAAAGTAATCGAGAACATTTGATAAGTGGGTTTGAATTCAAGTTTTTTTCCTCGCTTCACTTTTTCTTGCTTTATAACGGTGAAACTTGCGCTCGAGTTATACTTTATAGAATTATAAAGTTCATCATTATTCTTAAAAAAGATGTAGATGTTTTTATCTCTATAAAGAAAAGTTGTGGGATACTGAATGGTTTTTTCATCATCGATATAAAGAGCTAAAACTCCAACCGAAGTGTTCTTCAGTTCACTTTCAATTAGCTCTAAATCTCTTATTTGATTAGTGAAACGCTGCATGAGTTTCTTCCCAAAATTATTTTCATTATAAATATAGGAATAATTTTTTTTGAAATTAACAAGCCGGTAAAATTTATACTACAATACAATTATTTTTTATCAAGAAAACACAATTATTGCAATGATCTAAGTTTTTTTCAGGTGTTTGTTCTCTAACTTTTTTAACCATCATCTCAATTTCATGCTCAATTTTAACCAATTCTTTCAATCCGATATTCAAAGTAATCACTTCATTGGGGTGCTTTAAAAAAACGATACGCAGCTCAAAGTCCGTTATCGCTTTAAATAACTTACCAGCAATATAGGAATAAAATTTTAATTGAGTGAAATACTGGCTGGCTCTTTCTTGAACTTCATCCAAAGTTATTAAATCTGTTTTGTAATCAACTATTACAATTTTGTCTTTGCTTATGATTAGCTTATCAATTATTCCATATAGATAATAATCGTCATGCTGATGGTAAATTTCAAATTCGTTTTTATAAACTGCAAATTCTTTTAGGCGGTTATAATTATCCGATTTAAAATAAATCGAAAGATTATTAATAATATCTTGTTTCAAGTCTGCGAATTGATTCGACAACCACTCTTCCTTATCAATCATATTCTTTAGATAGGTATCAACTTTAACCGAGAGTTCAGTTTCGGCTGCTTCCTCACTTAGTAACTTATGAATTAAAGTTCCTTTGACTTGCGCAAATTTCACTTCAGTTCTACTGGTTTCTTCTCCGTTTGATGAAGCGAGAAGTTCTTCCTCTTTAGTATTGAAATCAAACTGCTTGGATTTATTAACAATTTTCTGACTGTTGAGCCATTTACGATTTTCTATTATCAGGTTTGAAAACCCCAATTCATAAATCAGCCGATACTTAAGCGGACATTGATTATAAACACTAAGCTTCGTAGCTGAGATGATTTCGCCAATGGGTTTATCGTCAATATGTTCAGCCATAAACGATTCGATTTTGGGCAATTGCTCCGCTCCTGTTTTAGGAACTGCAAGCGGGTGAATGATTTTGATTATTGGTACCTCTATTTCCAAATCTTTCTCATCGCCTATGTATTTATCATCTTTTTTAGCTAACAATTTTAATTTTGATCTTAGAGTAAATAGCTGAGAATTAAAATCAATATTGAGTCCTTGTTGAAGTAAGCCGATGAAAGAATCTTCTTTAACTGACAAAGCAGAATTTAAGCTCGCAGAAATGAAAACCTGATTCTTTGCACGAGTGATTCCCACATAAAACAACCGCTTAATTTCAGCAATATTTTTTCTATCAGCTATGTAATCATTTAATCGTACAATTGGTGCTGGGTGATATTCGCCAAAATAATTTTCATCAAGAGGAACTTTAGTAAGAAGCCCAAATTCCTTGTTCACTAAAATTGATTTTGTTTTCACGCCCTGTTTTCTGGACGACTCACCGCATCGATATAAAATGACAACCGGGAATTCCAATCCTTTCGCTTGATGAATCGTCATAATTTTAACAGAATTCAGTTCGTCAGAAATTACTGCCTGGGATTCATCTTCAACCTCACCAATTGCTTCTCGTAGAAAATTGAGATAGTCGTACAATGTCCTGAATCCTTCAGCAAAGAAATTTATGGTGAGATTTATCAGCTTAGTTACATTCGCTTGCTCTTGCACCGAGTTTACTTTATTGTTGAGCAAGCTTAAGTAGCCTGTTTCCGAAATTATTTTTCTCAGAAGGAATGATATTTCAACTTTACTTACCAAAGAAATATTTTCTTCGAGATATTCAACGATGTTCAACATTGTTGGATTGCTAAAGCTATAAGATTTAAGCTTTGACCAAAAATTTGCTTCTTGATTCAATGAAATTTCGAATATTTCCGAATCTGAAACTGAAAAAAGCGGCGAACGAAGAATACCGACTAAAGCTGTATCATCGTTTTGATCGAGGAGGAAAGAAAAATAATTATAAATATCATAAATCGATTGACGCTGGTAAAATCCTTTTCCTCCGATGATTGCATAAGGTATTTTTTTTCTAATGAATGATTTTTCCAATTCGATAAATGATTTTCTTTTCCGGCAGAGAATTGCAATGTCACCCCAATTTATTTTTACTTCCGGCGAATCTTGATTCTTCAGCCGGAGAATTCTCTCAGTTAACAAATTTGCTTCAGCAATTTCTTCATCTTCATCATCTGTTGACTCTGCCAAAAGAAGCTCAACATTACCTCTTTCATTATCATCTCTTGCACAAACAACATCAGAATGCTCTACTTCGTTGTACAACGGATTTGGATTGTGAAAAAGATTATTAAACAAAGCATTAATAAACAAACAAACGTTCGGCGCCATTCTAAAGCTGTCCGGAAGTGATAGTAGACTTTCTCTCCCCGCGCTTACGGTTATTTCATTTTTAGTTTTGTTAAAAATTTCAAGTTCGGCGTCTCGAAACATGTAAATGCTTTGCTTCTCATCACCAACAACAAATAAGTTTCCTTTTCTTAGGTTATCAAGTATCGGTAAAAATATATTGTACTGAAGCTCATTCGTGTCCTGGTACTCGTCGATCATTATGTATTTAAACTTTTCGGAAAGTGATTTTCTCACATCTTCATTTTGAAGTATGTTCTGGGTGAAAAGTAAAATGTCTTCGTAATCAAGATAACCGGCTTCTTTCTTTTTTTCAGAATACAGTTCAAGTGTTCTGTTGAAGAAATGAATAAACAATCTTCCGAATTTTGCAAGCTCAATTTCGATTTCCGAATGATTGTCAGGAATTTCAAAGTATCTCAATTTGCCTAAATAATCTTCGACAAAAGAACATTCCTGTCGTAATGTATTACTGTCATCACGGTTCAAATAACCTTTTATGGCTACAGTTCCGCTTTTAATTAGAATTTTTTCTCTGAGATTTCCAAGCAGCACCAAAAGTTTTTGAACATTTTTCTCATTCTCAATTTTCATCAATATGTGTTTTATCTCGATTGCTGTTGGATTTTTGGGCGAACCATTCAGAACAACCGAGTTTATTTTTAATGCTGTCTCTAAAAGAAGGGGAACACTTTCTTTTAATACATTTTCAGTAATCGAAAAAAAAGTTTCGTAAAAATGGTTCGCTATTTCATCGGTAGATTTACTATAGATATGTTTAGCCAGACTCAGCAAATTTCTTCGATGCTTAATTGACAATGTCAATTCTCTGCTGAGAATAAACTTAGATGAAAAAAATCTTATTAAATATTTTAACTTATTTTCATCGGTGGAATTTTCGAGCGAAGACTTAATTACCTCTTCCACAGATAGCTCGATCATTTCATCGGCAAATATTTCATCAATCGGAGTAAAGTTTGCATCAATACCGGCTTCAACCGGATGCTCGCGCAAAATATCTATACAAAATGAGTGGATTGTGGAAATGTTTGCCGATACAAGCTGCCGCCGAATCAGCTCTAACTGTTCAATTGAAGACTTTTCTTTTGCATCCTTTATTCTGGCTTCAATTTCTTTAGCAATTTTTTGATAAAGCTCTCCCGCAGCTTTATCGGTAAAAGTTATTGCTGCAATGTTTCTCAGCGGTAAATTTTCGTTAACTGCTATCTCTAAATATCTTTTTGAAAGCACAAAAGTTTTTCCCGATCCGGCGTTAGCCGTTAAGGAAATATGCTTTTTGTAATTAAGGGCTTTACTTTGATAAGGAGTTAGCAAGTTCATTAAATAAAACTATTTTTTTGAGAAATAGGAAATGTCACCTTGAAAGTTGCACCGGGTTTGCTGCTCTCAATTAGCTGAATGTCTCCGCCAATTCCATCTAAAAATCTTTTCGCTAATTTAAGTCCCAAACCCATTCCGGAGGTTTTGGTAGTAAAATTCTGCTCAAATATTTTATCAGTAATCTCAGGCGCTATACCTTTGCCATTATCTTCGATAACCAAATTGCAAAAATTATTCTCGTGGTTAATTAACAATTTTATTTTACTCGCTCCAGCTTGAATTGAATTACGAATCAAATTAATTAATAATCTTCGCACTTGAGAATTATCTGCGCTAATCTTTGGCAGTTGATCATTAATTTCAAGCTGAATATCAACTGCTTCGTCGGTAAACAGATTTATTACGTCAGTGGCAACGTTGGCAAGATCAACTTCTTCAATCTTATAGCTTGGCATTTTTGCAAACCGCGAAAATTCTGATGCAATCGAGTTTAAGCTTTCTATCTGATTTAGAATAGTTGGAGAAACCTTCTCAAATATTTCATCAAACCTTTTATTCTTATCTCTGAATGCAGCAATTAATTGTTGAATTGACAGCTTCATTGGTGTAAGAGGATTTTTTATTTCATGAGCAACTTGCTTTGCCATTTCTTTCCATGCTGCTTCCCTTTCTAATTCAGCAAGCTCGGATTGATTTCTTTTAAGTTCATTTGTCATCAAATTAAAACCGTCGAGAAGATCTTTTAACTCACCTTTTTCCTGGTTATCAAGTGAAACATTCAAATCACCTTGAGCAACAGACATGGTTGCTTTGGTTAATCTTCGTATCGGTGAGGAAATTTTATCAGCCAGGAATGTGCTTATCAAAATGATTATTAACGCCGCAAGCAAGTAAATTCCGAAGAGAAGCACATCCAAATCGCTTGTTGAAAAAGTTAACCTCACTTTGTTAAAGGCATCATTAACTGCGAGAATATAATTCTTATTATCTACTGAAATCTTTTTGTAAAATGAATTGAACACGTATTCTTCAATATTTTCCTTGATAGTATATTCTCTAAAGCTCAGATAATTCAGGTTATAATAAACTTGCGGATTGATCCGCTCTGCGAAAATACCGGCTTTGTAATACTGATCCATTGAATTAAATATCTGCAGCGTGTTATCATAAATCGTAAAAGAAATTCCCAAATCTTTACCTGTCAATTCAAAAATATTCGTTAGGCTGATTTTATTTTTTTCAAGAAGTTTCGACTGAATATCATTCTCAATGTAGTTTGATCTTTCTTTAAGCTCATTAAATATTGCCTCATCAGATCTTTTTTCAACAAGCTGACGGTTGTATAACGCAAGAATCACAACAGGAATTAATGAGATTAAAAGAAAAGCAATCGTTAGCTGAAAACGAAAAGTGTATCTAAAATTTTTTATATCCGAAGTGAAAAGAATAATAAATAGAATTATTATGAAAATAATTTGAATTATGAACAGCTTGAAAAAATTGAAAAGATTCCATGATATTTTTTTTTCGAGCAGAGAAACCGAAGTTATATTGGTCTTACCTTCCGATTCATGTCTGAGTGCATAAGTTAAGTACTCTTCCTCATTAAGAATTAGAGTCAGCCAAACATCACCACTAGCTGTAAAATCCGAGTTGATAATTGGTAAAATTTGATCTCTAGATGGATAGATGTCGCCATAAACATTCACTAATTTTGAATCGGTGAATTCAAATATTTTAAGCTGGGAAAATTCTAAGACAGAATTTAGAGTACTTCCTTTTGACCGTAAAAATTCAGGAGTACTCGTAAAACTGGGGAGAGCCGGATCCCAGAGAATTGATACCGAAATGAATCCGACTCTTTCATTTTGAACCGTTACCGGTGCTATACCCGTTAATATTTTTTGATTTGTCTGGTTTAAATTATTAGCTTCAAAAATTACAGGATCACTTTTTATCAAATTTAAAGTTGGTTTTATATTTTCAGGAATTTTTTCGTCGCCAATCCAAAAATGACCAAGCAGATCTCCCTTGGTACTAAGAATTGAAATAGATGAATTCATCGCTTCACGCTGAAGCGAACTCTGGCACCATAGAATATACGCTTCAGCATTGAAGTTAGAGGATGTGCCCCTAAACGCTGATATTACCTTTTCATCTCGCATACTGTTCAGCAGAACTTCACTGATCATAAAGCGGAAAAGATTATCGTTAGGACGATTGATTTCAACCGCGGTGGTTTTTAGCGATTCTCGTTCTAATTCGAGATTGAAATAATTCAACTGAAGAATTGTAATGATTGATCCGCACAAAGCCGAGTAAACAAATACATATTTTGATTTTTTAATTTTAATATAAATGTGATAAACCAATGCGAATATCAGAGTGATGACCAGTATTATGGTGGTATAATTAATTAGCGGTTGTTCTTGCATAAAAATAAATATTGCACCTGCACCTTGAAAAACCAGGAAGAGCATCAATAAATATTTTTTTGATAAGTATTTGTTGATTGGTTTAAGTAAAGCAATCAGAAAGACAACAATTAAACCTAAAATTAAGACAACAGAAAAACCAAGAAGCAATACATTAAGATTCATCAGCAGTGTTGGAGCAGTGGATAGTATATCTGGATCGCGGAAGTATCTCAATGTTGAATCGAATATCACGCTGCGAAGTGAAGCACTTAGTCCGCGCAGTCCTAAAAAGAAAACCAGTGCTAAAGGGATGAGGAGAATTATAAAATATTTAATTAATGATTTATACTTTTCAAATTCCGGAGAAAAAACAAAGTTAGCGCTATATTGATATATCTTGATGCAAAGTAATGTGAAAAATGCAGCCGAAATAAAAAATTCTATTGGCGATCTGACAATACCACCTGCAAAAGCAGAGGAAAAGTATAAAGGATCGGAGAGAGAACCCTCAAGAATATTTGCCGGAAAACCCACCTGATAGATCAGGTATCGGAATGCGGAGATATAAAGCGCGAACAAAAATATTTTATACAATGAGCTTTTAAGCTGCCCAAATTCTTTTCTCAACCCCAATCCTAAAAAAGTGATGGCAAGAAAAACAAAAATAGACTGAATACGTTCAATAGAGTAGCTTATCCTGTTGACTGCGACATCAAGAATCGGTTTGGTAATAGTTACCTGACCAATTTTACTGTTTCTGTTGTTGAGCAGATCGAATGAATATTTTCTGCCGTCCTTAGTTTTAGCTTCAAAAGGATTAAAAGCAATTTCAGCTTGTACGGAATTTTTTTCCGAAACCTGTTTTGAAAAATTTATTTCTTTGTAAAAATTATTTTTTATGATGTAATGCTTTTCAAATGGTAAGCTGCTAACCAAATAAAATACATCCGATTCAGAAATTATTGTATCTGTAACGGTGAGATAAGTAACTATATCCGATTTGAAAAAGTAAGTTTCGCCAATAGGATAATCCAACGGAAATATATCATCCTGAGGAATTGCAATCATTGAATTCCATGCGATCAGTTTCCCGTTTGGAGCTAATATTTCGAGCGAGTAATCGTTAAACCTTTTCTGGTTAATAGTTTTAACAAGTTCACCGTATGACACATTGTTATTAATGAGCAGTTTGCTCAAATCTTCTTTAACCAATCGCGAAATATCAAGCAGCTCATTTTCAATTGTTTTAAAATCTTTTAAGGTATTCCTCTCGACTTGCGTAATGTTGCCGGACAGATTATCCGACCATTTTTCTTTTTGGCTGTTGATTAGAATCGGAGAGACTAATCCTGAAAGCACTGTAAGGATTAAAATAAAAAAGACGATAGTAAAATATTTTCTATCGTCTTTGAATCTATCGAAAAAAGCTTTAACCATTAATTAATTGTAAGCTGTGAAATTTTCCAGTTGTTTCCGCTTTTATTTAAGGAAATATAAACGCGTGCAGTTCCTCTTTTACCTCTGTGGTCAAAATAAAAAATTCCTATGGCATATGGTACATCTTCTTCGGTTTTGATACTCTGCAGCTTGAATGAAATCACCCGGTGAATTTTGAAATAATCTTCTAAAATGTAAAAAGCTTGATTTGAACTATAATATCCGTTAACACCGTTTGAAAGGCTTAGGTAAGTCTGCCCGCTTAAAAAACGAGAAATGGAGGAAGCTTTGCCGGTGGATATCTCCATTTCAATTTCATTAAAAACATTTTTGGTGATGCTTCGACGTTGATTCGAATCCAGTTTATTAAAAAACTTAGCTTCCTGCCCGGATACATTCCAGGTTAGGAAACTAAAAACAAGGACAAACAATATTTTGTTTAAGGTGGTCAACATTTGTAATCAAAATTTAATGAATAATCACTTAGAAATCTATGCACCTGATCAACATCTTTTCAAAGAGCCAGGAGAAAATTATCTCCCGATTAATCTTTTCAATTCGCCTCGTAAGATTCCTTTGGCTTTAGGTTTAAGCTGGGTATTTCCTTCAACAAGCTGGTAAGCCCAGTCAAAAACTATTCTATCATTAGTAATTGATTTAACTCTGATTTTAGCAAAGTGATTATTCCATGTCCAAATAACATATGTATGTCCGATCTTTGCAATTGCATCTTTTGTATCCGACCAGCCGGTTGTTGGGGCAAAAGGAATATCATAAATATCTTGAGTATATCCCATATCTTGAATATCAGTATCATCCCACACATCAAGATAAAATGTTCCGTTGTAGTTTTCAAAGAACACATCTGCACCAAGATCATCGTAAGGAACAACAAGATATTCTGAAAACGAATAACCGGCATTTTGCGGAAATCTATTGAAATCAAATATCGCTTGATTAAAACCTTCGGGTCTTGGCGTTGAATACACAGCATCATAGCTTAATTCACTTTCGTTACCGTTGTAATCGTAAGCTGTAACAGCATAAAAATATGTAACTCCGTTGTTTGCACCATAGTCAATAAAATGATTGTTGCTTGAAGAACCGATCATCGTATATTTTCCATCATAGCTGTAGCTGTAATAGATGTTATATCCTGCAACATCATTCTCATAATTTCGAATCCAGCCTATATCCACCCGATTATCTCCATTAAGAACAACTATTCCGGATGGAGGTGCTGGCGGTTGATTATCTATATAATAAAAAGGATCGTGAATATCACAGGAACATAGTGATAGTATCACTGAAATAAATGCTGCGGTTAATAATGTTTTTTTCATTTTAGTATCTCCTAAATTTAACTCGATTCCTATGAGCCAAATGAAGTGCCAAAAAAAAGTGTCGTGGTGAGTAATTTAGGAAGAAAATTAAATCCGAATGTATGATTTAATGTACGAGGTGTATACTAAAAAATATTTTTTAGATATGAAGGTTTAAGAAAATATCACAGGTCGATAAATTCGCCGCCAAACAGCATCTTCTTATTGTTAACCACACCTATGGCTTTACCAGTAAGAAGGCGCTTATCAAACGGTGAATTTTTAGATTTGCTTTTGAATTTGCTGATATCAACTGTCCAGACTTCATCAATATTAAGAAAGGTAAAATTGGCTATTTCACCTTCCTTAAACTGAGGAATTGATTGGTTAAGAATTTTTCTCGGATTGATTGATAGTTTTTCAACCAATTGTTCCAGAGAGAGTATTTTTTTATGTAACAGTTCGCTTAATGATAATCCAACAGAGGTTTCTAATCCAATAATACCATATGGGGCGTATTCAAACTCAGCTTCCTTTTCTTCAAAAGAATGAGGTGCATGATCGCACGCGATACAATCAATTGTACCGTCTTTTAATCCCAAAATGATTTCATCAATATCTGCATTAGTGCGCAACGGCGGATTCATTTTATAATTAGTATCGTAGGTTTTTAGTGAATCATCGGTCAGGGTGAAATGATGTGGAGCTACTTCAGAAGTTACCCGTATACCTTTTGCCTTTGCTTCCCGAACAAGTTGAATTGCTCTTCTTGTACTAATATGAGCTATATGAATCTGACCTTTAGTGTACTCAGCTACAATAATATCGCGCATAACTATGAGATCTTCCGCAATAGAGGGAATCGGAGGAAGCCCCAATAAAGTAGAATTAATGCTTTCATTCATAGCACCGCCGCTAAGTGATTCATCTTCACAGTGTTCTATAATTGGAAGATTGTACATTTGAACATATTCAAACGCCCTTTTAAGTATGCTTGCGGTTTTGATTACCGTACCATCATCGGACAAACCAACAACACCAGCTTCATACAGTTCCGCAATTGGAGAAAGTACCTCACCTTTTCTGCCAACTGTAGCTGCTGCAACTGGAAATACATCCACTAAATGATCTGCTGCTTTTTCTTTAACGAATTTAACTACTTCTGCCGAATCAATAGCCGGTTCGGTGTTTGGCATACATGCAATGCCAGTAAAACCACCGAAAGCTGCACTGTTGCATCCGGTTGCAATTGTTTCTTCGTCTTCTCTTCCTGGTTCACGAAGGTGAACATGCATATCAAAGAATCCAGGTACTACATAGTTACCTTTAAGATCAATTACTTTATCTGCTGAAATGCTCGTTGAAAGATTTCCTATTTGCTTGATAACGCCATCCACTAAAAAAATATCTTTATTCTTTTCATTTAGCTTTTGGCCGGGATGAACAATGCTGCAATTGGTTATAAGTGCTTTCATAGTTTACCTAATTAGTTAAGAGTTCCAAGCAGATATAATACTGCCATTCTTACAGCAACACCATTTGTAACTTGCTGCAATATTACTTGATTTAGTCCATCGGCTACTTCGGAAGATAGTTCAACTCCCCTGTTAATCGGACCGGGATGAAGAATTAAAATATCTTTTCCATTTTTTTCCAGCCGTTCGCTGGTTATACCAAAGTAATTAGCATATTCCCGGATAGATGGAAAATATTCACGTGCTTTTCTTTCAAGCTGAATACGCAGAACATTAAGCACATCATTTTCTTGAATTGCTTCATCGATATTGTGAATAACATTAACTCCCAATTCCTCAATAAACTTTGGAATCATTGTGGATGGGCCACAAACTGAAACTTGTGCACCTATAGTCTTCAATCCAAAAATATTGGATAAAGCTACCCTGCTGTGTGCAACATCTCCAACTATGCATACTTTTAATCCGGCAAGTTTTCCAAATTTTTCCCTAATCGAATACATATCTAACAATGCTTGAGTTGGATGTTCGTGAATGCCATCACCGGCATTAATTATATTCGAGCTACAGATTCTTGAAAGAAAATTTGGAACACCTGCTGCTGAATGCCGTACGACAACGATATCAACCTTCATCGCTTCAATGTTCTTAATTGTATCTTTCAGAGTTTCTCCCTTGCTAACACTGCTCTGCCCAATTGAAAAATTCACTGAATCTGCCGAGAGTCTTTTTTCAGCCAATTCAAATGATATTCTGGTGCGTGTGGAGTTTTCATAAAAAAGATTTACAATCGTTTTTCCTTGTAAAGTAGGAACACGTTTGATTGGTCTTTCGAGTATTTCTCTGAAAGTTGAAGCAGTATCTAATATTAGCTGGATATCTTCTTTAGGAACACCCTGTAATCCTAAAAGATGTCGGCTAGATAAGGACATGTATTTTAACCCTCTTTAATTATTACCGGAGTTTTCTATTAGATAAATGGCATCTTCTCCGTCAATTTCTTTCATTCTAACTTTAATTTCTTCTTGATTTGAAGTTGGAATATTTTTACCGATATAGTCTGCCCTGATTGGTAACTCACGATGACCACGATCCACAAGCACACATAATTGGATAGAACGCGGTCTTCCAAAATCCATTAATGCATTTAACGCTGATCTAACAGTCCTTCCGGTATACAAAACATCATCAATGATAACCACATCTTTATCATTGATGTCAAAAGTAATGTTTGATACCGATACCTCAGGCTGCTTCAATCTGGTTCTGAAATCATCCCGATAGAGTGTAACATCAAGAACTCCTAGCGGCAAATCTATTTTTTCTATTTCTTTTATTTTATGATAGATTCGATTTGCTAAAAACTCGCCGCGAGTTTTCATTCCCATTAGAACAAGATTTTGCGAACCTTTATTCTTTTCAAGAATTTCATGAGCCATTCTGGTGATGATTCTTGATAAACCATCCTCGTCTACAATTTTTGCTTTTACATCCATATAAAAAAAATCCTCTTCGGTATAGAACCTTAGAGGTAATTGATTAATAAAATTATTTTAATCCTTATCCACCTCTCGGGACAGATTTAAAGGAACACATTTCAAAATTAAGTCAATCCTTGAGTAAAGTAAAGCAATATTAAATATTTTTTTTTCAGTTCTCGCAGTGTCCAAAATAAATAGGAAACAGTAAAAAAATTTTTTCTAATTAGCTGGATTAAATAGGTTATAATTATTTACGAACTCAATCCCTCTCCTATTTAATTCTTCTTTCTACCTATAAAGTAAAAGTCTTCTCGGTGTTGGAAAGAATTTTTAATCATAAATTTATTCTCAGTTTATGAAAATAATGTGATAAGGTTGAAAGAGCTTATCTTATTATGTTATTAAGGTCAAAATTTCTAGACATCCAATCCGCAGTTGGATAAATATTTTTCCGAAACCTTAGCAGAATAAAGAACCTACTGGAATATAACCCAATTATCTTATTTCTTTTGGATCCAGAGTGCGATTCAACTTTAAAACAAGAACAACCTGGCATTTATTTCGGATAGGCATGTTAGTTCAGATTAAACCTGTACAAAATAAAAATCCTATTCCGATTAACTCGGTTGGATATATTTTCCAAAGGGATTATTTTTGTTTCGAACATTACATTCGGGGTGTAGCGCAGCCCGGTTAGCGCGCTTGGTTCGGGACCAAGAGGTCGAGAGTTCAAATCTCTCCACCCCGACAGAAAATTGTTGAATTAATGACGATTTTATAAACTTTTCATTTAATCAGAACAAAACTTGTACACTTTTTCAGAAATACGAAGTAATCAAGAGAATTGTATAGGACAATCTGAGTCCCAAATCCTCTGAAAATTTTTATGAACTTCACTTCGAAAGAAATTAAAATCCTCCCCTTCAGATTTCAACTTACAAGAATCTTTAGACCATTAAAGACTCTGAACGTTTAAAAAAAAGTATTTTGAAAATTTAGACTAGAATCTTTGTTGCACAATAATCACTAAGATCTCGTTCGAAGGATAGAATAATAAATATTGAGAGGCATTAATGGAAATGAAAATAAATTTGCTTACTAATTAAAAAGGGAGCAGAAGCTCCAAAATGTTATTTCATTAAATCCATATCTTTTAAATGATTGCAGAGATTAATAAAAAAATAATCATTTTTTAATTTTGAAATAGACAGTTTTTTAAATATGCTGACGTTAAATTTATTTTAACAAATTAATTTTTAATGAACTTGATATTTCATTCCCTACTTGCAAATGGATTAAATAGATTCCACTGGGTAGATTATTCCCGAACATATCTTTTCCATTAAATAAAATTGAATGCTCACCTTCCCGAAGATTGGATACATCAATAATAGCTACTAAACGTCCAAGGATATCATAAATTTTTAATAGCTTAACTGAAAGGCTAGAAGCTTTATTTATACGGATAATTATGGTAGTTGTTGGATTGAAAGGATTAGGATAATTACCAACAATATAAGTTTCAGGAGAAGTTAGTTCTTCATAATTGGTACCATCTACATTTGTTGATATGGTGGTATAATCAGCTATATACGATGTATATCGGCATCGAATGTTATAGCCTAAACTTAATTCAATATCTCTTTCTTTTAATTCTGGAGTTTCACCATAGACTTCAATTTGTCTTTCAATATCATCAATTGTCTCTTTTGCCCAAAGAATTTCTGCAAATTTGTTCTCATTTGTTTTGTTGTTAAAGTCTAAATAAAAATTATAAGCTTTTATTCCGTTTACGGACGTCCCAGCAATACTGATTACTGATTCGCCGGAGACTTTGTATCTCCCAGTCATAAAAAATAAAGAGCCGGCATAAGTGGAAGGAATTTTCTTTGGAATAACGTGATTTACTTCGGCCTTGCCATATTCAAAAGCAACATCTTTTAAAATTGGCTGGCTGATTTGATTAAAAACTTTAATCATTTTTTCGCCCAAATTATCCAGTGGATTTAGATAAGTTACAAATCCATAATTAAGTGCAGCAGTCATTTCTAAACGTGCCCGGTCGAGATCTTCCCCGATAGTTATAGGAAATATGCCGGCTTTAAAAGTATTTTGTGTCTCAATCTCTACCGGATTCAGGACAGACACACCTGTAGTAAAAATTAATATTGCGTTATTAAAAGAATTATTGTTTAACTGAGTTAAAGCATTTAGTAATGCAGAATTCATGTTGGAACCAAAAGAAGTAGATATGCCGGCTAAATATTCTTTCGCACTTTGGATATTTTCTGTGCTGGCTATTACTGGATTTGACTGCCATGTATTGAAAGTAGAATTAACAACAAAAATATTAAAGTAATCCTTTGCTGTTAATTGATCCAGAGATTTTGAAATTGCATAAATACTCTGGCTTAATTTATTTCCAGCCATACTCCAATCATTGGAAAGCATGAAAATAATTTTGCGAGGGAAAATACTATCAGGCAGAACTTCGTTTTGAGGTTTAACGAACAAAGCAAAATGCCCATCCATTGTGTCGCTTGCAACGGAATAAAAATCTACTCCCAATGTTGAATTATCTGTTTGATAAGAAAATTCGAAATCGTGGTTGATATAGCTTTTGGGTTCTACTACTTCAAGCTTTAATAATCTTGCTTCGGATTGAATGATACTATAACCTGGATTATTTGGCAGATTAAAACTTGTAATATCGGAGTTGGAATTCACATTTACGTTAAATTGAAGGTGATTCAAAGGATATGTTATAAACTGCCCGCTATTTAAAGGATATTTATATGAATATTTTCCTTGATAATAATCGCATCTGCTGATGTAGTGTAATTCCACTTTTTGAATAGCTCCAGCTTTAATCCCTTTTAAAAATATTTTAATTCCATTTCTGCCAATATATTTATTAACTTCAGCAGCTATTCCGCCCTCTCCAGTTCCAGGATTAATAACTTGTTCTTTAATTCTAAGTACTGCCTGATAGATCTCATTTCCATACCAGTATATAAATTTAGTTGCTCTCGCATCTGATGGAAGCGGAAACGAATAAACGGCATCTGTCGAATCAATCCATTCATTCTCAAATTCCTGGTATACTATTGTTTCTGCAATTGATCCATTTATATTTACAGTTACCTCAGTTACATTAGTTCTTAAAAGATCTTTCGGATAATTTTCATTTACAGGCATTAATAAACCGTCTGCAAGAGAAAAAGAAAACAATGAAAGGAAAGCATATACTTTGATAAGATTATATTTTTTCATTTTTCAATTCCCTCTACTTTAAATAAAGAATTTTAGCAGTTTCAAAATATTGTAGTTCATTCTTCACGTTCAACACTAATTGAACAATATATAATCCGGCACTAATTAAATCTCCATTATCATTTTGGGCAGACCAAATTATGCTCTGGGTATTATTATCGATATTTATTGTTTTAATTAATTGGCCGAGTAAATTGAATATTCTTAATTCACCTCCTAAATAATTCCCCTTTTCAACATTGAAGGTTATTTGTGGATTAAATGGATTAGGGTAAAAAGCAAGATATCGACTGCTTTTATAAAAAGTCGTACCTATTGGAAATACTATTGCTTCCCCTCCCAAGCCGGCATAACGTATTTGCAATTTTATTTCCGCCGGAAGTTGTGAACTTAAAGATTGATAACTGAGCACATATTTACTCGAAGAATAAAATCTTGAAATATCTAGAAGTATATCTCTAAAGTTTCCATAAATGTCATAAAAATTTCCGCCGGTCGGAATTATTATTGGATCATAATAACTTGACTTATTGGATTCAGGCCCAATTGCATGAACAATCAAACCCATTGATAGTAAGGCTGTTATAACATCATTCTTGGTTAGTGAAGTATATGTATCATTCTCATGATAAGTGGCATCGGTAATCCAAATTACAACTCTATTTGCATTTTGCCGGAATGGATATTTAGTTGCTTCAATTAATGCCTGCAGTGAATTCTCCGGTTCATCGGCTCCCCCATGAGCATGCTGCTGACTAACTAACGATTGAAAATATTGAACATCGGTGGTAAATGGATAAATATTTTCAATTACATCAAGAAAAGTAACCATTCCTAGCCTGTAGTCGATTCCTCTGTAGCTCAGGCTATCGGCAAACTCAATGATATTATTTTTGACTTCATCAATTTCATCTGACATACTTCCGGTTACATCGAGAACGAAAATTATATCGGCTGCATTTAATCCTCCGGTTGTATCATGCCCTAAGTTAAAATCCATAATTCTGTTATCATCTTCATAGAGGAAAATATTTTCTGAAGATAAGTTGGATATTTTATAATCATTAGAATTTATTTTCGCTTCGAATTTAAATTCTATCTTTGGAAATTTTGATCCATCTATGTTATCTATTGAGACTGTCAAACCGGTATCGGAAACTGGAGTTGCTGGAATGAATACTTCCCGATGAAGCTCATCAATTAATTGATTGTCTGAAAATATTTTTGCGATTACTTCTTCCACTTTGTCTTCGTAAATAATATGAGATCTAAAATTTATTTTTTGATAATAACTCTGATTTCCCAATGCAATATATATTTCAGATGAATTTGAAGTTAATGAAGAAGGGAGTTCAAGTTTAATATTTGCATTGCTAATTGAACTGCTGGTGGTTTTATTAACTGTCAGATAAGTATCAAAACCATTTGGAAAGACTATATTATTTTGCAAACCTAAAAAACTTTGCAAATCCCATCTTAAAAATAATTGTGAAGAAAAATCAGGTGATTTCAGAGCGGCTTTTAATTGGCAACTTTTTTCTTCATTAGGTAACAATTCAGTTTCCTGCCAATAAAATTTCAGAAATAAATCATAAAGTACTTGTGTTGTGTCAACGGATGCTTTTTTAGTTTCATAAATTTCCTTCCAGTTAGCGGCAACTATTTCCAATGGTTTTTCATTTTGAAAAGACAACTCTATCCCGATTCCCTTAACGCCAAAAGATTTTTCCCAAAGTGTAACTTTTTCCGGGACAGCAGCAGAATCAAACATTTTATTATTCTTCAGATATCCCGGTTGTATTTCTAAATATCCATCGCCCCATTTACCTAGAGCAGGGTCAAACGAAAAACCAATTGCAATTGAGTGCGAGATTGAATCCAAATTTTTAATTGTTTGATTTAAGATTACTGCCTGTCCATCAACACTAAAACAAATAAAAAATTTAATTAACAGCTCGGTACTTTTAATTGCTGCAACTTCAAGAGTATCTGCATTGCGGTTAAGAGTAAGTTCTGATGGGGAAAAATACTCGTCGAGTTTGTACCAGTTTCCGTCTATTGAAAAAAGGGGAAAAGAAGTTTTAGCATAAGGATGACCAAACGTTATATCGCAGTTATCATCTAATAGATCACTTGACAATCCTGATGCTGTTCCTATAGTATAATATCCGCCATTTAAAATTGTGGCGGACAAATAAGTATTGTTTATTTCATCCGAGTCAGTATTTATTTTAGTTAATAAATTGTTAAAATTATCACCATTAGTTTTACTTACATCAAAAAACAATTTATTTTGTGAAAATAAAAAAGATGATATAATTGTAATTAGAATCAAAATATTTTTCATTTTATCTCCGAAAAAACAGTAATAAATTTTTAGTTATCATCGTAAAAGAATCATTTTTCTTGTAGTTCTATAATTCCCGGCTTGAATAGAACAGAAATAAATTCCGCTTGTAGCCAGATTATTATTAATATCTTTTCCATTCCAAATAACTTTATACTGCCCTGGAAATTGTTCTTTATCAACAAGCACGGCAATAAGTTGACCTAAAGAATTATAAATCTTTATTACCACATGAAATGATTGCCATGTTGATGGTAAATCATACTCAATTATAGTCTCAGGATTAAATGGATTCGGATAGTTTTGTCTGACAATAAATTTATCAGGCAAACTACTTCCTCTCTCATTTATTCTGGTTGGGTTTGGATCAGAATAGAACGCTGTATATTTAGTTAGGATTTGGAATCGTAGGCTAAGTTCAATCACCTGATTTACTAGTTCAGGAGTTTCACCATAAATATCAATAAGCTCTAAAATATAATCTATCTTAAACTTAGCCCATAATCGCGGGACGAATCTATGTCCACCTATTGAATCGGGAAACTCAATCAATTTCCTATACTCAACAGTTTTCGATCTTATCCTACCAGTTAATTTGACTTCAAATTGACCTGTCTTATTATATAATCCTAATTGCACAACCTGGCTCCCCCAGAATAAATCATTCATGCTTTTAGGGTACAGATCCCAACCGTCCAAACCTCCCATATCAATTTGAAGGTCAGTCATAACCGGTTTAGAAATTCTTTGGAAATGATTGTTAATAACAAGGGCTATACTATCGTCCGATGTAATGAATTGTGCATACCCGTGGTTTTCACTCGAAAGCTTTACAAGAAAATTTCTGCTTACATCATTCCCTATACCAAAAGAAAATAATCTAACGTTTTTTAAATTGTTTTTCGTTGCATTACTAATTATTGTATCAGTATTTGTTATTCCCCACGTTGGGTTTCCATCTGTAAGAAAAATTAAATTATTAGAAGTAGTATCTCCATAGCTTTGACCAAGTGATGTAGTTAATGCTTCATTAATATTTGTTAATCCTAAGGCAAATAATTGATTAACAAAATACTTTGCCTCACTTATATTATTGCTGTCTGCATCGACCAAATCGGATTTAAATTTGCCAATAAAGGTGCCAAAAGTTATTATGTTAAATTTATCCATTGGATTGAGCAGATCTATAAAATAAGTTAATGCTTCTTTCATTTGATCAATGCGAGTACCCTCCATGCTTGATGAAACGTCCGCGGTAAACACAATATTTTTAGAAATCAATTCTTCGTTCTCAATAGTATCGGGAGGAGTTATCCAAATTGTGTAAAAACTGTTATCCCCAATGGAATCCTCCGGAGTGGGAGTATAAGTTAGAATATTAAAATTTACATCATCCCTGGTAGTTTCAAATTCTACTGTTAAATCTTTGTCGGGATAAAAATTCTCATCACCAAAAAATAAATTATATTGGTTATCAGAAATCTTTTGAATTTGTGTAGCAGTAGAATTATAATGTGTCGGTGAGAAAAATTTTTTAAATGGAGTTTGAGATTTAGCTTCAAGATTAATTGTTACAGTTTGTAAAGGTTGTGAAGAAAGCTGAAGTGTATTTAACCGGAAATTATATTTTACAATCCCTAAATCATAATTAAGCGGTTCCACATAAGTAATTTCTGTACGCACATCACTGTTTGCATCAATCGGAACAATACTTAATCTAAAAAGATTATCCCCTAGATATTCCAAAAGAGCAGGGTCAAGCCATTGGCGAAGCTTATTGTTATAATCTATAACTGCTTGTTGTCTCTCTCGAATTTCGGCGATAAATCTTTGTCCGTTCACCCAATAAACTAATTCTGTTAGGACAGCATTTTCTGGCAGGGGAAAAATATAGATCGCTTCCACTGATGTATTTAATTCATTATAAAAGATTTGGTCAACATGCGTAACAGCAATCTGTTCTTGGATATCAATTGAAGCATAAATCGATTTAATCCACATTTTCTGATACTCCACCTCACTAAATCTTGGCCTAGAAAAAAGTGCCCCAACTGCAATAATTTCATTCGTTGCCGTGAAAAAAAATAATATGAAACAAATTACAGAAACGAATCTATTAGTTGGATTCATACTAATTCTCCCTTTACTAGATTTGGTTTATCATGCCTTCAGACTTCCCAATAAAGTATATCCCTTATTTTATTTTTAATTTAAATACAATAATTATTAAACGCAACCTGGTGAAATTGTCTGGTAATGTTTTATTTTGATAAAGGCATTTGTTTGCAAATGAATGGTTTATTTTGAATCGAAATTATTATGAAAAGGAAATAAACGTCTCGGCGACAAAGAATTGCTTTAACTTCTATCTTCCACAAGCAGTTTTGACCAAAAAATTAAGATACTAACAATAATGGGTTAGCATTACAAAATTTGGCAATCTGGGTTCTTTGAATCTTTTGAGAATATATTTTTAAAAAATATGGTTCTACCGTTAATAGTGTGAAAATAATAATTTAAAGATATGGAAACGAAAGAATTATTCAACCGTTTATTACATCTCCCGGAAGAATGGGAAGTCTATGAAGTAACTTATGAAGAAACCCAGCAA